>Ga0209501_10000165_pt1 | contig 83080 bp, 84 predicted proteins | sample ArcticOcean_MG_C_4_FD_187434 | JGI IMG/M metagenome (GOLD analysis project Ga0209501, IMG submission 187434) | Marine microbial communities from western Arctic Ocean - ArcticOcean_MG_CB4_134 (SPAdes) (version 2) | ecosystem: Environmental > Aquatic > Marine > Oceanic | place: Arctic Ocean... | reverse complement strand
AAGCCAGTTGGGTTCTGGAAAGCCGGGATAATATATAAGATGCTGGGTTTCAACCCATCCAATAGTAAGTTCTCTAATTCAGAAACTAGCATCCCTTGTGAGTCTGTAGGCACTCCTATTACGTTCAAACCACGGTCCCGGAAAATCTTTTCAATTACAAAATAAGTCGGCTCCTCTACCACTACAGTAGACCCTGCTGGAGCATAAAGAGTGCAAGCCAGATCGAGACCTTGGGAGGCCCCGGCAGTGAGGAATAAATGGCGAGGGTCAACCGGTATATCGTATGCCGGTTGCCTAGACAAAAAACCTGACAAACTTTCTAAGAAAGGACCAAAACCTTGAGTTGCACCATACTGAAGAGGTGTACTGTCATCTGAGGCCAACAATCTCTCAGATGCCATCCTGATGGCTTCAATGGGATGAAGCCGTGATGATGGATGTCCCCAACCCAAATCAATGACGCCATCTTTTATAGAAACTAGAACTGAAGGCAGGTCAAATTTCATATTCCTCTAAAGACTATTAACAGGTTCTAATCCGCTAGGCCTGGCCACCACTACCCCCGGTTGTGCGAATTTATAAGGGGATTCCTAACCATAAAGTAGGCTCTTTGCGTTTTAGACAAAAAAAAAGCCTCCTATTTTGGAGGGGCAAAGGAAAACACTCAGGAATAGTCTAGGCTTGAAATGGCTCCCCGAGTAGGATTCGAACCTACGACCTATCGGTTAACAGCCGACCGCTCTACCGCTGAGCTATCGGGGAACGTTGCAAAAGAGGGTACTGCCGCGGCTAGCACCGGAGTGATTAGCCTTAGAGATTGTAGCACCTAGCCGGGCCTGGGCTCAATATGGATTGCAAATGGGTTTTTCGGCAAGGCCTCGAAAAAAATTGCCCTCACCGTAAAGCCAGTGCAGTTAGTCAAGAGTGCAGAGCAGTTGAGGGGGCAATGAAAACTATTCATTGGTTTATGTACGGAAAACAGCTTGGACTTTAATCAAGTTATTGGACCGTGGAATCCTATACAAATCAAATCCACAATAACATTTACTTGACATATAATAATAGACGATATGAAGATGCCTAGAACCAAAGGGTCGCTCAATAAGAGCCCACGTGAGTTGAAAGCTAAAGCTAAACTCCGAGAAAAGCTGAACAAGCTTAAAAAGTCTAAAAAGACGAGTTAATCATGATTCAATGGTCATAACCGGCGTCATTCGCATCGGGGATGGCGCCAGTTATTTTTCAGATTTGCTGTTGGTCTAACGAAAATAAACTACCTGTGCTCAATATGAAGCAATCGTATCCGCGGCTGAAATGTACGAAACCGTTAGTTGAAATTTCGAATATAAGTCCCATTTAAAGCACCTCTTAACCCGAAATCTATTTTCAAATTGACCTAGAAAGTTGAAGGAGCTCTTTTCCATGCCTTCTTTTGATGTGGTGTCCAAAACCGACTTGGCGGAAGTTGATAACGCGCTGAACGGAGTTGAACGTGAGATCAACCAGCGTTTTGACCTGGCCAACACCAAATGCGCGATTGTCCGCTCGGATGACACATTGACCCTGACCGCAGACGACACCATGAAGATGCAGCAGGTTGAGGAGTTGCTCCGTAAGTACCTGGCCATGCGCAAGGTGGAGCTGGGCGCGCTTGATTTCAAAGACGCACAGGACGCCGCGGGCAGCAGCCTTCGTGAAATAGTGGACATCAAACAGGGAATCGACAGCGATTTGGGCCGCAAGATCGTCAAGGAAGTGAAGTCGGCCAAGATGAAGGTCCAGCTAGCGATTCAGGGCAACGAACTCCGAGTTACTGGCAAGAAACGGGACGACCTCCAAGCGGCCATTACCTTCATCAAAGACATGAAGAACACCCAACCACTGCAGTTCGTTAACTTTAGGGACTAGACTCTTCCCGCTTTAGCACCGGCCACAACAGCCCGCTCCTAATGGATGGAGAATTTGGCGGCGCAGTGGATTCCTGCGAAAGCAGGAATGACGGTTGGGCGCGGAGATACCCCACGCTCATCCTGGGTTGAGCAAACGCTACCTACATCCCTGTTTGGATAGGATAGCCGCCCCTCCACCTCTCGTCTTTCCCTCGAAGGTAGGAATCCAGACAGCCATGAATTAACCAGCTCCCAACCGAATCCCTAGGCTGTAAAGTTTGGCATTACCTCTTTGGCGAATAGGTCCAGAGAATCGAGTACCTTTTTGTGCTCGATGCCGCCAAAGTTGATGAAGAAGATTAGCTTCTCCACACCTGATTTTTCCAGGTCTTTGATCTTAGCGGTAATATCGTCGGGCGTGCCAAATAGGGCTACATTCTCGTACATGGCGTTGTAGTCGAAGGTTATGTCCTTGGCGAATCTGCTCCGGTAGGCCTGGTACTCTTCAGGCAGCAGCTCCACCTCATTGTCCGGCGGTGCGCCAACATCCTGTCCGGTCTGCTTGAACCACATGAATGGTGCTTCAGTGTCGTTTCGTGATTGGGACACGTTTAGGGCCGTATACATGGGTCGTGCGACCACAACCCGGCCCCGGTTGTAATCGTGCCCTGCTTCGGCCAACGCTCCCTTGTAGAACCGAATCTGGTTGGCAACCTGATCGAAGGGTTCACCCTGTCCAATTAGCAAGTTCCAGTCGTTGCGGGCGACGCGGTTAACACTAGTCTCGCTGGACGCCGCCACGAAGATTGGCGGGTGGGGCAACTGGACCGGTCGCGGGTGCACAGTCATGTCGTTGAACTGCCAGAACTCGCCGTTGTGGTCGAAGGGTTTGTTGGATGTCCAGGCCTTGGTGAGTACATCCATGGTCTCCTCAAACCGCCGGCTGGACTCCTCCATAGGGATGTTCAGCTTGTGGAACTCGCCCCACTGGAAACCCCGACCTACGCCAAAGTCCAAGCGACCGTCGCTGAGCAAGTCCACTGTAGCTGCTTGCTCGGCCAGTTCAATTGGGTTGTGAAAGGGCAAAACGGTGACGCCGGTGCCCAGCCGTATCGTCTTGGTGACGCCGGCCAGATAGGCCAATAACGACAGCGTTGCCGAGACGATACCGTGGCGAGAGAAATGGTGCTCGGTGATCCAAACTGAGTCGAAACCAAGCTGCTCAGCGTGGAGCACTTGGGCCAATGCCTCTTTGTAATACCTGACTTGCTCGTTGGGGTTGGGAAGTTGGACCGATTGGAACAGACCGAATTTCATGTTGGTGACCGCCGAATAGATTTGTCCTTGGGCCGCGGGTAGTTTAACCAAGAACCTAACGGAGTGATAGTGCTTTTTAGCCCCAGTGCAGACACGAACCCTTGCTTCAGCACCCTTGGGGTACTAGGATTGGGAGCGTCCCTATTTCAATCCGGGAGCCACACACCCCACAGTTTGCGCCCAGACTCACCCCAATCCTCTGATCCCGCGCCCCTGAATCCGGCCCTTCGCTCGCCGCCAAGGCGAGTAAAAACATTCTCCTCCATACAGAAGAATGTTAATTACCGTTATCTATGGACTGGCAACATGTTTGCCAACTGTGCCCAATGGCTGCAGTTTGTCACCATTGGCTGGCTGGCTTTGGACATCAGCGGGTCGGCGCTCCATTCCATCTTGACGGTGGCCGTCCGCGCCCTGCCGGTGTTGGTCCTGGGCCCCTGGGGCGGAGTTTTAGCTGACCGGTACGATCGTCGCAAGATGGTCATGATTGTCCAATTGGTCATGGTTGCATCAGCTTTGACCTTTGGGACGATGGTGGCCTACGGAAAAGTGGACACCATCTGGCACGTCTACGGTTACATGCTCGTCTCGGGGATAGGTTTCGCATTTGTTCAGCCGGTACGTCAAGCGCTGGTTGCCAACACCGTTCCCAAGGAAGACTTGGGCAATGCTCTGGCCTTGAACGCAATGGCGGTCACTTCGATGCGGTTGGTTGGCGCGGCTATCAGCGGCGTATTGATTGAAACCGTGGACTTCCAGTGGAATTTCTTTGTTGAGTCAGGCCTTTACGCGGGGATGATCCTGTTGTTGGTACCTATGAAAACGCCGTTCCGGTTAGATTCTACCCGGATTAAGGCGTCGGCGGTGGTGGACTTTAAAGAGGGAATGTCTTTCATAGTGAGCAACGCAAACCTGCTGCGTTTGATGATGATGAACTTTGTCCGCACCGGCATATTCATGCCCCTGTTGCTGTTCCTCCCGGCCTACACTGAAGAAGCTTTGGGCAGCGGTGCCGGGGTTAGCACGGCCATGGTTGTGGTCATGGGAGCAGGAGGCCTAGTGGCCACCGTGGTGATATCGTCCTTCGGCTTCTTCACCAAAAAGGGTCTGGTGACACAGATCGCCCTAATCGCCGGCTCCTCAGTCATCCTGGTTTTGGGCTTGTCCCAATGGATCTGGCTGTCGATTCCAATCATGCTGATCATGGGTTTCTTCCAGACCCATTTCATAGTGGCCAACCAGACATTGATCCAGACTTTGGTGCCCGACAACCTACGTGGTCGAGTGACCAGCGTTTGGCACTACGAGAGCGGGCTAATCCCACTGTTTGCGTCCCTGACCGGCGGGGTGGGGATACTGGTTGGTATTGACGTTGCTATGGCCATTGGCGGTGGCATCGCCCTAGTCGTCAGCCTGTTCTTCCTGATTCGGTTCGCTAGCATACGTATGTTGGACTAGGGGCTATTCCACCGGGGTAGTTGACCAGTTGATACTGGCGTAGGTCCAGCTGATTTTGAATGGCGTGTCTCCGTGATTGGCGATGCTGTGGTGGGCGCCAGGGGAGATGAAGGCGGCGTCGTTGGGCCGTACAATGTGCTCTTCGCCGTTAATCACCATCAGACCTTCACCCTCGATTACAATCACCGATTCCTCGGCGTCATGGTAGTGGGTGGGCGCAGAAGCTCCAACTGCAAACTCGGCGACACCGCTGGATATCTGAGTTGCCCCGGTGTCTCCATCAACCAAACTTGTTAGCAGCACTCCGGGTCGTTTCTGTTGATGTTCCACACTATCAAAGGGCACGAATTTCGCTTTGGGCATCGTCTTCTCCAATCGCGTATCAGTCTGGTGTGCTGAGGTCCCAGCCGGGCAATGCCATATAGCCTTCGATTGGAACCTCAGTTTTGGTGGACAAGCCCTGGGCCTGCTTAATACGTTGAATGTTGTAGAGATGGGTGATGTGCTCGTAGTACCGGTGACTAAATATAGTCTCCAGGTTGAACCAAATCTTGGTTGGAGTCTCGCTATCTCGCCTCAGGCCCGTGCTATGAATGTTGTAAAACCAAGGCCATGCGCCGGTGTCGGAGTACTCAAATTCCTCGGTTCTGAGAGACCCTACGGTATGTTGAGAGAGTATCGTCTGCCCCAGGGCAAGTCCTCGTTGCAGCTCTTCCAGGATTAGTTTTACATCCCAATAAACGCCTTCATCCAGTCTGCGGTCATACTTGGATTGGGCCAACACTTTGACTTCTTCGGCATTCGGTGGGTTTGCCGGGGGGCCTTCCGGGTACATAGTTAGCCCCCATCTCTGCCAGAACCAGCGGAAATTACCGGAGGCCATGTGGCTCAACTGACGCCGGATACTCCACCCACTCCAACCCCACTTGTCCGATTCAAAATCGAGCTGCTCTTCGGTTAGCCCTGCCACTTCACCGGCAGCAATTTCGTAAAGGTGAGACTCGAACTGAGGGAACCTTAAAAGCGCTGGCGAGTCTTCATTTAACTGTTGCTCAAGCATCTGGGGACTAAAGGCCCTGCCAGAATCGCCGTTCTTCGCCACGGACGAAACGGCCAAAACCAGGGTTTGGGAAATGTCCGGCTGAAACCAGCGTGCCCTCAGCTTCCAGCATGTCCAATACCGCATGCCTGGTGGCCCTGGCAGCTTCGGGGATGATGTCGAACTCGGGATTCCAATCAGTGTAGTGGGCCTGAATCGGGCTGTGGGCTACGTCGCCCAGGATGAATGCATGCTCGCCCTTGGACTCCACGCGGATGGAACTGTGCCCCGGTGTGTGGCCGGGAGTTGGGTAGGTGGTCAATTCCGGTGTGATTGAGTACTCGCCGTCAATCAGGTCCATCACGCCCAGTTCCTGCAGCGGTAGCACCTGTGGCACCACGTACTCAACCGTGTTGATGACATCCGGTTGAGTCCAGTAATCCCAGTCCTTCTGAGGAACCAGGAACCGGGCGTTGGGGAAGTTTATCTTGCCGTCGGTGAAATTCCAGCCAACGTGGTCTGGATGAACGTGGGTAAAGACGACAATGTCCACCTCGTCGCGGTCAACGCCCTTCTCTTTCATGTCGTCTAGCAGATAGCAGCCCTCACCCTGCATGCCAGTATCGACGATGATCAATTTGCCGGACGACCGGACAGCCAATGAACCCCAGCGGTGCTTTCCGTTCTCGTGGTCGGCCATCAACTCAGGGTATTCGTTCCACTGCTCAATGGTTGTGTGGGGAAACGCCACAAAGGGCGACCTGACGGGCAGGTTGTCATTGAGGGAAATCAGCTCAACGTCGCCGACGTTAATTATGTGGTTGGGCATGGTTTGCTCCAGTTAAAGATTTTTGCAGATTAAAGCTCAAAGGTCTTTTTGTAGATGCTAGGTGAACCGTGTCCGTGGCTGATCAGACCCATCATCTCTGCGTTCCTGGGGTCGGCGGTTATTTGGGATTCCCACTTGGGCGAACGCGAGGCCATCTCGTTTTCCAGTTCATAGACTACTGAATACATGGGCTCTTCACCACGCACCGTTTTGTACCGGCGGCCGCGTATGATGCCGGGCACAGTCTCGAAATTAGGCACAAAAACCGTGTCATACCACTCGTTCCACTCGGTGGCCCGGTCGGCAGTGATAGCCAAGCGGCCAATGTGCAGGGCCGGGGCCATACCACTGTTGGCAACTTCGTCTGTGAGGGAATATGGGTAGATCATTTCATAGAGCGGGTTGAAGAAATTGGTCCCGATCAGAGTCGGTCCCATGGTTTCGCTCCACTTGGACTTTGTCCGTTTGGTGAAGCCGTCACCCAAGACGGCAGCCGGGCTATCAAGCTCGTAGCAAGCCAGGTGTTTGGGGCCATTCACCACCGCTTCATAGCGGGCGGCGCTGAGAACTCCGGGCACCGTGAGTATCTCTGCAATATGTTCGCCGTTATACCAACGGTTGAACTCATCTTCTTTGTCTTCTGGAACATCGCACCAGACCATCAGCAGTCCGGTCCCTTTCTTGGCGGCCATTGAGCTTCCCCCATCTGTGGTTAAAGTCTAATCGGTGTCGTTACCTACGCTTTCCATGAATAACGGCGCAGCGAACACTATAGCCCAGGTTGACGTAACGGGGAACACGTTAGGGGTATCTGTCGTACTATTAGTGGTCGGTTCGGCCTGATGGGTCTAGCCGACTCATGCCGAGAAAACAGGTGGTTAAGAAACAACATCACGACCCCAACTGAAAATTCCAAAAGGCATGACCGCCGCATCTTCTACGGTTGGTTCATCGTTGCCGCGTCGGGCTTGGTGGTCTTCAGCAGTGGGCCTGGCCAGTCTTACGTTTTCTCAATATTCATTGATTCCATCATTGAGGACACAGGCCTCTCTCGTCCTGGTGTCTCCCTTTTGTACCTGGCCAGCACCGGCATGAGCGCCGTTTTGGTTGCGATTGTCAGCCGGCTTGCCGACCGGTACGGGCCAAGAATCATGTTGGTGGCCATTGGGTTGGGGTTTGGCGCGGCCTGTTTTGGCATGGCTACTGCCACCAACATTGTCTTGTTCTACATCGCGTTTGGTGCCTTGAGGGCGCTGGGTCAGGGGTCGTTGAGCATCAACTCGATTCTGCTGGTGAACCAATGGTTCGTCTCGCGGCGGGGTCGGGCCATTGCCCTCATGGGTATGGGAGGTGTGCTATCCAACGCCTTTTTCCCACCCTTCGCCAGATTCTTGATCAATAGCATCGGCTGGCGTGAGGCCTATGCAGTGATTGGCGTCGTGGCCATTTTATTGATCGTTCCAGTAACTCTTCTGGTAGTGAAAAACCGCCCGGAGGACGTTGGCCTACACCCAGACGGCTCTTCAGAGCCACCGATCTCCGAGACTAGACAGGCGATGGTTGGGGGCCAGCGAGAGACCAAAGTCTTCAGTTCCATGAGTTTTTGGCTGCTGGCTTTGTCCTTGGGGACGCCGGGTCTGGTGTCTACAGCGTTGGTGTTCCACCAAACGTCGATTTTCGAAGAGAAAGGGCTGAGCGCCACACTGGCGGCCGGGGTGTTTGTGGTCTTTGCGGCATCGGCGGCGGTCAGTTCAATAATCGCTGGGTTCGCCGTTGACCGTATCGGACCCAAGGCGCTCTACGCCTTCAATATGGCAACATTGCTGGTTGCTTTAATCTTGGTTGTGGCGGTGGATTCCGTATTCATGGCTGTGGTCTACGTATTGGTGATGGGAGTTTCTGGGGGAGCTCATCACATAGTCCAAGGCGTGATCTGGGCCCACTACTATGGGCGCAACGGACTGGGCCGAATACAGGGTTCCGCAATGACCATTAACTTCTGCGCGTCGGCGGTCGGCCCATTGCCGTTGGCTATCTTCCACGACCTGACCGGCAGCTACATGACTGGCATGGTAGTGATGATGGCTCTGCCGGTGCTGTCGGTGTTGGCGCTGGTGAAAGCCAAGCCGGGCAGCACGCTCATTGCCGCAGAATCAGGCGTTGTGTAAAATGCGCCCAGCATCGGCCCCCAATGTTGGGGGCCTTCCAGTGTCTGAGAACCCTGGTATTTAAAACCCCCGGTATTTAAGAACAATGAGGAGACCTTGAAATGGATTTTGGACTAACAGATAAACGCGCATTTGTAGGTGGCGGCAGCCGAGGCATCGGCAAGGCCATCGCCTTGGAACTTGCCAAAGAAGGCTGCGATGTTGTCATTGCGTCGCGGACACAATCAGCCTTGGACGAGGCTGCCAAAGAGATTGAAGACATAACTGGTCGAAAGATCATCCCCATGGCCTTGGATGTGACCTCCCGCGAACAGGTGGACGGTGTCATGGCTGAAGCCGTGAATCAGTTGGGTGGCCTGGATATCCTCGTCAACAGTGCTTCATTGCCCGGCGGTTCGCCTTCCGCGACTGGGCCAATCGACGGTCTGGACGAAAGTGAGCTGCTCAGCGACTTTGACACCAAGTACGTTGGTGCTTTGCGCTGTGCCAGGGCGGCCATTCCCTTCCTGAAGGAACAGCCCTGGGGCCGGATCATCAACATCAGCGGCGGCAACGCCAGGAATGCCGGCAACTTGAGCGGCGGCGCACGTAACGTGTCCCTGGTTCACCTGACCAAGACCTTGGCGGTGCAGATGGGCAAGTTTGGGATTACCGTGAACTGCATCCATCCCGGCACAACTCGCACCGAGCGCACCGTGAGCTTGCTGGAGGCTCGAGGCAAGGCGCTGGGAGTCACTCCCGAAGAAGCTGAAGCGCTGGACTTTGCCGACGGTTCACCCCGAGGCAACCACATCAACCGCATGGTTGACGCTTCAGAGATCGGGTTTTTAACAGCCTATCTGGCGTCCGACAAGTCATGGGCCGTGACCGGTGAGGTCATCATGGCCGGTGGCGGCTCCGGAACCGCAGTCTACTACTAGACTTTACCCAACTCGATAAACTAAGGGGCGTCATTCTCGTCTATGGGGATCGGCGCCCCTGTTAGGTGTTCAAGACCGATGGCAACAGACGATTTGGCAGAACTTGATCAAGATGTGGCAGAGGTCCGCCGCAGGGTGGAAGCCCTGACCAATGACATGCGCGGCCTGGGCATGGAACTTAGGTTTTCATCGGAGGAGTACGGGCCGGAAAAGGACTTCGACGGCATCGTGACCCGGACCATCACCTTCAGCTTTAGGGTTTCCCTGCAGGACTAACGCCGAGGGCCATGGTGGCAGCCTCTGGCATGGCCCGCAACCGGAGCATCGCGGCAATCACCAAGACTGCCAGGTCCAACGAGTCGCCGCCGGGTCCGGAGCCGCTTTATAATCCATGGGTTCTTCTTGATGGTCTGACAATCTCTACCAAAGCTCTTGGCTGGCCAAACGTGCTCCCTCGACCATTGCCTCTAGTTTGGCCCAAGCAATCCGCGACTCCACGCGCCGGCCCCAGGCAGATGTGCCAAAGCCGCAATCGCTGCCCACCATCATGTTTTCCTTGCCTACGACACTGGCGTAACGCATGATGCGTTCCGCAACTAGCTCCGGATGTTCGATGAAATTGGTGGTGGTGTCTAATACCCCAGGGATGATGACCTTGCCTTCCGGTAGTTTCACGTCTTGCCAGACCTTCCACTCGTGGGCATGGCGGGGATTTGCTCCCTCAAAAGAGACGGCTCCGGGCGGGGCTTGCAACACGATGTTGATAATCTTGCTCAACGGCACATCATGGTGGTGAGGGCCTTCTGTGTTGCCCCAGCAGAGGTGCATTCGCATCCGGTCCGGGGCAATGCCGGCCAGAGCGTGTTTCAGCACCTCTACGTGCATCTCAACTATTTTGATGAACTCATCTTCGCTCAGGTGCGAAAACTGGGTAATCCGGGTCATGGCCAGATCAGGGCAGTCGATTTGGAGCAATAGGCCGGAGTCTACGATGGCCTTGTAGTCGTCTTGCATCACGTCGGCCAGGGCGTATAGGTACTCTTCTTCGGTTGCGTAGTGTTCGTTGTGCAGGAAATTGGCGATGACGCCAGGGGAAGCAGCGGTCATGAAGACCTCTTCGGCTTTTGCATCCTTGGTGGCGTTTTTCAGTCGCTGGATGTCCCGCTGCACCGCGTCTTTGTCTTTCCAGGCGATGGGGCCAGTGCAGGCGGGCCAAGGGATGGTGGCCGATGACGACACGCCGCTTTGAACGGCGAATTCTGGAAAATCTAGCATGTCCAGTCGAGGCCGAGCCCTGAGCACCTGCTCGCCGTCGAAGCCGGTTAGTCGGTCCTTCACGTAGGTCGCGTATTGGACCCGGCCTTGCTCTCCATCATTGATGACATCAACGCCGATGGCCGCTTGTTTTGCAACCACATCGGCCACACCTTCTTCCACGCCAGTGCGAAACTCCTCAGCTTCGGCTGCTTCCGGGTCTAGTCTGGAGCGTAGTAATTCCTGTAACTCTGGTGACCTGGGGAGGCTGCCAGTGTGGGTAGTGAGAATCCGTGTTTCGCTGCGTTTCATGGTGGATGCGCACTCCTAATCCGTGCCTAATAATCAAGTGCCTCGGGGTGCCACGGATTGTACACGGTCTTCTGATGATGCGCGAGAAAAGAGAACCCTGAGTATGTACGGAGCTTTGCGCGGCTATTTAGACTAGGCAGACCGGGTTTTTTCTTCGTATCCGCGGGGGGTAATTACCCTGCCGCCGTGAAGATAAGTGGTGGAATTGCCAATCACCACTATGGTCACCATATCCACGAAATCAGCATCCTTTTCCAAGTCTTGCAGCGTGGTGAGCTTTACGCGTTGACCGGGTCGAAAAGCGTCGCCAACCAGACCAACGGGAGTGTCTCCGGGCCGGTGTTTCAGCAGAATCTCCCTGGCTTCAAGTAGCTGGGTCTGTCTGCGCTTGCTGCGGGGATTGTATAGAGCAACGACAAAGTCTCCCTGGCCTGCCGCTTCCAGTCGGCCACGAATCTTCTCCCAAGGCGTGAGTAGGTCGCTCAAGCTGATGGCGCAGAAGTCCTGCATCAGCGGAGAACCCAGCACTGCCGCCGCTGCCTGCATTGCAGATACACCAGGCACCGTGACCACAGCCGGGGATTGGCCGTCCCAATCACGGTCTGTGAGCACTCGGAACACCGGGCCGGACATGCCGTAGATGCCGGCGTCTCCGGAAGACACCACGGCAACGATCTTGCCAGAGTAAGCAGAATCTACCGCTGCGGCAGCCCGCTCCAACTCCTGGCCAAGTTCCATGGAGACCACCTCCTTGCCGGTGATCAAGTCCTGAATCTGGTCAATGTAGGCCCGGAAGCCAACAATGACATCACTCTCAGCCATTGCCTGGGACGCGGCGGGAGCCAGGTATTGGGGATTCCCGGGGCCAATGCCTACCAGATGTATCTTGCCATTGGTCGATGCGGTGGTCATTTACTTGTGTTCCTTGGTAGAAATATTTGTGTCTAGTTTCCGGCTGGTTGCCCGTTATTTCTTGCTGTGATCGATCCGGGCGACGGCGATGGTCGCTCTGGAGGTATTTTTTCGGGTCACTACTAGTTCTCTGGCTCCGGAGGTTAAAAGCGCGGACGGTTCAGCGACTCCCCAAACACCGACCAGCCCGTGGGCCCGCTCCGACTTGGACGTGATAGCACTGGGGTTCGTCTCGAACACTTCGTTCAACTCGTCGCCTTGGTAGAAGGTCAATGGTACACCGTGCCGCTCAGCCAGGTGTTCCAGACCCGGTTCGCCTCGCTTAATCTCTGCGGAAGATATCTCAGCCAGGCATTCTATTGCCAGACCATTTTCTTCAAAAGTTCCAGCCAGCAAGAATTCCAGCTCACCAACTGGGACTCCCCGGCGGCAACCCATTCCAATTACCAAACTTTTGGGCCGGTAGACCACGGTTATCTTGTCAGCCAACAGGGTGTCCAACGGCTCGGTGGTGTCGGTAATAATCAGGGCCGCAGCGCACGCTGAAGCTGCCAGATCATCTAATGCAGAATATACCGTGATGTTCTCTGGTAGTGGCGTTTCATTGGGCCACCAGCTGGGCTCCCCAGCAGACTGCCAAACTCCGATGGGCTGGCCGTTTATTACGGCGGCGCTGGCCCGGGTTACTGAGTTGGAATCGGCCTTTAGCTGCCAGCCAAACTCTCGCCCCAGCAGGTCAACTGCCAGGGTTCTAGATGCATGGGAAGCCGATGTAATCACGGCAGTTGCGCCAATGTGGCGAGCAACTTCTTGGGCCAACTTATCGGCCCCGCCCACATGTCCGGAGATCAGACTCACACAAAAGCTACCGGCATCGTCAACGCAGACCACCGCCGGGTCAACCTGTTTGCTTTTTAATAGTGGCGCCAGCAGTCTGATTGATGCACCGGCAGAAAGAAAAAGAATCAGATGGGAATACTTGGCAAATGCCTGTTCTACCACCGGTCGCAGCGGCAGGTCAAAGACCTCAGCAGCGTCGCCTTCTTCATGAAAACGGCGGTCCAAAAACAGCGTAAATTCGCCGTTGATGGAACCCGCCAACGCACTCGCCATCCTGGCCCCATTGTGGGTTAGCGCAATGATGGCCGTCCGGTCAGAGGTGCTAGCTTTTTCCGTTGCCACTGACCGCCTTCCGGTAACGGTGGGTGTAATCGGCGGAATAAAGGTGGGATACGGCCCCCCCGCGGTCCAAGCCAGGGTCCACAGCGTCCCCCACGATAATCAGGGCTTGGAGGGTAATCTTGGCCGCCCTAACCTTGGCGGCAATGTCTTTCAGCGTGCCACGGATTATCAGCTCATCGGACCAGCCGACGCGGTAGACCACGGCCACGGGAGTGTCTTCTGTGTACCCGGAGGACGTTAGTTCGCGGACGACTTTGGTCATGCGGGTGATGCTCAAGAAGATGACCATGGTGCAACCGTGGGCGGCCAGGTCTTTCAGTTGTTCGCCTTCCGGCATGGCCACACGGCCTTCCATGCGGGTCATGATTACGGTCTGGGATTTCTCTGGCACCGTAAACTCGGATTTCAGCACAGCGGCGGCGGCAAATGCTGCACTGACGCCGGGTATGATCTCAAATTCCACACCGGCGTCATCAAGGATGCGCATCTGCTCTAGAATGGCGCCGTAGATGGAAGGGTCGCCACTCTGAATGCGGGCCACTACCTTGCCCTCTTTGACGGCGTTCAGCTCAAGCTCCATGATTTGGTCCAGGTTCAATTCGCTGCTGCCAATGACCTGAGCCCCTTCCTTGGCAAACTCCACGATCTGCGGAGGCACCAAGGAGTCGGCGAAAATCACAACGTCGGCCGACTCGATTATTCGCTTTGCCTTCAGGGTCAGCAGTTCCGGGTCTCCGGGTCCGCCGCCAACTATATAAACCTTGCCCTGTGTATCAATCATGCTTCGTGTTCCTTAGTGTCTTTTCTGGAGAGTCTTACTGGGAGTTTTATTCGGAGGTTTACTCAGAATTTTTCTCGGGATTGCCCTTGACGATGAGGAGGGAGAAGTAGTCCATGTCCTCATCTTTTATCTCGGTGACATCTCGTATCACTTTCTCGCGTTCGGTTGTGACCCGTTTGACGTAGGTGGTCTGTTTCGTGAGCCCCAAGCCTTCCAGGTCTGCCAGGGTTTTTACGATGATTGGGCTGACTTTCATCAGCACGACGGTGTCGAAGTTAGACGTGGCCTCAGACAGGTCATCTAATCCGTAAGCCGCCGGTAGGATGGCCAATTTCTGACCGTGGGTTACTAATGGTTCCCCGGCGCTTGCTGCAGCGGCCATCACAGATGATATACCAGGAATGATCACCACGGGGGCCTCTGGGCACAATTCTTTAACGCCGTTCAGGACGTAAGAGAAGGTGCTGAACAACATGGGGTCGCCCTCAGTTAAGAAAGCGACGTTTTGTCCCTTCACCAGCCGTTCAACTACCAATTTTGAGGCTTCTATCCAAGTTTGGGCTGCGCCGTCGGCGTCGTCAGTGGGGAACGGCGCCCTTAGTATCTCTTGCTCTGGCTTTACATATTCTTTGACTATTGTCAGCGCGTAACTGTCCCGGCGGTTTGAGGCTTGGGGTACGCAGATTACGGGCACCGTTTGAAGGGCCTTGAGAGCTTTAAGGGTTATTAACTCGGGGTCACCGGGTCCAACGCCAATGCCGTATAGGCAGCCGATTTTACTGGATTCTTGAGTCATATGTCTCTAGTTACCGCGCCGTCCGGAAACGATGAACACCGGGTTTAGCGCCTCCAAACGGACTGCGCCGTCGGGCATCTCTTTGCCTCTGGATGAGGCGACTTGGGTAATCTCCGCTGTCAGGCCGAGCTTTTTCAATAGGTGGTAGGTTTCTGAAGTACGTTCCAGAACCGCCAGATTTACAACGATGGTCCCATTGGGTTTCAGGCGAGAATTGGCGTATTCCAAAATCTCTGAGAGGTTGCCACCGCTCCCGCCAACAAACACCGAGTCGGGGTTGGGCAAAGATTCCAGAGCGGCAGGCGCTTCTCCATTAACGATGTGGATGTTGTCGGAACCCAGGTTCACAACGTTCGCTTCGAGTAGTGGCAGGGAATCGGTGTCACGTTCTATAGCGTAGACCTGACCCTCGGATGCAATTAAAGCGGCTTCCACTGAAACCGAACCAGTTCCAGCGCCAATATCCCAGACAACGCTGTCGTGTCGGAGTCCCAGGGAGTAAAGGCTGACAGCCCGGACTTCTCGCTTGGTTATCTGACCCTTGTTGGGCCGACGTTGCTCAAAGGCATCGTCTGGTAAACCCAAAGCGCGGTTCAGCCCTGGCAAGTCCTTGACCAACTTAAGCTGCTCCGAAGCGGGAGACCATGGGTATGCCATCCGGAGAAGTAGAGGCGTAGCCCAGCAGAGTGCCGTCGAAGTCGAAGCACATCGCGTCTACAATCAGCTTGTCGGCGTCGTCGCCCAGAAGTTTGTGGCTCTCGTCGCAGACCATCTGACTCATCAGAGTGAACAATTCTAGTTGGTCGTTCGCAAGGGCAATCTCGCCGAAGTGGCGGCCGGATGTGGTGGCGGCCATTTCCTTTTGCAATTTCTCGGAAGCACCACACTTTCCGGCCAGTTCGGACAGGAAGGTGGTGTCCACCTTGTTGCCGGCCACGTGGGTTACAAAATATCCCATGGCCATCTTGGAGAACTTGCCCACCATGCCAACATGGGTGGCGCGTTTGAACCCGCGAGCAACGCAGCGTTTGAGGGCTGCTCCGCTGAATATCCCGATGCCCACGTAGGCCATATCTGGCAGGTTTAGGTGATTCTTGGTGAATTCCTCACTGGCCAGACCGGTGGCGAGCACCATGTGGTCTAGCTTGTTGGTAGCAGCAACGTCCACTGCGAGGTTCACGCTGGCTCGCCAGGCGGCGGTGGAGTACGGCTGCACCACTCCGGTGCTGCCAAGGATGGAGATGCCACCGATAACGCCCAAACGGGCGTTGGTGGTTTTCAAAGCAACCTCTTCCCCGGTGGGCACAGATATCTCGGCGGTTATTCCCTGGTCTGGACCCAGTCCGTGGGCTTTACCGGCTTCCAGGGCGTGCTCTCTTATCATGCGGCGAGGCACACGGGTGACTGCCGGTTGTCCAACGGTGATGCCGGTGCCGGGAAACTTTACGATTCCCACGCCAATTCCGCTGGTGATGGTCACACCTTGTTCAGTTCCGGGGCCATCTTCGACTTTGGGGCCAATGGACACCGTAACGCAAATGTCCGCTCCGTGGGTTGCGTCTGGGTCGTCGCCGCCGTCCTTGATGACTGAGCAGAGCACTTTTTCGCTGCCCGGTGTGCGGTCAGTCCATTCACAGCGGTTTAGGGTGAATTCCACATCCTGGCCCATGGGCAAGTGAATGGTAATATTCGCCACTGGATTTCCAGTGAGCAGGGCCGTCACCGCTGCTTTGGTAGCAGCAGTTGCGCAGGCACCGGTGGTGTAACCGGTGCGTAGTCCCTTGCCGCGGACCGTCGGGCGACTATAGTCGCTTTCTGGAAGGCCCTGGCCAGCTTCAGGCGAGCTCACGGAGCTACCTGATTCCAGACCTGGCGTACCCGGTCTGCTGTGATGGACATGATTTTGTCGTCCACGCCCAAAGGAGGCGTCATAGACATGACAATATGAGGGTACCGGGCTTTAATCTCTTCCAGTCCGCCGATGACATTTCGCTGCAGGATGATGCCTGGGAAGAAGATGTAAGGCACGCACATGATGGACGAGACACCGCGTGTCTCTGCCAGCTTGGCGGCGGCGGAGTCCATGGTGGGATCGCCGTAATGGGACTGGGCGACGGCCACTGCGTAGTTGTCGCCCAATCTGTCTTCGATCAACTGACCCAGTTCTTCCAGCCATATGCAGTCGTCGTATTCGGTCTTGGTGCCGGCCTTGACGAGCATAATGCCGTTTGGGCCGGAGCCCTGGTCAACGGCGGCATGTTCTTCGGAGCCTTCCAACTCTCTGACTCGCTGTACTACCAGGTCTGCCAGGTTGGTGTCCAGGCCAAGTCCACCGGCCAGGTGCAGTCGAATGCCTGGGATTTGTTCGCGGACTTCTTCGATAATCTCGTTCATCTCAAGGGTGGCGTGCTTGCCATTGCCCAGCAGGAAGGGAGCCATCACCACTTGGTTGTAGCCCCGCTCGTTTAACATCTTGACCGCTTCATGAGGGAAGGGCTCAAGAAACTCCAGGCAGGAAAGAACCATCTGAGACTGGTCGATCTCTAGCATTCCCTGGAGTCGGTTGGCCGCCTGTTTCAGGCCGTCTGGGGTGCTTGGGCATTCTTGGCACCATCCGGGTGATCCGTCTTGCGACCAAGCGCAGGAGCATTCAGCCTTGCTGGTGCCTCGTTGGCTGCCGTGTCCCAGCAGGACCACTCCCCAGCGATCCTTGCCGTTGTTGTCTTCGCTCAAAGTGCTACCTCTTGTAACGCCAGTCCTAGAAGGGCGTTGACCGTGGCCGCCGCTGCAGAACTACCGCCTCTTTTCTCCCAAACGGAGATATAGGGCACGTTTACCTTAGCCAGCTCAGCCTTGGACTCGGGACAGGCTATAAAGCCCACTGGCATGCCGATAACCAGCGCCGGGGCTACCTGTCCTTCTACAATCATGTCCAACAGGGCCAAGAGCGCGGTGGGGGCGTTGCCGACCACCACAATGGCCCCGCCTAGATGGGGTTTCAGTTCCCTGATCGCGGCCACAGAACGGGTGGTGCCTTCGGTTTTGGCCCGTTCGGCGGTGTTAGGAGTGTCGATCTGGCAATAGGTCTTGATTCCGCATTTGCTGAGCAGGGCCTTGGAAATACCCACTTCCACCATGCGCACGTCGGTGACCACGGCGGCCTGTGCTTTGACGGCGGCGATGCCGATATTCACCGCGCCGGGACTGAAGCCCACGGCTTTGGCGATCTCCGGGTCACCTTCTGCCCGCACGATGCGGCAAATTACGTAGCGTTCTTCAGGTGTGAGGCCGTCCAATTGGGGTAGGCTGGCTTCCACGACCTCGATGCTGCGACGGTCGATTTCTTCTGGGAGAAGTGCGTATTTTTCTACTAATGACATAACAATCTCAATATTACTGACTCGCTATTATAGCCCGTTTCGCGGTGTGTGGGCAGGGGGGCAAGGCAGCAAGAAGTAAGCTGATGGAACGAAAACAACGGATTACAGGCCGAATCGGTACTAAAAAGAGGAAAGGAATGGCTAATCGGGGCTTTTAAGACCTTCTTCACCAAGGCGGAAGATGTCCCGAGCAACCTCCAGTTCCTCCGGGCCTTTGCGCTCTTTCAAGAATATGGTCGGGTCGTGCAGGAGTTTATTCACGATTGCCCTGGTCATGGCGTCCAGAGACTCAAGGGCTTCTTCGTTCAATTGGCCGTTAAGTTTCCGCACGGTTTTGCGTAGTTCGGAAGACCGGACTTGGTCGGCCCGATTCCGCAGCTCAATGACCGTGGGAAGCGCTTCTAGGTCCAAGCACCATTGGCGGAACTGCTGGGCCTCGTCGGTGGCCAGTTCTTCAGCCCATTCTGCTTCCTTGGCTTTTTTCGCTCGGCTGGCCTGGGTGGCAAATTCCAGGTCGTCAACGTCATTCAAGAACACGTTATGAACCAGGGCTGCCTCCGGGTCGATGTCTCTTGGGACTGCGATGTCAATCAGCAAGAGTGGTCTATCGGGACGGTCAGCCATTGTTGCTCCGATCAAGTCTGATTTGAGCACGTAGCCCGGCGAGCCAGTGCAGCCGATCACAATGTCCGAATCTTGCAGCGCCTGGGGCATGCCGTCGAACGAGATCGCCTTGGCCGAGAGATTATCGGCCAGTTCCTTAGCTCGCTGGAAGGTACGGTTGGTCACGGTAATGTCGGTCACTCCCGACAGACTCAGCACCTCGGCGGCCAGTTCACCGGCTTCGCCCGCACCAACTACCAATACCCGGCTGTTGGAAAGATCACCCAATACCGATTTTGCCATCTCGACGCAGGCCCGACTTACAGATAGGGCGTTTCTGCTGATGCCGGTCTCCCGGCGGACCCTTCGGCCCACCCGCAGAGCTTGTTGGAAGAGTTGGGCCAGGGGGCCCTGGGCGGTGCCGGCGTTGGTGGCCGCTTCATAGGCGTCGCGTACCTGGCCGATTATCTGTTCCTCGCCCAGAATCATGGAATCAAGGCTAGAGGCCACCCGGAACAGGTGGTGAATGCAGTCGTACCCACGGTAGACGTAGAGATAACGGTCAACGTCCAACAACGAGATCCCAAATCGCTCCACCAAGAACTGCTTCACCCGGTCGGCTCCGTCTTGGTTTGGAACTTGGGATCTGGTTTCAGAAACGGTTTCGGATCCGCTTCCGAACCCGCCCAATGAAACGGCGGTGGATTCTGACGGTTTGGCGATGGGTGTGTCCAGCACATAGAACTCGGAGCGATTGCAGGTAGATAGGATAACGCCAGTCATACCGTGGCTGGTCATGGCGCTGAGGGCCTCGGGAAGCTGCTCTTTATTCAACGCCAGGCGTTCCCGAATCTCTACCGGTGCGGTCCGGTGGTTAAGTCCAACTACCAGAAATTCCAAGTTATCTCCGGGGATATAACGGTCATCGTCTTGGGAGTTTTTTAGGTTTGCCGATGAGCTTTTGCCGTTCACCGGGCAAATCCATTATGGGACATGGTTATGGGCGTGAGTTTCATGAAAGGTTCGGTAAAAATCTAAGGGATATTGAGAAGGAAACCTCGTTGGTACCAAAGGAAAACCAGCAAAGAGGCTATAAAAATCTACAGAATTCTCTCAAAATTAGATTTAACAACTAAGACTACAAAGGAGTGTAGTAGGCTCACTCACTGCTGTCAACGGCCTTTATCGGAGAGTTGCAGGCCCATTTAGGCCAGGATATTTCGTACCTTATTGAGAGCAAAAAATCCGTCAAACAATCAGTTTGGTCAAGGGGATAGTGTTGAGGTTTTCGGTTCTGTAACTTCATCTGGAATTGGTGATAGATGGCTGCTCAGGTTGCGGACTGTTCTGTTTCCCACGCCCGAGCCCAGGGCAAACAAAGCGACCGCTATACCGTCGGCCGCAATGGCGATGGGAGCAGTAAAGATGCTCGTCAACACGCTGGCTTGCATGCCGCCAAGAGGCATGATGCTCCAGGTCATTCCGTAGAATCCCATGACCCGTCCCCTCATTCGGTCCGGGACCAGGATTTGCAGGGAACTCTGGATGGAAATCATGTAAACCGAGTTGGTTATACCCATGATGAACATCAGGGCCATGGCCAATTCCAAAGAGCCGACGTACTCTGACGTTAAAGCGAAGGCCGCCACCGCCAGACCAAACAACACCGCGCCGCCGATGATTGCCCATCCTCGATTGGGCACGCTGCCTCTGGCGCCCATCCAAAGAGTGTTCACCAATGCACCCGCCCCGGTCATTCCCAGCAGAAGCCCCTGACCCTTGGCCCCAACTTCTAAGATGTCCACCGCAAATATGGGCATCAACATGACATAAGCCATGCCAAAGAAACTGTTGAAGAATGTCATCCCAATCAGGAACGAGAATATGGAATGGACCCGGATGAATTGCAGGCCTTCTTTGATGTCTTGGATCGGATTGCCCAATGCCCCTCGTGGGATTGTAGGAATCTTGAGACGGGACATCACCACCGCAAGAACGATAAACCCGGACCCAGCTATATACATGGCGGATTGAGTGTTAATCACGTCAATGAGGATTCCGGCGATTCCAGGGGCGATGATTCTGGTGCCCTGCCAGATGACGGAGTTCATCGCCACCGCACTCATCATCACCTTGCGGTCTATCAAGTGGGGATACAGCGCTTGTCTGGCCGGGTTGTCAAAGGCTTCAACTCCTCCGGCCAGCAGGGCAATCACCAAGACATGCCACGACTCAACCCAGCCCAACAGGGTCAGAGTAGCCAATAAAAATATGAGGCTGCCAGTGGTTAGTTGAGTGGAAATGATTAGGCGGCGTTTGTCCAAACGGTCGGCAAAGACGCCGCCAAAGAGGTTGAAGAAGATGGCCGGGATGGCATTGGCAGCACCCACCAGGCCCAAAGACCATGGCGAGCCGGTTATCTCGTAGATCAGCCACCCCTGTCCAACGCGAAACATTTGGAATCCGCTGACGGATGCCAGCAGACCGAACCAATAAGCGCGGTAGGCCGGATAGCGTAGAGCGGGCGGAATTCCAAACCCGGTCCGTTCCCCACTCGGCCCGATTGGCTCGGTCGGAGCGTTATTTTGAGTCGGTTGTGCCAAATCTTCCTTGCGTTTGCAATTTGATTCTGAGGTATTACGAAATACTCTGACCAATGTGGGCTATTTGATTACCGGCCAAATACTAACAGCGGTGGCAGCAAGTGCCCATCAATAAAAAAGCCCCCCCTGAATTTATTGGGGGGCTTTTTTATCGATTGGGCAGTTTTCAATCTCAGCCCTTCTGGCGGGCTTTAGGTTTCGCCCTTTGGCGCATGTCGAATTGTTGGCCGGTTATTCTTAGATGGCGGGCGCTGGTTGGTCCTGAGCGGTCAACATTTCGTCCAAGATACGTTGCATCGCCATGGTGTGGCTACAAATTTCTCTAGTGGCGAAGAAATGACATTCACAACGCCAGGCACCGTCTGAAAATTGGACATCGTAATTGTCGTGGTTGCCCTTAAAAGTGGCCGTGAAGCTGGTGATGTTTACCCGGTTTTTTTGTTCTGCGTACTGTTTTGCTTTTTCAATCTTGCCGATAATGCTGGAGTCCATCTACACCTCCTACCTAACCGACAGTGAACACGTTTGGGGACGGAAAATGCATGTCCACCACCTAAATTCTACGAGTCTAAATCGACCTGGTCAAGCGAGATTATGGCAACCTGATACCAATTTTAGATGACTTTATAGCACCCCGAAATTATCTTCGACAGCGCCCATAACCGTTGACCTCCCATGCCTGGTCAAATACAATTCAATCCAACCCCCGAAGAGAGCGAATTCCGTAACATTGACCGCCGTTTTTCGACGGCACCACGGGTTTATTCGGGTTTTGGTCTCCGGGAAATTCCGTTAGATTTTTTCCAGAAACCTGGGAAGCTAATCAGTAAATAAAAGGTAACCCATGAACGGCGACCAGATCAGGGATTCATTCATCAAGTTTTTTGAAAGCAAAGGGCACCAGCACATGCCCTCCGCTTCGTTGATTCCGGCCGGAGACCCAACTCTGCTTTTCACCAGCGCTGGCATGGTTCCGTTCAAGCCCTTTTTCATGGGCGAGCAAACCCCGCCCTCCAAACGACTTACCAGCAGCCAGAAAAGCTTTAGGACCAACGACATTGACGAGGTCGGCGACCACAAACACCTGACCTTCTTTGAGATGCTGGGCAACTTCAGCATTGGAGACTACTTCAAAGAAGGGGCGGTGGGCTACTGCTGGGAGCTGGTCACCGAGCTTTTCAAGCTGGAACCGGAACGTCTCTACGTGACCATCCATCTGGACGACGAAGAGGCCTTTGCCATCTGGCGTGACCAGATCGGAGTTCCGGAGCCACACATCTACCGCTACGGTAACAAAGACAACTGGTGGGGCCCTGCCGGCAATGAAGGACCCACCGGACCCTGCTCTGAAGTCCATTATGACGGTGGCGCTGATAAAGGCTGCCACGGCGGCCGGATGATCGAACCAGATGTGCTGACCGCTCAGTTCCGTAAAGAGCTGGAGACGGGAGAGACGCTGCCCATCGACGGCTGCCACCCCAACTGTGATTGCGAACGGTATGTGGAGCTGTGGAACCTGGTGTTCATGCAATACTTCCAGGACTCCTCCGGCGAACGGACGCCCCTGCCCGCTCCGAGTGTCGATACCGGAATGGGCCTTGAACGGGCAATGGTCATCCTGCAAGGCAAGCAAAACATCTACGAGACCGACCTTTTTGTACCCATCATCAATAAGGTCGCCCAACTGACCGGCAAAACCTACGGCTCAGAAACTGAAACCGACTACGCGATGCGAGTAGTGGTCGAACACGCCAGGGCCGCCGCCTTCTTAATTGGCGACGGCGTGGTGCCCGGCAACGAGGGCCGGGGCTACGTTCTGCGCCGAATCATACGCCGTGCCATCCGCTACGGTCGCCAATTAGGCCTAACATATGCCTTCCTGACCCAGGTAGTGGAAGAAGTAATCCCCCAATTCAGCACTACCTACAAAGAACTGGCAGAGAGCCAGGATTTTATTCTCAGAGTGATTGGTCTGGAAGAAGAAAGGTTTGCCGAGGCTTTTGTCAGGGGCATCAATCTCTTGAATGGCATGGTCAAATACCGGGAAAGTTCCACCAAAGAACTTGAAACTTCGATGGATAGCTCAGGAGGATTTTCCCCGGCAGATACAGAAGTGAGCGATGATACAGAGAGCGAAAACACTGGTGCCCAACTAGCTCACGAGGCACTGATCAGACTAAGGGATGCCCGGCCAAAATCGGAGGACGTTCAAGAAGCCTACAGGGCCGCAATTACAGAGTTCGTTCGGGCGATTACTGGACCTGAAGCATTCATTCTCTACGCCACTTATGGCTTTCCCCCAGAACTGACCGCAGAGATTGCAAGAGAGCACGGGCTGACTGTGGACATGGACGGGTTCGACCAGGAAATGGAAACCCATGCGGAGGAATCAAAGAGCGAGGGTTCTTTCTCCGGTGGCATGGATATGCAGGTGGCCTACACGGATTTGGGCCTGAGTTACAGCGAGTTTGTTGGTTATGGCCTCACACAGCAGGACTCAAAAATTGTCGCCTTGCTATCTGGTGGGATATCCATTGACCATGCCACACAGGGCCATCAGGTAGAGGTCATCATTAGCCAGTCGCCTTTCTATGCAGAAGGCGGTGGACAGTTGGGCGACCGTGGTTCCATCAGCGCCCCCAACGGCGTCGTTGCCGTGGAAGACACTCAAAGTCCGGTGGCCGGACTGATAGTTCAGCGGGGAACCGTTTCCCAGGGCGAAATATCTGTTGGTGATGCGATAACCGCCGAGGTTGAATTGGCGCGCCGTCTTGATTCGTCCAGAAACCACAGCGGCACTCATATCCTCCACGCTGCTCTGCGCTCGGTGTTGGGCGCTCACGTCCGCCAGGCCGGTTCCGTTGTGGCACCGGAGCGGTTGCGCTTCGACTTCAGCCACGTGAGCGCATTGACTCGCGACGAACTCAGGACGGTCCAATCTTTGGCCAACGAAAAAGTGCGGAGTAATCTGACCGTCGCCTCCCACGAGACCAGCTACATCGAAGCCGTGCGCGAGGGAGCGCTGGCATTCTTTGGAGATCGCTATGGCGATGTGGTCAGGGTGGTGACAATGGCCCCCGATGCCCATGCCAACGGCGACGCTTTCAGCGTGGAAGTATGCGGCGGCACCCACGTTGCTGCTACCGGACAGATCGGCACTCTGGTGGTGTTGGGTGAGTCCAGCATCGGTGGTGGTATGCGCCGGATCGAGGCCGTGACCGGACTCGCTGCAGCAGAACTATTCGTGCAGCAGACCGACCGCCTGGAAGCTCTGTCGCACCGGTTGCAGACCCCGGTTGCCGACTTGGAATCTCGGGTGGAATCCTTCATTCAAGAGAATGAAGACCTCAAAAAACAGTTGGAAGGCTTCCAGAAGACCTCCCTGCGCGGTGAGGCCGAAGAACTGCTGGGCAAGGTCCAAGACATTGGTGGGGTAAAAGTGGTGGCTGGCCAGACCTCTGCCGGCAGCGCCGATGGTATGCGGGAGATGGGCGACTTCTTGAAGGACAAACTGGGCAGCGTGGTAGTAGCCCTGGCCGCAGTGGTTGATGGCAGTCCTATTTTGATCACCATGGTCACCCCTGACCTGGTGGAACGGGGACTCCACGCTGGAAATATTGCCCGGGACACGGCCAAGGTCATGGGCGGCGGTGGCGGTGGCCGACCTGAGATGGCCCAAGCTGGCGGCAAGCAACCCGAGAAGGTCAACGAGGCCCTACAGGGCGTGCCGGCCTTGGTGCGTCAGGGGTTGTCCTAACCCGGTCATGGCCGACCAACCAAAGCTAATTGCGCTGGATCTGGGTGAACGCCGCATCGGCCTGGCCGTTAGCGGACCGGGCGGCATGGTCCTCCCCGCCGGACACATCGTCCGCACCAAGCTGGCCCAGGACGTGCAGCAGGTGATTGCCGCCGCCACCGAACGCAATGCGACTGGCATCGTGGTTGGCATTCCCCACAATCCCCAAAGACAAACCGACGCCGCAGCCAAATTGGCCCGTGGTTTCATTCGCGCCCTGCGCAAAGCCATTGCTGAAGACTCGCTGGCCATTTACGAGATGGACGAGGGATTCACCAGCGTCGAAGCCGAGGGCTTGCTCCGCGAGTCCGGAGGGCAGCCGTCAAGGGACCGGGCCTCCGTGGACGAAACTGCTGCAACGCTGATACTGCAGCGATATTTGGCTTTTGTGTCGGATTGATTTGCCGCCTGACGTAACCCCCATCCTAACCTTGGTCCTGCGAGGGGGAAGGGACTTTATTAGACTTTTTCGCCGAGTAATCGTAAAGCAAACTATCTTAGAGAGAGACATGTGTTCTCTCCCTCTACAGGGGGAGAGTTAGAGTGGGGATTGGTTCTGGACAGCCTTAGTTTGGTGCTGAAACCACGCCAGCGAAAAGGAAAATCGAGTAGCGTACAATAGCGCCCCAGATTGTACGCTTAGCCGATAAAGAACTGATAATTCATTCAGCATTTGAAGGAGCCCGCATGTCCACCTCCAGCGGCAAGGCCGAAACAGTTATCAAGAACGCCAACATCATGACGATGGACACCAACCGCCCAAGAGCCCAAGCGGTGGCCATGACTCACGGTCGGTTTGCTGGCGTTGGCAGCAACGAAGATATGGAAGGTCTGATCGGGCCGGAGACCAAGATTATCGATGTGGGTGGTAAGACCGTCTTGCCGGGGTTCATCGACGGCCATATACACGTCTTGAGCAGCGGCGTTAAGCATGTGAACATGGCCGACTGCGACGTGCGGACTCTCACAGAAATACAGGCAGGACTTAAAGAGCGGGCTGCTAAAACACCCGCTAGTGGTTGGGTCCAAGGCTTCAAGTTCGATGACACCAAGACCGACCGGACAGCCTCGAACGAAGGACGCCACCTTTATAGGGAAGACCTGGACGCTGTCACCACCGATCACCCCATGATGGTGGCCCACCGTGGCGGGCACGTCTTCTATATGAATAGCGCCGGTTTGGAGGCGGGAGGGTACAACGATGAGTCTGAAGACCCACCGGGTGGACGGTTGGGTCGCGACCCGGATACGGGAAAGCTTAATGGCATCGTTTACGAGCGGGCCATCGACCATATCCGCTTCGGCCTGATCCCAGTGGACACGGACGAGATTCGCCGTGAGGGATTGAGGACAATCTGTAACATGCTGAACGAGGTCGGGCTGACCAGCGTGCATGACGCCCGGGTGACCGCCGAAGAGTTCCAAACCTATCAGGACGGCAAGGCCGCTGGGGAGTTGAGCCTCCGGGTTTACGCCCTGATGTGGTATCCCCAGTTCCCAGCGCTCAGGGACGCCGGAATCAAGACCGGTCTGGGTGACGACCTGCTCCGGGTCGGGGGTATAAAAATGGTAGCTGACGGAGCAATCTCCACTCGGACCGCATATCTGTCTGAGCCTTATGAAGGCTCCTCGTGTGACCACGGCATTTTGGCCATGGAAGCAGACGAGATCGAGCAGCAAGTAATGGACATGCATAAGGCCGGGTTCCAGGTCTGCATCCACGCCAATGGTGACTCGACCATCGACTTGGTCTTAACCGCCTACGAAAAGGCGCAAAAAGCCTATCCAAGGTCAGACGCCCGTCACCGAATTGAACACTGCACGTTGATCAACCCGGAGCTATTGGCCCGGATGAAAGCCGGTGGCGTTGTCGCTACCCCGTTCTGTACCTTCGTCTACCACCACGGCGAAAAGATGCGCTACTACGGCGAGAAGAGGCTGGAGTGGATGTTTGCTCAACGTTCATTCATCGATGCCGGTGTGATGTCCACCGGGGCGACCGACTATCCGCCAGGACCGTTTGAGCCCCTATTGGGCATACAAAGTTGTGTTACCCGCACCGACAGCACCGGCAAGGAATGGGGCATCAACCAACGGATATCCGTAGAAGAAGCCCTCCGGTTGTACACACTGAACGGCGCCTACGCGTCTTTTGAGGAAAATATCAAGGGCTCGGTGGAGATCGGAAAGCTGGCTGACTTGGTGGTGCTGGGCAGCGACCCAACCAAGATTGACCCAATGGGAATTAAAGACATCGAAATACAGCAGACAATTCTTGGCGGACGGACCGTTTACGGGGGCTAGGTAGGGTTAGAGCTAGAGTACCTAGAGGTAAACCCGCTCGAAGTCCTCTGAGATCATGGACATATTGTCCGCATCCCAGTCGAATGACAACACAACTGAGCGGTCTGACGTGGCCTCCAAGATGCGTTTTCCGTTCTGCGTGACAACACTCTCGGCCAGGCTGTAATCAAGCTCTCCGGCCTCGTTGCCGGATCGGTTGCAGACCATCATCGGCAGTCCGGTGTCGGCAGAACGGGCTTCCCACTCGCCGTCGGGACCGCAGTGTCCAGGTCCCCAAGCAACTGGTGACACCAAAAGCTGGGCGCCCTTGTCCTTGAAAACCTGGGCAATCTCGTTCTTGTAGCCGTCGGCGCAAATCAAGATGCCGGTCATGATGCCGTCGCAATCTATAGGGTCGATCTTCCAGCCGCTGGTGGACCAAGACTCGGCACCGCCCAGGGCTTTGACCTTGCGGTGCTTGCCAATGATCTCTCCCTCAGAGTTGATGACAAACACGGAGTTATACATCTTATCCGTCGCTGGGTCTCGCTCCGGGTGGGACAGAAAGACCGTCAGGCTATGCTCTTTAACCAAATTTCGGAACCCGTCCATCCAGGGGTCGGGTTGGGGGAGAATCCAGTCCGTGCCGATAGTATTCATGAACAAGTAGCCCGGGATGCAAAGCTCGGGCGTGACTACCCACTGCGCGCCCTGTTCGGAGGCGACCTTTACGCCATGCTCCACCAACTTCCGATTATGTTCGATGTCGTTGGTGACGGGCGCAAGATGTAGGAAAGATATACGAAGCTTTTTCATCTTCGCGGGATTATAGCATTTGTAGGGTCGTGTAGCGTTTGGCCTTGACGGGCCGGTGCTGTGACTTCAAAATAAATGGTAGGGTCTTTCTCAAAAGACCTTCCTCTTATTGCAGCCCTGTAGTGTAGCGGTAACACGCCAGCCTTTGAAGCTGAAATCTCTGGTTCGAACCCAGGCAGGGCTGCCAATTTCTTTTCTCCGCTCCTAATAAGCCCGTCAATCAATTCTGTCGCTTGTAGATTCCCTCAAGGAGTAATCATGAACGACGATCAACCCCGCAACCCTCTCGATATGTACCAGTTATACCAAGATGGACCTTATGTGTTGCCCCAAACAAAGTGCACGAATCGTCGAATAGATTTTGTGGGGCGTGCTAATTCAATCCTAGGCTTCTTTACCGTTATTTCTATTGCGTCAACACAAGGATCGGATTCGATTTTCAAAGCGGAACAAGAAGGAGTTTTCACTGACGACACTGCATTTAGACTCAATATATTTCCCGGCGTTGCCAGTTCGCATCTCAACTATGGTCTGTTCAAAAAGGCTTTTTCTCGTGCAGGTGGAAATCTAACCAACCAAGTATTCTTGATGCTATACGGGAATTTTGAGGCGTATGTCGCGGATATCGTGTTGGACGGATTGTCTAGTGAAAACGTGGAGGATCCATATCAAGACGCTCTTAATTTGATGGTCTTATCCAAATGGAGGGGTAAAGTGGATAGGATTGGGCAAAGACTTAAGATTGTTATGGGTAAGCGTAGATTCGTCAATAAATTCCGCGATATCGAAATGAACTTCTTAGGGGAGCCTTGTACTGATCCTATTGAGTATTTGGAAATGACGGCAGAGCTTTGCCACCGTCTTGTTCACTCTGGTGGCAGAATGGACCAAGATTTCGTTGATCGGTTTTCGGAAGCCGACTTGAAAGTTGATGAGGCAATATTGCTCCCGCATCATATGCCCTATCAAGTGCAGATTTTTATGCATTTGAGTGATCTGTTCGATGGAATATTTGGCGCGAAGTATGGCTGGGAGCGTGCAGTGATCGCACCAGAAAAAATAGTCGATTACTGACTGAGAGTGGTTGTCGGTAGATTCAAACACTTCAATGCCATGCGAGGTTAAACCTAGGTCTCTCTCCTCCCACAAGTCAGTCGCGTTTCACATTGACCCTTTAGCTGCGGCGCGGGTATATTACGGCAGAACGATAGCCTGATTTTTCAGAGGTTTACCACAGCGTGTTTGCGTTGATTCTGGCCGGTGGAAAGGGTGAGCGACTCCGTCCCTTGACCGATACTCTGCCTAAGCCCATGGTCTCCGTTTGCGGCAAGCCCATATTGGAACACCAGGTCACCTGGCTTAAGGCCGGTGGCGTGACCGACGTTGTGTTCCTTGCCGGCTACCGTTGGGAGGCAATCAAAGACCACTTTGGCGATGGCAATGACTTTGGCATCAACGCCCATTACAGCGTGGAAGACTCTCCCCTGGGCCGGGGCGGGGCCATCAAGGCTGGGTTCCCAATGGTTCCAGGCACAGAAAATATTGTGGCCGTGCTTAACGGTGACGTTATCACAGCAGAGACTCTGGCCAACCTTTCCGGCCAGCACCAAGAGCGCAAGGCCGCCAACAAGTCCCACCTGGCTACAATCATGGTGGTGCCAATGGTCAGTCCCTACGGCCTGGTTGAGATGGACAACTCCGGGACGGTTACTGGGTTTCTTGAGAAGGTGGAAATGGACCACTGGATCAACGGCGGTATCTACCTGTTTGAGCGTTCAATCGCCGATGAGTTACCCGACCTGGGAGACCACGAGACTGAAACATTTCCTCGGCTGGCCGCTGCAGGTCAGTTGCTGGCGGTGCAATCCCGCGCCTTTTGGCGTAGTGTTGATTCCTTCAAAGACTTGAAAGAAGCAGAAGATAGTGCCGGAAGCTGGTAAACAGCCGTAGCCGGTACGATATTTTAGTCATTATTTTGGAGTTGCCAGTGAACCGGCAGTGGTCAATATCCGTATAGGCGTTGTGAGCATAATGACCCAAAGCGAAGCGCTAAACGCAGGAACGTCGCCCGGTACATCGGGCGACGTGGCCATGGCGGCAGCAAAGATCAAAACCAACATTGAAAAGGTGCTGGTAGGCAAGGGGGACGTCGTTGACCTAACCCTAGCCGCAGTCCTGAGCGGTGGACACATCCTGGTGGAAGACGTGCCAGGTATCGGCAAGACCACCATGGCTCGCTGCCTAGCCGAATCCCTCCAATGCACCTTCAAACGAATACAGTGCACCCCGGACCTGATGCCGTCCGACATCACCGGCGTGCATTTTTACAACCAGAAGTCCGGCGAGTTTGAGTTCCGGTCGGGCCCCATATTGGCCCAGATCGTGCTGGCTGATGAGATTAACCGCGCCACCCCACGGACCCAATCTGCGATGCTGGAAGCGATGGCAGAAGGTCAACTGACAGTGGACGACCTGACCATCCAGTTGCCCACACCGTTCCTGTTGATAGCCACCCAGAACCCAATTGAGTTGGAAGGCACGTTTCCGCTGCCTGAGGCTCAGCTTGACCGGTTCTTGATTCGGCTGCGTATGGGATATCCCGATGAGGCGCAAGAAGAGGAGATGCTGGCTCGGTTCAATGGCGCAAACCCACTGATGGACATGCAGCCAGTAGCTGATGGGCCAGAGATAGTGGAACTACAGCGTCTGGTGCAGCAAGTCCACGTCTCCCCGGTTTTGAGCAATTACATTGTGAAGCTAGTGCAGGCCACCCGCGAGCACCCTGACGTTGAACTGGGGGCCAGCCCCAGGGCAACAATGGGTCTTTACCGCTGCTCCCAGGCCGTGGCCGCCATTCAGGGCCGCGATTTTGTGGGTCCGGATGATATCAAATTGTTGGCCCCCTACACATTGCCCCACCGGATCATCGTTAAGTCCCAAGCTCGACTCCGCGAAAGGTCTGCCGAAGACGTGATATCCGACGTACTAACCAAGGTGGAGGTCCCGGTCTAACACCGGCCCAGATTACCGGATCATAATCTGGCCGGGGGACTGCAATGCTCAACGATTTCTGGGTTTTCTGTAGCAGCCTGATGATTTTCATTGGCCTGGTCGCCAGTGAAGGGTTGATGTTGGTGCTCGGCTCCCTGGTGCTCGTGCTAGCCATTGCCGCACGGATTTGGGACCGTTTCGCCTTCCGTTCCGTGGGCCATTCCCGCACCATCAGCACCAAGCGTGCTTTCATTGGCGACACCATCGAATATTCCGTCACGCTGGACAATGACAAGTTGCTTCCCTTGATTTGGGTCGATATACAGGACTCGTTCCCCGATGGTCTCGATCTGACCGGAGCTACCATGCGCGGCAACGGCTTGGAGTCCAACCGGCAGCACACCATCACTACCTCGCTGCTCCCCTACCAGAAGGCCACCTGGAAATATTCCATGCAATGCCTGGAACGTGGCTACCACCGCATTGGGCCGGTGCGTTTGCGGACCGGGGATATCTTTGGGTTTAGTTCTGCTGAGACTCGCTACCTGGAATTTGACCACCTGTTGGTTTTCCCCAGAGTGTTGGACGTGTCCAAACTGCTTTTCCCACCGGAACATCCAATGGGCGAAATACGGGGTTCTAAGCCTATCTACTTTGACAACAACCGGGTGGTGGGCCAGCGGGACTACCAGTCACAAGACCCCATGAAGCACATAGACTGGAAGGCCACTGCCCGGGCGCGCACCCTGCAGACGAAAGTGTTTGAGCCGGTGGTGTCTCTGAACATGTTGATCGTGATGAACGGCTCCACCAGGGACCACTCTTGGCAGGGCAGCAACCGTCGCTTATTCGAGCGGTGCGTGACCGTGGCGGCATCGGTGGCCGGTTTGGCCGACCAGCGCGGCTACACCTACAGCGTAATCAGCAACGCGGTGGCCAGCTTCACCGGCAAGTGGATCAACATCCCAATGGGGGCATCGTCCAGCCAGTTTTCCATGACCCTAGAAGCCATGGCTATGGCCGCACCCTACGTCGTTGCTCCCCTGTCAGAGGTTATGAACGCAGGGCAAGCATCACTGCCGTCGGGGACAACTGTGATTCTAGTTACGCCAGCCATCAGCGATTCGCTGATGGCGGATATTGCTGGGATACGTGATCACGGTTTCCCGGTGTTGGTTCTGTATGCCGGGGATGGTGTTCCTGAAGAAGATTTGGGTGACCTTACCGTGATTCCGATGGCCAGCATCCTTGACCCGGTGGAGGGACATGAACAGTTCATGGCGAAATAACGCAGTAACCTCCGTGGCGCTTTTCCTAGAGACCTGTGCGCTATATCTGGTCTTCATGGCCATTGCTGCCCTTTTGAATCTATCAGAGGTCGTTCTATCGTTCTGGTTGGTGTTGATGGCGTTACTGGCTTCGTTCCTGTTGATGACTTATATCTTGTCGGTCAACGCCAACCCTAAGATTCGGGGACTGATTGGTTTGGGCATTGGAACCCCCGGGATTTTGGTGATGGTTCACCTGAACACTGGACTGGGAATCGTCCCCCTGGATACTTTCATCACCGGGTCAATCGAATCAATCGTGAACTTTGTCGGCACCATAGTTTTCTTGATGGTTGTTTGGTGGCGTGGCACCATTGCCGCGAGAGAAGACGTATCTTTGGACTCGGTGCGGGCTGCTTTCCTCTGGGGGCTGGGAGTGCTGTTTGGCGCCGTCCTAGTGGATAGCATGGTGGACGAAGCGGTGGTCAATGGCTTCTTGGTTATAGGGTTCTTTGCCGTTGGCCTGATTGGTCTTTCATTGGCGCGCTTCTCGTCGGAGAGCGGCGAGACCCACAACATGTCACGGGAATGGTTGATGCCCATTGTGGTCAGCATTGGCGGCGTGGTCGTCGTTGGGCTGATTATCAGCGCCCTTGGTTTAGGCGGACTGGATGATGTGACGCGGGGAGTGGTGAAATACGGCGGCGAGGCGGGGTTCTGGATACTTCAGCCACTTTTCTTTGCAATGGGGTTCTGCGCCGGACTCGTTGTGCTATTCGTCAACTGGATTTCCGGCATGGTCGGCGGAGGCGATTTCACAGCGCTGGTCAATACCCAAGCGGAGTTGGACGAGTTCCATCAGAGACTCAGAGAGCGGGCCGAAGAGAAGGAAGCTTCCACCGCGCTCATGACCACCCTCAAATGGATGGCCCTAGGAATTGCGACTACGATTGCCGGTTTAGTGGTGTACAAGCTATTCAGGTCGCGCCGCTACATGAGTCAAGAGACTGATGTTGAGGAGATCAGAGAGTCCCTGTTCACTTGGAAGCGGGCCAACGATGACGTGGCAGGCATGTTTGCCGCCTGGTGGAATCGTATGTTTCCGGTAAAAGAGAAAGGGTTTGGCGAAGGAAAAGACCTGACCACGCCCAGGGAGTTTTACCACGGTTTCTTGGGGATGGCTTCCAGGATGGGTCGTCCGCGCCGAGACTGGGAAACGCCCAACGAACACCAGCGTGGCCTCTGGGGTTTACTGCCCACCGACCCGGTCTACCGGATAGTGCAACGGTTCCAACGTTCTCACTACGGCCAAAGGGGCACCGATTATGCTGGCATTGAGGACCTGCGAGAGGACTGGAAGGAGTTGACCGAGTTCATGGATCAAGAGGACCTGTAGCCAGCTTTCTTCTGGTCGGCCAAAGCCTTTGCCAGTACGACTTATTGTTTGCTGCCGGCGCGCAGGTCATCAAGCACTTTTTTGATCTCTTCAAATCGCACGTACCGGATGTTGCCGTCAAAACTGGACGATGTGACCAACACTCCCAGGTACTCGCCAAACTTGTTGAACACACCGCCACCGCTCATGCCGTTGGTGGCTGCCGCGTCCACTTGTCCAACCTCGTAATTTCCGGGCCGGATGCTCCAAATGGCGCCAATTCGACCAAAAGTGACCACTGGTGTGGTAGTCGAGATGTCCGGAACAAACCCGATCAAAGCGACCTCGTAACCAATGTCTGCCACTGATCTTTGAGAAAGGTCGGCAAATACTTGGTTGGAGACTGGCAGACTGACCGTTAAGCCTGGAGTGGGGTCGTCCAGCGTTAATAACGCTAGGTCACGGTGGCTGTCGTACCCAGTAACGGTGGCCCTTTGGTAGACGCCGCCTTCCACGGACACATCCACCCTGGATGCCTCTCTAATAACGTGCTCTGCGGTGATGATCTCAGTGGGTGAGATACGCACCCCAGACCCCTGGGAAAAAGCCAGATTGATGAAGGTGACTGCGCTCCGAATATCGCCAATGAATTCGCTGAAGTCTGGCTGAGGCTTTCCGGGCAATCCTTCCGGTCCCCTTGGGCCAACGAATCCGGGAAAACCCCTTGAGCCCGTTTCTCCAGTCCGTCCCTGCTCTCCCTGTTCGCCTTGTGGGCCTAGCTCTCCAGCTTCTCCCAATGGGCCCTGGCATGCCAGTAGCGTGAAAATGCCGATAATGATGAGCGCCATCATGGTCAGCCGGAGGCGTCTAGCCCGAATATTGCAGTTGGGTGTTTTCAAGCTATACACTGGTTCCCGTTGAATAATCGTCGTGGCAGTTGCTCTGTCGTGCCTCGGCGTTTTTATTTGGCATGTTTATATACGGTTATCCAACAACTTTCCGATGTACCAACTAATTAACAGGCTGCCATTTTTCTACGGCTGGAGCATCTTATTTGCGGCCGGAAGTTCAATGGTTGTCAGAAACGCCGCTGCCAGTTTAACCCTGGCCGTATTCATATTCCCAATGTCTGAAGACCTGGGTTGGAGCCGAACGTTGATTGCTGGCGCTGCCAGCTTTGGCGGGTTGATGGCCATGGTAGCGTCGCCGATCACCGGGTGGGCGCTGGACCGGTACGGCGCCAGAGTGATACTCACCGCCAGCGTCATCGCTCTGGGTTTCTCCACTATGTCGTTGGCTTGGGCGACAGCGCCAGTAGCATTCTACCTGGCATACGGCGCAGGGCGCGTCCTATTTGCCAGTCCATTGAATATCGGTTGTTCGGTGATCGTGTCCCGGTGGTTCGTTAGGAAGCGAGGCCGGGCCACGGGAATCCTGTTCATGTCGCATTCACTTGGCATGATTACCTTTCCCCTTTTGGCTGGCGTTATGATCAGCTATCGTGGCTGGCAAGATGCTTGGACCGTGATGGGCCTGTTGGTCTTTGTGCTGGCTTTGGGGCCGGTCTCCATGCTGGTCCGGCAAAGCCCCGAATCTGTGGGTTTGCTGCCCGATGGCGATGAACCGGACCAACTGGAAGAAGGTGAAACTTCATCGCCGGCTACTGAAGAAGTGAGCTGGACGCTCCGGGAGGCGATGCGCACTCCCACACTGTGGCTCTTAGCCATATCCACCGGCTTTCTATACCTGCTGCAGTCCGGCACCAACATCCACCAGGCAGCCTTTTTCCTGGATCAGGGGCTTGGTGTAGGCGTCTCAGCCGCCTCAATCATCATGAACGCCATATTCACGGGTCTGGGCAGTCTGTTCTGGGGCTGGGTCGTCGACCGAGTGCCAGTGCGCTACACCTATGCCGGTGTCGCGCTGATGATGTCTGGGGCTCTGGTGATGTTTACCATGGCTGACACCGCGATTGAAGCCTTGGTTGTGGCTGCGATATTTGGGACTGCCGTGGGCGGAATATTGGTGGTGCCAGTGGTTGCCTACGCCAACTACTTTGGCCGTGGTTCGCTCAGCACCATCCGGGGCGTGACCGAGCCACTTGTCTCGCTGGGCCAGGCAATCGGCGGGCTATTCTCCGGCATCGTCTACGATGTGACCGGCAGCTACCGAGACGCCTTTATAGTCCTGGCAATAGTGGGTGCCGCAACCATTGCCCTGCTCCTATCAACCCGAGCTCCAAACCGCCAGTGCCGATAGAGGTAGAGAGCGGCAGTTAAGGGGTTCCGGAACTGCCCCTACTTAAACTCTGGCAGGACCTCTGCGGAGATGGTCTCCATGAGTCGTTTTAGGGCGGAGACATCTCCTGAGTTTAGGGCCAGCACTATGTGATCAACCCCGGCGTCTTGGTAGGCCTTGATGTTGGCTACCATCATTGCTGGGTCGTTCCCAGGGAGCGTGGTTCGGCTGGAATTACGGTCACTGGAAGGCTTGCCGTGCACTTCAACCTCAACTCTGGTTGACCAAGTCATCTGTGAAGCGTCACGACCGGCTGCGGTGGCGGCTTTTATTATCTCCTGCTTGGTCAGCGCGTAACCCTCTGGCGAAACACCGGTGGGATGCCAACCGTCGCCCCTAAGCGCCGTCCGATTGATGGCACCGGCGCTGGCTCCGCCAACCCATATCGGGATGCTGGACTGCACCGGTTTGGGTGAGAAGTAGAGGTCTGAAAAATCCCAACGCTTGCTCTGGTAGGTTGGCAGATGGTTGGACCAGAGCTCTTTCATGATGTCGATGCATTCGTTGGTGAGAGAGCCCCTCTCGCGCATGGAGATTCCCAGGGCATTAAACTCTTCGGTCATTGCACCCACACCAACGCCAAGGGCGAGCCGGCCTCCGGAAATCTGGTCCAGGGTGGCGGCGTACTTAGCCAGTTCCACCGGGTTGTGGTACGGCAGCACCAGAACTGAGGTTCCCAGTGTCACCTTTGAGGTGGTGGCTGCTAAGAATGAAAGGGTGGACATGGGGTGGTAGTAGGGCTTGTCAGCCAGCCGTTCACGTATATATCCCGTGTTGAAAAGGTGGTCCATGACCCAGACGGAATCGAAGCCTAGATTCTCGGCCAGAGGGCCAAATTCCAAGACCTGTTTTGGGTCTTCGACGCCCCAGTTATTGGGAATAGTGACACCAAATTTCACGGGGAACTCCTCGTTTGGTTAGATGCGTGCTTAGACGTGTTGGTAGGCGGCATGGAACCGGTTTTTAGATCCCTAGAACAGAAACTAGGCTGTGTTTATGGCCTCGATGAGGCGGGCGGTCTCAACGGCAGCAACGGCCGTGTTGGCTCCCATGTTGCCCGACTTACCACCGGCTCGGTTCAGGGCCTGTTCCATGTTCTCGGTGGTGAGGACGCCGAAGATCACCGGCACACCGGTCTCCAAGGCCACGGAATTTATTCCTCCGGCAGATTGGCCAGCCACCATGTCGTAATGGGAGGTCTCGCCGCGAATCACTGCGCCAAGGCAAATAATCGCCTCGTAGCGGCCAGTCTTGGCCAAGGCTTTGGCGACCACCGACAGCTCAAACGAGCCGGGCACCCAACTGACTGATATGTCTTCGTCTCGGACTCCGTGGCGCTCCAAGGTTTCTACGGCCGAGTCCAGCAGTTTTCTGGTGATGATTTCGTTAAAACGGGCAACAACCAAGCCTACATGTAGGCCCTGGCCGTTCATATCGCCCTTAATCTCTTTGGGCACGCTTATTTCTCCTGGTGCAGTTTGTGAGTGTGTTCAAGTGACTCGACTTAGGTCAGGGCAATCTCTTATAACAGAAAATAACTGCACAAACCTAACTTAATGCTTTTGGTAAATCGCTGGAATCAACGATAGCTGGTGCGATGAGCACTCTGGGAGCCGATTCCGGCTGGTCGCTCTGGGGTTACGGGCCAGAGGCTGGATGGAGACCAGTTTACACGGGAAGCAGTGGGTTATCCAGTTTTGTCCAGCATGTCACGGATGGTGAACATGCGCTGAAACAGGGTGAAACAAGAGACTACAGCAATGGCCAGCAGCATCCATTCAATCTGTCCGATTATCAGGCCAACGCCCAGTAAAACAACCCGTTCGGGACGGGTCATCAGCCCTGCTTTGGTGAACACACCTAGTCCTTCGCCTCTGGCGCGGAGATAGCTAACACCCTGGGAGAAAATCAGAGCCAGCAACAGCACGGTGATGAAGAAGATCTGCCGATCTTCACTAATGTCATCCCGTAGCGCGTAGACGGCGATGCCGACGAATAGAGCAGCTTCACTGAGACGGTCGAACACCGAATCCAGCAGCGCGCCGAAAGGACTGGCTTTGCCGGTGAGTCGGGCCAACCCGCCGTCCAGCAGGTCCAGACCACCACCAACCAAGAAGACTATTCCACCGGCCAGCAGCCAGCCAGCGCCGACCAGGTACGCAGACACAACGGTAATCAGAAAGCCGAGGATGGTTATGCCGTTGGGGGTAAACTTGAGGGCCCGGAATAACTTGGCACCTGGCAGTTCCAGATATCGAAGCACCGCTCCCCTAAATTCGTCCCGACCTGGAAGAGCCATTAGCAGGAAGCGCTCTTGGCGGCCTGCATGCAGGTTTGATAATACTTCTCAACCCGGCCGGCAACTACTTCCCAACGGTATTCTTCTGCCAACCGTCTGCCTTGGGCACCCAGTTTGTTGCGAAGCTCGGCGTCTTTGGCCAGGATTCCCAGCGTCTTGGCCAAGGCGTCGCTGTCTTTCTTGGGTACAAACATTCCTTGCTCGCCTTCAGTCATCACGCCGCGGAAACCTTCAATGTCTGATGCGACCACCGGTTTCCCGGCTGCCATCGCTTCCAACAGAACGATGCCAAAGCTTTCTGCGCCGGTGGCGGGAGAGCAGAAAATGTCAGAGCTGGCGTAATAACGGGGCAGGTCATCATAGGAAACGCGGCCCACAAACTCCACATCTTGGAGGTTGTGCGAGCTTAAGATCCGGTACGATTCTTTGTCCGGATTTCCAGGGCCAACCACTATCAACCTGATGTTCGGTTGCTCCCATTTTAGCTTGCTGTACGCCTCTAGCAAATACCGCAGACCCTTGCGTTTTTCCAGGCGACCGACGAACAAGATGTTCAGCTTGCCGTCCTGATATTCGGGGTATGGAGCGGCTTCTGATGCAAAGTGTTTGAAGTCTATCCCGTTGGGAATGATCTCGTAATCGCCCGGAAAAGTGTTGTTTACATAACGGCGGGCGGCTGGGGAGACGGCGATATTTCCGTGGAGTCTTGCCTGCCAGCGTTTGGTGATTGGGGAGGTGAACCGGTAGAGATGCTGACGGTTATATGAGGCGTGGAAAGTGCCAACATTGACTGATTTGGAGAACTCCAAGACACACAGTGGGAGAATCGGCGCCATGGGTTCGTGGAGATGGACGATATCGAACTGCTCTTTTTTCAATAACGCCCTAACTTTGGGGTAGAGCCACCAGGACAAGGAGACCCTGGCGATGGAGCCACCACTGGGTAGTGGTACTGAACGGCCAAGGGGTACCAATAAGTCAGCGTCCACGCATTCTCGGGATGGCGTATGGGGCGCTAGAACTTGGACTTCATGTCCTGAACGTCCAAGCTCTCTGGCCAATTGAGAAACGTGGGCTGTCACCCCGCCAGGCCAGGTGAAGTCATATGGAGAAACCATAGCGATCTTCACGGTGTCACTCCCATCTCATCGCTCCCGTGAGGACTTAGCTGTTTGATGCTTCCTCGGCGATGAATGCCTCAACCATATCGCGGGCCTGGTCATCGGTGTGCTGGAAGGGCGGCGATTTCATGTAGTAGGCGCTGGGTCCTTCAATGGCTCCACCCACGCCACGGTCCATTGCCAGTTTGGCGCACCGGATGGCGTCAACTACGACACCAGCAGAGTTGGGGCTGTCCCATACTTCCAACTTGAGCTCCAGGTTCAGCGGAGCGCCGCCAAAGCCGCGGCCTTCCATGCGGATGTAGCACCACTTTCTATCTTTCAACCACGGCACGTGGTCGCTGGGGCCAATGTGGACATCGTCCGGTTCCGGCTCCTCGTCCATCTGGGATGTGACGGCTGAAGTCTTAGAAATCTTCTTGGACACCAAACGCTCGCGTTCCAGCATGTTTAGGAAGTCAGTGTTTCCGCCAAAGTTCAATTGGTACGTGTTGTCCAGCGTGACGCCTCGGTCTTCAAACAAGCGGGTCAGCACGCGGTGGGTGATGGTTGCGCCCAACTGGGACTTGATGTCGTCGCCGACGATGGGCACGCCGCGCTCTTCAAACCGGTTGCGCCAGTATTCTTCTCGGGCCAGGAATACTGGTATGCAGTTCACCATACCGCAGCGGGCGTTTAGAATCTGCTCCACGTACCATTTGGTCGCCTGCTCACTGCCGACCGGGAGGTAGTTGATGACCACATCAACTTCTCTCTCTTGCAGAATGCCGGTGATGTCTGAAGTTGAGCCGGGCGCTTTTTTGACAATATCTTCTAGGTATTTGCCAATGCCGTCGTGGGTCATTCCGCGGTCGACAATGACGCCAGTTTTTGGAACTTCAGCGAATTTTATTGTGTTGTTGGGTGCGGCAAAAATTGCTTCTGACAGGTCTTTGCCGACCTTAGTCTCGTCAATATCAAAGGCCGCTACTACTTCAATGTCTTCAATCCTGTATCCGCCAATGGTGTTGTGCATTACCCCGGAGATTTCTACATCTTCCGGAATCTCTACATATTTATGAATCCCTTGGACCAGTGATGAGGCGCAGTTGCCCACGCCAATGATTGCAACCTTGATTTTCCCCACGGATATGGCTCCTTTTGCCGTTAACGTACGCCGGTTAGACAGTGTGAACTAGGCTCTTGCATTTTAGCAATTTGGCCTAGTTGCCACAAGAGAGGCGGTTACGGATTGCGACGCTTGTTTGCTTTATTCGGATGGCCTTTTGCTTTCTGATACGTCAGATGCCGTATGGGCGACGTCTGACGTATCATGGGCTAAATAATTGGTGATTAGAAGAACCGAATGATTCCTGTGCGGTCATCATATCGGAACCGCACTCCGATTGTCTCAGGAACACGACCATCTTGAAGGCGTTCTTTGATGGTCGCTTCTATTTTCGCTGAAGCATCTTCCGGGGTTGAGGCGTTGCGGATTACCTCAGCCAGTTCTTCTATGGTCATATTATCGGTTATGCCGTCAGTGGCGAGAAATATCTTATCCCCGGCCGCTGGAGTTATCTCGACAACTGCCGGAGCGCCCAGGGTTTCGGATGCGCCGATTGCTCTGGCGACTCCAACATGAAGGAACCCGCCCGCATTCCCGGATAGTTTCTTGTGGCCGTCTTTGTTGATCAGGAACACCGGGCTGTCACCGGCGGAAACGATCTGGATGGTTTCACCTCGGCCCAGCACTGCGGAGACTGTCGTCAGCAGAAATCGGCCTGATCCTACACTGAAAAAGTCTGCGTTCATCTCGGTGAGAAGTGAGACTATATCCTCTGAATTGTTCAGGATCCCTGAGTCTAGCGCATCCCTTAACTCGGTGCTGGCCTGCTCTCCACCGTGTCCGGTGACGCCGTCTAATACCACGTCCAAAAACTCATCGCCTCCCAAGTCTTTGGTGAGAAAGCAGTCTTCTCCGTGGGCTGAATTGTCCTGCATCGTGGTGACTTTACTTGCCAACATTACGGCCAAACCTCGGCTAATTTTATTGAAGTGATTTCCAGAATAATTTCTAGAATTTAGCTCGGCTGTGCTAACTCTGCTAACTAATATATGCGCTAGTTCGTATCTGCGCCATCAGCTTGAGTAGTCAGACATTTCTGTATCGGGGTCAAACAAGAACGCCCGCCAATAATCTTCTTTCAACCAGTGGGCTGATTCCTGCCAGGTTGTAATCGCTTCTGGGGCGTTGTCCCCGGCGGCGTTCCTGGCATCCAGTTGATCCAAGTACGTTGTCAGGTCGGCGCGAAACTGGGCGTATTCAGTGTAGCTCCGGCCTCTGACCTTATCCAGAATGACTGATCCGGACTGCACCAACGGTTCTGGGCATTGGGACAACTCACGCGCCATTTCGTCCAGTTCTTGTTCTATGTTCACTATGGGACGTATTCCCCGTGGGTCGCGGTAGCCTTTTGAATCGGCCGGCGGCTCCTCTGGGGTGGTATAGAACTTTATGATCTCCAAGCAAACGTCATTGATGTCAAAAGGAGGCCGGCCCCTGGGCGCTTCGCCATCCAGTTTAACCAGTGCGCCGGCGTCAATCATCGTGATCTGGCCGGGACCCGGCTGGTAAAAGATGTTCTGAGGCCGCAGGTCCAAGATGATGTAGCCGGCCTTGAGATAAACCTCTTCTAAGTCCAATATTTGGTTGTGTATTGGGTTGCTTGGCACCGAACTGGATTTGACCAAGGGAAACAACGAAAACAGGTTTTGGCCAACTCCGATGGGCACCCCTTTGAACTTGGACATCATATCGCCCAACAGAGGTATGCCAGAGGCTCGTCCTTCCACCAGCACCTGGTACTCCGCGTTTAGCTCGTCACCGAAGAAAGAGTCGTGGTTTCCCTTGTCGGTGTAGCCAAGTATGGGTGAGATTAGGTTGGTAGAGAATCCTATTTCATAGTAGGCCTGCAGAATCTTCTCTGTTCGGGCCTCAATGGCTTCGTGTTGGTTTCGGCTGATGGCTTGGGGCACAGGCCGTTTGATGGCCACCTGCTGGCCGGTCTCCCGGTCAGTAGCTGCCTTCACTTCGTAGTCGGCGCCGGTGCCAAGTCTGCCGGTAATTTCGTACCGGTCGAGGTCAACCTTCTCCAAGGATACTGCTCCAGATGAGTTTGGCCTTTGGAATTTAGATGGGATCGGGCTGTTTACCACACTGAATCGCGGTTCAATATAGGCGTTAATTGAGTCTAAATAACCCAGGTTGCAGGCCGACTGGATGGTACCCCTTGGCCTGGGGAAATGCAACAGTTGCCTGAGGCTAAATTAGAGCCTGAGGCACCATTGTCGTAGGGTGATTAATCTGGCTTGCCGGGGGCGCGGTACAGCAAGGTGACCCATTCATCCTGCGGCCACTCACTGACCAAGGTGAACCCCAAAGGCTCCACGGCATCAGCGACTTCCGGTTTCTGGGTTTCCAGCAGCCCGGAGGCGATGAATAGTGCTCCTGGTTTCAAGGCTGTGAGTATGAACGGGCAGCGGTCGACCACGCCACGGGCTGAGATATTCGCCACGGCCAGATCGAAGTCTGCCTCAGGAGCGGTTGGGTGGGGCACTGAACCTTGGCCCAACCGGACTTGCTTGGTGATACCCGCCCGACGGAAGTTTCTGCGGGCTGCGGACACCGCTTGGGTGTCGATGTCTAGAGAGGTCACGAGCTTGGCGCCCAGTTTCATGGCCGCCATGGTCAAGATGCCGGAGCCGGTGCCCAGGTCCAGAACTGTCATGCCGGGAGTTATGTGTTGCTCCATAGCCTGTAAGCAGGTGTCGGTAGTGGGGTGGTATCCGGTGCCAAAGGCGATGCCGGGATCAAGTTCAATCACGATGTCATCTGGCTCTGGTTCCAGTTCCAGCCAGGTGGGTTTGATGACCAGGTTCTTGCCGATTCGCAGGATTCGGAAATGGGATTTCCACGTGTTTTGCCAATCTTCATCGTCATCCAAGTCTCGAATTTGTAATTCGCCGATGGGTTCGATAGAGGCTACTAACCTGACGCCGACGTCGATGCGGGCCATGCGCTGTCTGGAACCGGTTGTTATATAGGTGCGGAGCAGGACCTGGCCCTTGCCGGCCAGCTCAGTGCTCAGCCCTTTCCCGTAGCGGCCAAACAGGTATGAGATCGGCTCCACGAATTCATGGGGAACAGTGATGCTTAATTCTTGCCAGGCCACGGGCTCTCCTCATTGCAGGGCATTTAAGGGCGTTTTATTTAATTCAAGGACATTAAGTAAAAAGACCCGCAGGACCGGCGGTCCCCAGGTCTTTTATAACTATTTATGGTACCTGAAGAAATCTTAGGTCAGAAATCTCAGGTTCTATCGGCTCTGAGTTGATGCGGAAGACGGTCAACTCAGTTTTTCTTTTAACTTGTCAAAGAGGCCTTTGTCATCTTCGGAAGATTCGTCCTTGCGGGATTTGCCGCTGGAACTGGCGAATGATTCGGCCAACTCTTTTAGCAACTCCTGTTGGCGGTCGTCCAAAGACGCAGGAACTCTCACATTTACCATGACCCTCAGGTCGCCCCGACGGTTGCCGTGCAAATGGGGAACGCCCTTGCCCTTGATTCGGAACTCCGAACCGGTCTGGGTCCCCATAGGCAGTTTCAGGTCTTCATCATCGCCGTCCAGGGTGGGGATGGCTTTGTTCACGCCCAGAGCGGCTTCCGCAATGTTGATGGGTAGGTCATAAATGAGATCAGAGCCGTCACGGTCGAAGAACTGGTGTTCTTGAACGTCGATGTACACATAAAGGTTTCCGGTGCCGCCGCCTTCAGCGCCCGCGTCGCCCTCGCCGCTGAGTCGCACTTGCATGCCACCCTCGACTCCGGCGGGAATGGACACGGAAATCTTGCGGGTCTTGCGTTCTTTGCCACCGCCCCTGCAATTTGAGCACGGCGTTTTGATAATCTTGCCGCGGCCTTGGCAGCTGGTGCAGGTGGTTACCTGGGTGAACTGCCCAAATACGCTGCGCTGGGCGCGGCGGACTTGGCCGTGTCCCTTGCAGGTGTTGCACGTGTCCAGAGATGTACCAGGCTCGTTTCCTGCCCCGTCACAGACGCCGCAGTCCTCAAGGCGGGTTAGCTCAAGCTCGCGATCGGCACCGAAGACCGATTCTTCAAATGCGAGCACAACTCGGTGCTGCAGATCGGCGCCCCGCTGTGCCTGACGTTGACCGGTACGGTCACCAAAGAACGAGTCGAATATATCGCCAAAGCCGCCAAAACCATCAAAGCCGTCAAAGGGCTGGCCGGAGTTGCCGTTGCCGCCCATGCCGACTTTCCCAAATTGGTCGTATTGAGCCCTTTTGTTCCGGTCGGAAAGGACCTGGTAGGCTTCGTTAATTTCCTTGAATTTATCTTCTGCGTCGGGGCTTTTGTTGCGGTCGGGGTGGAACTCCATGGCCTTCTTGCGAAAAGCCTTGCGGATGTCCTCCTCGCCCACGCCTCTAGGAACGCCGAGGATGTCGTAATAATCCGTGTTAGCCATTTACGAACACCGTTGTGTTCTGTTCTCCAAGCTGGATATAGATAAGGGATCAGATGACTGGGAGTGCGAAAGAAGTACCTGCATATTATAGAGCAGCGTTAGTAGGGGCTCAAGAGCAGTTATGCCTGACTGTGCCTATCCGGGGTGTTTATCAGGCCAAGTTTTAGCTTGAAACATCGAATGCCGATGCTTCTGAGACCATTGTTGAAGGATGTGGATGCTCGTTTCCGTAAAAAATATTTCGAATTGGTTAGTTTTATGCCCTTTTGAGCACCGGCTTTCGCCTTGACACCTCATAGGCATCTGGTTAGGATGTCAGGTAGGAGCAATAGCTCCTTTTTTAGGCACACTAGGCGGAAAGGAATAGGTGATTCCCTTGGAAATTATCATCGTCATCCTAGCCGTCCTGGCGGCCGCAGGGATTGGTTTAGCTGCCTGGCTCGCTTTTAAGTCGCGAACTGACGCCCTACAGGCTCAGGTCGCAGGAGAAAGCGCGAAAGGTATCGTCAACCAGGCTGAAGAGGAGAGTCGAAAACTCCTCTTGGCGGCCCAGGAAGAGGCTTTAAAACTACGTAACGCAACTGAATCAGATCTTAAAGATCAACGCCAAGAGTTCCACCGCATGGAAAGCAGACATATGCAGCGGGAAGAACAATTGGAACGGAAAGTAGAAGCTCAAGAAGAAAAAGAACAAGAACTAGCTTCACAAAAGAAGGAAATTGAACAGTCCAGGATAGACGCCGAGGAGCTAAAGGCTGAACAATCCAGGGCACTAGAACAGGTGGCTGGCCTCAGCGTTGACGAGGCCCGTGAACAGGTGGTCAAACGCGGCGAGGAAGAAGCCGTGCATGACCTGGCTAAGCGGTACTACGAACTAGAGAAAGAGTACAAAGAAAAAGCCGACCAAAATGCACGCAAAATAATCACAGTTGCCATCAACCGTCTCGCGACCGACGTAGTTTCCGAAGCTACAACTTCAACTGTTTCCCTGCCCAACGATGAGATGAAAGGTCGTCTCATCGGCCGTGAAGGACGCAACATTCGTACATTGGAAGCCCTCACTGGGGTGGATGTCATCATTGACGACACTCCTCAGGCAGTGACCGTATCTTGTTTTGACCCTGTTAGGCGCGAAGTAGCGCGTTTGGCGTTGGAGAAACTGGTTTCAGACGGGCGTATCCAGCCCGCTAGGATTGAAGATATGGTCAACCGGGCCCAGGAGGAGATTGACCAGACGATATTGAAGGCTGGCGAACAAGCCACATTTGAAGCCGGGGTCAGCGGACTGGACTCGGAGCTGATTCGTTTACTCGGTCAGCTAAAATATCGATACAGCTACGGTGAAAACGTACTTAAACATTCCATCGAAGTTTCGTTGCTTTCTGGAATGCTGGCTGCGGAGGCCGGAGCCAATGTACAGGTCGCCAAGATGGGTGGTCTGCTGCATGACATAGGCAAGGCAGTTACCCATGAAGTTTCCGGTCCACACGCTGAGATTGGCGCCGAGATTGCTCGTAAGCATGGCATCAACCACAGCTCTTACCGCGGCATCTTGGAGCATCACAGCGACGACCACGAGACTGTGGAATCATTCTTAGTGGCCACCGCCGACGCTATTAGCGCATCGCGGCCCGGCGCTCGCAGAGAGTCCCTTGAGTTGTACGTAAAACGGCTCAAAGAACTTGAAGAGGTCGCCACCAGCTTTAGTGGCGTGGAGAGAGTCTTTGCCATTCAGGCAGGTCGAGAAGTCAGGGTCATGGTTAAACCAGAAGACCTTAGCGACATCGAGGCTGCCAGTCTGGCACGAAACATCGCCAAGAAGGTGGAGGAAGACCTGGTCTTCCCTGGCCAGATCAAGGTGACCGTGATTCGGGAGACTCGGAACGTCGAATACGCTAAATAGCGGTTAAGCCGAGCAACATTGCTAACCATTAAGAGGATCTAGAAGCGGGAGTGTCCGGCTGCTGGGTCCTCTTTTTAATTGAATCCCACTGGGTTCAGGTAGCGTAAGATTTATACTGGGGTAATCAGCCCGCATACTGAGAATAAGCAGTTCTTGCGTATACTGATAACATGAGTTGCGAAAAGAAATCGGTCTGGTACTGATTGCAGACCGATAAGCTAGCAAAACAATACAGGACAGTGAAACAGATTGGCCGCGACTATTGACCTACACCTGCATACCCTGGCTTCGGATGGTCGTCTTACCCCCACTGAGTTGATTCAGATGGTGGTGAAAAACGGGCTCAAGACTATCTCCGTCACCGACCACGACAGCACTGAAGGGCTGGCTGAGGCCTACGAGGCTGCAAAAGAGTTCCCCGATCTGCGCATCATCCCTGGCATTGAGATGAGCGCCGATATCCCAGGCGACGAGGTTCACGTTTTGGGCTATTTCTTGGACTACCACGACGAAGAATTCCAGGCGAAACTGACCGAGTTCCGCATGGGTCGAGTTGGCCGGGCCCAAGTCATGGTGGAAAAATTGGACGCCCTCGGAAAACCCGTGGAGTGGGAGCGCGTCATGCACTTTGCTGGTGACGGAACTGTTGGGCGACCTCATATCGCATTGGCCATGGTGGAGGCGGGTTACTTCAAGGAGCCTAAAGAGGCGTTTGAGGAGTACCTGGGCAATGACGGGTTGGCGTACTATGACCGGCCCAAGTTGGCCCCGGCGGCTGGCGTCGAGATGATTAAAAAGGTCGGCGGTGTGCCGGTGTTGGCTCACCCTACTTTTATGAACGACCTGGAGGCAGGCATTGCCAACCTAAAGAAAGTGGGCTTGATGGGTATGGAAGTCTATTACGCCCAATACGATGATGACACCGTGCGGCACCTGGCGCGGCTGGCCAAAGAATACGACTTGATACCCTGCGGCGGCAGCGATTACCACGGGATGGGTAACTCCGGGGAACCCCTGCCCGGCACCCTGGGACCGCCCGAAGAAACCATCGCATTGTTGGAAGAGGCAGCGGCAAAAGCCAAGTCGGAACGTGCTTAGTTTTTAGCAGAAGCAAACAATGGATATAGTTGCGCTATACATAGGATCGTTGTTGCTGGGTTCCATCCCCACCTCCTACCTGATTGGTCGGCTCGTCAGGGGAGTTGATATCCGTGGCTACGGCAGCGGCAATGTTGGCAGCGCCAACCTTTATGAGCACGTTGGCAAGCGCTGGGTTTTTCCCGTGGCTGCGGTGGAGATTTTCATCAAGGGAGCGCTCCCGATCTGGGTGGCGCTGTACGTGTTGGACATCGACCGGTCCTCAGCGTGCCTGATTGGATCGCCGCTCCTGGCAGTGGCGGGCAACAACTGGTCGGTCTTTTTGAAACTCCAAGGTGGACGGGGAATCGCGGTAGCTGGTGGGACCTTGGTGGCACTATCGCCGTTCTTGGCGGTGGCCTGCGCAGTTATAGCAATTGGCGGTTGGAAGATCACCAAAAGCTCAGGTCTCTGGGTTTTAATATCTCTATTGCTGTTGCCGCTGTGGTCCTACCTGTTCCTCGATAATCTGAACCTTGTCTGGTATTGCTTTGGGCTGCTTGGTATCGTGGTGCTCAAGCGATTATCAGCCAACTGGATGCCTTTTCCAGAGGATATGTCCCGGAAAAGAGTGCTGTTCAACCGGTTGGTGCGCGACCGAGACGTGGCGGACCGCACCGGCTGGGTGCGACGGATCCCCGAAGGCTCTTCCTGAATCCAATAGGTCAGCCAAGGAATTTATTGGGGCATATTATTGGGACACTAGAGAGTATGGAACAACAGACAGGCACCGACCAAAATTCACAACAAGCCGCCTATTGCGATTGGCACCCCAGTGTAGAAACCGGATTGTCCTGCAGTCAGTGCGGACGTAGCATTTGCACCCAGTGCCTGATTCAGGCTTCAGTGGGGATTCGTTGCCCTGAATGTGGCAAGGGCACCAAGATGCCCACCTTTGATGTTCAGCCCAACTTTTACGCCCGCGCTGTGGGCACTGGTGTGGCGGTTGCCATTGGCGGAGGGATTCTATGGATCATCTTCAACGCGGTATTCGGCGGCTTTGGAATCCTATCGTCGATTCCTGCCTTGGGCGTTGGCTGGGCCGCCGGTGAGTTGATCAGTAAATCGGTGAATGCCAAGCGCAGCAAAGGGTTGGCTTATATCGCTGCCGGGGCAGTGGTCGGCGCTTTTATCATCAGTTTGCCTTCCAGCCCGGCATCTTCCAGTTTCTGGGGGTTAATCGTACTGGCTCTCGCCATCTACTCCGCTGTGCAGCGGGTCAAGTAACTCTCGCCAGATACGCTCCACAGTCTGACCCAGCACCTCGCCACCAAACCCTCGTCGTTGCAGGAACCCACCCAACTTGCGTCTGAAGGAGGTCCCGTCTTCAACAGATAACTTGGCGGCGTACTTGGAGCCAGCCTTGTAGGCGCCGGCTGCGGAGTCAAATTCCGAGAGGGCGTCCTGGATGACCTCTCGGTCCACGCCAAGTTTTCGCAGTTCCTGTCTGATCAAAGCCGGTCCCCTGGGCCGAAACCGCTCCCGCTGCTCCCGCCATTGTTGGGCAAAAGCCGCATCATCCACCAGACCTTGATTCTTCAGCGACTCCAAAGTCCGTTGGATTACGTCATCAGTGAAGCGACCCTGCAAGCGGCGCTCTATCTCTTTCTCTGACCTGAACCGGTAGGTGAGGAGGCGTAGCGCTGCGTTCTTGGCCTTGGTGTAAGAGGGATCTGGGTCTTTGGGCAGTTTGCTTGATAGGGCCATTGGCGCGTGCTCCAGATACTCTGGTGTGTTTATTTATTAAAAAACGGCCGGTTGGAGTAGTGGGAGCTGGGTCCCCAACGCGGCCGTTTTTATCGGTTCTTAGTTGTGATTATTAGACTGGGTTATTCTTTGCTGTCCAGCTCTTGGCCGTTGCTGGCCAGGAAGTCAGCGACCGTATTTGGTCCGCTGTCCAGACCGTCATCCGGGGATTCCGGCGAGGTCGGCTCAGGTTCAGCCTCAGGACTTCGGAGGCGGTCTTCGATAGAGATAGCTATCTCCGGATGTTGGGTAAGGAATTCCTTGGAGTTTTCCCGACCCTGGCCCAATTTGGTCTCACCGTAAGAATAGAAGGCGCCGGATTTCTTGACGATACCCTGCTCCACTCCAATCTCTAGGATGTCGCCCATCTTGCTGATACCAAGGTTGAACATGATATCGAACTCGGCAACACGGAAGGGCGCGGCGACTTTATTCTTTACGACGCGGGCCCGAACTCGGTTGCCTATGACTTCAGCACCCTGTTTGATGGACTCCACGCGGCGGAGGTCGATGCGCACAGAGCTGTAGAACTTGAGGGCACGTCCGCCGGGAGTCACTTCAGGGCTGCCGTAGGTGACCCCAATCTTTTCCCGGATCTGGTTGATGAAGATGACGGCGGTCTTGGACCGGTGGATGCTGCTGGTCAACTTACGTAGGGCCTGGGACATGAGCCGGGCCTGCAGGCCAACGTGGGTGTCACCCATGTCGCCTTCAATCTCTGCCTGGGGTACCAGGGCGGCTACGCTGTCCATCACCACGGCGTCAACGGCTCCGCTGCGTACCAACTGCTCTGTGATGTCTAGTGCTTGCTCAGCGCTGTCTGGTTGGGCAATCAGTAGGTCGTCTATCACCAGGCCGCAGTTGGCGGCGTAGCTGGGATCAAGGGCATGCTCGACGTCAATGTAGGCTGCGATACCACCCAGTTTCTGGGTTTCAGCCATGATATGGATGGCTAGAGTCGACTTACCCGCGGACTCTGCGCCGAAGACCTCGGTGACTCGTCCTCGTGGGATCCCGCCGATGCCCAGGGCAATGTCCAAGGCCAGGGACCCCGTTGGGATGCACTCGGTGCTTAGAGAGTCACTGATCTCGCCAAGGCGCATGACTGCGCCCCTGCCGTAATCTTTCTCGATTCGGCCCAGTGCCATTTCTAAGGCTTCAGCTTTGTTCTTATCTTGCTTTTCGATTACTTCCAGTTTTTCTCTACTCTTCATCCTCACCCATCCTTAGTCCAACTCCGAATGCCAGTGGCTTTTCGCCAGGCATCGTTTGTCAGTTTATTTCACGTCAATCTGGTCCGCAGCGCATGCTAGCACCGCGTCCCACCACCCAACAAGAAGTAAATGTCAGTACATTTGTTCGGAAATACTTTGGGTCAACTGACCCAGGTTAAAAGTCTCAAGTACCGCCCTTGAATCCGATGGTCACCTCGCCGTTTTCAACTATGACTGGAGTAACCCGTTCACCGTCGGTCAGGGCTAGTAGGGCTGGAATCTGGTCGGCTTGTTTGGACAGGTCAATCTCTGTGTACTCCACCTTGCGCTTGCGATAATCCATCTTGGCGGCTGAGGAATACGCGCAATCGGGGTGGGTATAGATAATAGTTTCTACTTGGGCCACGTTTGACTCCTGAATCATGCCTGAGTTATCTGGCTAGCCGGAAAAGACCCGACATAACCTGTTGCAACGGTAATTGTACGGCTGCCCTGTCGATTCTTCAACGAGTGAGGCCCTTTTGCATTGGGAATGTTTGCCGCAATGGTCGGGATGGTATGCTGTAATGTACGCAAGTTAATCCACGCCAGCGGTCCAATCCACCCCGAACACACCAACACAGGAAGGTTTTTACCTTGACGGAACACGCCCAAAATGACCCTCTTCCGGGGAGCCTGGCCGCCCTGGCTAAACTGCTTGACAAGCACGCATCCGGTACTGGCCGAATCACTCCTCGGCCACGGGGATTACGCTTGAGTCCGGAGACCAGGTCTATCTTAGAGGCGGGAGTGACTGAGGCAGAGAACGTTGGTAGAGAAGCCGTTTTGGTCGAAGAATTGCTAATCTTTGGCAACGGCTGCTACGCCGTAGGGCGGCACGAGGAAGCATCTGAATCGTATCTGACCATATTGAATGACCAGCCTTCCAACGTTGAGGCCCGTTTCAATCTGGGATTGACCTACCTGCGTTTGCGAAGCCCGCAGGACGCGGTGCGTGAATTCACCAACCTGCTGGTGCAACAGCCATTGTTGGCGGAGGCGTTCTATCAGCGGGGCAACGGGAATGATGACCTGGGCGAAACAGACCAGGCATTAGCCGATTACAGCCGGGCGATAGAGCTATCCCCGGATTACGTTCACGCCATGTATAACCGGGGCATCCTGCTGGCCCAGGCTGCCCGTCATCAGGAGGCGGTGGCGCAGTTCGACCAGGTTATCGCCATTCAGCCTGACATCTCCAACTGCTACTTGAACCGGGGCGCGTCGTTGGATGAACTGGGACTGCACTCGGAGGCCGTCAGCGCCTACACCCGCGCTACCGACCTGAACTCGGAGAACTCTTTTGCGTTCTTCAATCGGGCTAGGACCAACTATTACTTGGGCAACCTACATGAGGCGTTGGCCGACTACAGCCAGGTGATTGAACTGACTCCGGATGATGCTGAGGCGTTCAACAACCGAGGTTTGGCCTACGACGCCCTGAAAGCCTACGAAGAAGCGATCAAGGACTTTGATTCGGCGCTGGAACTCAGGCCGGAATTTGCGGAGGCCCACAGTAACCGGGGCGCGGTCCTGGAGATTATGGGAGACCTGGAAGGGGCCTTGGAAGAATACAGACAATCGTTGGAAGCCGACACCGAACTGGCGTCGGCGCATTATAACGTCGCCCGTCTTTATTCGAGGATCGGCGATGTGGCAGCCTGCCTGAAGCATCTAGGCCGAGTGCTGGAGATTGCGCCCCAACTGGCGGAAGACGCAGCTCATGACGAACATCTGGGTTGGGCCTTGGAGATGAGAAACCTGCGCCGTGATATAGAGCAGGAGGACGGTCAGGATGATGGCCAGGAAAACGAAAGCTAGTTACCGGTGATTAGCTACCAAGGTTAATCTAACGGATACTAGCGAGGATTAGACCCCGCATGGCCGAGGTCGGCATCCGGATCAACATTGAGAATGTCATCAAGGCCGTCTTCATCTTCAATGTCCCGGTAGACCGGGTGAGAAGCAACAGATAATCTCCGGCGGCGGGTGAACATACTCCGCAGCAGGACCATCGAAGCCAGAATCACCAGTCCTGTGACCAAGTCTCGCTCGATCTGGTAGTACTGGCTGATACCAAGCATCACCAAGAAACTGACTGAAATTCCCCAGGTGGACCGCAGCGATGAACGGCGCATGAGCACAACGGTCGCCACGCCAATTACGCCCCCCAACACCGCCAATTCCGGCATCAGAGCCAGGGATACTCCAATCAGAGGGGCCATGCCGTCGCCGCCCCGGAATCGAGTGAAGACCGACTTCCAGTGACCAACTACCGCGGCTCCACCGGCCACCAAGATCAATGCTGGCGGCACGCCCAGAGCCCAGGCGGTGAAGACCGCAGCGGCTCCCTTGGCAATGTCACCCATCAGGACCAATGCCCCGGTGCGGTGTCCCACGTTGAAGAACACGTTGGCCGTTCCCGCCAGGGTGCTGCCAGTAGTGAACACGTCAATCCCGCGAATGCTCGAGGCGACATGCGCAAAGGGCAAGGCGCCCAGCAGATAGCCGGCGGCTACTGCCATGACCATGTTTCGTATTAGTGGAAAGTCTTCAAACATCGTAGGGATGATGCCTTTGGTTTTGGACGATTTTGCGCTGAATGGGTGTGGCCGGTGTTATTGAGAAACCGAATTTTTAATCCAATAATTTATTGGCATCTGCGGGGTCTCTGCTTCAATGATATACCAGCCGGGTGGTTGAGGATAGGTAGTTATAGTACGTGGAACGGGCTGCTATTCCCGTTTCTCACCAACGAATAGCCAGTAGCCCAATTCACCTGACATGACCATTGATCTGACCATTGCAATCAACTCCGGCGACCGCTCTAGTTTGCCCTCTACTACGTCCAGTATCTTGAGAATCTCGGCGGAGGCGTCTAGGCGCTCAGTGACGGTTGGTGAGAAGGTCCGGTTCTACTACGGCCAGGCCAACGACGAGTCATGGATCCATATAATCGGTGGGCACTTTGATAAAGTCTACGTCACCGGGTCGTTCCATCCAGACTTTGACAGGGAGTACGGAGTAGAAACCACAGCGGTTCCGGCTGGCAGCGTGACGGTGGCCGAGTATACTTTCAAGTACCCTGGCTTATACCTGTTGGTCAACCATAAGTTGATCCGTGCCACTGAAAAGGGACAGGCGGTCCAGATTATGGTGGAAGGGGAAGAGAACCTGGATATCATGACCGTGATCGAAGCGCCGACTGCAGTTCGTTAAACCGGACATCAGCAGGGTGGTTTTGGGCCTGGAGCAAATTTTTAAACATAGGTAAAAATCATGACCGACTCAGCCCTATCGGGGATGGTGGTACTGGACTTGACCCAGATTATGGCCGGACCCTTTTGCACCATGACGCTGGCCGACATGGGGGCGAACGTGATTAAAGTCGAGAAACCCAACGGTGGTGACGATAACCGCCGTATGGGACCACCCTTCATCAAGGACTGGTCGGCCGGTTTCCTGGCCCTAAACCGCAACAAGCGCAGCTTGGTTTTGGACCTCCGGAGCGAGGATGGGCAGGCGGTGTTCAAACGCCTGGTTAAAGGTGCTGATGCCGTGGTGGAGAATTTTCGGCCCGGCGTGATGGACCGGCTGGGGTTGGGCTACGATGCGTTAGCCGCAATCAAACCCAGTTTGATCTACTGCTCCGTTTCAGGGTTTGGCAATACCGGTCCGGACGCCAAGAAGGGTGGTTTTGACTTGGTGGCCCAGGGGGTGAGCGGGCTGATGAGCATCACCGGCCACCCATCGATGCCACCAGCCAAGGTGGGCGTGCCCATCACCGATATCTCGGCGGGTCTACTGGCGGCCAACGGTGTGCTCTGCGCCTACATTTACGCACTGAAAACCGGCCAAGGGCAGCAGGTCGACACCTCGTTGATGGAAGCGGGCGTGGCCTATACCGTTTGGGAGTCTTCGGTCTATTTCGCCGAGGGTGAGATCCCAGGGCCGCTGGGGTCAGCCCACCGGGTCTCGGCTCCCTACCAGGCTCTGCGGACTTCGGACGGCTACCTGAACATCGGCGCTGCTACCCAGCCAACCTGGGAGCAATTGTGCCGGGCCATCGGCCTGGAAGCGTTGATCTATGACCCGCGTTACATCCTGCCCGGCGACCGTAAGGCACGTCAGGACGAACTGGCTGACCTGTTGGAAGAGACTTTTACCAAGGACACCACAAGCAACTGGCTCAAGATGCTGGAAGAAGCCGGCGTCGTCGCTGGGCCAATCTACAACATGGACCAGGTCTATAAAGACCCGCAAGTATTAGCCCGGAAGATGCTTGTGGACCTAGAAGACTCGGACCTGGGCACCATCCACAACATTGGCATCCCAGTGAAACTGTCCGGCACACCTGGCCAGATACGCACCCGCGCCCCCATGCTGGGCGAGCACAGTGCAGAAGTTTTGCGGGAACACGGCTTCAGCCAGTCCGAGGTGGACCAACTAGTCATCGGAAACGTAGTTGTAGAGAACCAGGGGCCGGGAACTGGGCGATAGCGCTAATTCGTGCGCACGAATCGGCGGATGCAGTCGGGGTTATCCGGGTCAGGTTCGGTGGCGCAAATGCCTGATAATAATAGGGTGCCATCTTCGTCGATGCGGAAGTCGTCCTGCCCTTGGAACCCTGGCGTTTCCACCCGCTCCCAGTCCTCTATAAACTCTATCTTTCCGGTGCTGGTGTCGACATTATAGGTTCCGAACAGGTCCATCCTGGATTCTAAGAGCAGCCACGTCGCCGCGTATAAGCCATCTGACTGGAATAACAACTCTCTTACGCCGCCACTGGCTCGTTCCTCACGCCAACGCCGGATCAATAGATTGATCTTGCTGGAGAAGACGGTCAGTCCCCGCGCTAGTGGGCTATCAACACCTTCCACATCAGCGGTGACCGTGACCACGGATCCGTGGGCTGCGGCTTCATCAATCACCAAGAACCCGGTCTTAGCGTCGATGCTGGCTATGCCCACCGGTTCCACCGACCATTCGGCATCCGTCTCCACCGGTCTTACAACAACGCAGCAATCGAACACAACAATCAAGTACCGGAATGACTGACCAGGCTCCATAGCTTCGGGGCTGTAAATATTGGGCTTCTTGCGGGATCCCGCAGACTCTTCCAGAGTGATTGGGTGATCAACGGACAAGGGAGCTCGGATGAGCAGATGCGCAGGAGCGGGGTTCTCGTGGTTCTGTTGCTGATTGTTGAAGTCATCGTTGTCACAGGCAACTACCAGCACTAATACCAGTGCTGACATTGCCAGGCCAGCTTGTCGGAGATGTTTTGGAAGCAACATAACTTGAAGAAAATGCCAAGCATGTTTCTACCATGTTCCCGTGGTGGATAATCTAAGACAAGCTGAGGGTGACCCGCGATGGGCGCAATGCTACTATTGGATTCGCCAGGGTTGTCCGTCAGTCTTGGCGAGGAATTCCTCGACCAGGGTGGGGCTGGAGACAATCACGCTCGGGGTGAAGAGGGCACCAGGGCCACCTTGGCGGTCCACCACTTTTGCTCCAGCCTCTTGGGCCAGTACCAGTCCGCCAGCCACGTCCCAGGGCATCAGAGAATGGTGGAAATACAGATCGACCCGTCCCGCAGCAGCATAGGCCAAGCCCAAGCCTGAAGAACCCATGAACCGGACGCTGTACATGCCCGGCCACAGAGACCGGATCATGTCCATGGCCTGCCCAGCCTTCTCATCAACATAGCCAAGGTCACAGCAGAGCAGGCTGCGGCTAAGTTCGGTGGTCTCTGATGCCTGAATCTGAGTGTTGTTAAGGAAAGCTCCCTGGCCTTCAATGGCAGTGAACATTTCCTCGCGTACGGGGTCGTAGGTAAGTCCGGCAATGATGTGGTCATCCTTGGCCAGCGCGATGATTGTGCAGAAGTGGGGTATGCCGTGGGCGTAGTTGCGAGTGCCATCCAACGGGTCGACCACCCACTTGTAAGGCGAGTTGCCGTCGACGGGTTTGGACTCCTCAGCAAGGATGCTGAAATCCGGAAACTCGCCGGTGAGCAGCTCCAAGATAGTTTTCTCAGCGGCCAGATCAACGTCGGTCACGATGTCAGAGCGGCCCTTGAAATGGACCTCATGCTCCGAGTGGAATTTGTCTCTAAGGATATTCCCGGCGGCGCGGGCGGCTTCCAGGGCAACATCCATGGCAGTTCGGCCATTCTTGGAAACCGGCATCAATTCATCAGGCATAAAAATCCCACATTAAGGTTAAAATCCGAAAACGCTGAACGCCCCGATTTTATCGGGACTAGCTAAGCCCCATCTTGTCGTAGACCTCGGCGATGGTCTCTTTGGCGATGGCACGGGCCTTCTTGCCGCCTTCGTGCAGTATCTCTTGCACGTAACCGGACTTGGACTTGATCTCTTCCCGTCGCTCGCGCAGTTCCTTGAGATAGTCGTTGAGGCTATCGGCGACCTGACGCTTGCAATCGACGCAGCCGCGGGCGGCGGTGGTGCATTCGTCATAGACCGTCTTCACCGCATCGGCCCCGCTGAAGATTTTGTGCATCGAGTAGATATTGCAGACTTCCGGGCGTCCAGGGTCAGAGAGCCGAATTCTCTGCGGGTCGGTAAACGCCGTCAAAAGGCGTTTGGTGGTCGCTTCAGGTGTCGCGGCCAGGTCTAGGTGGTTGTCCATGGTCTTGGACATCTTGTGCACGCCGTCCAAGCCTAGGATCAAGGGCGCTTCGGTCAGTTTGGCCTGGGGCTCCGGGAAGGTTTCGCCAAACAGGTTGTTGAATCGGCGCACGATTTCTCGCGAGAGTTCTATATGGGGGACTTGGTCCTGGCCCACGGGCACCGTATCGGCCTTGTAGAGGATGATGTCGGCGGTCTGGAGCACCGGATAGCCTACCAGCCCGTAATTCACGGTTTCCTCGGTCTCGTGCATCTGGCGCACCTTGTCTTTGAAGGTTGGCACACGGGTCAGCCAGCCCAGGGGGGTGACCATGCTGAGCAGGGTGTGGAGGGTCATGACCTCCGGGACGTGGGATTGGATGAAGATAATGCTCTTTTCCGGGTCAACCCCGGCGGCGAGCCAGTCCAGCACCATATCTTCTATGTTTGGCTTGATGGATTTAACATCTTCGCCTGATTCCACGGTAGTCAGAGCGTGGATGTCCACGGCGCAGTAGATGCAGTTGTAGTCTTCTTGGAGGGTGACCCAGTTCTGCAGGGCTCCCATGTAGTTGCCAAGGTGGAGAAGCCCGGTGGGCCGCATGCCAGAGAATATAACGCCTTTGTGGGAACCAGATGTTTGAGTCATGTCACTGAATCACGTGTAAAATTGGCGAAAATCACGCCTGGGGGAACTTCAAAAGGATAGCATAGCGGCATATTCACAGCAAGGTTCAGGAGCAGCACCCGCCGGGATGATCTTTGCCTACTTGGCCTTTTCCGCGAGGGATTCTAGGAGTCCTCCGGAATAACCCGGGTCTTCCAGTCCCCGCTGCTCGCCGCGGAGGTAGCCGATCTGGCCGCCGTGCTGGTTGAACTCCCAGATCAGCTGCTGGCACATGACGGCCAGTGTGATGGTGCCGCCTCTGGGGTTGACCACTTCCATCCCGTCGAAATCCGACTCACTGAGAGAGGCGAAGTACTCAACGCTCTCTTGCCGGACGGCAGCCACGTACTCCATGAGCGCAGAAGTATCGGGGGGCTTGTATGCCTTCAGGTCATCAACAGTGAAGCCGTAACCGGTATCACCGTCCACTGCCGGGGCCCGGCCCAGCCTTTCTGCCCAGTCGTCGTCCTGCCACAGTTGGGCGTCGCCTTTGAGTCGAGTGTGGAGCCAGCGGTCCAGGGTGCGGCCGTAGTGCCAAACCAAGAAAGCGATGGATGAGCATTGGTCGTTGGGTGTCCAGGCCATCTCGGCCGGGGTGAGTCCCTCTACTGCCCGGAGCATGGCGTTGTAGTGTTGTTCAAAACACCCTTCGATAAATGCTTTCAGTTCCATTTGGAATGTACCTTCCTGAGATAAGCGTGTTGCAGTTGGGTCTGGAGGATGGCGCAATTATAGCAAGCGGAAAATCAGGACGGGGAAGCTAGAAGGACAGAGAGCGGTGCCGCTAAGACGTAGAGACGAGGAATTTACTCTTCTGGGTCTGAGTCGAGGCGGCCACCCAGTTCGCTGAGGAATTTTTCAATCTCTGGCGATAATTGGGTCTCAGATTTGGGCTCCTCGGTAGAAGAAGACGATGAGGATGCCGCGGTTGTATCTTCCGAGTCCAATTGGGCGTCGTAGTAGGCTTCCATCTGCTGAATCAGGGTCTTTAGTTCGGTGTTCCGATCCAGTGTGGAGTTCAATTCCCGGTACTGGCGTTGTCCACGGCGCACCGGGGCCAAGTCGGCGGGAATGTTGTTGTAGACGGAAGATAGAACCTCAATCATGCGTGAAGTCCCGGCGTAGTCCTCTTCCAGCTGCACATACTGGGGTAGGTGCACCATGAAGTTGATGGACTCAATGTCTGCTTTCTCAATCCCCTCTGAAAGCAGGTTCATGATGGTGGTAGGGCCTTGGTAGGTGCTCTGGCGCATTTTGAAGTTGGCCACCGGCCGGTTTTGTGTGACGTCGCCCAGGCTGCCAGTTACCAACAGCGGACGAGTGTGGGGCACGGCGTCGTACATGGCACCCAGTCGGCAATAGCGCTTCACGTTGAAGTGCTTCACGACCTCCAAAATCGAGTCTGTGTAGTCCTCGCCATTGGAGTGGGGTTCCATGAGATGGAGGAATAGGTAATCGGGGCCGTCATCGGTGATGGCGTAGCGGATTACGCTGTTGGGAATCTTGACCTCGCGCTTGCCATCGACCAAACGCATGTTGGGCCGGTAGCGGGTGAAGTCAAAGAAGGTTCCCGGTCGCTCCAAGCGGCCAAGTTCTTTGGAGCCCATGAACCGTTCCAATCGGTTGAGCGTAAGCGTGCCCACACTGCCAACATCCACCCAGGGGCGCACCATGGCGAAGACGTGAGGGTCTCTCAGTTCAGGAAGCGGTTCGTTAAGTTCAAAAGCACCTATTCGCATAGGCACATCTTGCCAGATTAGCTTTAGTTATACAAGCCCCGTCTAGTCATTATGGCCTTGATGCACGAGGTATAACTTGGCTAGAAATAGCCGGTTTAGCCCTGGTTTAGCATAGTATCCGCTGAGCCAAGGCCTTCCAGCGCCAGCCCGTAGCCAAGGAGGTCGTGTATCTGACGTTTCACCACCAGGGTTAAGGCAACCCGACTGTAACGGAGCACAAGGTCTGATTGCTTGGCCATTTGCTCGGCCAACTCCCACGCACGCGGTAGCAACTCGGCCGGGGGCAACACTTCGTTCACGAGCCCCAGGGTCTTGGCTTCTTCAGCCTCGATTCTCTGGCCGGTCAGGAGGAAATAACGGCCTCGGTTGAGTCCTAGTAATAGCGGGTAGACGATGTGCATGCCATCGCCGGGAACCAAGCCGCTCATGAAGTGACCTGAGTCTTGGAATGCGGCGTTGTCCGAGGCTAAGACGATGTCGCACAGCAGCGGAATCTCCGAGTGTCGCAGCGCCGGACCGTTGATGGCGCTGATCATGGGAACTTCAATGTCCAGCAGGCTGGTCAGGATGCGTTTGCCTTCCCAGTAGGTCTGGTCCCACTCTCTAGGCGAGCGTTTTGGAGTGCCGGCGGCGGTCCCGGGCGGGCCGGTGAATATGTCTCCAGTGCCCGTCATGATTATGATCCGGTTTTCCGGGTCGCTGCCCACATCTACGAACACTTGCGAGAACTCCGTATGCGGGACGCCGCCCCAGTGGAGGGGGCCGTTGTCGGTGTGAAAGGTCATCTGCAAAATGCCGTTGCGGCGTTCCATCTTGATGCTCTGATACTTGTCGGAATACTGGTTAAATGAAGTCATGTTGATATCTCCCGTTTAGGGTGTGGTGTCAAGGAAAAGAGGGAGCCAAGCTCGGTTAAAGGTCCGAATCTGAAGTTTCGGTGGGTTCAGGCTCGGACACGATAGGAGTAGAGTCCGGACCGTTGACCAACAGGGCTTGAGGGTTAGCTTCTTTGGGTACGGCGTGGCGCACCACAAAGTTCGCCACATCACGGTAGAGGGGCTCGTCAAGGTTGCAGCCCCGAAGCATGGAGAATTCAGGATCAAGCTCTTCCAACATCTGCCTGACCCGGCCGTCGCCGTGGCGGGCTGCCAGGGCGTAGGCGAGACCTCGGGTGTCTCGGTCAAGGGAGCGTTCGTGTTCTTCGCCCTCTTCCAGCTCAATGTCATAGTCAACTCGGTCAGCAACGGACAACGCCTCCATAGCCTGCCGACGCGAACTGTCTATGTCCTTGAGCAAGGTGTAAAGCTCAATAACGGTACGGGCGGCCTGACCCAGCAGGTCGGGCACCCGGTTCTGCTTATCGGCAGCTGCTTGGGCGGAGAACCTGGCCTTGGAGAGAGCGTCTTCTTTGGCCCGGGTTCGTTCTTCATCTTTTTGGGCTTTGGCTTGTTGCAAGCGCAATTGGGGAGCTTCTGCGGCCAAAGGCTGCAGCCGCTGCATCTCTCTTTCGGCCGATTCAGCTTGCTTTAGACGTGCTTGGAAACCTTCGTCTATTTCGTTTCCGTTGACCATGTTGCATGCTCCTAAATCATCGGTTGCGGTCCGTCAGAGCATTTATTGAGGCTTTCGACGGGAGGCGCAAAACCAGGTGGGGCGAATTATTGTCCGCATTAATGATACCTAAATCACCGCATTTTCCCTTGCGGGAGCAAAGACGGATTTCTATATATTTTGGTACTGATCACCTTACAATTGGCCTGAGCCTTGACCGGCGTCAGCGCCTTGCATAGACTCCATTGACCCAGTGACGCCAATCTCTATTCATGGAAATGAAGGTAATATCATGCGCCGTGCCGCTTTTATCTACGAAGATGCACTATCCCGTCACGAGCTGCGCTCCGACCATCCGATGCGTCCGGTGCGACTGCGGTATACCTACCAGTTACTTCAGGAATACGGCGCGTTCGATCATTCCGGAGCAGTGCTGCTGGGCCCCCGTTTCGCCACTGAAGAAGAATTGGAGTGGTTGCACACATCTGAGTATGTTGCGGCAGTGAAAGCGTTAGGGTCTGGTTCGAACACGGTTGATGGCGCCAGATTCGGCTTCAGCGGCGCTGGCGACAACCCGGTGTACCCCAACATGTTTGAGGCGTCAGCCCTGAGTACTGGAGGTTCTCTGCTCGCGGCTGAAATGGTGGCAAGCGGTGCGGTGGGCGCCGCGTTCAACATCTCCGGCGGCCTTCACCACGCAGCAGCAGGACACGCTTCCGGGTTTTGCGTTTTCAATGATCCGGCGTTGGCGATTCATTATTTCCTCAACCAAGGGAAACGAGTGGCTTACGTTGATATCGACGCCCACCACGGCGACGGTGTTCAAGAGGCTTTCTACGCTGATGACCGAGTTCTGACCATCTCAGTCCATGAATCCGGCCAATACCTTTTCCCTGGCACTGGAGCTGTTTCCGAGTTGGGCGAGGGCGCAGGCCGAGGCTACTCGGTCAACCTGCCTTTATACCCCTACACGGGTGACAACGACTACATCGAGGCCTTCAGTCAGGTGGTGCCGCCTTTGATTAAAGCTTTCGCGCCGGACGTTTTGGTGACGCAATTGGGGATAGATAGCTATCACAGCGATCCTTTGACCCATTTGCAGGTGACCACAGAGGGCTACATAGAAGCGGTGCGGCAGTTGTCATCACTGGGGCTGCCGTGGTTGGCAATGGGCGGTGGCGGGTATGACGTGAATGCGGTTGCCCGGGCATGGACGCTGGCTTACGGTGTGATGCTTGGGGTTGATTGGCCAGACCAACTACCACTGGGGTTTGCCCAGGAACACGGGGCGGGGCGGCTGCGTGACGAGGCTAGCCCGGAGGTGCCGGGTGATATCAAAATCGAAATCAGAAGACACTTGGAAGATACAGTGGGCGCAATCCGCCAGGTGATATTCCCACTGCACGGATTAACATAACGCGCAAGGGAAAAGCACAAAAAAACGGGGCCTAAGCCCCGTTTTTTTGTTTCTATCTAATGCAGCCTAGTTTACGTGCTGCTCTCGGTTTAACATTTCCTTGGCTTCATCTCCAACGTTGGCTTCAATACAGTCGCGCAGCGTTGAATAGACTGCCTGGTTCAGTGCTCCCATCATCCAGACCTCGTAGTCAGCATCTGTTTGATAGGTATTCTTCAGGGTTACCAGACGCTGTAGCAGGCTCAAATAATGATACTGCAGCGGGGTAAGGTCCAAGTCGATGCCAGACACGCGCCAATCGTTGTCCACCACTGGCGTATCCATGTCCGAGCTCAAGTTCGACATCACCTCTTCTGTGTTGCCGTCGCCTAGAACTTCCGGGTCTGCTTGATCTTGTTGTCCGCTCATGCTACCTCCATCGGCCAATACCTTCGAGTAGTCAAAGGCCGAGCCAAATTTGGGAGTCTAAATGTTCGTTAAAGAGTACCTAGCTGCTTCTATGATTATAGCAGACCGGGTTCCTTAAAGAACATAATACCTAAGTTATTTTGTTATGTCCGAGAGAATTCAAGCCAGTTTCCAACCTGTTTCTTGCCTAGATTTTCTTCCAGCAGAGATACTACAGTCAAACCGCTTTGCCAGACTCAAGGTAAAACCCTGGTTAGACCTCGCGGAATTCCCCGTCTACGGTGCCCTCGTCGCCCTCGTCGCCCTCGTCGTTTGAAGAGTCTTCGGTTCCGCCTTCTTGACCGCCCGTCGCCGAGCCGTCATCCGGACCCTGAGCGCCTTCTTCAGGACTGGCAGCTTGGCTATATACCACTTCACCCATGCGTTGCAAGGCGCCGTTGAGGTCAGTAGTTGCCGTTTGCATGTCCACGGTGTTGTTGGCTGCAATTGCAACCTTCACAGCATCGATCTTCTCTTGGACCTCAGTTTTGAGTTCCTCAGGAACCTTGTCGGCGTTATCGGCCAACAATTTCTCGCTGCTGAAGACCAGTGAATCGGCCTGGTTGCGAGTTTCAACCTCTGCGCGGCGTACCTGGTCGGCTTCCTCGTTTTGGGCAGCTTCGTCGACCATGCGCTCGATGTCTTCTTTCTCCAGACCAGATCCGGATTGGATGACAATCTTCTGCTCCTTGCCGGTGCCTTTGTCTAGGGCGGAGACGCTCAGGATGCCATTTGCATCGATGTCGAAGGTCACTTCGATCTGAGGAATTCCCCTGGGAGCTGGCAAGAGGCCATCCAACATGAACCGGCCAATTGATTTGTTGTCTGCGGCCATGGACCGCTCACCCTGCAGCACATGGATGTCGACCGTGGTCTGGTTCTCCGCAGCGGTGGTAAACGTTTCATTCTTCTTCGTCGGGATGGTTGTGTTTCTAGAGATCAGGGTGGTCATTACGCTACCCAACGTCTCCAGTCCCAGCGTCAGTGGCGTTACGTCCAATAGCACAATGTCGTCGACTTCACCGGCCAGCACGCCCGCCTGGATGGCGGCGCCCATGGCCACGGCTTCGTCGGGGTTGACGTTGCGGTTGGGCTCTTTGCCAAAGACCTGTTTTACTTTTTCTTGCACCGCCGGCATGCGGCTCATACCGCCGACCATGATGACCTCATCAATGGAGTCTGTGGATAGGCCAGAGTCGGTAATTGCCTGCCGACAGGGGACCTCAGTGCGGTCCACTAGGCTAGAGACCAGCTGGTCCAACTTGGCTCGGCTGAGTGTCTTGACCATGTGCTGTGGGCCGCTGGCGTCTGCCGTAATAAATGGCAGGTTGATTTCGGTCTCTAATACGCTGGATAGCTCCACCTTGGCGCGCTCTGCGGCGTCGCGGAGGCGCTGGAGGGCCATGCGGTCCGAGGCCAGGTCAATGCCTGTTTCCTGCTTGAATTCGTCAATCATCCATTCAAGGATCGTCTGATCAAAGTCGTCGCCGCCCAAGAAGGTATCGCCATTGGTGGACTTAACTTCAAAGACACCATCGCCCATCTGGAGAATGGTGATGTCAAAGGTGCCGCCACCCAGGTCAAATACTGCGATCGTAGCGTCGGTCTGGGTCTTGTCCAAGCCATAGGCCAGCGATGAGGCCGTGGGCTCGTTGATGATCCGGAGTACTTCAAGCCCGGCGATGGTCCCCGCGTCTTTAGTTGCTTGGCGTTGGGCATCGTTGAAGTAGGCCGGCACGGTGATGACCGCTTGGCTAATCTTCTCGCCCAATTTGGCTTCAGCATCCTGCTTGATCTTCTGCAAAACAAATGAGGAGATCTGGGGCGGGGCGTGGGAATCTTCGCCCAATTGAACCATGGCATCACCGGTGGGGCCGGCCACGATCTTGTAGGGCAGTTTGGTCATGGCGTTCTGAATCTCCGGGTCGTCGAACCTCCGGCCCATGAGTCGCTTCACCGAGAACAGAGTGTTCTCTGGGTTGGTTACAGCCTGCCGCTTGGCGACTTGGCCGACATAACGTTCACCGGTTTTGGTATTCAGCGCAACGACAGACGGGGTTATCCGACCGCCTTCAGCGTTCTCCACAACCACGGGTTCCCCGGCTTCAATGATTGCCGCGACCGAGTTCGTTGTTCCGAGGTCGATTCCCAGGACTTTAGCCATTTGTTTCTCCTAACTTCTCACACGCTGGTGCCTATCTAAGTATTGTTGCTAAGTATTGTTAAATTATTCGTCGTTCGGTTGTGATTGACTGATTAGTCTTTCTGCTCAGGTTGAGGAGCCCGCGCCACCATGACTTGGGCTGGGCTGATGACTCGGTCGTGCAGTCTAAAACCAGGTCGGATGATTTGGGTAATATAACCCGGCTCAACTTCTGACGTTTCTTCGGTGCCTAAGGCTTCGTGTTCCAACGGGTTGAACATGAGGCCCACAGCCTCGATGGACGCAACGCCCTCGGATTCTAGCACGCCGGTAAGTTTGCGTTGAATCAGCTTGATACCTTCAAGCAGGGAATCGCTGACGCTACCGGAATTGCTCTCCGCGTGAGTGACCGCCAGTTCCAATTCCTCAAGGACTGGGAGGACGTTGGAGATCAGCCGGCTGTTGGCATACTTGCTGTTGGCGATGCGGTCTTCGTCCGTCCGACGTCGAAAGTTAACCATCTCTGCCTGGGCCCGTTGGGCGGTATCCAGGTTATTTGCGGCTTCTTGCTCTGCCTGTTCCAGACGCGACTTTAATAGACTCACTTGTTCATCCAATGGGAGGCTGTCCAGGTCAACACTGGCCTGGGCTAAAAGCTCTTCAAGTTCTTGCTCTAATCCCGGGCTCTCCGGCTGTTCTCCAGAGTTTTCCGGTTGAGTGCCCGAGCTTTCGGGTTCTTCCGGCTGGCCATCTGATTCGGTAGGTCCTGTCGCCATTAAGGCATTCCCCTAGGTGTGACTGATTTTTATGGGTTATGGTTTTATTGAGTCTAAAACCAGGTTAACGGTCGTTTGGCAGGTTCAAACTCTGGAACAACAAGTCCATCTCTTCTTGGACCACCTGTTGCGCCGCCGGGATGCCTTCAAGGCGGCCGTTAATCCGATGTTTGATGGCTGACATATTGTCAAAAGCCGCCAGGGCGAATTCAACTCCGGCCAAGTTAAGACCCAACTCGTCGGACAGATACCGGATCAAACGGACCTTTTTGATGTCCTCTATGGAGTAGAGCCGGAGCATCCCAATCGTCCGTCCAGGGTTTATCAGACCCAGACGCTCGTACTTTCGCAGCGTCTGCGGATGCATGTCCAGGATTCGCGCCGCCACGCTAATGATGTAGACGCCCTGGACTTCAATGACGGTTTCGTCATTCACTTCAGATGCTGCAGGAGCAATGTCGGTGTTTTCCGGACGTGACGGTGGCACTTGGCCTTGTTCGTCGGTCCGGTCCTCAACCTTGGTCTCCGGCAACTTACGTGCATGTTCGTGTGGGTGTTGGTTCATAAAATCGATGCTGGAATCCGATCGAATATATTGGACAACTGTTGACCAGCGATTACTCATATGATAAAGTCTGACACGAGTCATGTCAAGGTTAGTGAATCAGCCAGCATAACGTGACTTTAGATTATCCGGTTAAACGCGAGCGTTTTTATCTGGCAGTTTTTACCCGGGCAGCAGCAATATATTATTTTGGAGAGGTTAATTAGAGAAAGGCAATCATGATGTACTTAAAGGAATGTCCAAAGTGCCAAGGCGATTTGAATTCAGGGGAAGATGCCGACGGGAAATTTCTCAGCTGTATCCAGTGTGGATATATGCGCGATTTGCCCAGTGAGTGTGCGGATGATGCACCATACACGAATAGTGAAGTATTCGTGATCGACGCACCCAAGGCACCCAGAAAGCGCCGCAAAAAGGTACCCCAAGGAGCCTAGTCTTCGCTCGGCTATCACCCAGCTACCAATCGAAGCCAGTTGGTCTGAAGCGACAGTAAAGATGCTAATGAAAAGAGGGGCGGCAATCAAGCCGCCCCTCTTTTTTGTCGCTAATTTTAGGACCTGACGCTACTTGGTCAATTCAGGCCAGAATCGCTCTTCTTTCCAAGGGTCACCGTCATTGTGGTAACCGCGTTGCTCCCAGAAACCGGGTAGATCCTTGGGCATTAGCTCGATACCGTTAATCCACTTGGCGCTTTTCCAGGCATAGATGCTTGGGACGATGAGTCGCAACGGCCAGCCGTGGCTGGCGCCCATGGGCTCGCCGTCCTGTTTGTGGGCCAGTATCCCTTCTTCCATGGCCAAATCCAATGGCAGATTGGTGTTGTAACCGCCGTAGCAGTGGGCCATGACGAACTTGGCCTCAGGCTTGGGGCCGGCGAGGGCAATCAGGTCGGCAAAGGTCACGCCCTCCCAGGTGTTGTCCAGTTGGCTCCACTGAGTTACGCAGTGAAAGTCGGCCACGGTGGTGGTCCACTGGAGCTGGGAGAACTGCTCCCAGTTTAGGGTAATCTCTCGTTCTACCAGTCCAAACACCTGAATCTCCCAGGTGTCGATGTCTATCTTTGGTTCGGGGCCGTAGGTCAGAACAGGGAACTTGGTGGTTAGGAATTGTCCCGGTGGTACACGGTCTCCCATGCCCTGGTCGGGCGCTGTCTTCACTTGGTCAGGTCGCTTCATCTATCAAGGCTCTTGTTTAAGACTAGTGGGACCATCTTGCCCCAGATTGCCAGTTTACCACCCGCGTCACTGGTGAAAAAGCGGGTAGTTTGAAAGCTAGGCTTTTACGAGGATGCGTCCTGAATTCTCTGCGGTGATTTCACCCACTATGACGCGGGTTTCCACTCCGGAGATTTCCAGCTCCGACAGCAGTTTTTCAACCTTGTCTTTGGTAACTGAGATGAGCAGCCCCCCGGACGTTTGGGCATCGCACATCAGCAGTCGTTGCTGGTCAGTTAGGGATTCGTCCCAGTCCACTGAATCTTCAACGCCGTTCATGTTGCGGAAGGTGCCACCAGGCACAACGTTCTTTTCCAGCAGATCCCAAACTCCGGGCAATACGGGAACATCGGAGGCGTTGATGATTGCGCCGACCTTACTGCCCCTAGTCATACCCCGAAGGTGACCCATGAGCCCAAAGCCGGTGATGTCGGTGCATGAGTTGATTCCCACACGCATCATGGCCTCTGCTGCACCCTTGTTCAGAGTGGCCATCACGTCGACGGCGTTCTTCAGGATGTCGTCTGGAGTTATGCCTTGCTTGCAGCCGGTGGTGATGATGCCCGTGCCAATAGGCTTGGTCAGCACCAATACATCGCCGGGTTGGGCGTTGGCGTTGGATACTTCTTTGCCGGGTTCAATCAGGCCAACCACGGATAGTCCGTACTTGGGCTCTGCGTCATCAACGGTGTGGCCGCCAACGATCAGACAGCCAGCTTCGGCCGCTTTGTCGTAGCCGCCCTTCAGTACGTCGCCGAGCATGTCCACCGCCAATTCAGCGGGGAACCCGACAATGTTCAGAGCCACCAGGGGCTTCCCGCCCATGGCGTAAACATCGCTCAGAGAGTTGGCTGCCGCAATTACGCCGAACTCATATGGGTCATCGGTAATGGGCGTGAAGAAGTCCACGGTCACAATTATGGCCGTGTTTTTATCCAGCCGATAAACGGCTGCGTCGTCCCCCGTGTCATTGCCCACCAGAAGATCCGGGTGGCTGACCATGGGAAGGTGCTTCAGAACCTGAACCAGATCCTCTTGGCTAAGCTTAGCGGCTCAACCTGCGCAGTGGGAAAGTTCGGTCAAGCGGACTTTGCTCTTGGCCATCCGGTATTCCTCCGTGGAGATTCTGCTATTCGTCAGCCGTGGTTAATCCGGCCGATCAACTTTTCTTATGGATAAGGATACATCAAAGGGAATACGCACGGGAAAGAGTGCGCGCGCGTTGTTATTCGCCTTGGTCTTTGAACCTAGGCATGACCTCTTTGCCGAACAGGTCCAGCTGGTCCAAGATCACGGTTTGTTCTGTGCTCATCACGGAGGCGCCGACGTTGATCTCTTCCAGGCCAGGATACCGGTCTTGAAGCTCCATTATTTTTTCGGTAACTCGCTCCGGTGGGCCAACCACCCAGGCCCCGGATTTAACGGCGTCCTGCATGGTAGGGAGTCCGGCGGTCCGGGCTTCTGAGCCGCGGCCTAGCGAAGTGATTTGCTCGTCTGATAGGCCACGAACAAAGCCCAAGGGAGCGAACATTTTCATGTTCTCTTCAAAATACTTTGTGGCAGCGTTGATGGCTTTTTCTTCCGTGTCATCGATGAAAGTGGCGATTCCGATTATCAGGTCGCCGCCAAGTTCGGTCTCCCGGCCGTGCTTGGCCAGGGTTTCTTGCCACATTTTGACCACATTGTCCGATGCACCGCCAGTGGCCGCGCCACCGCCGATGATTCCCTTGATACCGTGTTTGGCCATGAAGTCCATTGCTCGCTGGCTGGCGCTGACCAGCGGTTGATAGGTCTGAACCGGTAGGTTGGGAGGACGAGGCACCAGAGTCAGCTCTTTAAGTGTGTAGCCACGATATGGGACTTCCGGTGGTAGTTTGTAATGTTTGCCTTCATGTGAGAACGATTCCTCATTGAAGGCTTTCATGATGATCTCAACCTGTTCTTCAAAGATTTCACGGTTGGTGTCATTGTCAGTTAGGGTGCTGGGCACGCCAAATGAGTCTACTTCCCGGGAGTGATAGCCACGGCCCACGCCAAAGATGACTCGTCCTTTGGTGAGAATGTCGGCGGTGGCGTAGTCCTCGGCCAACCGCAGAGGGTGCCACATGGGATTGACGTTGAATCCGCAGCCAAACTTCAGGTTCTTGGTCAGGTGTGCTAAGTGAACGTACATCATCAGCAGGTTGGGGATACACTCGTAACCCTCGCGCTGGAAGTGGTGCTCGGCGGCCCAGAAGGTGTCGAAGCCTAGCTCGTCCATCCGGACTGCGATGGCCTGGGCCTTGGGGAATACAGATGCCAGCTTCTCGTCGGATATCCAGCGGTCATTCACCGGAGTGGCGTCGTAGCCAACGTCTTCGAGGTCCACGTGTCCCGCGTAGAGTGATCCGAATTTGGTAATCATGTGTTGTCTCCCGTTTAGGCTGCGGTCTTTGGTTTCAAAAACAAACCGATGCGTGCGGGTCTTATTTTAATCAGGGTGTGCGGGGTGTCAAATTGCCGAGCGAACGGTTCGCATCGAATCTTGGTTCTTTCAGTTGGGGAATAACTAGCCTTTGATGTTTAATGGCTCGAAGGTCGCAGTATGGGGTACGTAGTAGTGAAGCATACCTGAACTTATCTTGGTGGCAATCAAGGTATAGTCCATTTTGTACTCATCTATGTGGCGGTAGATGCGGGCGTCCCGCCATTCTTCCGACGCCAGGGATTCTCGAATCTTTTTTAGTTCGATAACCTCTGGCTCCGTATCACCCCATTTGTCTGTCTCTGGCATTTGGGTGCTATTCCTGGTCCAGCACGCCCAATTGTTGCATCATGCTCATGCCGTCTCCCAAACCCCAATGCTCGACCATCTTGCCGTCGGCGACCCGCATCATGTGCATCTCTCTCATGGAGATTTTCTTACCAGATTTTGGGATGCCCATGAAGTCGCCATCTTGGGTACCAGTGGTGGTCACGGCTCCTGCCACTGTATCTCCGTCGGCGACCACATGGTCGATGGTTACGTGTATATCAGGGAATGCCGTGAAGAACATCTTCATCAGGTCTTTTATTCCCTGCAGGCCCGGCACCTGCCCTGGCGCCGGGTCATGGTCTACAAAATTTGAGTCGATCAGCCGGTCAATAAAAGTGTAGTCTTGGTTGTTCATTCCATCGATGAAATCTTGAAATAGTGCCTTGTTCTCTGCTGACATAATCTTCCTTCTTATTAAAGCCCAGAAAACCTGGAAAAGTCTAAATCATAGGTGCTAGGGCAGTTTTATTTGCCCGTTTGCCAGAGGCTTTAACTCTGGCGTACGTATTTGTCGATGCCGTCTGGGACTCCGCCCAGATAGATGTCTCCGTGGGAATCGATCCAGCTACCGTGGCCGGAGCCGCGGGTCTCAAACCTGGAAATAATGCCGCCCTTCTTGTCTAGGATGCTGATTCGGGCGGAACCGCCGTCTTTCTGCCCCTCAGAGACCATGTAGTTGCCGTCGGAGTCCATGGAGATGTCCATAGGGCGGTTGATGTCGTCCCATATCTCTTTGAACTCGCCGTCCAGGCCAAAGATCTGAATGCGGTGATTCTCGCGGTCGCAGACGATCACGTTGTCGCCGTCAACCAGCAGGCTATGGGGAAGGTGAAACTCGTTGGGGGCATTTTTGCCGGGGACACCCCAGGACTTCTTGAGTTCGCCTTCCGCGGAAAACCGGTGCACGCGGGAGTTGCGGTAGCCGTCGGCCACGTAGAGGTCACCGGACGGCGAAGGCACGATTTCGGCGGGGTAGTTGAAGGGTCCGGACTCTCTGGGTACCAGGTCTCCGGGGTTCTCGCAGCCGGTGTCCGAGTGGACACCGTGGCGGCCCAGCATCTGGATGGGCTTGCCGTCCAGTGTGTACAGGATGCAGACGGAGGTGTTTCGGTCTGTCACATAAACAATATCGTTGGCGATGTGGATACCGTGGGCGAACTCAAAGGAACCGTTACCCCAGGTTTCCAGTAGATTACCTTCCCGGTCAAAGATGAGCATGGGCGGCTCTTTTCGCTGGAATGCAAAGATGCGGTTTTGGGAGTCGGCAGCCAGGGCGCTGACCATGCCAAAGGTATCGCCAGCGGGCAGGGTGCCCCAATTTTCGATCAGTTCGTAAGTGTATTGTCCGGAGCCTACTGTAGCCATATCAGGTAATCTCCTAATTCTTTAATAGTCGGTTATTAATCAAGTGCAGCTGGTGCTTAGAGAAGGCCTGCGTCCCTTTTGTTGAACAATTGTTGCAGCGGTGACATACCGCCCAGAGCGTCCAGGCTGATGCTGTCCACGGTGGGGCAGCCGCAGATTCCCATGGTGGCTTCAAGTTCTGTGCGGAGCATCTCCAGCATGGAGCTGACTCCCGCTTCTCCGTCTACAGCCAGTCCCCAGAATAGAGGCCTACCCAGGAGTACTGACTTGGCTCCCAGGGCCAGGGCTTTAAAGATATCTGACCCACGGCGGATGCCTCCGTCCAGGTAGACTTCGGCCTTGCCGGCAACCTGGTCCACGACCTCAGGCAGGACCTCGATGGTGGTGAAAGTAGTGTCTAGGTACCGAGTTCCGTGGTTGGAGACAATCATCGCTTTTGCGCCGGACTCAGCGGCCAGTCTGCCGTCTTCTCCGGTCATGATTCCCTTGACGATGATTGGCAGCTTGGTTTTGCCAGCCAACCACTCCAGATCGCTCCAGACCGTGGCTTGGTCTCGGATGTCCGTGGGACCCGCCGGAGCGTCAGCAGCGAACTGCCATGAGTGGGTACCCAGGCCCAGATGGGAGTAGTTGGGGGAAACCGGCCCCACGTAGTCGTTTCGCATGTTGCGCTCCCGTTTGGGAACGATCTTGGCGTCCAGGGTCATGCAGAGGGCGGAATACCCGGCCTCTTCAGCCCGGGCGGCCATGCTCAGGGTGAGTTCAGGATCTTTGAAGAAATACTGCTGGAACCACATCGGCCCCGTGGCGGCCTCGGCTACATCTTCCAACGTCTTCGCCGAGTGGGAACTGAGAATCATGACCGTGTCGGCCTTTCCGGCAGCCCTGGCGGTGGCCAGTTCGGCATCGGGGTGGGCGGCGCCGTGGTTTCCGGCGGGGCAGAGCATCACCGGGAAACTGATCTTCTCTCCTAGCACGGTGGTGCTTAAGTCGCGTTCGCTCACGTCGACCATCATCCTGGGTTTCATGACAATGGAGTCCAAGATCTCACGGGTGCGACGCAGCGTTATTTCGTCGGTGGCAGCGCCAGCGATGAAATCATAATGGCCCTTTTCAAGACGCTCTTTGGCGATTGCTTCGTATTCATAGATATTTACCGGGTCGTGGCGCATTGGGAATTCCTCCAAAGAATTATCGACGATGAACATCTGGTGATTGTGATTGCACAAGATTGTGCCGGGGATTGCGAGGCAAGTCTAAAAGCTGGGCTGGGCGTAGTCAATCGGGCTGATGCCACGTGATTCAGGTTACGGCTGTCCAGGGCAGTGGGAAACACGTGGTATTCTTTCTCACTGTGATATGAGGGAGAATCAAATGGCAGATATCGAGATTTTTGAAGCGGGCGACCTGGCTTTGCAGTCGGGAGAGACCCTACATAGGGCTAAGCTGGCCTACAAGACTTATGGGGAACTGAATGCCAACAAAGACAATGTGGTGGTGTTCCCAACATTTTTTGGCGGACAACATACCCACAATGAGGGAATAATCGGCGAAGGACGAGCGCTGGACCCCAGCAAGTACTTCATCATTGTCCCCAACATGTTTGGCAACAGCGTTTCTTCTTCCCCGAGCAACGCCGCACGTCCGGATATTGCCGCGGGGTTCCCGAAAACTAGTCTTTACGACAATGTTGCTTGCCAGCACCGCTTGGTGACGGAGGTCTTTGGCATTGAGAAGATCGCCTTGGTGGTGGGCTGGTCCATGGGTGCCCAGCAGACCTTTCAATGGGGCAGTCTGTTCCCGGAGATGGTGGAACGGATAGTTCCGATTTGCGGCTCGGCCAAGACGTCCCGACACAATTTCGTCTTTTTGGAAGGGGTCAAAGCAGCCATCACCACGGACGTCGCCTGGGCTGGCGGTTCCTACAATGAACCACCACTGCAAGGACTCAGGGCCATGGGCCGGGTGTATGCCGGATGGGCGGTGTCCCAGGCCTTCTACCGCGAAGAGGTCTACCTGACGCTGGGGTATGAGTCGCTGGAAGATTACCTGGTGCGGTTCTGGGAAGCCCGTAGGACTAGCGCTGATGCGAATGACCTACTGGCCATGATCTGGACCTGGCAGAACGCCGATATCAGCAACAACCAGAAGTACGGCGGCGATTTTGGAAAGGCCCTGTGTGGGATTAGGGCCAAGGCCATTGTCATGCCGGGGCGGACTGACCTGTATTTTCCGCCGGAGGATAATGAACTGGAGGTAGCCCAGATGCCCAATGCCGAGCTACGACCCATTGAATCTATCTGGGGCCATTTGGCCGGTGGGCCGGGATTCAACCCGCCCGATGCCAAATTTGTCGACGAAGCCATCACAGAGATTCTAGCCAGCTAACACCAGACGGAAACTTCAGACCGATATGACCCCGTCTTAATTTTGGAGGACTGACATGCCGGACCTGCGGTACGAACGACATCCCGAAGGCAATTACGCAATCTTTACTATGGACCGGCCTGACCGGCTCAACGCACAGGGTCTGACCATGAGGGATGAGCTGCGAGAGGCATTGGACGAGTTCGTCGCCGATTCAGAGATGCGTGTTGGCATCCTCACCGGGGCGGGTCGGGCGTTTTCAGCAGGGGCTGACCTGAAAGAGATGTCGACCAATACGAGCAAGACGGCGGCGTTGTCCGATGAGCAGAGAATCGATGGCTACCGAGGCAACCAGCCGTTTGGAAGAAACCCCAAGCCGTTCATCGCCGCAGTTAATGGACTGGCCATCGGCGCCGGTATGGAGCGGGCCTGCGACTGTGATATTCGCATCGCCTCAACCGAGGCTTATTTTGGCCTGTTTGAAGTGAAACGAGGCATCATGGCCAACTACGCCATCAATAATTTGTCGCGGTTGATACCCCACGGCGAGGCGATGTACCTGATGCTGACCGGGGACACATTGAGCGCTGAAGAAGCCCAACGGATAGGGTTTGTGCACCAGATTTTGGAGCCCGATGCTCTGCTGGCTAGGGCGGTTGAGATCGCCGAGATGATTGGAGCCAATGCGCCGTTGGCGGTTCAGGGCACCAAGTCGGTGGCCCAGTTCTGGCGGCGGTACGGACTGGAAGAATCCATGGAATATCTCGCCCGGGTAGGGAACATGGTGCTGGGTTCTGAAGACGCTGCAGAAGGCCCGAAAGCATTCGCGGAAAAGAGACCGGCGGTATGGCAGGGCAGGTAGTTGCCACATAGGGTATTATCATATATGTGAATATTAAATGCAGAATTTTATCGATATAACCGCTTAAAGATGGGTCTATGTTAAACAGGGCGCCACTGCCGAATAAGGTCAAGAATGCCTACTATGGATGGTGGGTATTAGCCGCGACATTCATGCTTGGGACATTGTCGGGCGGGATATTTTCAAACAGCAGCGGCGTCTTTTTCGGTCCCATAAAGCGTGATATGGGTTTAAGTAGCGCCCAGACTGCTCTGATATTCAGTCTGGTGCGGGCTGAGGGAAGTATCGCCGGACCCATCGTTGGGCGTTTGGTGGATAAGTTCGGCTCGCGTCCCATGATAATCTTCGGCGGACTACTGGCAAGTGGCGGATTTATCGCCCTCCATTGGGTCCACAGCTACATCCTTTTCATCATTATATTTGTCGGTGTGGTCGGCGTTGGCAAAAGCTCCGGTCTGGGGCAGGTATTGATCAGTTCAGTCAACCGCTGGTTCATCCGTCGCCGGTCTCTGGCCATGTCCATCTGTATCACCGGATTCTCCTCCGGTGGGGCCGCTATCCTGCCACTGATTACCCTCGGAGTCAGCACCATTGGTTGGCGCGATGTGATGCTCTATTCCGGAATATTCATGGGCTTGATTGTCATACCATTGGCGTTAATGGTGAAACATTCACCAGAGCGAGAGGGGATTGGCCCCGACCTGCCCTTTCCTGTTGAAGGGGAAACTAATCCACCACTGGCCATCGTCGATTTCACCGTGCGTCAGGCGTTGCGGACCAAGTCCTATTGGATACTGTTCACGGGTTCTGTGCTGAGAATTAGCCTCTGGGGCACCGTCTCAGTCCACGCTGTGGAAATGTTTGTGTGGAAGGGAATGTCTTACGAAATGGCCGGGCTGATGTTTTCGTTGATGTTCTTGATGTCCATCCCACTGCGGTTAGTCGTGGGATACTTGGGGGACAAGTGGCCATTACAGCCGATGATGGGTACCGGCATGGCCGCTGCAGCCTTGGGGACGTTAGCTCTTTTGACCGTTGAGGGAAATCTCGCAGTCTATCTGTTTGTGATGCTGATGGCCGTGGAGCAAGGGACTAGTTCCCTTAACTGGGTCTCGCTGGGCAATTTCTTTGGGCGGGCCAGTTTCGCCACGCTGATGGGGTTTATAAGTGTAGTCTTCAATATTGGCATGTTAATCACACCAATTTATGCCGGAGTGGTGTTTGACCAGACCGACAGCTACTCCATCGTGTTGGTCTCGTTCTTGCCCATCTATCTGCTTGCGGGTGTGTTCTTCCTGATGACCCGGAAGCCGCCGGCGCCGGTCCCCGCGCGAAATATGGTCTACGGACGTTAAAATCTAGCCTGTTTACATGCGGACCAGGTTCTTGATGAGAAAGTTTTACTTGAAGCTAAATTTAGACCAGCGTGCCTCGGTACGGTGAGCCAGCCAGATACGATGTTGGCACCAACAGAATCTCACTGAATAGACGCTTGTTGCTGTCTTCGCTCTCCCGCCAATTCTCATGGAGCGCATAAAAGACCTTGCCGATAGTCGTCTCGCTCCAGAGCCAGTCGGCGAGCATTGTTCCGGTGGCGGAAGCATGTCCTGGTTGAGCAGCCATTGCCTCGTAGTAGTAGGCTTTCAGGTCCTCAATTACGAGTTTTAACAGCTGGAATGACGAAATGTCAGCGTGGGGGCTTTCAGGTATTTCCTCGTCTAAGAACGCGCCGAGGAACGCTCCAATCGCCTCTGGCTCCAGGCCGCTTACGCCCACGGTGGTCCGGCCATTTTTATTTACGGCCATGTTGTACCAGGAGCGCAGCTCGCTCACTTCTCGTTGCAGGGTAGCGTTGAGTTGTTCCATGTCGTTCAGGTCAGTCACTGGAGCAGGAAAGGAAACCGGGCAGGCGAGGACTGCGGGTTCGTCTGACACCGGGGCGTCATCCGGAAAGTCGATCAATACAGGCCCTTCTGGGACCTCAATTAGCTCCAGTGCGGATTGCAGCACACGAGTTTGCCAGGCAGCGTCATTGGGCACGCCAAGCGGGCGTCCCAGTTCAAACGGCACCCATAGCGCTCTTGGCGGTTTGATCTGCAGGGTATGTTCTTTGATCAGACTGATTTGAGTTGTCGCCAATCCCTCTTCTTCGAGGTAGTGTCCCAGCCCGCCAACGGCGCGCGTGCAGGCCGGTCAAACAGGCACCAACATGACGAGGTCTACGTTATCGCCCTTGAGCAGCGGAGCCAGTTGGCGGGCCGACGGCTCCATGCGACGAGGGTCGGCGGCTCCCATGAACGAGTAGTGGTAATCTGCCAGACTGCCAATCACGTTTGATTGGGCTAGCTCCCGCAGTCGATCCAACGGGAAGACCACGTTCCAGTCTTGCTGGAAGCCGGTGCGGTCAAAGTTAGTTGAGATGTGGCTCATGACCAGATCTTCGGCCTGCCTGTCACTTGGAATCACCCGGTAGTCAGGCGGCCAGTTTCCTGCTATTTCCGTCTGAACCAGGAACGGAGTGTCCTCCCGTCGATGGAGTCCAGCGGTGGAGATTAGCGCGACTCGGCGCTGGTTGAGGGGCGGGCCGTTGACCCATGGTTGAGTATCATACTCAGGGCAATCCATGTTCCGGAGGTGCGACGCGAAGGTTTCGTCGAGCGTTTCAAGTCGAACCATTTTTATCTTCTCCGAATGTAGCCTTCAGGCCTAATGACCGCTGCCGTGCCAGGCGGGTTTCTGGGCTCTAACCCAGGTTGCGTAACAGACTGCCAAAACCTTGGATGGGCTCGGTCCAGCCGATGCGCCGTAGAGCCAGCCAGATTGTGGCCTGGTTCACGGAGATCACGGTCTTCCCCAGTTTTTGTTCCAGCGGTTCCACTGCGTCTAATCCCCGCCACGCAGTACCCGGCAAGAAAATTGTATCCGCTTCATCTTTGACCACCGTGGGCACAAAGTCGACGATCGTTTGAACAGTTTCTTCTTCGATCTCTAGGGGGTTCATGGAATCTTGCATCCACGGTTCGCCGTCGGCACTCAGCACTTTGAACCCAGCTTCTTCCAACAACGGTTTTAGACGATTGCGCAGGTGGAAATGGCGATAGGGTCCGGCGATGCTCAGTTTCTTGGACCCCATGTGTTTGAATGCTTCGATGCATGAACCAACGGCAGTGATGGACTCCACCCCACTGGCCAGCAGCATCTCCTGGGACATTTCCTGGTCAAACTTAATGTAACCCTTGTGGTAGGTGCCGGAGGTGCAGGCATAGACCAGGATGTCTGGTTTGATGTTGGCGAGGGATCGGGCACCCCTGCTGACATCCTCGTTCATCTTGTCAGCGTCAAAGCCAAAGAGGGCAGTGTCCACCGTTGCCGCCTCCTCGCTGGAGATGGAAATCTGGTGTCCGGTAGTCTCCGCCTGCTTGGGTTGGGTTCCCCAATCGCCGTTGAACATCCGCTCAAAGTGAACGGTGATCTCCGGAGGTAATACCCGGTAAAAATCTGGCTCTACTACGGGGTTTGTGGCGGGCACCAACGCCCCAATACGCTTAGTTGCAGGCATGAACTACAGTTCTCCGATTGGTTAAATAGGCTCGTTGATTAGATTCTTCCCAAAGGACTTAATCTGCAGTACCGGCGGCCTTTGCTGGAGCTGCTTCAGTCAGTTCATAGAGGGTGCTTCGGGCGCGGATCTGCTCGTCCCAGCCCCTGAACCGCAGGTCAATCATCAGACCGTCCGGACCTTGGTACTTGCGGTTGGCTTTGCTGCTGCCGACGCACTCAGTACCACCGTTGCCTTCAACCGTTGCAACGGCCTCGTCCATGTCGTCGACGTAGAAGCCAATGTGGTGGACACCCTTTACGGTGGATGAGCCCTCGCCCAGGTTAGGGGCGTCTTCAGAGCCCATCTTGAGGATGGCGAAATAGATGTAGCCGTCTGTGAGCCAGACCCCTTCTGATCCGGTGTCAGCGGGCGAGCGGCGTAGCTCGTCCAGACCGAATACAGTCTTGTACCACTCAGCCGTCTCTGCCGGGTTGTCGGTTTGTAGGGCTATGTGCTTGATACGGTTGGCCATGGCTCCTCCGTCTGCTATTTAATATTAAATCGGTTGATGTAGGACCAAAGTAGGGTGAATCAAAACGGGCGGAAGACCGTTAGTCTGGTCTTTCCGCCCGCCAATTGTACATCGTGATTTAGCTTTGGGCCATTGGGCCTGCCAGCTAGTTCACCGGTTAAATCTCAGGTTAACTTTCTGTGGGAGACTTCATGAATGTCTTATTACGCCAAGGGAATAGCCAAAGCTAACGCCGCCGCCGGCGATCACACCCCAAATTGCGCTGGCTAGGGATAGTGGCTCGATTCCGGCTTGCTGCATCACCACCGCGATGCCCAGGCCGGTTAGTGCACCTACAATGGTGCTGAAAATGGAACGCTTCCAGGCTGGGATCGGCACCCATTTTCGCCAACCCTGGGGCCGTCGTCGGGCAACCTAGACCTTGGCATCCACCTTGGCGTTTAGCCCGTTGGCGGCTAAAGGAGCACTGGCCAAAGCGCCAACCCCGGCCACAGCAGCAACCCCGGTTGCCGCCAACGCTGTGGTGCCGCCAAATCCTGAAACTGTCAGTTCAAATGGTATAGAGCAGAGTTCGACAGGGCCGCTGAAAAGAGCCCCTTTGACCACGTAGACACCCCGGGCGTGGTCAGAGAATTCAGCTACGTTGATGGTGGTAACGCCGTTTGAAATCTGAATGTCTTTACCGGCGAGTTCTGTGCCCAGACCCTGAACTCCCCAGTGCAGGCGAGCGTCCACCGGCAGGTTGACGCCGCGAATTGTAAGCACGGAATCGGGCTCGACCTCAAAGGTTTCATCGCCCTGGATCGGGAGGGTGTACGGCGAGGGGTTGCCGCCTTCAATTACGATCTCTGGTCCGCCGCAGCCGTGGGGCCCTTCATGGGCGTAGGTTGATGGGGTGATGAGCCAGACTACTGCCAGCACTAATGCAAACGCCACCAAAAATTGAGTGCTGGCTTTAGTGGTCTTCCGTGCCCGATCAGTGTTCAAAGAAACAGTATTACATGTACCAAAAGTACGGACTCACGTTCTTGCTCGACAAGAGAAGAGAGCATACCTACGCAGTGGGCGGAGTGATTAACGGTCTTTCTGGCGGCTTTTTGCGTTTCACCTAAATCATATCTTTCATGTGCATCCGAAGAATCGGTAGCGATTTTTTGCCACCGATCGGTACGCTGCGACGCCAATCACACTTACACCAGGAAACCAGCATATCAATGCCAAAGGAGCAAGTAGCGGGAGGCGGACGGTGAGCATGCGAAAGGCGTAGAAACCTTCATAGAGCTGATTTTTGCTGCCCACCAGATATGCGGAGCGCTTCAGGTCATCTCACGTTAATTTGGGCGGAGGCCCATCTAAGGACTGGTACGGAGTCCAATTCACTTGGTTAAGGACGTCGGCACGGGACAACCAACGAGCCAGGATGACGCAAATTCGGCAGTTGGAATCGTAAATCAACACTTGACTCTATGCCCCCGACTTACCCTCTACGTTCTTGCCGTTGGTATCTCGGGCTTTCGTAACCATTGGGGTATATTCAACGGAGTTCTTAAACTCACGAACGTGTCCGCAATGTTGGCATATGCCTTCGCTGGACGGACCGTCGGGCACGGCAATTACCCAATAGTGGGCACAATGCGTGTGTACGTACTCGGTGAGCTTGTCTTGGTTAACAGGGGATGGAACGACACCACGAGACACCCAACCTTCGGCAGTCCGGAGCGGTACGTCTATTCCGAGGGCAAAGTCGCGTACTGTAAGCCCGTTCACGGCTAGCCAGGGTTTTAAATCAACCATGCCGGTCAGTGTACTACGGTTCCGGTGTCGGCGTTCAAATTCGTCTCGCGCACTCATGAAACTATGACGAGAAAATTACGGGGCATGATAGTACTAGTTAACTTCACTTTCATGGTTTCATGCCCCTGCTTATCCGCCTCCCTATTTCTGCGCAGCGGCGGCATAAACATAAAAAGGAACTTTGCGGGCATAGAAAGATGGTGGCACCGACTGGGTTCGAACCAGTGACCTAGCGCTTATGAAGCCCGTAAATCCATTGGTCTCCACGCCTAACCAGGCGATCATAGATGAATTTGTGACCTACAAAAAGTCCACAAAGGGCCTAACTCCACGAGGTGAGCAATGGCTGCGCGACATGACGGGTCGATTCCTAAGGCAACTACGCATGAATTTGACCGATGTAGGACCGCAACAAATCGTCGAGTTTTAGGTCCATACAGCGGACCTTTCCAAAGACACGGTCTCTACCGCGCTCTCAAGAGCCTCTATCGATGGCTGAAGAAGATGCGCCGTATTCCGGAGAATCCCATGGAATATATCGAAGCTCCCAAGGTGCCCGATAAGCTGCTCGACGTCGTGACAAAGGAGCAGGCCGCTGTATTAATTGAGAATGCAGCTTGCACTCGTGACAAAGCGGTGATCGGCATTTTCGCAGATACCGGTGCACGCCGGTCAGAGGTGTGCAATATACGTGTTCAAGACGTAGATCTTGAGCGGAAAAGGGTCAAAGTGATTGGCAAGGGGGCAAAGAGGGGTACCTGATATTTGGTGATAAGACGAAATCACTACTAGTTGCACACATATCGGAAAATGAACCGTCCGACTACCTATTTAACCTAAATTACGAAGGCATAAAGACCATGCTCAGAAGGCTGGGTGAAAAGACGGGCATAAAAGCGCGCCCCCACGATTTTTGGCGAGGTTTTGCTACGTCGCTCCGGAAGATGGGCGTCGGTGAACTAGACATCCAGCAGCTAGATAGGTGGGAATCTTTGGAGATGGTGCGGAGATACACGAAAGCATTTACTTTTGACGATGCAGCTGAGCGATACAAGCCTATCGTCGAGTAATGCGTAGCATAGCAGCCTGGCCATGACCCGCATCTACGCTGAGCAGGTGAGCAGCGAGGACGCTATTAAAGCCTACAAGTCCATCGTGACTTGAGGGGATGGACACACAGTGCTTGCGGAAACGTGGCCTGGATCCTGCGGGAGGCGTAACGGTTTTCAAGTGTGTCGCCGTGCGCACCGGTAGGTTTTCTAGCCCTGGTATCTTCCCCAATTCATGCCTGAAATGTACCAATGCATTCATTATGGCCCAGGGAGACATTTGCTCTTTTGTCCACGGCTTTGTCCGTGCAGAGCGTTCTTCCGAGTACCTTGCGATCCCTAGGGGCCACTATATTCAAATCGGG
>Ga0209501_10000164_pt1 | contig 83091 bp, 71 predicted proteins | sample ArcticOcean_MG_C_4_FD_187434 | JGI IMG/M metagenome (GOLD analysis project Ga0209501, IMG submission 187434) | Marine microbial communities from western Arctic Ocean - ArcticOcean_MG_CB4_134 (SPAdes) (version 2) | ecosystem: Environmental > Aquatic > Marine > Oceanic | place: Arctic Ocean... | reverse complement strand
CCACTATTAGGCTTCCTTCCTCTTCAAACAGCAGGTCTATAAATCCCTCCAGCACGCCCTCACCCATTGGAACAGCGACCGGTACCTCTCTCCATAATCTGCCAGAGGCGACGGCTCTCCTGACCACATCGCTTTCAACGGCGACCCGGACGAGACTGGCTATCTCTTCAGATCTGTCTGGGATGCCCTCTGCGGCGGCCTGGGCGTGGGATGTTGCCTCTATGCCCCCTCCAGTCACAAGATCTATTGTCTGAAGAACGGAGTGAACGGCCCTTCCTATCGAAGTGCCACCCCGGCCTCGTTTCCAGGGCTCTTCGGATTGGGACTCTTCTTTTGCTATCTGGGCGAGTCTGGTAGCAGCAACCGACATTGGCCGACCCTGCTTCTCAAGAAGTAGTTTCCTGCGACTTATCCACTCGTCCCTTGATTCAAGCGAGTGACCTTCGGGCTCAACTACTTTCTTCTCGGGCTCGGCATATTTAGATGGATTTCCAACATGCTCCGGCACCTGTTCCCAGAGATCATCTTGACCATCCAGAAATTTGCCCATTTGGGCCGCAGCCGATTTTTCGTCCTTCTCCGTACGAAATACGCTCAGCACAAGATGATCGCGTGCCCTGGTTGTGGCAACGTACAGCAATCTGACGTACTCGTCCTCTCCCATTCTCCGTTCGTTGTCAGCCAGGCCTTCAAATCCGGGTGTCGTAAAACTTCTACCCTGGCCTATGCTGACTTCAGCCTTATTACCTTCACGATCAAAAAGAACGCCATCGGTACGGGCAGGGCGATCGGCATTGAGGCCTGTGAGAATGACCACTGGAAACTCCAGCCCCTTGGCAGCGTGTACTGTCATAATCCTGACAGCATCTTCGTCCCCCTCCGGAACAGGAACTTCAGTCACCCGAGCTCCCTCTGCCGACTGGCGCACTACCCATTCCAGAAAGGCCCTAAGAGAATTGCCTCCATCCTCTGACCAACCCTGAGGCTGCCGGGCATGAGTCTCCTGAGCCCGATCATCAGCTCAGTTGCCAGGTCTTCCGGCTCGACGTCTTCGCTTGCCTGAAGGATGTTCAAAGAGGGTGGACCTATGGGTGATATGACACTTCTCCAATATTTTGGTCAGATATTAATTGGGTACCGTGGTGTAATAAAGTAACAGAATGGGGATGATTTCTTAGCGGACAGTATCAACCCCTACAGTGAAAAGTTGGAACCAGATTTGCTTGGGCCGGCAGACAATCAGGCGCAGGGGGTAGTCACGGAAAATCGACACCTTGAATACCTAGGCCCCAATTATGCAATAAATCAGGATCAGTCTGAAGCACAGGTTAAAGAAGAAATGGCGGCAAACGCACCGCCCAAGACCGGGAACGATACCAGGTCTGATGAAAAAAGCTAATTACGAAGCCGCTCCTGCAAGAGAAGAGGGGGCTACCAAGCGCCCGATAGGCGAATGGGAAGCGATGATGATAAGTATATATGACATGGTTAGGGCCGCTAACAGTGCAGAATAATCATATATGGCAATTGCGTAGGTGATCCCAAAACCATCGTTTTGGAGTGGTAGAGACGTGGGAGGGTGGAAGCACACTGTGAAACATTTCTGAGTCGACCCCACTCAGCAACCGAGTTGCTCCGGGTCGAAATGTTGGCGGCGTGACCGTGCCACTTATTTCCTAATTTGCTTCGTATTTACGCTGGCTGGCATTCTCTATTTTGAAAGTCTACTGTTTTCGGCATCTAGCCTGAATTGTTCCAGTTCTTCCCAACGTGCGTAGGCCTCAGCCAAAAGCCTTTCAAATTCTTGGAGTCTATCATTCATGGCAACAATGTCAGCCTTGTCCTTTTTGTAGAGTCCTGGATCTCCCATGGCCTGGAACAACTTCTGCTGTTCCCTTTCGAAGTGCTCAATGGTCTGGGGCAGTGCATCCAGTTCCTTTTGCTGGTTGAACCCGAATTTTAGCATTGCCCTAGGTGCCTGAGCGGGTTGGGCGCCTTTCTTGCTGGCAGATGCCCTACTCGGTTTTGCTTCCTGGGGGCGCTGACGCAGCCAGTCGTCATAGCCACCCACGTACTCGTTCACGACGGAGCCGCCTTCAATAACGATGGTGCTCGTTACGATGTTGTTGATGAACGTTCTATCATGGCTGACGATGAGAATCGTTCCTGCGTAGTTGATCAAGAGGTCTTCAAGGAGGTCAAGGGTCTCGATATCAAGGTCGTTGGTTGGTTCATCCAACACGAGCAGATTGGAGGGCTGGGTGAAGAGACGGGCGAGCATGAGGCGCTTGCGCTCCCCACCGGAAAGAATAGAAACAAGAGAGCGAGCTTGATCCGCAGAAAAGAGAAAATCTTGCAGATAGCCAATAATGTGACGAGTTTTCCCGTTAACGATGACTGTATCATTGCCGTCGCCGACGTTTTCTATGGCAGTCTTGTTTTCGTCCAATTGCTCAAGTAGTTGGTCGGAGTAGCTGATTTGCAAATTAGTGCCGAGGCGGATTGTTCCAGTAACAGGACTGAGCATACCAAGAAGAAGCCGCAAGAGGGTTGTCTTGCCGCTTCCGTTAGGGCCCAGAATTCCAATCCTATCGCCCTTCAGAATCGTGGCGGAGAATCTTGAGATTACCTGAGTATCGCCATAGTTAAATCCAATATTGTCTGCCTCTGCCACCAATGTTCCGGAACGCTCGGCTTCGTGGGCTTCCATCTTCACCTTCCCGGGCCGATCCCGTCTGGCCATGCGCATCTCGCGCATTGTTTCCAGTTCCCTCACGCGTCCCTCGTTGCGCGTCCCCCTCGCCTTGATACCTCCCCGAATCCAATATTCTTCCTGTCGCAGTTTCCTATCGAACAAGGCGTTTTTCGTCTCCTCTGCCTCGCGGTTGGCGCTTCGCCGCGCCAGGAACGTCTCATAGTCGCAGGTCTGGTCAAACAGCTCGCCCCGATCAATGTCCACTATGCGGGTAGCGATTCTCTGCAAGAACATCCGGTCGTGGGTAACGAAGATCAAGGCGCCCGTAAACCGAACCATCATCTGTTCCAGTTCCATGATGGAATCAATATCCATGTGGTTAGTCGGTTCATCAAGTAGGAGGATATCCGGCTCGCCAACAAGCGCCCTCTTCAAGAGCACTTGACGTTTTAGGCCAGTGGAAAGAGAACTGAAATCGCGGCCAGCATCCACCCCAAGTTGAGAGAGGCTTTTGCTGACCTGTTCCCTCTTGTACCAAACTCCTTCCATATCAAGGTTGTGGTGAATGAGTTCCAATTCTTCCTGTATAGGCAGCGTGCCTTCAGTTAGCAACCTGGCGCTTGGGGATGGATTCCGTGTGATCCGGTCAACGTATTCTCTGCTTCCGCTGGCGACTACATCAAACACGGTTCCGGGCAACTCATGGGGCACATCTTGTGAAAGATAGGCGGAGTGTACGCCCTTTTGAACTGAAACAGCGCCGGAGTCTGGTTTGATGCTTCCAGCTATCATCCGTAGCAGCGTTGATTTCCCCGACCCGTTCCTGCCAACCAGGCCAACCTTTTCTCCTCGCTCAACGGTTAAGCTGACCCCCTCAAAGAGTGAGACGCTATTAAAAGCAAGGGATATTCCTTGCATACTTATGAAGGCCATAAAGGGAAGTTACCTCGCCACTAATATTTTCTTAACGCGACCCAATTGACCGCTTTCCAGCCGCAATTTTATTCCATGCCCGAAGGGATATTTTGAAGACAGGACAACCCCGCTCTGACGAAATTCAAAACCAGATCCTTTAGGAGCCAGGGAATATGGTGAGTGTCTAGCTTCAAAATTGGGATTAGCGGATATATGTTAGGCTTCAGGATCGTCCACTGTGAAGGGCCAGAACGGGAACTTATGAGGCTTGGCTATCAGCCCAGAACTTCATAAATAGGCGCTTTTTCTGCAATTCTTTTTATACTAACTCTTCAACAATTGATCGCAGATTTTTTTGCGGAGAGGTCAGCATACTCCTCGTGGGAAATCTCGTCTAAGGAAGGTACTCGCAATGCAAAATCAACCGACTGTCAGTACTGACACTATAACAAAACTGGAGTATGCCGTTAATTCGTCATTCGCTATGTACGCTGGGATGAAGCTTGATGTATTTAGCCCTTTGAAAGATGGCCCGAGGGCTGTATAGGAGGTGGCTGAAGCGTTAGAGGTAAAGCCGACCAGACTGCGTAGTCTTCTTTACGCTTTAGTCAATGCGGAGCTTCTGACAGTGCAAGATGGGCTATTTTCGAACACTCCCGACGCGAATTATTTATTGGTTTAGGGACTTCCGTCATATATGAGCGGGATGCACGAAATGTTTACGGAGATGTGGAATACTGAACTGAAACTGGCTGAATCAATTTCCACTGACACTCCTCAGGCAAAGATAGATTTCTCTTCCATGCCGGTGGAAGAATTAGAGCCTAATCTTCTGGGTCTTCACGGCGGAACATTGGCAACCGGTCGCCAAATTACCTCATGGCATGATTTCTTATCCGACAAGACTTTATTAGACGTAGGCGGCGGGACAGGAGGTCTTGCAATCGCTGTTGTCGAAGCCTTCCCTCACATACTAGCAACGGTTGTTGAACCCCCCAATATTGAACCAATCACTAAAAAAGTCATTAATGAAGCTGCTTTGTCAGATCAAATCGAAGTTATATCTGCCAACGTCATTGAAATGCAGCCTCCCGGCATGTACGACGTAGCCAGATTACGTTGCCTTTTCCAAGTTCTCTCTCCGGAGGAGTGCCAAAGCATACTTCATAACGTTAGCAAATGTCTTAATCCTGGCGCTTTGATATATATTGTAGGTCAAATATTGGAAGACTCTCGCCTTTCACCGGCAAGTGCAGTCGGAACGAACATGTTCTTCGCCAAGCACTGGGACGTCGAAGTAAGCGTCTTGATGTATCCCGTAAGACACAAGAAGTCTAATCCCAGGTTCCATTCGGACTATTGGAGCGCTAGCCCAAATAAAACTAAGGGAAACTCTGATATGGAACACCCCTTCTTCTACATACTGTGGGGGGCACCGGCGCGACACAAATGCATTGACTGGACGAGACAGGAATGCATGACATGGTGGCCACTAAGGCTCCCGGAGTCCCTGGCTGCAGACCCATGGTAGAGCTCATCATATGTGGCGAAGGACCGGCTTTCCCCACCCTCGAGCCAGGTGAAAAACAGCCCTACAGGAGCGAAGCTGCAATCTTAGTGGCCCAAGAAATGAAAGAAGGCGTCCCTGAGCTTGTGTGCAATTACAAAAACCTCGTATGTTTGTGCTCGCCGACCTGTCGGGGAGCCCCCAAGAATGTTTTCGTTGATGTGCGCTCGAACATCGTAGACTTGCCCCCGCCTGAATACCCCTATAACGAGATCAACCTCACACTGCTAACATCACGCCAAGCCCGCGTTTTAGGGGGAGTTCGACCCTCCCCCCGTCTCCCCGTCTGCGGATGTGGAATCGACGGTTATTCGGAAGATCTCTTGTGAGATGGTCGGGGTGACTGGATTCGTGCCAGCGACCTCCATGTCCCGAACGTGGCGCGCTACCGACTGCGCTACACCCCGACTAAAATACCTGATATTGTCTTAGTTAATTTTAAGGTTGAATTTATAATCCTGAGTAACAACTTGATAACTGGGTAAAGGCAGTGTCATTGTGAAAGCGATACTAGGTGTTCAGCAAACACTTGAAGTATAATAGTCAGGCAAGTGCTTGTTGGCGTCAATTGCTGACTACCTGCATACATTCGATTCAATGTGTTCTAATTGGCCGGTTCCCAGTCTAATTTCAGGTCATGTGTTGCAGGGGGCCGCTGGTTCGAATCCGGTCTCCCCGACCATTAGGTTAAGTAGGGGCCGTGAATAATCCTTGAGACCGCCAATTGAGGCGGTCTTTTTCTTTGATGTTCTGCCTTTCTGAGTCACTAAGCCTCCTTGCCCATCTCTGGGTTTGAACTATTGGGCCTGCCTTTCGCCATCCAGCCGGGCGCTGTAGGAGAGGCCAGGGCGTTTCGTTAGAGCGTATCAACACAGGGGCTGGGAACCTGCGGCTAACTGTAGGTTGGGACTGATTGCGGCGCGGGGCAGGTCACATTCATGGCTTTGAAGATGATAGGCTTTGGTAGAGTCGACGGATGGCCCCTGTGCTGCCGACACTATATTTAGTAACGAGGTCTTAATGACAAGCGGACACGATAGGCGACGAATTCGACTAATGCACACCTCCGATCTGCACATCGGTACCGATATTTACCCGGATGAGGCCTTGCAAGGGTTCGAGTCCATGCTCGAACTGAGTCGTAGCACAGCTTCTGACGCCGTGTTAATTGCGGGCGATCTGTTCGATCACCACAGAGTGCCGAAACGGATCGTTGACCAGGTTATGGGTGACTTGGGCGATCTGGAACTGCCAGTGGTGATTCTCCCCGGAAACCACGATGCGGTATTGAAAGACGATATCGATATTGGCAACCTGCCCGCAAACGTCTCGCTTATTACGAGGCCGGAAGGCCAATCCGTCACATTAGAACAGATTGGCCTTACGATCTGGGGTAGACCGGTTTTTAATCATGTCCCAAGCTTCAGTCCATTAGAGGGAATGCCGGATCGGCCGTCAGGGGGATGGTTTGTGGCCATGGCGCACGGGCTGTTCATGGAGGAGGTCGACCCAATGCGGTCGTCGCCGATCACACCGGAAGAGGTAGCAGCAGCGACGTGCCATTACCTAGCTCTTGGACATGTGCACGTGTATCGAGATGTGTCAAAGAATGGCATCCCTGCTCATTATTCGGGAGCGCCATCCGGTAGCCAGACGAAGACCGTAGCTGTTGTGGACCTAGATCCCGCAGACGGTGTGTCTGTGCTGCCTCTCGAAATTAAATAAGGCTAGCTGCGAGGTCCTGTTGTCTATGCATGCGGCAATTCTACTCTCGCAACAGAAATCCCACAAATCCAAGCCAGCATGCCATGCCGGCCGTTGACCCCGCCTGAATCATCAATAAAACTCTCTCAACTGACAGCGGGGAGGGTGAATCTTGACTTGGCCGACTTTCCGCTTACCCGTTTGGTCTTGATCACGTCATACCTCTGGAGTAGATTTAACACTCTTCTCGACGGCTTATTCTTGCTGAATCTGGCGTCCGATGGATATACGTCATATCTGTCTTTTTCAATGAACTGCGTGGAGCGATTAGCAAAGACCGCTTTTAAGACGATGGACCAGCCAAAGATCGTGCCGTCGTCTACTACACCTATAGCGGATGATCAGGATGCCGAGGACGCTGAATCTACCACCGTGGCATCGCTTGAGGATGACATAGAGCCCACGGAGGTCTCATCAATATTAGAGGAATTAGAAACGGTGAAAAACATCGTGTCGGCAGCACATCTTCGCCAGTTAAGACAGGAATCGAAGCTCACAAGTTTGTTAGAAGGAAACATCTCCATTCCCACCGGCCTAGACAATGTCAAACAGGAGCTCGCAGCTCGTATGGGGGATGTCTGGAAGGAATTACATATGGCCACTGTTGATAAATTAGTGGATGCTGAGGCGTACTACAATACTGGGGTTAACAGAGATCTGGCCAAGTTGAGACTAACCCAAGCGGTTGAATCCGTTCTTTCTGCGAGCTTGAAAGCCCCTCTCTGTGAATTCATTCGCAAATCCTCAAATAAATCTATGTCTTTTCGCTTTTCCCAGCCGAGGGGAATTGAAAACTTTCGAGAAGGGCGTGTCAAGAAACTATCGTTTGGTGAATGGGCGGACATCTTTGAAGGCTTAGGGGAAAAAAGGCAAGGATTGGTCGCTCTTTCCAGAGATGAATTCGGAGATTTTCTGACAAACCAATATGGAGATTCCTCTATCGCTAACGTGCGTCAGTTGGCAGGAACGTTGCGCGAGATTGGGAAGCGTAGAGGGGGAGCCGCCCATTATCAGGAAGTTGAAATTGGACACGAACAGGAGGCCCAGGATCTCGATCGACTGAGGGAACTGATTTTGGGCTCTGACAATAATTCTGTTATTAAAGATATTGTTCAGATCTTCAGGCCAATATCGGCGCAGCAACCTGAAGATTAGTTCCTCATGGATCGCGGAGGTCTATAAAGAAGCCAATGGCTGGAAAAAACTACCTGTGCCCGCGACGCCTTATCAAGGCAAGGATTCGACTAGGACTCTAAGCGGAGCAAATTTAGTTAAAAAGATGAGAATTTGTTCGCCCAACCTTTGTATTAATAGCGATCCGATGTAAGGACATATGATGATAGAGGATTTAGCCAGACACATTCCGACGTCACTTCTGGATAGGTCAGGGAAAGTGTTCTATTCAGGTAGGCTTGCTTTTGGAACCCCATCCGAACTCTACATGCTCGGGGTTAATCCCGGAGGAGGCCCTCAGGAACTTCAGGCAGAGACAGTTGCTTCTCACTCGGAAGAAGTTCTACAACAATTGCCTGATGATTGGTCCGCATATCGAGATGAATCGTGGAGCGGGAAATCTCCAGGCACCAGAGGCATGCAGCCAAGAGTACTACATCTCCTCCGCAACCTTAAGCTCAATCCAGGTCAGGTGCCAGCCAGCAATCTGGTATTCGTGCGTTCTAGGCGAGAACAACAACTGGAAGGAAACTTCAGAGAACTGGCAAGGGAGTGTTGGCCGTTTCATCAAAATGTGATTGAAAATCTAAAGATTCGTGTAGTTATCTGTTTTGGTCAGACTGCTGGCAAATGGGTATGTGACGAACTCGGAGCCCATACCCAAGTAGCCGAATTTACTGAGAATAACAATCGTCGGTGGCAAAGTCGTACATTTAGAAAGGAAAAGGGAATTAGTGTTGTGATACTCACGCATCCGAGTATTGCCAATTGGGTGGCACCAGCAACCGACCCTACTGATTTGGTGCGGACGGAACTCCAGAGATTGTGAAATTCACCGTCCACGCGAGAGACCCCAATAGGGCGTTATTTGCAAAATCTGTTCTTAACGCTTTCACGACGCCCCGAATTATTCCATGGAGCGGACTCCCGGGAAGGCTTCCTGTATCACACTTGGATAATCGGAAATGGTACTCTTGAGCCACCCCTTGACTTGAACAACAGGGGGATGTAAACCCGAATTTGTTAAGGACGTATTCGATTCGCACTTGCGTTGGGCAGATCGAAGACTTATTCAGTTCAAGGAACCACCCTTCGGATATACGGAGAATTCTCTGTCAGGACATCTTGCCATAGCTGCAGATCGCAAGAATTACCTATGCATTGAGGATTGTTCCATTAGAACTAAAGAAGATAAGGTGCGACGACCTGACCTCTATATTCGCCATCCAGAAAAGCGATGGAATGCGTATTCGAGCTAAAGACTGAGGGAGTTGGTATCACAGCATTAAGAATTCAGGATCGCATACGTAAGCATCTGAGTAAGGCGGGGAATCAGCTTGAAGAATATCTCAAGGACGAGGCTAAGTATGGCTGCTCATTAGTGGCACTGTCCGTTTGGGCGGAACTACCGAAACACGAATGTATACTAACTGCTAGAAATCGATATAAGGATACCCTTTGTAATTCGCGCTTAGAGAGTTTACTTCCTAGGCTATGAGGAGGTGGGAACGCCAACGGAAAGTAGCCGGCTTATACGCCGTGAGCTGTTTGTGCAATACCAATTGGTGTGCGAATCAAATCCCCATTCGTATATCTCAGGCAAGGGGCAGATACAGATTCCTGGTCCAGACTTGCCTTTTCAGAATGCCGGGTGTTGCCGGATTCAGTGGGGCGTTTTTGTGGACGCACACATAAAGTGGAGGCTGGATTTCAGAGGTGAGATGCGTGTATTCGTAACTCCTTCTTGGGTACACGACGGAGCAAGCAAATATAGAACGAAAAGGAAGCTCCTTTTTTGGCTTCGAAAAATCTGAGAACTGCAGTTAAGAACGGACGCCTAGCAGTCTGTGTTCAGCAAAGGTCACTTCGTAGAAGGTGATATTATTCGGAAATCTATGCCTTGGAAATCATCAATTGAAGTGAAATTAATTTGGTATACGGAAAGTCTAGAATCATGTAAAAATTTCTGGGTGCTTAATGGGTGCCCGATCTACCCAATTGGGCCAGAGGGCGAGGCTCGTTTTAAATTTAGGGCCCTGTCGGCTCCCACCAATTTTTCAGGAGATCTGTTTAATATGAAGTTTGCAGTTGAAGCAAGGCGGCCGATTCACCCGCTGTTCGACGGGAAATCGAGGTTGGTGGTGCGGCCTCTATTGGCGGAGGGGCCTAACGAAATATCGACTGGAGGTGTGCAGGGGTCGCTGGTTCAAATCCAGTCTCTCCGACCACTAGGTTAATGCCAGTCGTGGGACCTTGGCATGTTTGCCCGCACGTCCACCGCCTTTATGTCCGAGACTACCACGTTCACAGTTCCATCCCACTTGGATATGACACCTCGCGCTAGGATCACGTGACTTCGGAGTGCCTTTCGGCATCGCTCGAATACTTTTGGCCAGATTATTAGCTGGGTATCACCAACCTCGTCTTCTACAGTCACGAACACGATGCCCTCCTGACCTTTAGGATGCTGCCTTGCTATAGGCCAACCTGCCACCATGATCTGGTCACCCTCCGCCAGGGTTTCTACGTCAACTGTCTTGAGTACCTGTGGGCTCAGCCTGGGCCTTACGAACTCCATCATGTGGCCCTTGGGGTAGATACCCATAGTTTCGTACTCATCCAGCATCTTGTCGTAGTCATTGATGTCCTCGATATCCGGTACGCTGTCGTCCATGGATAGCGGTAGCACCATCTGGCCGCTTTTCGTCGGACGCTCGTAAAGTCCGACTTCCCACAGCGCCAGTCTGCGGTTAGGCGTTACGGCATCGAATGCGCCTGCCAGCACCAGGGATAACACTGCCTGAGGTTTCAGGCCAGTGCGTCTCACAAGATCGCCAGCATTGATGTATGGGCCGTGCCGTGCTCTTTCTTCGGTGATGAGGACGGCGTTCTTCTTTCCTACGTCCTTGATAAGCTGAAGGCCCATGAGAATTGAGTTGCCCTCTGGAGCGCACTTTGTCTGGCTTCTGTTCACGCAGGGGTTCAGGAACGGCACTCCGAATTTTCTGGCATCCTGCTTCAGCGTTTCCACGGGGTAGAATCCCATAGGCTGATTGTTCATCAAGGCAACGAAGAACTCGAGAGGGTAATAGTGTTTCAACCACACCGCCTGGTAAGCGGTAATAGCGAAGGCATGGGAGTGGGATTCTGGAAACATGTAATGGCCGTTTATCTTTCCGAAGATCTTCTCGGCCACCTCCTCTGATACGCCTTTCTTAAGCGCACCCTCACGAAATTTCCCCCACCATATCTCTATCAAGTGCTCGTTGCTGGATTTCGTAAAGGCCCGCCTTATCTCGTCGGCCTGGGCAGCGCTCAAGCCGGCCACATCCATGATTAGCTGGACCACCTGCTCTTGCCACACGATGATGCCGTAGCCTCGTTTCAGCGCGCGCTCTTCCAGGGGGTGGTCATATGCCCACTCCGCTCCGTGCCGATATCTCTCGACGAACTGGGACACAGCGCTGCCTTGCACACCCACGCCAGGACGAATGAGCGCTACCTGGTAGGCGAGGTCGAGCAGGTTACGAGAGCGAAGGCGCTGCCCCATCTTTAGCTGCGCTGGCGACTGCAGTAGAAAAACGCCTTTGGACTTTCCGGCGTTAATCATGTCGTACACGTTAGGGTCGTCGGGACTTATCTGGCTCAGGTCTGGCCTTGCTTCATGACGCTCTTCAATCAGATCGAGGGCCTCGTTTATCTGGTCCAGCACGGGGAGGGACAGCAGGTCTATCTTGGCGAAGTTGGCATTGGCGACGCTGTCCCGATTCCAGTCCATGATGAACCGGCCGTCGATGGCGCCCGCTCGTACAGGGACCATCTGAGGAATAGGCGAGCTGCTCAGGATCATACCGCCAACATGCTGGCTCAGTAGCCTGGGAGCGGCTACCAGTTGAGGGGCAAGCTCGATGATGTCCCGCCAGCCCGGAGCGTCGACCTTGTCTCGAAAGTCAGGAAGCTCAAGCATCTCCTTCCGGAGCATCTTGGAATCGTGGGACTGTATCTTTTTTGATAGCAGCGTTCTCTCTTCAGGAGGCAGGCCCAGAGCTTTCCCCAGGTCCTGTATCACGCCCTTCACCCTGTAAGTAGTGATCGCGCCTGTCAGGACGGCATACTCAGGCCCGAAGTGGTCGTGGACTCGCTTTATGACCTCGTCTCGCAGCCCCCTTGGGAAGTCCAGGTCTATGTCGGGGAGTATGTCAGTGTGCTCGGAGATGAACCGCTCCAGAGTAAGGTCCCACTTCAGGGGATCGATGTGGCTGATGCCGATGAGGTAGCCGACCAGCAGGGCCACGGACGATCCTCTGCTTCTGATGGGCGAACGCTCTTCCAGAGGAGTCTCTGGAGGTATCAGTCCCTGTTCTTTTGCAATGTCCTGAGCTATGAGACCTATCTGGCGATACAAAAGCAGGAAGCCCGACAGGTTGAGCTTGCGAAAAAGCCTGAACTCTTCTTCGAGCCTATCTTCGACTGCCTTTGATACTGAGCCGTATCGTCTCACGGCGCCCTCGTAGCAGAGCTGCCTCAGGTAGCTTTCCGGTGTATAGCCGTCGGGTACTTCGGGGTCAGGAAGCTGATAGCCCAAGTCGGTGCTCAGATCGAAAGTGCACTCCTTTGCGATTTTAAGGGTGTTTGAGATGGCCTCCGGGCACTGCCTGAATAGCTGTTCCATTTGGGCTTGGGACTTCAGGTAGAAGTGGCGATTTGGCCGCACAAAGAGCAAGGCTTGGTCGATGGTGGTGTTGTGCTTGGCCGCCACCAGTGCATTTTGAAGCCTGTACCTCTCCGGGACATGGTAGTGTACGTCGTTTGTGGCAACGAGCGGGATGCCTACTTCACGAGCCAGCCCTACTAGCGCACGATTGCGCTTCGTATCCCCGTGTATAAGGTTCTGCTGAAGCTCGATGTACACCGAGGCCGAGTCTGTATATTCCAGGTATCCTTTGAGAAGCTTTTGGGCTGCCTGGTAGTGGCCATCCAGCACCAGCTTGGAGAGGTGGCCATCACGACCGCCTGCAATCAGCGTCACGCCTTCCAGGTGCCCTTGGAGGCGAGCGGGGTCCAGGCGAGGCTCCTTGCGGTCGACTTCGTTGGCGTATGTGAAGAGCCTGGAAATATTGGAGTAGCCCATCCGGGTTCTAGCGAGAAGCGTGAGGTTGGAGCCGTCGCTGAGAGTAATCTCGCCTCCGGTGATGGGCTGGACTCCAAATGTGCTGGCAAGCCGGGCAAACTCCAATGCCCCGCACAGATTGGTATCCGTGAGGGCTAAAGAAGAGTAGCCATGCTCTTGGGCCTGCGCCAGAAGCTCGTGAGGATGAGAAGCTCCCAGCCCAAAAGAATAAAAGCTCTTGCAGTGAAGTTCTGCATAGGTAGCAACCATATAAAGAGCCTGAGCCTAATAGCTCTGCTGATACCAGGAGTCGTCTCTCTGGTCCCGAAAGAGAGTCGCCTGTCTGCCGTCGTGTCTGGTGACGTGAAAGTACGTTCGCTCGATGGGTTTGGGTAGCCACCAGAGGTCGAACATCCACATATCTTCTATGCGGCCTATCTGGTGCCACAGCTTCCCGGTGCAAAAAGCCAGCGGCCTGTGATTCTGGCCCTCCTTAACAGAGATGCGGACTGGATTATAAAAAGACCTCACCGTCTCATTTCCAGAGGGGTCTATCGGGACCTTCAAAGCCCTCATTTCCGGCACAGGATGCCAGGGGGCTACCTCGACGACTTTGTGAAGTGCGTGGAGCCCACCCATCTTTGCTCGCAGACGCTGCTCCGCCTCCAGGAGTTCTGGCGGAAGCTCTGCTCGTTTGTTTTTACGGCTGTCTTGAAGAAGCGCTATCTGGGTCCCAGTCTCTTTTGTGAAATCGGACAGCGTTAGGGTTACGTCATCGAAAGGAGCCTGAGGTGCGTCTATATCAAGCTGGCTGTTGATGATGAAGGAGGCCTTGTCCCAACTGCCCACGCCCTGCTTGAAGCTGATGGACTTCTTCCATGCGGAGCTGTTGAAGATGGCGCATTCAAGAGCCGCCTTGGCCGCATATCTCGTTCTCATCTGCGGCCTCATGTATGCCCTCTTGAGCAGTGTGTCTACGGCCACCCGCAACACCTCAATGGAGGTCGAGTAGAAGGGGAGCGACATGTACTCCAGAATGTTCTCCTCGTATTTGAGGGGGACTATTGGGCTGTAATCAATGCCGTTGCAGAGCTCCCAGATAAGCTTCCCCTCTCGGCCGAACTGGTCAATCAGAAACGCCATTTTCATCGAAGCTATGTCGCCCATGACATCCATGCCAAAGCGATGCAGCCTGACCTTGGCGTCCAGTGAGATGGGCAAAAGGCCGATAGAAAAAGGCGCGAGAAAAGCACCAGTAGATTCAGCATCAGAAGATACTTTGGATATCTGGCCTGACTGGCCGGCCCTTGCAGCGATGAAGGCCACGAATTTTGAGTCAGCCACACCAACTCGCAGATTCATGTCCGCTGGAACAGCCTCCATCAGGGCGCGAAGCAGGCTATCTTCGCCACCGTACATAGCCTCCAGCCCATCGAGGTCTACGTAGGCCACCCCAAGGTCTGACTTCTCTACACGATCGCTGATATTTTGAAGCGACCCCAGAATCGGGTCGAAGGCCTTCTGGTAGTGAGGCTCGTCTGCGTCCAGTATGGTAGTGTTTGTATGACGGGATAAGGCGTCTTCCAGCGTCATGCCTGCCGTCACGCCTGAAGCCTTCGCGGAGCTATCAACGACAAGAGGTCTGCCACCCCTTCTATCAACGATCACAACAGGCCTGTCTTTCAAGTCGGCGTTTCGACTCATTTCGACTCTGACTCTGAAGTGCGAGATTAGAACGCAAGCCTTCATTCACCCACCCGAACTTTCTGCTGTTTAAGATTCCTTGAATCTCCATCGTACAGAACGAATGTTCTAGTTGTCAATGGCTGTACTACGGCACTCCTGCTGTGTATGTTCTAGGAAATGTATAAAAATGAGCTGAGTCATTCTTATACGCAATAAGGACCCGTGGGCCTACAACAGAAGAGGCAAGAGGGAGTTTAAAGGGGGCTAGATAGACAGAATCGCCATAGGGTAGAAGGTCCGAGAGAGAAGTAAGCCAGGTCAAATTGGGATCGCCTCACCAGGATAAGTTGCCAGATTTTGGCAGGCCCGGTGAGGCTGATAGGTTCTTGATTTCTAGCGTAGGTGCTCCAGCATCGAGAGAGGAGTCGTGGCCAGCACGCCGCCGTCCACCGGGAGGGTAACGCCGGTTATCCAGCGGGCCTCCTCGCTGGCCAGGAAGAGCGCCGTCCATGCGATGTCCCAGGCGGTGCCCTCCAGTCCGAGCGGGTTGCTTTTGCGCCTGAGCTCGCGCGCCTCTTCAGAGAGCCTGTGCGCCACCATGGGCGTGTAGAGCGGACCCGGCGCGATGCAATTAACACGCACGTTTTGCCTGCCGTGGTGCACAGCCATCTGGGTGGTTAGCGCAATCACGCCGCCCTTCGATACCGCATACGAAATACTCGCTCCGCTGCTGCCCGCCCTTATGCCGGCAATAGACGACATGTTAATGACAGAACCCGAACCGGCGTCGATCATCTTGGGCACAGCGTATTTGCTCAGCATAATCATGCTCTTGAGATTGGTGTCGATCACTCGAGTGAAATCCTCTTCCGTGACCTCCAGCACTGTGCCGGGAGCGCCAATGCCCACGTTGTTGAACAGGATGTTCAGGCTTCCGTAGCGCTCGACGGCCTGCTGGGCAATTCCTTCGCACTCGGCCTCGATCGTGACGTTGGCCTCCATTACTGAGGCCTCGCCACCCTCATCCAGTATAGAGGCCAGGGTCTCCTCGGCGCGCGCTATCACGTTGTCGACCAGCAGCACCTTGGCTCCTTCACGCGCGAATAAGGTGGCGGTGGCCTTGCCGGTGCCAACCCCCGGACCTCTGGAGCCTGCTCCGGTCACGATAGCGACTTTGCCCTGCAAGCGTTTGCCTTGAGAAACCATATATTCTCCCTCGAATTGAAATCTTTACGATAAGGTTTTTTTCTAGTCTGATAGGCCTGAGCCAATAACGTTCAGACCGTATCACTGGCGTTCATCGTATGTCAATTTCCAGTGTCAACGCACGGACAGGTAGGGTAATTGACACGCCAAATGACCGAACCTACAATGCGGCGCATTACATATATCGGAATGTGAATTATTAATCATGGCAAAAATAGTAGTAGCGGTGGGAGTTCCTCATCCCCCTAGACTTGTTCGTGAGGCGGCAGATGCCTCCGAAAAATTAAAGCCTGAAATCCTCATGGAAAAGGTTCGAGGGCACGTGGAGAACGCGTCTCCTGATGTCATCATCGAGTTGGACTCCGACCACTTCGTTAACTTCTTCTACGACAATGTGCCTGCTTTTTGCGTAGGTCTGGCGGAGGAAACGGAGGGCCCTCAGGAGATCTGGTGTCCGATGCCACACTACGTGGTGAAGGGTCACGTTCCCATGGCCAGGAGCTTCTTGGCCTACGGGATTGATGCCTATTTCGATCTGGCTGCTGCTGAAGAATTGCGCCTGCACCACTCGATTATGGTGCCTCTGCACTACTTAAATCCGGGCATGGAATTACCTGTAATTCCCCTGTATGTGAACGGCTTTGCTGCTCCCACACCGACTGCGTAACGCTGCTTTGATTTGGGGCGCATGGTCAGGGATTTCGTAGACCAGTGGCCCGGTGATGAGAGGGTGGCATTGACCGGCGCGGTTGGGGACATTAAGCCAGTCTACCTGGATGTCGACGACGGCAGCGGCTACGCCGTTTGGGACCTAACCTAAAATGACCGCTAGCCGCGAGGATTGATCGTGAGCAATTACCTTCTGAACAAGATTCTATACATGACGGATAACGACGCTGACTTTCGAAAGCGCATGAAAGAAGAACCAGCTGAGACGGTACAGAGCTTTAATCTTTCAGGGGAAGAGATGGAGGCCATGCTGACAGGCGACGTGGGCGCTCTGTGCCAGATGGAAGTTCATACCTTCTTCCTAAACCACATGGCGCGGTACGAGCTATTCGGCGTCAACAGGGATGACTACCCGGAGCGCATTCGCTCTCGCATGGAGTATGGCCAGCGTTTCGAGCAGGGGAATATGCCCGTTCAGTACGTGCCGAAAGAGTGATAAAGGACTGATCCAGGTATTTCTGTATGGGGAAAAGCAGTAAGAGCTTATTGGTCGACTAGCTTACCCTGCGGCATAGATCAAAGTTCGACGGAATTTGGCAGGTCATCAAGCGCGTAATAGTCGTGCTTAACCGCGTCATCATAGATCCTCACGATTCGCAGTCCGGACGGATCGTCGCCCAGCGGGTAGCCTACGGGGCCAGTGGCAACCATCTGCAAAGGACCATCCGAGGCGATGTTGTTCTTGTGAAGATGCCCGGCGAAGACAGCTGAAACTCCATGCATCTTGAGAATTTCCAGTACTGCCTTTCGGCGTATTTCAGGAATAACGAAATACCCTTCTGGCTCATCAGGACTGTTTAGGAACAGGGGATGGTGCATAAACAACACAATGTTTTTGCATCCGCCGTCCCTGGCCTCCTGCAGGTCCCCGCTTAAGAACCCAACCAGCTTGTCCCATTCGAACGGAACGTTAATAGGGTCGTAGCAGACACAGCTATTGATTACAACGAAGTGGTGTCCGTCGTGGTCAAAAGAGTAGTTGTCGTCGCCAAATCGTTCCCGGTAGAGAGCTATCGACTGCGCCGTAGGTATGTTTCCGGCGTCGTGGTTGCCTGCGACCCAGTGCAGAGGGATGTCCTCGTTCAGGAGATTCACGATTCTGATGACCTCCGCCAATTGCGCTTCATCGGTGGAGTCATTGGTCATGTCTCCGCAGACCACCACGAAGGCAGGCTTCAGCTTGTTGGCAGCCTCAATGGCCTTTGTGAAGAGCCTGGTCTCGTCCTCAAAGCCCGTTAACTTCTTGGGAGCCTTTCTGGCGTTGATGCCGCGCTGTCTCCTGGCTTCAATCTCCTCGTCCGGAAGGTTGCTGAAGAAGGAGAACATGCCTAGTTGCGGGTCTGCCATCTGTATGAAAAACAGAGGCTTGTTTGTTGAGTCGTTCAATTCCATCGCCTTTCACTTGCCTTCTGGGCTATAACGTAATATATCTCAACGAAGAGTTAACTACGAGCAGCTAACAGTGAGTTTTGGATTCAGTTTGCCTGGGATCCTTACGTTCTCGTATGGAGTACGATCAGCGTTTCGAGTCGACCAATATGCCTGTTCAGTAGGTCCCGAAGGAGTGGTCCAGCCTTTCCACAGCTAAGGACTGGGCAAGGGACTGGGTTTCGGCAATGGGGAATGCCGCTGGCCCTGTCACTGTGCACTGTAGTGACCCCGCTGCCACTGCGAAGCGCGCCCTCTCTTCCAGGTCCCATCCATGCAGCAGGCCGTACTGAAATCCCGCAGAGAAGGTCGCTCCCGCCGCGCATCGGTCTACGACATCGACGGAGGGTGCATGGACCAGCAGGCGTTCGTCCCGAGTGGCTACAAGGCAACCGTCCTTGGCCATGGTGACCAGCGCTGTGTCCACTCCGGAAGGCAGTAGCTTGTTCTTGACCCCATCGGCGTTGTTGGCAGTCTGGTCGTGGTTGGTCACCGCCTGGCAAATGCTCACCAGTGGAGCGAGGCGCTCCAACAGGGCCTTATCGTGGTGGCCATGCTCGAGGTTCAGGAACACCGGAACGCCTAACTGCTGGGCCATTTTCATAGGCCGGAGGATGTGGTCGCCGTCGTACCAGTCGGCGTAAAGCAATTTCGACCCGTCAATCAGCGACAGGTCAGCGGAGTCCAGCGTGTCCAGCACATCGGAGTCGCGTCGCCAGAAGTAGGTCCTGGCGCCACTGCCGTCCGACACGTTGATCTCAAATGGAGTTGTCACATCGGGAGAGAGCCGGAACTCGCCCGCCACACCGGCGTCGATGAGTTGCTGGGCGGTTGTGTGTCCTCTCGGATCGTCGCCGAGGCAGGTGCCAATTAGGCCGGAGTTAACTCCCCACTGACGTAGCAGCACAGCAATTATGGCCGCGTCGTCGGATATGAACTCCTTACCCTGCTTCCAGACGGCACTGGAATTGCAGGCAGTTAGTCAACGACGATGACCATTGCTGGCGTAATCATGCCGAAACAGACGACGTCTACCCGCTCTAGCCCCACAGCCTCTCACTGGTGAGACGGGCTCCTTCTGCCTGAGACCGGAACTTGGCCCACATCACCGTTGGGTGGACCTTAGCCAAGCCAGCCGAGGTCCCATAGCCGCAGTCGGTGCCGGCGATGACGTTTTCCTTGCCTACAAGATTGGCGTATCGAGTTATGCGTTCGGCGACCACTTCGGGATGTTCGACGAAATTAGTCGTGCTCTCGATAACTCCGGGAATGAGCGTCTTGCCATCCGGTAGCTTTACGTTCTTCCACACTTGCCACTCGTGGGGGTGACGAGGGTTAGAGGCCTCAACTGAATACGCGCCGGCGTTGACTTGCAGAATCAGGTCTACGATGTCCTGCAGGGGAACGTCGCTGGTGTGTGGCCCTTCGTAATTGTCCCAGCATAAGTGGAACCGTACCTGCTCTTCCGGTATGTTGGCGAGAGCATGGTTTTGGGCCTCGATTCGCATAGCCAATGCTGATCTGAACTCCTCGAGAGATTTGTCCCAGAATTGCGCGTGCCTGCCCATGGCGGCGTCTGGCGCGTCGATCTGCAAGACGAATCCCGCGTCGGCGATGGCCTCGTATTCGACCTTCATGGCGTCTGCCAGGGCGTAGAGGTATGCGCTCTCGGAAGGGTAGTGCTCGTTTGCGATTATTTCGGCAATAATGCCCAGAGAGGCGGCGGGAATAAAGGCATCTTCCGAGCTATTGGCGCTTAGGGCAGCCCGAAAGTTCTCTATGTCTGTCTTTACAGCACCCCGGTTCTTCCACGTAAGTTCCCCTGTGCACATGGGCCGGGCGACGGTCATGAGCTTGCTGGGAATGGTGGTGGCATTCCACTCTGGGTAGGCCGCCCTGTCCGCGAAGACACGAGCGGTGGGGTTCACGCCATCGAATCCGTTGAGCCGGTCCTTCACGTAGGTGGCGAAGCTGGGCTTGCCTTGCTCACCGTCGCTGATGATATCGATGCCTGCCTCCACCTGCAGCTGAACGATATTGGCAACAGCAGAACGAACTAACTCGTCGAAATCCTTCTGGTTGTACTCGCGGCCATCTTCTTTTGCCTCAATCATGGACACCAGTTCAGGAGGACGCGGAAGGCTACCGGTGTGGGTGGTCAGAATGCGTTCAGTGCTTCTTTTCATGGCGCAGGTCTTACTTAAAATAACCAGGAGCTAAGCGATGCCAATATTCACCACGTAAGTAGTTATTGTTTGGAAAACAAGATAAGGCCGCTGCCCATGCTTAAAATAGCCAGAGCGGCGTTATGCCAACATTCACATCGCCGATGGTTGTAGTTTGGCAAACCAAATAAGGCCGCTACCCATACTTAAAATTAACCCCAGACTCGGCGGGCTACCTGTACGACAAGCTCTAGCTTGCGCCACTGCTCATCCTCGGTGAGAAGGTTACCCGCTTCGGTGGAGGCGAAGCCACACTGAGGGCTCAGCGCGAGCCGCTCCAGCGCCACGTATTTAGAAGCCTCATCTATGCGGCGAAGCAGGTCGTCGGCTGTTTCCATTGTGGGGTCTTTTGAACTGACCAGCCCGAGCACCACCATCTTGTTCGATGGCACGAAGCGCAGCGGCTCGAAGGTGCCCGCGCGATCGGTGTCATACTCCAGCAGAAACCTGTCCACCTTAAGCGTCCCGAATAGAGTCTCGGCAATGGGTTCGTAGCCACCCTCGGCATACCACATGCTCTGGTTATTGCCTCTGCACACGTGTATGGCTAGCGTGGTGCCATCTTGCACAGCATCTTCCAGGCAGGCGTTGTCCGCTCTCACAGCCTCTTGGAACAGCTTGTCCGGGTCTTGCCCCATGTCCTTCAGGTGCTGTCGCCACTTGGGATCGACAAAGTAGCTGTACCTGGGCGCGTCAAGCTGAATGTAGGAGACTCCGTCGCTGATCAGCGCCTGAATTTCAGCCTTGAGAATGCCGACAATCTCCCACAGCAGGTCGGAGCGAGTAGGGTAGAACTTGTCAGTCAGGCCATCCTGGTAGCTGATGGCTGGGAACTGGTTAGGACTCGGCAGCGTGATCTTAAACGGTCCCGGCGCGTGGGCATTCAGAAAGACAGTCTGCTCTCCGGTGAGGCGGCGTTTGGCGCGGAGCTTGCCTCCCACCACCAGGTTTGTGCCCTGCTCATGGGGGGCGTCGCCTGGGCCTTGCCAGATACGTACTACTGAGGGGACATCTGATTCAATGTATCCCTCAACCGATTCTGCCAGGTCGTTCTGGAAGCTAGAGCGGCGAAAATCGCCATCGGAGAAGACGTCGATACCCGTCCGACGCTGACGCTCAAGAGTGACCTGGATGGCACGGTCCTCTACCGCTTTCAATTGCCTGCGGTTGATGGTACCGCCGCGGAAAGCGTCGCGAGCCTGTTTGACCTCGGCTGGCCTGAGCAAGCTGCCTATGTGGTCCGCCCTATAAGTGCCTTCCAAGCTCCCTACCCCTTCGTAGTGTCTCTCGCGTCGTCAACGACCTCCAGCCCTGATGCCCATCTGGTGGAAACCAGAATGGTCTGCTAGGACCAGATGCCGAATCCCATGGCGCATCCGGTGCCTGCCATAGTCCTGTAGCTGGGTACGTAGTCGGACCACTGGTGGCTGAGACTCTGGGATGCCCCTGCCATGGCTATCCAATTGCGTATCTCAGATGTTCCCGAATCCAGCCTCTTCCTGGGTAGGGAAATCAGGGTGTCTTTGTCGCCTTCCCTGAGTGCCGTCATGACCTGCTGGTCCATCTCCTCGTCGATGACAAAGTGACTTAGGCCGCCTGACGCTATCACCCCAACGCGAATGTCCCCTGGCCACGATTCTACCGCTGATCTGATCTCTTCACCTAATTGATAACAGCGGCCGAGCGTGGGCTGGTTGGGCGGGTAGTACGTGTTTACCATCACGGGAATTGTCGGGATGATCTTCTCCTGCATAATTCGCCGGTAGACGAATGCAAAGGCGTGTCCCATCTGATTATGCCAGTCCGGCACCTGTTTGATGTGAGCGATGTCGAAGTCCTGCTCGCGAAGGTGCTCGATCAGGTGCAGGCCTATGTCCGACGCAACAGGGAACGTCTTTTCGCCATCCGGTTCTCTCCAACCCCACGCGGACGCTTTTCGGGCCTCGGACATGTCTGGCGTGATGTGCACCGCGCCGTTCATGATGCTTTCGCCCCAGTAGACGGCGATGGCGGGACGGTGATCGTTGCGGAACATCTCTTCCTGGTCGTCACCGATTATAACCAGCGCATCCAAGTTGGCATCGACGTAGGCTTCAGCCAGTTTGGCGATGCCTCTCTGGTTGGCCTGATGGCGCTCCTCCATCTTTGCGGGAGTCAATTGCTGCGCGATATTTGACGGCGCAATCTCCAGCAGCTCCTCGAATGTGCGGTGTACACCGGCGTTATCCAGCAGGGCGGGGTTCTGCTTGTCGCCCTCGCCATGGTTGAGCCAGAGCTCAGATGGCGTGCTTAGCTGCGGGCTGTGAGACGAACCCATGCCAATAACGATCTGTCCCATGTCTGTGCCTTTCTACTGCGGGCCTACTAGCGGGCCGCCTGTTGCCACTGGTTGAACTCTATAGGCGGCTGAGAATTGTGCGTGATTTTATCGCCGTAACACCCTGGGCGTCAATTTAATTCTAGATAATCTGGCAGTCCCAAGAACTAATTCTTATTGATGGCCTCCAGGATGGAGCCAGGGGACATAGGCAGAGTGGTCATGCGCACGCCTGTGGCCGCATGCACCCATTCGCCAGGGCAGCTAGCGGTGGGACTATCGGAGACTCGCCTACGCCGCGGATTCCAAATGGATGCCGGGGGTTAGGGACCTCAATAATTACGGTGTCTATCATAGGCAGGTCGAGGGTGGGGGGCATGCAGTAGTCCAGCAGAGACGTATTCAGCATACTGCCGCTATCGTTGTAGTAGTACTCCTCGTTTAGCGCCCAGCCGATGCCCTGCAATACACCGCCCTGCATCTGGCCTTCCACGTTGTCCTTGTGCACGACTTGACCAACATCCATAAAGGCTGTGAACCGCAGTATTTCTACCTTACCGGTTTCTGGGTCGACCTCTACGTCCACGATGTTGCCGGCCAACTGAGAGCCTACGCCGCCTTGCCTGTCCTGGGCCGAGCAAGTTATGGTGCCGCCTGTTCCTACCAGCTTTCCAGCCAGCTCCTTGAAGGTGAAGCGGTCGTCAGTGTTCTTGGAGCAGATGAACTGTCCGTCGTCGAACTCCACATCTTCCGCTTGCACCTCCCAGATAAGGGCAGCACGCTCCTTCATCTGACTCACGGCGTCGTCGGCGGCGCTAATGGCTGCGCGACCTGTGTCGAAGGTGATTCGGCTGCCAAAGGAGCCTGACGTGAATCCGATGGAGTCTGTGTCCACAACGGAAGGCTTAACGTCGTTTGCCTCAAGCCCAAGTGCCTCCGCAACCTGCATGGCAAGAGAGACCCGGCTTCCCGACAGGTCCGCTGAGCCTGTAACCAGGTTTACGGTGCCGTTGTCGTTAACGTGAATGGTGGCCGACGAGCCATTACCGCCAGGGTGCATGCGGTAGTCTACAGCCACGCCGCGTCCTTGATTGGGACTGGATAGCGGGGCGTTGTAGTGGGGGTGATCCCTCATGGCCTCCTCGACCTCTATGCATTCGAAGCGGGTGTGGCGGAGGCCGGTTGGCGCGCGGTCGCCCTCCACAACAACGTTCAGCAGGCGAAGGTCCATCGGGTCCATTCCTAACTTTTCTGCCAGCTCATCCAGTACCGTATCCACGGCGAAGGCCGATTGGGGCTGACCTGGCGCTCTGTAGGACTGGGTCTTTGGCCGGTTGCAGACGACGTCGTAGCCGTCCACCAGCAGGTTGTCTATCTTGTATGCGCCGAAGGCAGGGAAGGCTCCGCCTGCGACGGGTGAGCCGGGATACGCGCCCGCCTCGTAGGCCATCCAAAGCTGAGCGGCGGTGATGCGACCCGACTTGTCTGCGCCGATCTTGCAGCGCATGAACGCTCCAGAGGTAGGGCCGGTGCCTTCGAAGACCTCCTGCCGAGACATAACCAGCTTTACCGGGCGACCGGACTTCTTTGATAGCACAGCTATGACAGGCTCGAAATAGCCTGTGCCCTTGCCGCCGAAACCGCCGCCAACTTCCATAGGCACAATCTTGATCTGAGACTCCGGCACGTCGATAATGGCGGCCACGGTAGACCGCATGCCGAAGGCGTTCTGCGTGCTAGTCCATATGGTGACGCGGTCGTCAGCCGTCCAGTGGGCGGTGGATGCGAATGGCTCCAGGTAGCCCTGATGGACCATCGACGTATTCAACTCGCGTTCCACAATGACATCGGCATCGCGGAACGCGTTGCTCTACGTCGCCGTGCAATATCTGGATTTGGCTAGCCACGTTGCCCTTCACGCCGGTGTCCTCGCCCCTGGAGAAGTTGGCAGTGCGGAACATCGTCGTCATGTCTTTGTGGAGGATCGGTGCGTCGTCCTTCATAGCGTCCATGACGTTGAGAACGGGGGGGCAGCACCTCACGTTTAACGTCTATGAGGCCAATTGGCTCTTCGGCGACGTGAGGGCTGTTTGCTGCTACGGCCGCTATGGCGTGGCCCTTGTACAGCACCTTATCGAAGGCGAGGACCTTTTCGGCAACGGTTCTGGCATCGGACCGCGCTTGCGATAGGTCGGGGATCTCGTTGCTCATGATAGCCAGGTCTTTGGCCGTAACCACAGCCATAACGCCGGTCAGAGCTTCAGCTTTTGACGTGTCGATGGATAGGATATTTGCATGCGCATGGGGACTTCGCAGTATCTTGCCGTGCAGCAGTCCAGCGGTGTTGAAGTCGGCACCAAACAGGGCGCGGCCTGTGACCTTGTCCAATCCGTCGGACCTTACTGGCCGTGTGCCAAGTACCTTGAATTTTCTCGGTGTATCGGCTGTGCTAGTTATGTTATTTCCTATCTTTTTCACTCGTCTCTTTTTTTAAATTTCTATTGAGTATGGGCAATCGAGGTATCTGGCTAGACCTTAATAAAAACCGAGACTATTGGAGGCCTAGCGAAGCCTGGGAATGACTTCCTCACCCAGCACTCGAATGGTTTGCAGGGCGTTCTCTCTGTCGTCCAAGGCGCACCGGAAAAGCATGTGAGTTATCCCCATCTCTTCCATGCTCTTGATGTAACTCAGGCACTCGTCAGAACCGCCCAGGACAAGGGACTCAGACATCTGCTGGGCATCATAGCCTCTGTAGCCGTTTTCGATGATACCCTGGGCCTGCCGACGTGCCTCATCAGCGGAGGACGCCAGGTGTATGTCCCTTCGCAGCACGGTCTCGGTGACGACGTCGGTGCGGTCAAGCTCCCCCAGTTCGCTCTTATAGACGCTCATCTTGCGGTCTACGGTGTCGGGAGGCCAGCCGGGTTCGATAACCCAGGCATCAGCCAACCACGCCGCCCGACGTACCGCAACGTCTGCGCTACACCCCATCCACATAGGCAGATGCCGGTTAAGCGGTTTGGGATTGATGGAAACGTTGTCGAAGGAGTAGTGCTTGCCGTGGTAGGAGACGTTGTCTTGCGACGAAAGCAGACGAAGTATCTCGAAGGTCTCCACGAAGCGGGAGACGCGGACCTTTTGTGGGGTCTGGTATGCGACATGGGCTTCGGGCTGGTGTCCCAAGGCGCAGATGATTGTGGTGCGCCCGCCGGATAGAACATCCAACGTGCCAAGCTGCTCCGCCAATAGAATGGGGTTGTAGAACGGCAGCAGGAATAGCGGCAGAAGCTGCATGTTTCCGCTATGGGCTGAAAGTCGTGACATGGCTGGTAGCACCTGAACGTAGTCATTAGTCGTTACGTGGTGATCGCCCAACGACAGCGAATCAAAACCCAGCTTGGCCATCAACTCCACCTCTTCGATGAGGTTGTCCATTATGGCCTTGGTCTGGCCTGTAGTAGGGTAGCTGCTGGTCAGCGACATTCCGATCTTCATTTTTTGTATCTCCGGCGGTTGCGTCCTTATTTAGGCGAAGGCCAAGTTCGGCGTACCGGTCTTGGAACTGGGGGTGTTTGGCGCGGCCTTCATCGTTCGCTGAGGTCCCAGTCCTTGGCGGACCAGTAGCCCTCGAAAGGTATGTCTACTTTGGCCGTTAAACCCTGGGCCTTCTTCAGCCTCTGGATGTTGTACAGGTGAGTGATGTATTCGAACCAGCGGTGGTGGCAGGTCGCCTCCAGCGAAACATGGGTCTGAGTAGGCCCGGCGGAATCGACACGAAGGCCGTTTGGGTGGACCTCTTGTCAGGGCAGGGCGCTGATATCGCAGGTGGCCTCTTTTGCCCTCAAGGAGCCGATATTCTCCCGAGAAAGTATGGACCATGAGAGGTCCAGTGCCCGGCGCAGGACGCCCATAATGTCATCGAACTGCCAATAGACGTTCTCGTCCAGCCGTCGGTCGAACTTCGCAGACAAGATGCTGTCCAGATCAGCTACAGGGGGAAAGCCTTCGGGAAACAGGACCTCGCCCCAACGCCGCAAAAACCAGCGGAAGTCGCCAGATGCCATGTGGCTAACGTTGCGACGAACGCTCCATTCGCTCCAACCGCACTTGTCAGAGTCGAAATCCAATTGTTCGTCGGTAAGTCCATCAATCTCCTCGGCAATCATGTCATATATCCGATTCTCAAATTGAGGGGAAAGTTGAGTTCCAGGGGCATCATCCGGCAGATTCGAAATATCCATCTTTCACTTCAATATATATAAAAAATAAATAAATAAATTTACCTGAGTAGCGGCATCACCTTATCAGCGAAATTGTCCATTACGTTGTTAATGTGGGCAATATCCAGAGAGCCTATCTGCATGACAACCTCTTGAACGCCAAGCTCCTCGAAGCCCTTGATAGAGTCCGTTATCTGTTGCGGGGTGCCCACCAGTGGCTCGTCGGCATTGCCTGAGCTATCGGTCAGGACGTCTACTTCGGTCCTGATCGATAGGGTGATCTCATCCATAGTGCGGCCCTGCTCGTCCAACAGCGTCTGCAACTTGGCCAGGCTCTCGCGCATCTTGTCGGCGGACATGCGGTTGGGGTGCCATCCATCTCCAAGGCGGGCCACTCTGCGTAATGCCGCGTCGCTGGTGCCGCCGATCCACAACGGCGGGTGCGGACTTTGCAGAGGCTTAGGTGAGAACGGTGCTCCTGAGAACTGGTAAAACCTGCCGTCGAAGCTAGGCTCTCGCTGAGTCCAAAGCTCCTTCATGATGGCTAGGCTCTCGTCGGCGTAGCGTCCTCGGGTGTGGTAATCACTGCCCAGGGCGTCGGACTCTGGCTGAAGGGCGCCCACACCGACTCCCACGGTAACTCTCCCACCTGAAAACACGTCCAGCGTGGCCAATTCCTTGGCTAGCACCATGGGATTCAGGTAGGGGAGCACCAGTATAGTCGTTCCCAGCCGTACCTTCTTGGTCATGGCAGCGGCAAAGTTCAGTGTCGTTAGCGCGTCGTAATAGGGCTTGTGGCCCAGGCGCTTATAAATATACCCGGCGTTGAAGACGTGGTGGTTTACCCATACAGAGTCGAAACCCTGCTCTTCCGCCTTGGGAGCTATTCTAAGAACGTCTTGCGGGTCTTCAATGCCCCAGTTGTTGGGTATAGTTATGCCTAATCTCAAATCAGATCTCCGTTAATTTTCCGAGTCTTTTTATGCGCCGTCTAGGGCCTTCCACATGGCATCGGCCTCTTTCTTCCAGAAGTTATAAAGAATGGAGATGTCGGTGCCAATTGAGAAGTGACGGACGCCCATGTCCAGATACATCTTGGCTTCGTCAGCCGTTCCAATCTCAGCCCTTGGATGGATGCCTTGCGCAAGGCAGGCCTTAAATACCTTATCTCTGGCTGCAACGACCTCTGGGTGGTTGCGCTCGCCAGCCCTGCCAATGCTGACCGAGTAGTCGGAGCCGCCCCACTGGACCATATCGATGCCTGGAATCTCCAGAATCTCGTCTAGGTTTTCCACGGCGCCCTTCTTTTCGATCATCATCGCGATGACCGTCTCCTGAAGTGACTTGACGTACTCCCTGGAGCCGCCATATCCCATGTAGCTGTTACGTCGGGTTGCGACGCCATATAGGCCCTTGTCCTCGGGCGTGTCTGGCATGGCAATGCGAATGCACTCGCGAACGTCGTCAGCGCTGCGGGCGTCCGTGAACAGCACGCTGCTGAATCCGGAGCCGATGCCTCGCTGCGCCAGGTAGGCCTGTGCGCTCTGGTCAACCTTAATCATGGTTCCCATGTTGTACAGTTCGGCTGCACGAGCCAGGTTGTCCAGATCGTGCAGGTCGGATGGGCCGTACTCGGCCACGAACTCCACGTAGTCATACATTCCGGTGTGGCCAATGGCCTCCACTACTGATGGCCATGTGGTGTGAATATGGGTGCTCACGGTGGGCTTGCCTGCGTTAAGTTTCTCGCGAAGAATGTTAGGTCTCATAGTGTCTGCCTCCGGGATATTAATCCTCTTGGTTTTGGCCGCATTATAGGCCAGATTCCCACTCAACACCATTTCCTTATTTTGAATATTTTTAAATAACGGACATTGCTGCAGTGATCAGCGGACGCTTCTAGAATAACGGACGTTGCAACTCTCATTAACGGGCGCTCTTGAATAACGAATAATGCTGCTCTAATTAACGAGGGCCACTGTCAGGCAAGCCCACCGTTTAAGGTCCCCGGCGACATCAGCGAATGGGCACGCATGTGGTAACATTGCCGGAATTACAGAATAAACAGGTGAGAAAATATGGCAGAGATGAACGCAGGTAAGGCCGTTCTTGAGTTACTGAGAGCCGAGGGTGTGGAGTACATCTTTGGAGTGACCGGCCTGACCACCAATAGCATGGTGACGGAGACCTTTGGGCGAGAGGACATCAAGTTCATCGACGCCCGCCACGAAGAGGGCGCGGCGCTAATGGCATACGGCTACGCGAAGGCGTCCGGCAAGCCGGTGGCGTGCATGACGACGTCGGGTCCAGGCACCATCAATTTGCTGACTGGCACCTCGCTGGCTTATAAAGGAAGAGCTCCTATCATCATCATTGCAGGTGATACGGCTCAGGAGTATATAGGTCGGGACGGCGCGCAGGCGTTCGACCTGGTAAGCATGTACAAACCAGTCACCAAAATGGCGGTGCAGGCCAACACTACGGAGCGTCTGCCCCATCTGATTCGAGAGGCTTTCCGCACCGCGCTGTCAGGCAAGCAGGGCCCAGTAATGCTGGACGTGCCCAGAGACCTGGTAGACAATCAGACCATCTCAGACGACGTTCTCGCTCCAGACGCCTATCGTCCTTCCCCAGGCAGGCCGCAGGGTGACGCCGAGGCTATCAGGCAGGCCGTACAGCTACTTATTAATGCAGAACGGCCTTTGCTGCTGGCTGGCGGTGGCGTGGTCGACTCGGAGGCCAGCGACGAGGCTGTGGCCCTTTCGGAGCTTCTGGATATGGCTATCGTGCCTTCATATGGCCATCACGATGCCGTTCCTAACAGCAACCCTAACTATGTAGGCCCTCCTGGTGGACGCGGCTCAGGGGAGGCCCATCAGGCCATGAACCGTGCCGACGTCATTCTCGCCTTTGGCACCCGAATCAACCAGGCGTCGACGTCGTGGGACTACAGCATCATTAACCAGGACACCAAGATAATTCAGGTGGATATTGATGCCATTGAGATCGGCAGGAATTACCCGGTGGCAGCAGGAATCGTCGGCGATGCGAAGGCCGTGGGCCAACAGCTTTTGGAAGCACTGCGCAGCGAGATTCCCGAGGGCAAAGCTCGCCCCGAATGGAAGTCTGAGTACCAGGGGCTGGCTCAGAGCCGCCGTGCAAGGCTGGACGCCGAGCAGAGTATCTCTGAAAATCCCATGATGCCCCAGCAGGTCTACCCGGAGCTTAATAGGGTGCTGCCGAAAGACTGCATGGTGACCATCGACGCCGGAGTTTCGCCAGGGCTGGCCTACGACAGGCTTAGCTTTGAGTATCCTCGTACCATGTTCAACTACGCTGGGCAGGGGGCACTGGGCATGGGCTATGGCGTTGGCCTGGGCACCAAGCTTGGCCGACCAGACCGACCCGCCATCAGCATTCAGGGCGACGGCGGCTTCCTCTATACCTCGCAGGAGATCAATACCGCGGTGCGATGGAATATACCCCTAGTTAGCATAGTGCTGAACAATGGCTGTCATGGTGCAGAGAAGGCCCAGCAGCAGCGATTGTTCAATGAGCGATACGTTGGTGTGGACCTGGAAAACCCTCGATTTGATAAGCTGGCCGAAGTTTATGGAGCCAAGGGCTACTACGTCGAAAACTCCAGCGACATTGGGGACGCCGTCAGCGAAGCGCTGGCCCACGACGGTCCTAGCGTAATCGAGATACCGGTGCAGGAGTACTTCCCGCCTTCTGCGCCCACGCCCGGAGATAAATAAGGTATAAATCGATCAATCAAGCAGGAGTAAATAATAAATGGCTCAGTCAAATGTTGACCCCATAACTACGAATGATCCCCAGGTGGTAGCCAAACAGTGGTTCACCGATCTGGAGAAGTGCTGTTCTACGGTGGACTACGACTCCGCCGAGGATATTTTTGCTGATGACGTGGTGTCGTTCGGCACCAAAACTCAGATAGTGTCTGGCCTGGAGACCCTACGCAAAAACCAGTGGGAGGGCATTTGGGGAAACATCAAGAAGTTCAAGATGGACCTGGACAACGTTCACGCTGGTGGCGATGATAAGCATGCCTGGGGAGTTGTCACTTGGACATCTGTAGGATTTGATGGCAGTCACCAACCCTTTCACAGGCCAGGTCGCGCGACGGTGATTCTGGAGAAGAGGGACGGGCGGTGGGTCTCCGTGCACACTCACTTTTCTCTGTATCCAGACACCCCTCAGCGAACGTTTGGCCCCGCTTCATAGCTTGTCCGTGGGAACGGCGTACGCGGATTTGTATTCCGATGTGGCCGGTTCAATGCGGATAACGTAGATAAAGAAAAGGGCTTCGCCAGCTAATGGCGAAGCCCTCTTTGTAGTAGAGCAAGATTTAGTTAGCGGCTATTCGCCGTCATTTGCGAAGACTATGGGATTGCTCTGTGCAGCCCGAATGGCTGTGTCCAGCATGCTGCTTTCCACGTTCTGGCGTAGCGGTGCGATTTCCCGACTGAAGGTGGATAGCTCGCTCTGGAGATCATGCTCCCGGGCATAAAGCACTTCTAGCTTTTCCTCTATGTCCATGGCTTCTTCTTCCAACGGCCCAAGCCTCTCATCAATAACCGCTGCTATCGACTCATGGACTTCCTGCTTCTTCGCTCGGAAATTCTCTTCAGTTTCTCTGAACTTCTGCTGCATCTCTTCGCGTAGTGCATACCGCTTGTCGTCTAGCTCGACGCGTCTGGCGTCAATGGCGTCGAACTCGTCTCTCTTGCGCTCATCCCACTCTTCATAGAAATCCTGGTTTTCTTGCTGAGTGTTCCAGGACTCATCTTCCAAGGTGAATCGCTCTTCTTCCAGCTCATCGATTCTCTGGCGACTGTCGTTTTCCAGATCTCGAATTTCGTCCTGAATTTCGACAATTTCTTTCATGCGATCGGACCTTTTTCTTTCTATCTCACGGAAACTGCTCTCGAAATCCTTGGCGTCTCTTTGAAAGGCGGTTTCTATTTCGCGCTGTTACTCGCCGATTTCCTGCATCCGTGCATGGGCCTCTTCTTCGATCTCGCGTCTTATATCGTGGTCAGGGCTGTCTTTCGACTCTCGCGACTCTCGAAAATCCTCTTTGAGGGGTTGAATGGAATCCTTTTCGAATTCGCGATATTCTTTCTCGATCTCGCGAAGCCGAGTTTCCAGAGGAGCTATTTCTTGTTGAACTTCGGCGATGGCGTCCAGCCTGGGAGTGATCTCCTCCTGCTGATGCTGAAGCCGTTGAATCTCGCGACCTGTGTCCAACATGCCCTGGGCGTACTGCGCACTGATAGGTCCGCACGCGGCCGCCATAAGCAGCGTTGCCGTGGCGCCCGCCACGTACCACTTTCAGGTTCGGGTACATAGTTTGTTAAGTATCAGGTTCTTCGTCATCCTACCCCCATCCTCCCGTGGCGCCTGTACGCCATAGTCGTCTGTCGAAACGCGGTGTGCGTTTGGTGTGCCTCGACCATACTCCCCTATATGCTTTACCAGGTCATGGGTGCGTTCCTGATGAGAATTCCGGGCCTGTTCTCATATTTTCTGAGTGTCTTTACTCAGCGGAACAGACCGGTGGTTTCTAATGCTTTGTGAAGACTTTATTAGAGGGCTTATTTCTGCTAAAGTTCACCAGCAACCCTGTGCCGGGGACGCCGTTCTACAGGTGTCTTTGGCATAATTCGGCGAGGATAAATCAGCAATATGACGGATAAGCGATTCATTGGCGGCTGGAACCTGAAATCGTATGAGGCGATATGCTCTGACGGGCGTGTTTTGCAGCCATACGGAGACCAGCCTTACGGCAAAATTATCTACGATGCGGACGGAAACCTGGGCGTCTTCCTAATGGCATCCAGCAGGGACAAATTCGAGTCTGACAACCCTTCCCGCAGCACTCCGGATGAGGCCAAAGTGGCCATGGATAAGATGATGGCCTACTGCGGCACGTACGAAATTGACGAGGAGCAGCAGATAGTTACCCATCAACTGGAGGCTAGCTCCTTCCCCAACTGGGAAAACACGGACCAGATCCGAAAATTCAGCTTTGATGGCAACGAGCTTAAGCTGGAGTCCCTTCCTACACAGTCCCGAGACGTCACATGGACGCTGTCGCTTCTGTGGGAGAAAATCGTCCCATAATTTACTTATTCGACCGCTAGGAGACTTACTTTGAGCAATCCGAGGGCAGACTACACCGCCATCCATAATAGGAAGTCACTGAAGCTCCCCAACGGGGCTAGACTGGCCTTGTGGGTAGTAGTCAACGTAGAGGAATGGGATATCAACGATAGGATGGCCAGGCAGGTGCTGCCCACGCCTCAGGGTGCCATGGTGGTTCCTGACGTTCCGAACTATAGTTGGCACGAGTACGGCATGCGAGTGGGATTCTGGCGCGTCAAGGCCGCCCTGGACAAGCTGCGCATCCCCGTCACGGTCAGCCTGAACGGCTCTGTAATAGACACCTATCCTGAGGTCTTCCAGTCCATGGTGGACGCCAAGTGGGAGATGATGGGCCACGGCTTCGTGCAGAAAGCCATGCCCTTGGTGGACGACGAAGAGGCTGTAATTCGCAAGACCGTTGACGCCATCAAGAACGCCACCGGTGTGGCCCCTCGAGGTTGGATGGGCCCTGGTCTGGCAGAGACGTGGGACACCCCGGACCTGCTGGCGGCGGCGGGCATCGAGTATATCTGCGACTGGGTTATGGACGACCTGCCTGTCCCGATGAAGGTGAAAACTGGCCGTATGGTGTCGATTCCCTACACGATAGAGACCAGCGACATCACGATGTACGTGGTCCAGAACCACAGGTCGCCAGAGATATTTGATCGAGGCAAGGACCAGTTCGACAGGCTCTACAGCGAGGGTGCGGAAGAGGCCCGAATCATGTGTATTGCGCTGCATCCATACGTGATTGGCGTTCCACATCGCATCGGCTACCTGGAAAAGCTGCTGGAGTACATCACATCTCATGACGACGTGGCGCTGATGACCGGCGGCGAAATTCTGGACTGGTACGACTCGCAGTCTTAGCCTGACTCGGTAGGCGTCCGGTTTTCGAGCAAGAGGCAAGATCTGGTTATGCGACATAGCTCTATTAGGGAAACAACATGCTTATAGTCGACACGCACTGCCATGCAGGCCATAACTGGTTTGAGCCAGTGGAGCTTCTTCTGCATCAGATGAACGCCAACGGCGTGGATAAGGCAGCGCTCATCCAGCACCGCGGCACCTACGACAACACCTACCTGCTAGAGTGCGCTCAGCGATTTCCTGGTCGGTTTGTGGTCGTGGCCATGGTTGATCACACTCAGCCGGACGCGCCACAGACCCTAGAGAAGTGGGCCGCTCAAGGCGTCATCGGCGTTCGTCTGCCGCCAGGAGCACGCTCCCCAGGACATGACGAGCTGGCCATATGGCGAAAGGCCTCTGAGCTTGGCCTTATTGTCAGCAGCCAAGGTGGCCTGGAGGGCTTTGCATCAGATGAGTTCAACGCCTTAGTTGGGCAGTTCCCGGAAATGCCTATTATCGTGGAGCATCTGGCCGCAGTAGGACGGGACGCCGCGACTCCATATGCAGAGTACAAAAAGGCTCTGGCCCTGGCGAACTACCCGAACACCTACCTCAAGGTCGGTGGCCTGGGCGAGATCAGCAAACGAGCAGATGTGCTTCAGCCGGACTTCCGCTTTGAAGACACGCCGCCGCTAATCGAAATGGCCTACGACGCCTTTGGCCCGCGACGCATGATGTGGGGCAGCGACTACCCGCCCGTAAGTGGCCGTGAAGGCTACCGCAATGCGCTGCAGGGCGTCATGGATTACCCTGCGTTTGCTGCGGAGATCGACAGAGAATGGGTGATGGGCAAGACCGCCGTGCAGCTATTCAGCTTAGCTTGAATATTAGGTAGGGGCGGAGCTGGTCTGGGTGATGAAAAATCCCTACCTCGTTGGAAAGGTAGGGATTTCTTCAGATTCGGAGGACTAATTAAGATCGGTAGCAGTCTTCTTAAGCGACTGCCCCGATGTGCTGTGTTTCCCGTATGGCGTTGCCTGTAATGATCGACTCCACCACTGAGAGGAATTCTTGAAGCATAATAGGCTTCGTCATAAAAGCATCAATGAGGCCCGTTGGATCTTCGGAACAGGACTTTTCGTCCAGGCCGCTTAACATCATGATTCGGGCGCTGCTGATGGCCCTGACCCTTCGGCTAAATTCTAACCCGTTCATACCGGGCATGAGTACGTCAGTGATTACCAGCTCGGGCCGATGCTCTTCCACAAGTTTCAGGCCTTCGTCGCCATTGCATGCCTGAAACGTCTCATATCCACTGAGTTGCAAGGTTTCGACCAGGCCTCCGCGTATCATCTCATGATCGTCAACCACCACGACCTTGGAGCTCATCTCAATTCCTCCACGCCTCGCAACTCGCTAATTGAGCCATTCAATAAAGTCAGTCTTCTCTTTCACAAATGGCACCGTTGGCACCACTGGCATTATGGGTTTTTCGTTTGCGCCAGAGACACTTGGTTTGCTTCTGGTGTGTAAAGCATTGTCACAATGTTTGCGCGGCGATTCGTGGTGGCCGCCAACCAAAGACGTTAGGTACAAGAACGGTGGTTGGGAAATTGGTGTGCAGGTGTTACACACTGGTTGCCCACTGAAGATGAAGGTTTGGTAGTGTCAAATATGACGGTGCGAGCACCCAGCAATTCGTGGAAGCTAGTACGGGCTTATCCTTGCACCAGTCTAAAGGCTAGTAAATGATCGCTCAGTCGGCTGTTGGACCAGAATCTATCGGTACGATGACAGGGTGGTGGACGGACTTAGTCTAGAGAAATCTCTTTCAGTCTGTCGAAGTAGTCCGGAAAGGTCTTGGAGACGCAGTCCGGGTCGTTGATGGTGATATCGGCCTCCCCTAGGGCGGCCAACGAGAAGCACATAGCCATGCGATGGTCGTTATAGGTGTCGATGACCGCTGGCATTATGTGCTCAGGCGGGGTTATCTCCAGGTAGTCGTTGCCCTCTACCACTGTGGCCCCGACCTTGCGAAGCTCCGTGGCCATGGCGCTCAGGCGGTCGGTCTCCTTCACGCGCCAGTTGTAGATGTTGCGGATCGTCGTCTTGCCTCGGGCAAACAGTGCTGTCACGGCTACGGTCATCGCAGCATCAGGCATGTGGTTCAGGTCCAGGTCGACGCCGTGCAGATCACCATGCTCGACCTCAATCCAGTCCGGGCCCAATGACACGGTGGCTCCCATCTGCCGCAACACTTCGGCATGCGCGATGTCTCCCTGCACGCTGTCGCTGCCCACACCGTCCACCCTGACCTTGCCTGCGATGGCCCCTGCGGACAGGAAGTATGTCGCGGAGGAGGCGTCGCCTTCTACGTGCGCCTGGCCTGGAGACACATATTTCTGGCCTCCTGCAACCCGAAAGGTCTGGAAATCGTTGTTCTCGACCGACACCCCGAATCTCTTCATCACGTCGATGGTCATGCTTATGTAGGGCTTGGACACCAGTTCGCCGTCAATGTAGATGTTCATTTCTTCTCGGCAAAGTGGCGCTGCCAGCAGTAGACCCGTGAGGTACTGGCTGGAAATGTTGCCTCTGATCTTCACGTTGCTGCCAGGAAGTCCGTCGGCCTTTATGCGAAGCGGCGGGTAGCCGTCCGTCTTAATGTACTGAACATCTGCGCCCAGAGCGCGAAGGGCATCAACCAGGTCTTTGATAGGCCGCTCGTACATGCGGGGTTCTCCGATTAAGGTGAAGTCGCCCTTGCCTAGGCAGATGGCGGCACACAGCGAGCGCATCGTCGTGCCGGAGTTGCCCAGAAACAGCTCGGCCTCGGTAGCCGGGAATGGCCCACCAATGCCCTGAATGCGGCAACCAGTGCCGCTCTCGTCAACTGTTACGCTGACCCCCAATGACCGGAGCGCGTTAAGCATGTGGGAGGTGTCCTCGCTCACTAGCATGTTGCGGATGTCGGTGACGCCCTCCGCCAGCGACGCCAGCAGCAGAACGCGATTGCTCATGCTCTTGGAGCCGGGAAGTTGCACTGTGCCTTGTGCGCGGTGAATTGGCTGTAAAACAAGCTGTTTCATATTTTTCATATAAGTTCGCCTATTTAGTCGTCCAGATAGTACTTAGCAAATTATAGAGGGTGCCTTGTAGTCTGGATAGAGGCGAACGAATTGGGAAACCTCAGCCCTTGTTGGTGGATCCGAAAAGCTGAATCTTCAACGCAACGACGGCTGTCATGGCTTCAATGGCGCTGCCCATGACGCTGGTAAGGTCGGGCTGCGGCGTTTGTCCCAGGCTGTCCGATAGGCTGCTCATATATGCCTGCCGCACCTCTGTGTTCACGTTGAATTTGCGAACGCCAAAGGCAATCGAGCGGCCTATGGTCTCCTCGGACAGGCCCGACGCGCCATGCAGCACCAGCGGCACGTCCACGCTGGCTTCGATGGCCTGCAATCTCGGGAAGTCCAGGCTTGGTTCGCTTCGATAGGTCCCGTGTACGTTGCCAATGCATACCGCCAGCGCGTCGATACCGGTCCGCTTCACGAAATCGGCGGCCTGGTCTGGGTCGGTGAACTTGGCCAGGTTTTCAGGCACAGTCAGGTCGTCTTCCGTGCCGGTGAGACGTCCCAGTTCTGCCTCTACCGTGCCGCCCCTGGTGTGCACCAGCGCCGATACGCCACCGGTAAAGGCCACGTTGGCGTCGTAGGCCATGGTGGAGCCGTCCGCCATTATGGAGGTCAGCCCAGCATCCAGAGCCAGCCTGATGTCCTCGTCGGAGGCGCTGTGGTCCAGGTGAACAGACATGGGGACGAAGCTGGACCTGGCCGCAGTGAGGCACATTTCCACCAGGGGTTTGCCACCATGTCTCAAAGAGGCCGGATGGAGCTGTATGATCGCAGGTGCGAACTCCTGCTCGGCAGCCGCTACTATGGCCAGCACGCCCTCCATGTTGTACACGTTGAAAGCACCGACGGCGTAGTAGCCCTCTTGCGCCATATTTAGCATGACTTTTGTTGATGTGAGCATCCTATGACGACCTCAGTGTGTTGACGACCTGGGTTAGGGCATCGTCGCCGCCCACGTTGCCCGGGAAGACCACGTAGGCCATGTCCTCGTACTTCGACTCCTGGCCCAGCCGCCAGACGGGCACACCGGGGTAGACCTGGCCTAGCGCCCACGCTCGCCGAACGCCTAATGCCTCCGTGGCTATCTGGCTGGAGGTGTTGCCGCCCTTGGCGATGAGGTATTTGGGACGCGCGTTCAAGGATGAGGCTATCTCCACCAGCGCCTGGGAGACGATGTTGCCAATGGTAAGGCTGTCCTCCGCGGATTCGCCCGCAACCAGCTCCCGGCTTGTATAGGCTACAACATCTCGGCCATCGCTCAGCAGATCGCTAATCTGCGCCTGAATGGACTGGATTTCGATAGCTCGTTGAGACGAGTCCAGGAAATTACGGACGTTTACTTCGATCCCCGTTACTGTGGTATTAGCCAGGAGATGGTTAAGCTGGCCAGTGGTACGTGGCACGTATGAGCCGACAATGGTCAGCCCGCCGCCTTCTCCGTCAGCGCCCATCTCCGAAGCAGTGAGCAGCGGCCTGCCTTCCTGGCCCAGCAATGCCCTCAGCAGGGACGCCGCCGTGCGAAATATGAACCTCTTGCCTTCTGTCTTCAGCAGGCCAAGCACAAAGACCTCGATGTCTCGCATGCTGACGGCATTAACACCGACAACAGTTCGATTCGTTACCCGCGACAGGATTTCCGACACTCTGGATGGCCCATCCGTTCGCACGTCGTCCAGAGCGACCATGGTTACGTCGTCTGCCTTGATGCTACCGCCAGTCTTCTCCTCCACATAACCTGGTATATCGGAGGAGGCAAAAGAGAAGGCCGGGTCCTGGGCAAACTCGGTCTGGCCCGCAGGGGTTAGCCATTCGCCTTCCGCAACGTAGTGGATGTTTTCAATAGTGTATCGACCGCCTTCGAGGAAGAACGGCGTAAAAATTAGCCCGTCGTAATCCAGGTCGGCGGCCTCAGCTATGGATTCGATCTCGGCGGGGTAGTGGCCTCGCAGGGTAGAGTCGCTTCGACTGACCAGCACGAAGTCCTTGCCGGTGCGCCGGGACGCCTGGACCAGGTTTTTTGCGATTTCGGCATTTAACGCCCTTGCCCGGTCCTCCGGTAAGCCTCTGGAGTTCACGAGGATGTAGAAGATGGGGGAATCGTCTGCCATCTCGCGGCTAATGGCCTCAACAGAGTGCTCGGTAAGCACTGGCACGTCGTGGACCGTCTGAGTGCCCGTGGGGTCGTCATCAAATACGACTATTTTCTTGCTGGATTTGCCCAGAAATTCGCGTATTGCCGGCAACGGATCATCAGGCCACTGGGCTGGCAGAGCGTCTAGCGTCTCGCGCAGAGGGAGCTTCTGCGGATCGGCTCCCGTGTCCTTCGACAATTCGTCGTGCCTCCCGAAACTGCTGTAGCCAGACTGATCCTGGTTTCAGACTAGGGCATGCCAGGTGCTCGGTCAACGACTGATTGACTAGAGCCGTTACCTCTTTGGGTGCTTTAGCGCGTGGCCTGGTAGCGCGCCGGTGTGCTCGCCGCCGTTTATGACCACCGTGCCGTTCACTATGACGTACTCGATGCCGATGGGGAACTGCTTGGGATCGGCCCGCGTGGCCGGCGTGTGCACGTTCTTGGGATGGAACACGGTGATGTCCGCCTTCATGCCGTTGCGAAGAATGCCTCTGTCGTGGATGCCCAGGCGCTGCGCCGGGAACGACGTCATTTTGCGAATGGCGTTGGGAAGGGACATCTGCTGCTCCTCGCGAACGTACTCCGCCAGGATCACGGGGAAGCAGCCGTAGGTGCGAGGGCTGGGGAAATCGCCAACCAGCACGGCGTCGCTGCCCACCATGGACAGCGGGTGCGTCACGAAGGCGGGTAGGGTGTTGCCGTTGGATCCGGCAGCGACGTAACAGGTCTGCAGGTCCTCCTCCACTAGCAGGTCGCACAAGGCGTCCACGGGGTGCTGATTGCGTAGCGCGGAAATCTCAGCAATCGATAGGCCCTCGTACTGGTGGTTCTGAGGCTGCTTGAAATACGTCAGCCACATGTCGCTCCAAGATGCTGCTCGCGGCCCAATCTCCTGGCGCAGCCTTGCCCGACCCTCTTCGGAGCGCATGATCTCCTTGAATTTGGCCGGGCCACCGTCGTGTGTCCAGTCCGGGAAGACGATGCTTATGCGGGTGCTGCCCAAAATATAAGGGTAGCTGTCGAAGGTGACGTCCTGGCCGCTGGCGGAGGCGTCTTCCACAAGCTGGAGCATTCGCCGTCCGCCACCGCGTATGGGCACCGACTGGAAGAAATGGGTAATGTGGACGGGTATTCCACTTTTTCTGCCAATCTCCAGGGCCTCGTTGAAAGGGTCCAGGAACCGGTCGCCCTCCTTATAGCGCACGTGGGTGTGGTAAAAGCCTCCCAGATCGGCGACGTATTTGGACAGCTCGATAAGCTCAGCGGTGTCCGCGTAATTTCCCGGCGGGTACTCAAGACCGGTGGAAAGGCCAAACGCGCCCTCTTCCATTGCCTCCCTGATGATCGTCTTCATATTCGCCATGTCGGCCGGTGTGGCGGGCTTGTCATCCCAGCCCATGGCGTTGATGCGCACGGGCGAGTTGCCCAGGATGTACGCGATGTTCACGGCAGTCTTGCGGTCGAACATGTCCAGATACTGCTCAACAGTCGACCACTGGCCGGGCAGCGGAGGATTGCCATCCAGCCCGGAATTGATCTCAACAAAGGCCAAAAAATCGTCGTGGGAGCGGAAGGGAGCGTAGGAGTTTCCGTCCACACCAATTAGCTCCGTAGTGATGCCTTGGCGGACTTTTGGGTGATGCTCTGGCTCGGACAGTATGACCAGCCCGGCGTGGGAGTGCATGTCGATGAACCCGGGGCAGACCACATGGTCAGTAGCATCTATGTTCTTGGTTGCCTCCACGCCGTCCAACGACCCCCGGATTATGGTCACAGCGTTGTCCTGGACGCCCACGGCTCCGTAGTACCCCGGATTGCCTGTGCCGTCGATTATCATCCCGTTCTTGATAAGAATGTCCAACATTTTTCTAGATATCCTCCGTGACGGTTCTAATTAATAGATAATCCACGTTTTCTGGCGGACGTTCGGCTCCCGAAGCGGTTCGTAGTTTAAGTGCCTGGCTTCAGGCTGTGCATTCGGTACGTCGGGCACAGGGCATCGGGGATGTTCCTGGCGTCGGCATTGGTGATACCGGTATTGACTAGGACAGAGTCGATGCCAAAGTCGATTGCGCCCTTGATGTCCGTCTCCAATTGGTCGCCTATCATGGCCATTTTCATTGTGTCGGACCGACTAAATGCCTCTTCGTAAATGGCAGGGTGCGGCTTCCCCAGGCGCGTGAACGTAAGCTCCAGCCTGTCGGGATACCTCAGGTTAAGCGCGGCCTCGAAGATCAGCCCCACGCTGGCACTGGCCATGCCAAAACCGTCGCCTTCGGGGTAGATGAGATCAGGGTTGGGCATAATTAAATTGGTGTGATCGCCGCGATCCAGCCGGTGAAACAGCGATGTCATTACAGCGTCCACAGCCTCCACGAAGGGGAAGCCAGCCTGATCTCCAATGACAATGGTATCGAACTGGTCCTTGAGGCCAACTACGATACCGCCAGCCTGCTCGGTGTACCGGGCGCTATCCTCGGTCCCCAGCACCACGCACCTGGTGCCATTGAGGCCCATAGCCTTGAAATGGCTCTTCAGCAGCGATCCAGAAGTGATGATTCGGTCAGCCTCTACCATAAGGCCAAAAACGGCGTATTTTTGGGAACGTGTTTCCGGTAGCGCCGAGGCGTCGTTGGTAAGAATGAAGTAAGGCTTTTGTATTTCGTTGAGGTGGTTGACCAGGTCTACTGCACCGGGGAAGGTGCCGGTTGATCCTGCCAGCACTCCGTATGAGTCGAACAGGAGGACATCATATTGATCGATCAGCTGGTCAATTTTTATGTCTGGGATATCTGTCATAAGGTCCGTATTGCATACGCCTGAACGGCGGGAATTCGGCTCCGATTGTACAACTTTACGCCTGTCTGTGTTCGGCCCTGCAGAGGGCTAATTGGCTTATTTCACGTGACAACTGTCTTTCCAGCCACCTACCTCCTTGTTATAATTTGTGTTGCCGCTTCCGCTTTATAATAGGTGGCAAACGAATAGGTAGTTTCAGAACCCGATTCTGGATCGAGACTAAACAGGTCTTTAAGGGCTCTTGATAGGTTGACCAATTGGTTTATCTAACTACTGTATTCAGAGTATAAAAAATCCGCGTAGATAAAGAGGCCGTATACATATGCAGGAGATAAAGGGGCCGCTATCAGGGGTCAGGGACCAGATAGCTGGCATAATGGTGCGGCTTTGACCTGCCTTCCAAAGACAAGGAAGTAGAAGCTCTCGAAAAAGAGGCCTCAGAGCCTTCGTTTTGGGACTCGTCGTCCGCGGCGCAGATGAAGATGAAAAAGCTCTCTGGACTGAAGGAAGAAGCTGATTCTTGGCGTACTCTGGAAGAGAAGGCCTCCTCTCTGGAAGAGTTGCTGATCTTATCCATAGAAGAAAAAGACAGATCTCTACTGGAATCGTTTACCCAGGAATTTGCGGAAATTCAGGATAGGCTTTCAGAGTTAGAGTTCAAGCTAGTATTTTCGGGCCCATATGATGATCGCAATGCCATAGTAGCCTTACATGCAGGCGCTGGTGGCGTGGAATCGCAGGACTGGGCCAGAATGTTAATGAGAATGTACATGCGCTGGGCCGAGCGGCGTGGCTTCAAAGGCGAGTTGATGGATGTTTCGGTTGGGGAAGAGGCTGGCATCAAAAGCGCCATAATTCAGATAACCGGCGATTATGCCTATGGCTACCTGAAGGCTGAGAGAGGCGTTCATCGTCTTGTTAGGCTATCTCCCTTCGACTCCGACCATGCAAGGCACACCTCGTTTGCATTATTGGAGGTCATGCCACAAGTAGAAGAGGGCGTGGACGTTGTGATTCAACCCGACGACCTGAAGATAGATGTGTTCAGGGCTGGTGGCGCCGGAGGCCAGAGCGTTCAGAAGAACTCGACGGCAGTGCGCATCACCCACCTTCCCACCGGGATAAAGGTCAGTTGTCAGAACGAGCGCTCCCAGCATCAGAATAAAGAATTTGCCATGCGAATACTGATGGGCAGACTGGTGGAGAGGGAGATAGAAGAGAAGGCCAAGAAGATGGCGAAGATTAAGGGCGACCACATTTCGCCTGAGTGGGGCAACCAGATACGCAGCTACGTGTTGCAGCCCTACAGAATGGTCAAGGACCACCGCACCGACTTCGAGACCTCAGATGCAGATGGCGTTCTAGATGGGGACGTCGATCCATTCATGAGAGCCTACCTCACCTCTACTGTGGGTTCGGACTAGCTACTGCAAATCATGAAGGCCTAGCGGGTTACGCACAATTATTTTGAATAATCATTACCCGGGCGAGGTTGCCCTCAAGAGCAGAATTAGATTAACAAGAATGTTTGGTGGTATCCCATCGGTGTATATGGGCATTAAAGGGGAGAACGCAATTGTTTAAAAGAGAAAAAAGGACTGTGGGTGACACTTATTATGCGTAAGCTTTTCCTACTTCCGCTGGTGGCGATCTTACTTCTGGCGGTCGCGTGCACACCTGTGACAGTGACGAATGAGTTTTCAGAAGCAGAGCCGGGTGAAGAGTCGTCTCCCGCTGCTGCTCAGTCAACTGAATCGGCAACCCCGGGATCTACTGTTGAGTCAAATCCATCCACTAGTTCGACTCAGGGTTCGGCACCGGCTTCATCGGTTCCTCTGGCACCTCCGGCGGCGTCTGTTCCTTCTACGAGCGCTGCTCCCGCCCCTAGTGTCGGGGCCCGAGGAGGCGTTTTACGCAGGCTCTGGTCGGACCCTCCTACATTGGACCCGCACCTGACGTCTGATACTACCTCGTCCACTATCGTTGTAGAGGTGTACAGCGGACTCATCACCATCGACACTGATATTAAACTTTCCCTGGATTTAGCTGAAAGCTTTGACATCAGCGAAGATAAGACAGTCTATACCTTCCACATAAGGCCAGATGCGAAATTCCATGACGGTAAGTCAATTACAGCCGCAGACTTTGTTTACTCCATTAACAGGGCAGCCAGCCCTCTAACAGCGTCACCAACAGCGGATACATATCTGGGTGACATAGTTGGCGTACGGGACGTACTGGATGGCATTGCCGATACGGTATCTGGCGTTCAGGCGATAGACGAAAAGACGCTAAAGATAACAATAGATGCGCCCAAAGCCTACTTCCTGGCCAAGCTCACCTATCCGACAGCCTTTGTTTTAGACCAGAGTCAGGTGGAGTCGGATCCTAGCTGGCTGGATGCTCCCAACGGCAGCGGTCCCTTCAAATTAAAAGAGTATAAGATCGGCGAACGCATTATCCTGGAGCGGTTCGACGAATTCTACTTGGAGCCGGCCATGTTAGACGAGGTCCACATGAACCTGGTAGGGGGCCAGGCAATGGCGATGTACGAGAATGACGAGATCGATATTACAGGAGTAGGCCTGTTCGATCTGGAAAGGCTCAAAGACCCCAATGAACCGATGAGCAAGGAGCTAAAAGTGTCGCCGCCGGGCTTCAGCGTAACCTACATCGGCTTGAATCCCAATGAGGCTCCTTTCGACGACCTAAAGTTCCGGCAGGCGCTCAACTACGCCATCGACAAAGATGTAATAGCTAATGAGGTATATTCGGGTCGTCTGGTGCCTGCACACGGAATACTGCCTCCAGGATTCCCTGGCTACAACCCAAATCTGGTTGGCCTAAGATTTGACCCAGAGCTAGCGAAGCAACTTCTTGCTGAATCCTCATATGCAGATCCGGATTCTCGACCACGCATTACTATCACAGTTCCTGGAACTGGTGGCAACATAAGCCTCGACCTGGAAGTGATACAGGAAATGTGGATACAGAACCTGGGGGTAGAGGTTGAGATTCAGCAGGTGGAGTGGGCCACTTACCTTCAGGATCTCAACCGTCGGAAATTTCAAGCTTTTGCGGGTCTTTCCTGGCAAGCAGACTACCCAGACCCACAGGACTTTCTAGATATTCTGTTCCATTCGGAAAGTGAGACCAATCACGGCGGCTATAGCAATTCCGAAGTGGACGCCCTACTGGAAGCGGCCCGGGTTGAGATTGACATTAGCAAGCGGGTTAAGCTTTACAATGACGCGGAGAAGATGATTGTTGAGGACGCGGCCTGGGTACCCCTTTGGTACACGGGCGATCGCTTCTTACTCCTGAAACCCTACATTAAGGGGTATGCCCTTACGCCCATGACGGTGCCAAAACTGAGGCACGTGTACATCGAAGGTAAATAGAATTCGGCAATGCCCTCCTCCACGAACGTTGGGGGGGGCATTTTGCTACCTGCTGCCTTATGAGTAGCTGATGCGTCGAATCTCCTTGAAACTGCATCTCAGATCGTGCAAACATAGCGTCTAGTTTGCGCCAGGGAGGCGTACCGCGAGCCATGTCCTAGGCTGGCCGTACTCTAACCAGCATGGGGAAAGAGAATGTGGACTTACATAGCGCGTAGAATGTTGTGGGTGCCTGTAATAATATTTGCAGCATCGCTAATGACCTTTTCACTAGGTCGCTTCGGGCCCGGAGACCCTGTAGAGGTGATTCTAGGCGATCGCTACGAGCAGCGGGCGGCGGACAATATCCGAGCCCAGCTTGGGCTGGACAGGCCGTTTCACGTGCAATATGCCGACTACATGTGGGGCGTCGTGCGTGGAGACTTTGGCGAAAGTTACCGTCACCGCGACCACTCAGTCTCGTCGCTCCTGTTTCCCAAGTTTCTCGTCTCATTCCAGGTCAACCTGGCTGCCATGATCGTTAGCCTGGGCTTAGGGCTGCCGCTGGGATTCTGGGTGGCTCACAAGCAGGGTCAGTGGATGGACCCCACGACGGTCGGCATCGCCCTTTTTCTGATGTCCATTCCTATCATGGTTACTATTCCCGCGACGCTGTGGGTTCTTTGCCTCAAGTGGGGCGTTGTGCCATGTTCGGGCTGGGGGGGCCTGTTTGATCTGCGAATCATAGTTCCCGCGCTTACCCTGGGCATTCCAGGGATAGCGGGTCTGGCCCGTCTAATGCGGGCCAGTACGCTGGACGTCATGGGCCAGGACTTTATAAGGACTGCCAAGTCCAAGGGCCTGTCCAGCTTCACGGTGGACACCAGGCATCTCCTAAAAAATGCGATGATCCCCATCGTAACTGTGCTCTCATTCTCTCTGGTTGGCATGTTCACCACCAGCTTCATCGTGGAGAAGATTCTAGGTATACCTGGGGTGGGCCAATTTACCATAGACGCCGTGTTTAACAGGGATTACCCGATTATTATGGCTATGACGATACTGGCATCTGCTGCATTCGTCTTCGCGAACCTTCTCGCAGATATAGCCTACGCATTTATCGACCCAAGAATTCGATACCAGTGAATAACAGGCTCGCTCACGTGTACATCATCTGTAACGAAACTCTTGTTCGGGGAGACTACTAATGGCCGTAGCTGAGGTTATCGAACAGCTGGAAGCCAATGACAAGCGAAAAGGGCACCTATCGAGGGCGTTTTCCAGGCTCATTCGAAAGAAACTCGCTGTTGTATCCATGGCTGTTCTGATAGTTGTGTACTCTGCGGGTATATTCGCGCCCTTCGTGGCCCCTTACGACTATACGGTGCAGGACTACACGTCCATCCGCAAAGGGCCCAGCCTGGAGCACCTGGCAGGAACCGACTTCGCGGGTAGGGATGTTCTTACAAGGGTCATTTGGGGTGTCCAGAACACCGTAATCATCACGGTGGTATCTATGGCAACTGGTGGACTTGTCATCGGCGTCAGCCTGGGCCTGATATCAGGTTACTTTGGAAAGTGGGTAGACGGGTTGATCATGCGGGCGGGTGAGTTATTTGCCTCCTTTCCCGAGATTCTCTTGATAATATTGTTGGCTGCCACTTTGCGTCCTCGAATTGTGGATTGGGTCCGGGCCATCGAAGACAACACATTCATGGATGGGCTGGTACGCTCAGGTGCCGCCGATTACTTCGTGATATCTCTGGCACTAGTGGCCTTTGGCTGGGTTGGCATGGCCCGGCTGGTGCGAGCTCAGGTACTCACTCTCAGAGATACCCAGCATGTAGAGGCGGCCAAAGCCGTAGGCGCATCCACACCACGAATACTGTTTCTTCACCTTTTGCCCAATGCCATCAGTCCCATCGTCGTGATGGTAACCATGGGCATGGGAGTGCTAATAGGTCTGGAAATCATCTTGAGCTGGCTTGGATTGGGAATCCAGCCCCCTCGACCCAGCCTGGGCAGAATGCTGCTGGAAGGGGGTAACCTCAGCGCCTTGCGTGCAGTGCCATGGATGCTGCTGGCACCCGGCACCGTTGCTCTGCTGCTCATATTCGCCTGGAACCTGTTGGGCGATGCCCTAAACGACGCCTTGAACCCGCGTACTAGATAAGGCTTCTTAGCGCGCCTCAACTCTCATCTATTGAATCTTCTATTTCTTCTCTGGTTGCGTCCCGTGTAAAAATACTGTATCCCTTGTAGGTGTAATTCACCTGAAGGGAAAAATATGGGATTCAAACTTCTGCTGCTTCCTCCCGGAGGCGATAAAAATACCCTAGTCACTCAGGATTGGCCCCGAGAGATCAAGAAAGCGTGCCCCGATGTCGAGATCCGTGTCGCCACCTCCGTAGGCGAGGCCATGGAGATGATTGATGACGTGGATGCTGCTTTTGGCGATATCGCTCCGGAGCTTTTAGAGAGGGCTCACAACCTCAAGTGGATTGCCTGTCCGCAGGCTGGCCCCAGAGCCGGTTACTACCACGAGAGCCTAATCTCCAGCGACGTGGTCGTCACCAATACAAAAGAGATCTATAACGATCACATTAGCGCGCATATCATGTCCTATGTTCTGGCCTTCGCCAGGGGACTGCAGGTATACATCCCGCTGCAAAACAAGAGTGACTGGAAGCCTGGTTACGATATCACTCACCTGCCTGAGGCGACGATAGGCATCATCGGCCTGGGAGGAATCGGAGCGGAAACAGCCCGACTCTGCGCCGAATTTGGCATGACCGTGCTGGCCGTTGATCCCAGGGTCACTGAGCCGACTAAGGGTGTCGCCGAGATCTTCGCACCTGACGCGCTCAAGCAGGTGCTGCCTAGATGCGACTTCGTTGTGCTGACTGTGCCCGAGACGCCTGAGACGCAGGGGCTGTTCAACAAAAAGACGTTGGGCTACATGAAGAGTACAGCGCGGCTAATCAACATAGGACGGGGCGCTGTGGTAGTTCTCGACGATCTTGCGGATGCGCTACGGGCAGGCATCATTGGTGGCGCTGCTCTTGATGTATTCGAAATAGAGCCCTTGCCGTCGGACCATTCCCTGTGGTCTATGGAGAACGTAATCATCACCCCGCATGTCGCTGGCGCAGGCCCTTACCTTGAGGACCGGCGCACCGATCTCTTTGTGGAGAACTGTGTCCGCTTTAATGAAGGACTTGAGCTCAAGAATGTCGTGGACAAGAACAACTGGTTCTAACAAGCCATATTCAGGGTGCTATAGATGAATATTCACCTGGTGGACGGGACATACGAGCTATTCCGGGCATATTTTGCCATGCCCAAGATCACCTCTCCTGATGGTCGTCCTGTGGGCGCTGTCAGAGGCATAATGCAGACGCTGTTATTGCTGCTGCGTCAGGAAGGCACCAGCCACGTAGCGTGCGCCTTTGACCACGAGGTCGAGTCGTTCCGAAACGCTATGTTCGACGGCTATAAGACAGGCGAAGGCATCTCCGAAGACCTCCTGGCCCAATTCGACCTGGCAGAGCGGGCAGCGAAGGCGTTGGGAATTGTCGTCTGGCCCATGATTGAGTTCGAGGCGGACGATGTAATCGCCTCAGCCGCTCACAAGTGGGCTGAGACTCAAGGCGTAGATCAGATCGTCATGTGCACCCCTGACAAGGACCTTGCTCAGATGGTGCTAGATCCCAAAATAGTGGCACTGGACAGGCGCAGGGACATCACCTTGGACACACAGGGAGTCGTCGATAAGTTTGGTGTAATGCCGGAGTCCATCCCCGACTACCTTGCGCTGGTCGGCGACTCCGCAGATGGCATTCCGGGCATACCCCGATGGGGCGCCAAGTCTGCTTCTATCGTTCTGGCTAGGTATTTGCACCTGGAGCAGATTCCATCAGATGTGCAGCAGTGGGATGTAACAGTCCGTGGTGCAGCCACTATGTCGGCTAATCTTGAAGAGAGGCGCTCAGACGCAGCGCTGTACAAGGAATTGGCTACATTGAGGCTGGACGTCCTGATATCGGAGACCGTCGAAGAGCTGGAGTGGCTGGGAGTGCCCAGGGCGCCATTTGAGGCATTGTGTGCCGAGCTGGGCTTCAATAGTATGCTGACACTGCCTCATCGCTGGCTTGGGGAAGACGCTTAATTATTTGGGCCGATACCCGGCCTGCTGGACCGCGTGGCGCTCGAAACGATCCAGCCTCGTCCTAGTCTAATCAGGGCCTTTTTGGTCGACTAGCACCCTTTGTATTCATCGCATTCGCACCCGCTACCTGACTCTGTGCAACGCAGGAGCAGGCCTATCTGAAGGCGCGATTTCTCGTGACCGCAGAATAGTCGGCAATCTGCTGAAAACCCCTATCACAAGTATAAACGCTACCCCTATGGCGGCTGACACTGGTGTTAGGTGCTGGGCAAATCAAAACTAGCACCCACACCTTCTACGGGCGTCCTGCCACGCCCTGGGGCATGGGCTGGACTAGTATGTGTGTGCGTAGGCACTCTTTAGGCACACATAAAGCACACTGGCCGTCCTAAGCGGGACGGGATAGGACGATATCGAATTCAATGCGGAAATTCGCATTCAAAATTAGCTTAACAGTAATCCTCACTATCACGATGGGACTAGTTCTGGGCCTTGCCTCCGTCGCGTTGATATTGCTTGACGTGAAGAGGGAAACGGCTGAGTTTACGGAAGATGTGAAGGTAAGAGGACTGTCTCTTTCGACAGCGGTTTCAGACGTTTTTGCTGAACCGATCGCTTCCAATGACACAGAGGCCGTGGCCAATGCCGTCCCGGCTGTTGGTCACCGATGTGCTAATGCCGATGATGGGAGCAAAAGACCTGGCTGCGATAATGAGTGACATTCATCCTGAAGCACTGGTCGTTTTCACATCAGGGTACGCAGCTGAATCCCTCATTGGCCACGGAGCCATGGCAACCGACACCACTTTCATACAGAAGCCCCTGAGCAGAGAAGGCCTCTTGGAGAAGATAGAAGAGGCAGAGTTTGCCAGAACCATCGAGATAAATGAGGCCGTCGGTACAACAGCCGAAACAGGATAAGTGGTATCAGGAGTCATTGTCTGAGATCTTGCCGGCCAGAGCTGTGCAGAGGGTGCTAAGGGGAAGGAGTGCCCCCGGTGGGACTCGAACCCACGCTTCTGGCTCCGGAGGCCAACGCTCTATCCGCTGAGCTACAGGGGCAACACTAGAAAATATATCATTCGCTTGGAATCATCACAAGCTGCTTTCTGCAAATGGCATCGTTAGATTGCTCGTGGTTTACATAGCCTGAACAGCGTCTTTCATGCCTAAAAAGAGAAAACTCTCCTGAACTCAGCCTTTTCCTTGTAAGCATAAATCAGTTCACTCTCTCGCGCTGAAACAGCAAGTTAATCGCCATTTGTGCATTTGGTGCCTCAGTTGACTGTGATTTCAAAGCAATTGGGTCAAATAGGCTATTGAACTTTTTATGCATGTTGAGTGATGATTAGATTATGCGGTTAGTTCCCTCCCCAGGGTGGCTGAATCTGAATTGAAATCATACCGTGAGACTTGCTTCGTATACGCCCGCAGGCCTTAGTGTCAGCGGCCCGAAGGTCAGTTCCAAAAGGGTACTGAAAGGTATTGACATCAGGTTCCACGGTGAATATGATTAGACCGCTGTTCGAAGGTCGCTGGGTTAGCCGGCGAAATTTTTGTTCAGTTATTTTTGCCGCATGTTGTAATTAGCGGCTATGTCGCATCTTCAATGTATATATAGAGGTGGTCAGATGAGAAAGCTTTTCCCGTCCAAGGGTAAGACGATTACCCTGCTTTTCTCTGTTTTCGTCATAGGCATATTAGCGTGTACGGGTCCTCAGGGACCTCAAGGTGCTTCTGGATTACCGGGTCTTCCGGGTAACCCTGGTGGTACTGGTGCGGCTGGTGAACCTGGACTTCCGGGTAACCCCGGTAATCCTGGTGCTCCTGGTCCCGCTGGTCCCGCTGGTTCTACCGGTACTGCTGGTACTGCTGGCAGTGCAGGCGAAGAAGGTAGTAGCGGTAGTAGTGCCTCAGGTGGACAGGCGTCCATTACGCTCAGTAAGGAAACTGTTGGTATAAACGGTGCCTTGAGCGTGTCGGGTTCCGGCTTCAAGGCAAACGAGACTGTAGCAGTCTTGTTGGTAATCGATGACACAACCCAGTCTTTGCTAGGTGGTGGAATCGGTGTCCGAAATGCTCGAGCTCAGGTAACAGCTGATGCTGGTGGAAACTTCAGGTACTCAACACCAGATATTGGCTCAGCCATGAAGAAGCCAACTAAGGCTAGGTTAATTGCACTGTCCAGTGGCGGAGCTAATCCCTTCGCAGTGCTGGGGAGCGGATCACAGGGAAGCAGAGCCAGCGCATCCATCGGCGTGGTGGAAATGGGTTCTGGTGGAACACCTAGCATCGCACTTAGCCAATCAGTCGTAGCAGTGGGCGGAGACATTACCGTACTACTGGCAGGCTGGGCAGCTGGTGAAAGCGTCACCGTTTCTATAGGAGGTGAGGCTGTAGCTGGTGGAGTCGTTAACGACTTTGGTGCTCTATCACTAACGGCAACCGTAGATCAGGATGCCGATGTGTACAGCGTCAATGCCAGTGGTAGTGCTTCGTCTAGCACGGTAAGTGCTCCAATCTTGGTAGCAGTTACCAATAAGTAACAGCCAAGCGCTGAAATAGAACTGGAAAATAGGCCTTCGCATTGAATTGCGGAGGCCTATTTTATTGCTCCAAAACTGGGTTGGGCTATACCATATATAGATAGGGCCTGGCTCCAATAGTGCGTCGCGTTGGCCGTAGCTGGTGTTTCATGAGTGATGCCAACGCTGCATGGGCTCGCAGCCTTGGAGCAATAGGCGCAAGGTCAGCACTACAGACCATCAGGCAGCGTCAGAGTTGTGTTGGAGGCTTTTCTGCTGTCAATGTGCGACCATTCCGAGGGCCGTACGCAGTTGCCAGCTTTGGCAGCGGCATCATATTGGTCAAGGGATGTGGAGAAGGCCAATGCCGTCATTAGGGCATGCAGGCAGGGATTGATGCTCTGGGCAGCGGTTGTTAATATTTTGGCCGTGGTAGGATTATGCGGGACTGGCTGGTGAGGTACTGGTTCAGAGCCACACGGACGGTAGGGCATTACTCTCGGACGGACCCTATAAGGACGATGAAGATGGCACCAGTCCTCCTACGGCGTCACGAGATGCCTATAGCGGCGTATTAGCAGCGATAGTGACAGAAACCCAGCATGCTGAAGACGTGCTCACAGTGATAGGGACCTCGTATGCGGCCCTTTCAGCGGAATCTGAGTGTCAAAGCCGGGTAGGTGTGCCATAGAGGTGAAAAAAGGCTCGGCCATTGGCGTATTACTCTGCTCAGGCCGATTCTTTAACACTCTCGACAGGGCGCTTCGTAACCTTCAGGCGTTTCAGTCGCCGACCAGTAGTAGAGATAACCTCTATCTTTAGGCCGTCGTAGTTCATTGAGTCGCCAGGATTTGGGATCTTGCCCAGACGCTGGTAGACAAAGCCGCCCAGCGTATCGAAGCCGTCTCCTTCGACAACTAGGCCGAGGAGTTCGTTCAGATCATCAATGCTGGTGCGAGCGTCCATCATGTACTCGGTATCACTTAGAGAAATTATCTCGGGCTCGCCTTCGTCAAACTCATCCAATATCTCGCCCACAATCTCTTCAAGCAAGTCTTCGATGGTCACGAGGCCGGAAACACCTCCGTACTCATCGACCACAATCGCCATGTGGACTCGCCGGTTCTGGAACTCGCTAAGCAGGTCTTCCAGGGACTTTGATTCTGGTATGAACAGAGGAGGCCTCAGTATGCTCTCCACTAGAATCTCAGGGGCATTCTTGCGAGTTGCCAGCTCCCCAAGAATGTCTCTGGCATATGCGATACCCTCTATGCGATCCAGACGCTCCCTATAGACTGGGATTCGGCTGTGGCCCTTTTCGACCATCATTGCGGCCATCTCCCCAATAGGCATGCCAATCTCCGCGACGGTCATGTCGACCCTGGGGATCATTATCTCTCTTGCAACGGTGTCGTCTAGGTCAACGACGCCGCGTATCATCTCCACCTCGCGCTGGTCCAGCAGCTCGCCGTCTTCCTCCAGGGCCATGCCGATCTCGACGACTGGAATGTCGGTGTCCTCGTGGCCGTTGCCATTTGGCCGAGCGAACTTGGCGGTGAAGGCTGCGACAAATAAGAGAACGGGATGAAGACACCAGGCCAGCGTTCTCACTGGATAAGCTGCCTTGAGGGCGATTTTGTCGCCGTGTGACGCTGACACGGACCGTACAACGGCGTATGCCACCAGCGGCATGCTCAGCACGACGAGGCCAGACACGGCGATCGCCACCCAATTCTGCCCCACCTGAGTCAGGGCAAAAACCGCAGCGGATACGAAGCCGCCTGCCAGGCTCAAGTATTTGAGCACGGTTACCGACCCGACTGGACCTAGGGGGAGGGATTGAAGGGTGTCTAGCTTAGCGGCTCCGGGCTGTTCCTCTGCCACCAGTCGCTGCACGCGCTCGCGCCGCACTGCGGATATCGTCGATTCGGCGAGATACGCCAGGTTAAATACAAGAAACGAACCAATGAAGGTTATTGCGGGTAAGAGGGTACTGCTACTATCACTATCCATAGTAATAAACGCTCATGGTCAAATAATCGACCCGATGCGTTATGAACTCGGCTCCTTATCTAAATCTAATTTTGGTTTCTTCGGAAATTCTTTTGCCGGAACTCCCACTACTAGGGAGTCGGCCGCCACGTCCTTTGTAACGACAGCGCCTGCTCCGGTGGAAGACCTGTCGCCCATGGTCACAGGGGCGATAAGCATGGTGTCGCAGCTTACGAAAACGTCGTCGCCAATATGGGTCTCGTTCTTGTTTTCGCCGTCAAAATTGCAGGTGATGGCACCGGCGCCGATATTTACGTTGCTGCCGAGATGGGCATCGCCCATGTAGCTGAAGTGGCCCATCTTCGTGTCCGGTCCAAGATGGCTATTCTTGATTTCAGCGGAGGTTCCTACGTGAACGCCGCTCTCCAGATGCGAACCGCCGCGAATATGGCTGAATGGTCCAACGTCCACTCTGTCGCCTAAATGAGAGTCCCTTATGACAGAAGAAAGGACCCCGCATCTGTCGCCAATAATGGAGTCTGAGATCATAGAGTTTGGTCCGATGCGGCAGGCTATGCCCACCAGCGTTCGGCCCGTTAGGTGCGTGTTAGGCAGGATAACAGTGTCTTGGCCCAGCTTGACTGTGTGGTCGATATACACAGACGAAGGGTCAGGCATGGATACGCCTTCCATCATCCAGTTCTCTCGAATGCGTTGGCGCATGACGTTCTCGGCCTCAGCCATCTGAACACGATTATTCACACCCATGACTTCGTAGGCGTCCTCGGATAGTACCGACTCTACCTGCATGCCCTGTTTAGCGGCCAATGCCACGAGGTCAGTGAGGAACACTTCGCCCTTTCGGGAGGGTGGTAGGCCATTGAGATGTTTCCATAGCCAGGCTGCTCGGAAGCAGTAAAAGCCGCTGTTGATCTCACGAATGGCTTTTGTCTCGGCGTCTGCGTCCTGCTCCTCAATTATCGCTGTGACGGAGCCAGACGAGTCACGGATTATCCGTCCCAAGCCGTCGGGGTTTACCAGTTTTGAAGTAAGCAGAGTAATGCATGCCTCAGTATCGTCGTGAAGCTTCATCATCTGCTTCAGCGTCTGGGCAGCAACAAGAGGCACGTCGCCGTACATCACCAGGACGTTGTCCGCGCTCTTAAGCACTTCCTCGGCCTGTAATACCGCGTGGCCGGTGCCCAGCTGCTCCTCTTGGGTGACATACGAAACGTCTGATCCGAGGGCGGACTCGATCTGCTGGGAGTCTGATGGCACAACCACGGCGATTGGCCCTAGGCCTGCCTGTCTTGCTGCAATCTCGACAAGGCACAGCATCTCTGTCCCGCACACGCGGTGGAGTACCTTGGGAGTTTGGGAGTTCATGCGGGTGCCCTTGCCGGCGGCAAGGATGACTGCGGCGTGTGTGCTCATATCCTTAAAACCACAAACTGCCCATGGCAACGACTGTTATCTGTTGCATGAGGCAGTTTAGTTTCGGGCGTTTTCCAGAAGAATCGTCCACCTTAAATAATCATACCACGATAGGCGCAGTCTGGTCAATGAGTCAGATTAAGGCTCGCCACCGGCTTACAGGGCCGCAGGTGCATTTCGGTCCTAAGTTTTCTGTGCTTTAGCAACTTCGGAAACATGCTTAGGCGGGCGGGCCATCATCACTAGAATCATAGTTGCCCCGCCAATGACGGCGAAGGTCATAAAAGCGATCATGTAGCTGCCAGTGATGTCGAATATAGCGCCCGACAGCAGTGCCCCGATTGCCTGACCCATTGACGTAAAGGGTTCTGCAATGCCGCGAATGACACCAAGAGAGCGCCTCCCGAAATAGTTGGCGAAGGCCACTGGAGGCACAACCAGCAAGCCGCCTACGCCAAACCCGAAGAGGCCCGAATAACCCAGGGCCTCGGCATTGGTATCGGCTGCGACCAGCAGGACAGAGGCAATGGCCATTATCAGAGCCACCAGGGCTAAGGTCACCCTTGCCGGGAGTCTATCGACAAGCCATCCCCAAATCATGCTGCTTACGCCCATGAAGCCCGCGTTGAAGCTCAAGGCGAGGCCTGCAACGGATGCGCTTAGCCCTTGATCTCGGAAGTACGCCGCCATGTGAACGTTGATTCCGGATTGCATGACGAATAGCAGGCCGATGCCTATGGCCAATATCCAAAGGGCCGATGTTCGCATAGCCTGTTTGGACGTCCACTCGGGTTCCTCAACCACAGTGGTCGCGTCACCGCCTGTGCTTGGGTCGGGCGTGTCGCCATCTGGAAGAAGCCCCACATCCTCGGGCCGCTGAACTATCAGGAGTGAAACCGGGAGCAGCGCTATTATCCACACCATGAGCCCCAGCACGAACCAGGCAGAGCGCCAACCGGAGCTGGCAATGATCAGGGAAGCGATTACAGGGAAGCTCACCATGCCTATTGAGTGGGACAAAGACAGAAGGCCGTTGGCCCGACCTCTGGTCCTGATAAACCAGCGGGACACGACTACTGATGCGCCGATCTGAATCGGGCTGGCGAAGATCACACGTCCAGTGGCGTAGGCCAGGTAGAACACTACTGGGGCAGTAGCCCAGGCTAGCGACATGGTCGAAAGGCCGAGAATGAAGATGCTTGAGGCCAGCACTAACCTGGCGCCATATTTGTCCACCAGCCAGCCTATGACAGGCGAGGCCAGCGTTGCCAGCACGCCGCCCAGGCTTGCGGCACCTGCGATAAGCGTTCTGCTCCAGCCAAGCTCATCAGATAAGGGAAAGATGAATACGGCGATGGTCAGGCTGGCGGCGGCATTGCGTACTACCATGGAACTGCCGGCTGCCGCTAGAATCACCCATCCGTAATAAATGGGGCTGCGTCTAGCCAGTCTTTCGGCTAGCGCCACCGTTTACTCCGATCGCATGGTCGGGCTGTATATGTGTACATATATGTGTTAAATTCCGTCGGAAATAACTGTGTCCATACCCTGCGATGCTACCATTCAGCTTTCCGTATCGTCAACGAAAGTTTTTTGAACGGGTTCTGTAAGGAACTGGTAGGAACCGTCTTACGTTCTGCCTAAAGTGTTGGGTGACGGGTGACGCGGGGTGGACTGAAATTGCTAAAAAGCGTCAGGGCAAGAAATAATGAATCAAGATACGCTGAAGAAGCTGATAACAGAGCTAATAACCTCGGACCAGATGCTGGTCGTTATAGATTCGGGCGGTGCCGTCAGCGAGATGCACGCCAGGGGCATGCCGGAACCCGAGTACAAGGGCCAGTGGGCCACTATCGAGTCCAAGGACTGGCACGTGCACCTTAATCTTTCCACCGTCGATGGTGCGCAGTTCGTGGAGAATTCCGACAGCGGCCACGATATTATGCCCAAGATCTACTACGTCCGGCTGTCTGCTGCGGACGGCGTTACGCTGATTCGGTTTTATTTTCCCAATCCCTGGTTAGACGACAATGAAAAAGCCACTGAGTATCAGCCAGAGCGCCTGAAATACTTCGAAGAGTTCCGGGACAGCTACGTGGGAACGAACGAAGTCGTGTTTGTCAGACGAGGCAGCGGCGAAGACAGGTATTTTGCCGACGTTGCGGGAATCCCAGCAGAAGTTTAAAGCGGCGAAACTTACAGCCAAAGCCAATAGCAGGTTAGGAAGAAAACAATGACCAGCCCCCTCGAAGGCATTAGAATTCTAGATCTCACCCAGGTCCAGGCCGGCCCGTCCTGCACACAATTGCTGGCATGGATGGGTGCCGACGTCATTAAGGTAGAGGAGCCGGGAGTAGGCGATCGCACCAGGCATGAGCGGGCCATAGATCCCGATGTGGACAGCTTCTACTTCCTGGTGTTCAACTCCAACAAGCGCAGTGTCACTCTGAATCTCAAGACTGAGGAGGGCAGGGCGCTCTTCCTTAAATTGGTAGAAGTATCGGACGTAGTCGTAGAAAACTATGGACCAGGCCGCATGGACATTTTTGGCCTGGGCTACGATGTTCTCAAGGACGCCAAGTCCGATATCATTTACGCCACCATTAAGGGCTTCGGGACTTACGGGCCCTATGCTCACATCAAAAGCTTTGAGCACATCGCTCAGGCCATGGGCGGCGCCATGAGCGCCAACGGTAATCTAGGTGACCAGCCGACCTTTGTCGCCCCGGGCGTCGGCGATTCCGGCACCGGGCTGCACTGCGCCATCGGCATACTAGCGGCACTGCGCCAGCGCGATCAGACCGGCGAAGCGCAGGAGGTTGAGGTATCTATGCAGGATGCCATCGTCAATCTGATGCGCATCCGCACCATAGACACGCTAAATGACCAGAAACCTGTGCCTCGAAACGGCAACCGCGCTTGGGGCGGTCCTAGCCTTATTTACCCTTGTCATCCTGGCGGCACAGACGATTATATTGCCCTGGTTCTGGCTGGCGACTCCTGGGATACGATCTTGGCTCTGGCAGACCGGGCCGACCTGATGGGTGACGAGCGGTACGCCACGAAGGAGGCCCGCGATCAGCGTCCTGCCGAGGTAGAGGCCATCGTCAGCGCATACACCATGACGAAGCGAAAGCACGAGCTAATGGCGGAGCTGGCGGAGTTGGGAGTGGCCTGCGGCGCGGTACAAGATACCTGCGAGGTGCTTGAGGACCCTCATCTGAAAGCCAGGGAGATGCTGGTGGAAATGGATGACCCTGCCAGAGGGAAGTACATTGCTATGGGCTGTCCTATTAAGATTGCGTCAAATCCTGTCGATGTGAAGCCGCCTCCTCTTTTAAGCGAGCACTCGGACGAGGTGTTTTCTGACTTATTGGGACTTGGCGAGGAGGAGCTAACCTCCCTGAGAAGCTCCGGTGTCATCTAATTATTTGTATGATCGGTACTTTTTCTGGAGTGTTGCAGGGCTTTTGTGAAAAGCGAATCTTATTTCTAGTGAAGATAAGGGTGTAGGCATAACAGGTAATGAGTAACGAACTTGGACCTATGGAAATACCCCATGACATCATGCTGAAGGCTTTCGAAGAGTCGAGGAAGGCGTTTCCTGCGGAGTGCTGTGGCTGGATGGCAGGCCCTGACGAAGGCTCAGTGTCTTCTATAAGGCCATGCGCCAATCATCAGGAAAAAGGCGGGCACCCCATAGCGTCAGAGCGGGGTTCAGAGACGGCCTACGTTATTGAGGGCGACGATCTGTTTGAGCTAAACCGTAGCTTCGATGGCGACACGCCAGCCCGTATTATCTACCACTCCCACCCCAACGGTCTGGCCTACTTATCACCCACAGACAGGGAAGTTGCCGCGAGCCCGTGGGGAGATGGCCCCGCTTTTCCTGTCCAGCAACTGGTGGTGGGAATAGACGAAAATCGGGTGGTGGAGGCAGCGCTATTCACCTGGTCTGATGACGCGGGGGAATTCGTAGAGGTAGCACGGTTTGAGGGCGCTGAATACTGATGTCTCCTTGGCATAGTAGAAACTGACGTTCTAAGCCGACCTGACGTTTTGATGCACCGACAATGCGATTGTATTAAGGGAAGGTAGTACACATGCAACGCACCACGATGTGCCAGACCGGCTACTATGAAATTGAATCGCTTGTCTACGAAGCCATTGAGGTGCTAGAATTGTTCCTACCTCCGATAACATTCCATCGACCACAATGTTTTTTATCACAGCCTGACGCTAGATGGCGTTCCAGGTTCCACGTAGGTCCTTATGAAGGGAGATTTGTCAGTTTGGGAAGTATCAACGTAGCGATAATTGGTGTGGGCAACTGCGCTTCATCTCTGATTCAGGGGATACACAAATATGCAGACGTAACAAATGACTCGGGGGCCATACCTGGTCTCATGCACCCAGTGCTCGGCGAGTACGGCATTGGCGACATTAATGTAGTAGCAGCGTTTGATGTGGATGCCAGTAAGGTAGGTAAAGACCTATCTGATGCCATCTACTCCGAGCCCAACAATACTAAGAGGTTCTTTGATGTGCCTCACACTGGTGTTACCGTACAGCGTGGAATGGTCCACGACGGCGTCGGCAAGTATATGTCAGAAATAATAACCAAAGCCTCTGGTCCTACGGACGACGTGGCCGGTATTCTCAAGGAGCGCGAGGTAGACGTGGTGATCAACTACCTGCCCGTCGGCTCTGAAGAGGCGACCAAGTGGTATGTCGAGCAGGTCCTTCAGGCAGGGTGTGGTTTCATCAACTGCGTTCCTGTCTTTATCGCCAGCGGTGAAGGCAACTACTGGCAGCGCCGGTTCCAAGAGGCGGGCGTTCCAATTATCGGAGACGACATCAAGTCTCAGGTAGGCGCAACAATTATTCACCGTGTGCTTACAAGGCTCTTTATGGACCGTGGTGTTCAGTTGGATAATACTTATCAACTGAACTTCGGTGGTAACTCTGACTTCCTGAACATGCTGGAGAGGGAGCGCCTTGTCTCCAAGAAGGTTTCCAAGACTCAGGCAGTTACCTCTCAGATGGACCATGCGCTTCCGGACGAAGACATTCACGTAGGCCCCAGCGACTATGTGCCGTGGTTGTCGGACCGAAAGTGGGCATACATTCGATTAGAAGGCACAACCTTCGGAGATGTTCCCCTAAACGTGGAGCTGAAACTGGAGGTATGGGACAGCCCCAACTCCGCCGGAGTCGTAATTGACGCCATCAGGTGCGCGAAAATTGCCAAGGATAGAGGGCTAAGTGGCCCCATTCTTGGGCCGTCTTCTTACTTCATGAAGTCGCCGCCTGTCCAGTACACCGACGACGAAGCCCGCATTCGTGTGGAAGATTTCATTATCGGTAAAGAGTAGGTTTATTGGCGTTCTGACGTCTTTCGGTTGCCCTGCAACGCTGGGTGACTAGGCAACGCTGGACCAGGTGGTACGTCTTACCAATGGGGTATTATTTATGGATCGTCCAGCAAAAATAGCCCTTGTTTCGCCATATGATCACGCTTTCTTCGGAGGCGTTCCAGATCACATAAATAGTTTGGCCTCACAATTTCGGCAGTGGGGCCACATTGTCAAGATAATCGCCCCCTGTTCAGACCTATCCCGCGTCGAAGACCGCGATTTCATTCCCATGGGCAAGGCGGTTCCGATCCCCAGTGGCGGCTCCATTGCCCGAGTGTCTTTTTCGGTGTGGCTCAGGCCCCGCATCAAGCAGCTTCTAGCGGAAGAGGCCTTTGATTACATCCATCTTCATGAGCCCTTTGCCGGTCTGTTGACTGCCAACGTGCTTAGTCAGATGAACCCCTCCACTTCCATCGCCATAGGCACATTTCACACGTACGGTGGCACTCGGCTCTACAAGGTGGGCTTCAAGCGTCTGGCCGTTCCCTACAACCGGAAGTTGCGAGGTCGTATTGCGGTCTCGGAGCCAGCGCGTCAGTTCATAAGCCGCCAGTTCCCGGGCCATTACGAGATCATTCCCAACGGCATCAGAGTGGATGATTTCGATCAGGCGAAGCCTTTCCCGCACCTCCAGGACGGCAAGATCAACCTGCTGTTTTTTGGTCGTTTGGAGAAGCGCAAAGGTCTTAAATATCTCTTAGGTGCCTTTAGCAGACTCAAGTGGGACTTCCCGGAGCTGCGTCTAATCATCGTGGGACCTGGTAAGCCGGATGCGGAGTCGTATCGCATCATTAGTGAGCGCAATCTGCAAGACGTGGAGATTGTGGGCATGGTCTCTGAAGAGGACAAGTTCCGCTATTATAAGTCTGCGCATATCTACTGTTCGCCGGCCACCGGTAAGGAAAGCTTTGGAATCGTGTTGCTGGAGGCCATGGCGGCGGGAACTCCCGTCGTCGCTACAAACATTGCAGGCTATTCGGGCGTTATCGCAAACGAGAAGGACGGCCTTCTGGTGCCGCCTAAGGACGACGAGGCGCTGGCCGAAGCTATAGCCAGGCTAATGAAAGATAAAGGGCTCGGCCTTGCCCTATCGGCGAATGGCCGTGCCAAGGCTGAGGAGTACAGGTGGGAGCGGGTTGCCGGTAAGATCATGGAGTACTACGAATCCGTAGCGCAGCCCACAAGGCTAGCTGTTTCTTGAACAAGCACTCAACGCTAGTCTCCGACATCGCCTGCTCATTCTTTATTTCAGTAACTCAACATCACAGGGTGACCTTTGAATAAAGTCCGAACCTACGCCCGCCAGCTTCTCTCTGAATACGTTGAACTCCCCGTGGCCTCCGTCCTGGCCAAGCTGCGTATCAGCCCAAACGCCATCACGATGGCAGGTCTGGCAGGAGCCGGTCTTAGCGGGTACATCATTGCCACTGGCAACCTCTGGGCAGGGGGCATAGTCATGCTGGTCGCAGGCATTTTGGACCTATTTGACGGCGCCTTGGCCAGGGCTACCGGTCGGGCATCCCGGTTTGGTGCGCTGCTAGACTCGGTCGTGGACAGACTATCGGAAATCGTAGTGCTGTTGGGGCTGCTAATCTTTTACCTGAATAGCTCGTCTTCCAATGGCGCCATCCTGGTTTACCTTGCTGTGACCGCCTCAGTAATGGTCAGCTACCTTCGCGCCAGGTCTGAAGGGCTTGGCATCGAAAACCGAGGCGGTATCATGACGCGGCCTGAACGGGTGGCCCTCATGGGCATCGGGCTAATCGTCGCGCACTGGTACCCGTTATTCCTGATGGTGGTGTTAGGATTGATAGCCGTATTGGCCCTATTTACGACCGGACAGCGTCTCTTCTACACCTGGCGTGGCCTCCGCGACGAGGAAGTCCAGAGCTAGACCACCTGGTTCGGACTTAGTATGCTCGTTATCTCCGAAGATAAATGGCCAAATATTCGCATAGCTGCCTAAAACTAGCTGCGTTACAATATTTGTTGAAAACTATTTGATTAAAGCACTTCGTATTGGTCGTCAGGAGGGTCCGAAACATTGATGTTGGGAAGGATTAAGTACTTGTTGGTGGCCGTTTTGGCGGGACTTCTACTGCTGTCTGCAGATGCGGCGCAGGCCCAGTCCGGCGGCATAGAGGTTGTGTCGTCCAGTGCGACCAGTGAATTTCCTGTGGGCATGAGGTTCCGCTTGGGAGTGCTATCTCTTAACGAAATTGAAGAGATAGCAGTTCGTTTCAGAATAGGGGAGCAGACGAGAGGCGAATATAACTACCTTGAAGTTGAACAGGTTGGGCAACTGGTGGATTCCGAGCTGTTCTTCCGTACCAATACTGGATCCAGGTACATTCCCCCTGGCACGATAATTCGCTATGCGTTCGAAATATTGGACGTGGAGGGCAACCAACTCGACACCGATCGGGAAGAGTTCATATATTCTGACGCCCGCTTTCAGTGGGACGAGATTGTCGAGGGGGCGGTGACCGTTGCCTATCACGGGCCGGTGAAACGTAGGGCAGAAGCCATATTAGATGCCATCATAGAGACGAACCGGGTAATGGGTCCGATAATTGGCGCTGATACGACAGAGCCTATTCGCGTGACGGTATATAACAGTGTGGCGGAAATGCTAGATGCCTTGCCTCCGGCCAGCGCAGCAATTCGCCGGGAGCTTATCACCGAGGGGCAGGCCTTCGTGGACGTTGGCACGCTGCTGGTGCTGGGCGGAGGCAATAGGCCGAGGGGCACCGCGTCCCACGAGGTCATGCACATATTGTCCCACAGAGCGGGAGATAGCATCTTCCGCAGGGTGCCATCCTGGTTGGGTGAAGGCCTATCTGAGCTTGCAAATCTGGAGCCGGGGGATTCCTACGATCGACACCTGGATTTTGCGATTGCCAACGACAGGCTGTTGCCAATCACATCCATGAGCAGTCTCCCTGGCAACCCGACAGATGTAATTATCTTCTACGGACAGGCCAGGAGCATTGTGCAGCATATGGTGGATAAGTACGGCACCGAAAGCATGCGTGAATTGATGGCGTCCATGAAGGAGGGCGTCTCGGTAGATGACGCCATATTAGATATTTATGGTATTAGCCGCGTAGAGCTTGAAAACGAGTGGAGAAATACTCTGGGCGCACCTGAGTTTGTTCCACCGAATCTGGACGCTTACTTGCCAACGTCGGTTCCTGCGGTGGCAATTGAGCTGTTTACGTTTGACGATCTGCGGAACACAGGGACGGGGCCGACGCCTGCAGCCGGAGAAGCACCAACGTCTACTGTGGAGCCTATATATACACCTTCGGCTACGCACATTCCCGAACCCACAGTAGCCGTGGCGGTGGCGGCGACCAGCGATCCTGTGGACGAACCCACTTCGGAACCTGAATTGGTGGAACCTCTACCTACGACGCAGCCGGTGGAGGAGGTCCAGCCCTCTGGTGGGGCCTGCGGAGTTCCTGTTAATGGTGGGCCGATCGAGGTATCTCTATTTGGCGTGCTGTTGGGTCTGGCTGGACTTGGTTACAAGGGGCGGCCTAGGAAAGAATAGCGTGAAGAGAGCATTTTTAAGCTTCAAATTATCAGTGAGTTTTGGGCTGTTATACGTCAGCCAGAACGGCTCGCTCTTCTGCCGATAGGACGCTTTCCAGGTCCAGCAGAATCAAGAGCTTGTTGTCGACCTTGGCGATGCCCATCAGGTAGTCGGGGTCTGCCGTGGTGATCACCGATGATGGAGGCTCCACTGAATCGCTGAAGATTCGCAGAACTTCGTTGACTGCGTCTACGATTACACCTATGTCCTGGCCTCCAATGTCGACCACGACGATTCGGTTTTCAGCCGACTGGTCTCCAACGGGGAGGCCGAAGCGCTTGCGGAGATCCACGACAGGGATTACCTTGCCGCGTAGGTTAATTACACCCTCGACGAACTCTGGCGTTCTGGGGACGTTTGTAATTTTCTGCAATCGGATGATTTCTCGAACGGCCCCGATGTCTACTCCGTAGGACTCCGTGGCCAGGTCGAAGCTAACTAATTGCTGCTCTGTAGAAGTCGCTTCATTTGTTGCTACAGTAGTCATTCAACTGAACCTCTTATCTGAAAAGTATCTGGGTTATGGGATTAATATCCAGGCTGGACAGACCTACTGTCGGCCCCTAGAGATCAATCCTCGGCTTTGCGGAAGTAGCCGCACAACTATTTTTTTCTGAAACTGATATTGGTGTAAGTCAGCGCCTTATTGGTCATATTATCCGAACCGGTGGGCAATGTACTGGAGGTTTCCCGCCATTTGACATAGGGTCATGTACGATGCCAAAGCGTATTAGAATTGAGTACGCTGTCCTTTTGAAAGTTCAAAGGCTTGCTGGGGCTACAGGCAGTGGCCCTTTGTATAAGCTGCTTTAGCCCCCACTCTGATCAATGATAGCCGCCGGTATTAATGCCCATAATAATTCTGATTTGGCCCGCAACCGGATCAATAACTTGAACTAGACTTATTTCTCAGGAATTTGGCAGGGAAATGGTTGTAGGTGCCTTTGTAACCTTCAACTAACTAAAAAAGGCTACGCCAAGCGCAACCTTTTCGAACGAAAGGTATGTAATTGATGTGCCTTTCGTACCATAACTTCCGTCCGTTGACGGCCTGATTTAGGCCTCCAGGCTGACTAATCCCTTCCGTAGCGCGTAACGAAGATGGTCTGTCCCGCTGTGAATGTCGAGTTTTCGCATTATTCGCTGGCGGTATGTCTGTATGGTAAAGGGGCTAACCTGTAGTTTCGTGGCTATGGTCTGGTGGCTGTGGCCCTCTGCCAGCAACGGCAGAACCTCTCGTTCGCGATTGCTCAGGCTGCTGTAGGTGTCGGTTCCCTCTGGATTGCCTGACCTATCAAGGCAGTCGCCTACCAGCTTGGTGGCCTCTACTCCTGAAATGCCAGGCAGCTCGATATCCATCAACACAACATCGGGCTTCATGCTGGTAATGGACTCTACGGCTTCCCAGCCGTCGCTCGCTTCGCCCACCAGGACCATGTCTTGCTGATCCTTGACGATCAGAGACAGCCCTCTTCGTATTATAAGATGATCGTCTACAACGAACACACGGATTTTCGTATTAACAGCTTCACTCATAGCAGTGCTACCGTTTGCTGATGCCAGCTGTACCATGATGTCTCCTATAGTATTAGGCCATATCCCTATTGATAAACCTAAGACCGTATGCGAACTGTCCATCTATTCAAGACATTTGCTACGTTAAACGGATGTAGCGGTCTGTACTTTGTTCCGCTACAGGAAGTACCTAATATCGGTACGCACTGGCTGTACCGGCAAGTGGCCACTCCCTTGACTCTGGACTTAATTGCCTCTAGCCTATCTCTACCTATATCGTAATCGTGCAAGGCATCCCGCTAAACGTCGTTCTGACTTATGTGATTGCATTACGTGCAAATACTGGAGAAATATACAGGAATGGAAAGCCACAGGGACTGGATGCGAGCGATCGAAAAAACATGGATTGTTCGTTTTCCTAAACAGCAATTGGCCACATTCGGAACCACGAACGTTGCATATTATGTAGTTACTGAACCGATCTACCAAGACCTTAGCTCAGGCCCGCAGGAGGGTGTTGTCAGGACAGGGCGTGTGATCGCTGCGAAGCCTGCCGTCGTTACGCCTTATTACGCTATGAACCTTGAGGGTTTTAGTTCTGAGGCCTACGAGTACCTCAACCACCTTTCGGAGACTTTTGGCGGCAATAGCCCCGGAGTGCTTTATCAGTATCGCAATCAGGCCGAGAAGACCGAAATTGTTGCTGGTTATGCAGACGAGATTGCCAACCGAATCGGTGACGATCTAGACAGTCGCAGAGAAGACTTGGCCGTGGTAATGGTCGGTGTAGACGAGTATTGGGACGTGGCTCTTGCCAAGTTCATTTACCAATTTACGTCATCGTCCGCCGAGAAAAACGTTCTTGAATTTAGGAATCAGGGATTGTTTGAACCTAATCCTGGTTTTGGCGACGTGCCTCGGGCGGCCACACAAGAGGTTGAGCGTATGTTCCGCGAGTCCGAAAGTGGCTCGGGCAACCCTGACCTTCTCAAGACGGAACTGGACAGATGGGGACTGTTTGACTACTACCAGGACAGGTTTCTGTCGCTGTTTCGCCGTTAGATAGGGTTCAACCGCGCTTCGCCACCTTCCTCAGCGGACTTGTACGCCGCCAGGACAATGGCCAGCGCCTTCAAGCCCTCTTCACCAGACATCCGCGGTACCCGGTCCTCCGAAATACTGGAGTGGAACTCTTGCATCATAGGCCTCAGGCCTTTTCTCGTCTCAGGCAGTTGTATGGTCCGGCTCGTAGGGGACGATTGAAAGTCGATTACGTCTCCCATTGGGTGGAACTTCAGGCTAGCTTCGCTTCCTGTCACTCGAATCTCATGCCTGGCCTCCGGTACAGGAGTCCCCCTGGAGAAGTTCAGAAGGCCCACGACGCCACCTGGCAGGCGCGCCATAACCGCAATGCCGTCCTCGCCCTGCGTCTGGTGATGCACCTGAGGCGGCTTAATGGCGAAGACGCTCTCTGGATAGCCTCCCAGGGTCATCATCGCGTCCACATAGTGGATTCCGCCGTCAATGAACACGCCGCCGCCTGTCAATTTCTTATCGGTTCGCCACTCGGTGGAGGCGCCGAAGCTCTCCGCATCCATCTGAATCTGCCTTAGCACGCCAATCTCCCCGGCATCGATCATGGCCTTGCAGCGCTCGATCGCGGGCAGGAACCGGTAGTTTTCAGCTACCATTAGCTTTACGTTGCAGTCCTTGGCAACCTGAATGAGCCGTCTCGCCTCTTCTACATCTCGGGCAACTGGCTTCTCCATCATGATGTGTTTGGAGCTACCCGCCGCTAGTGTTGCGTGCTCAAGGTGCAGATGATGAGGCGTGAAGAAGTACATGGCATCGATCTTGGAGTCTGCCGCCGCCTCTTTGTAGCTGCCGTAGTAACCAGAGCCACCGAACTGTTCGCAGTATGCCTTGGCCTTGTCACGGTCTCGGCTGGCGAAATAGAAATCGAACAGGTCTGTCATATCGCTGATTTCGCTAAGAACGGACTTGGCGTAACCACCGCATCCCATTATGCAAAGTGATATCTTCATTATTCAGTCGCCCCGTTTGGTGCTGTATCTGGCGTATGTATAGTTTCGGGCTCTAGATGAAGGAGCCAAATTTTGGCTGGCTAGGCCGTGACGGTGACCGGAATTGCCGCACCGACGTTTACAATAGGGCGAACTCGATTCACTGAAGTGCGGATCAGACTGATATTAGCATGAAAACGCTTTTTCGAAGAATTTTACGCTGGACCTTTTGGGTCGGCATCAGCCTGGTGCTGCTATCGATGTCGAATAGCACTCGCTACCTGAATCCAGCACAGGTAGCTGCCTCTCCCTATCTCTACAACATCGTGGAATGGGAGTTTCAGAACTTCCTGGGCAAGTGGGTGCACAGGCTGGGGGAAGTCCTTCCCGGTGATCCTGATCAGGCGGAACGACAGGCGGCAGTGGAGCAGTACTTCCAGCTGGGGCAGGAGGAGAGGGGGCTTGCCAGGGAACTCCGAGACGCCGCTGCCTCTGATGATGTTAAGGCCAGGGATAAGATCCAGTCGAGCCTTTCGAATCTGCGCGAACGGCGTGAGAGTATACGGGCCGTTGTCGAGGAGACGATAGAGGCGGGCATTAGCTCCATTATCGTGGACGAGGACCTTTCGACGGTAGGCCAATTCATTTTCCCGCCTGTAGATATTCGACTTGGAGACCCTCCCAAGCTACTTATTACATCCCCTCGAGACCGCATCGAGCGCGTTCACGACGTGCTTCTCAGCACCGACGTCACGCTGCAGGAGCGGGAAGCCATAGAAAGCCAATTGCTGACCGAGTCTGACATGGCGGCGCTGGTGGAGAACATAGGCGGGCTGGCGACATACCCGGCGTCCATCCCCACGAACCAGCCCATGCGCTGGACCTTCCAGGCCACGGCCCATGAGTGGATGCATCACTATATGTTCTTCCGCTCGCTGGGCCAGAACATGTTCAAGACCGGCGAAATGGTCACGCTTAACGAGACGGTGGCGTCCATTGCCGGCGATGAAATAGGGGACTTGGCATATGTTTTGCTGGGAGGAGAACTGCCTGTAGAAGTGCCTGCACCGTCTGAGGAAGACATCGAGGAGGCAGCAGATGACTCGGATGACCCAGATGAACAAGGCGACGAACTGGTATTCGACTTCAATCGCGAGATGAGGAAGACGCGGCTCCAGGTGGATGACCTGTTGGGCCAGGGCAAGATTGAGCAGGCGGAATCTTACATGGAGGAGCGAAGGCTGTTCTTCGTGGAGAACCGGTATTCGATCCGAAAACTGAATCAGGCCTATTTCGCCTTCTACGGCACCTACGCGGATACTGCGGCCTCCGTCAGTCCTATTGGAGATCAGCTGGTGAGGTTCCGCTCGTTTATGCCAGACGTAGGGACGTTCGTTCGCACGGTTTCTGGCGTTTCCTCGTATGAAGAGTTTCTTGAAATGCTTGGTGAACTGGAGAAATAGAGCATTTAGGGTAGCGATAAAACCCCCCATTTGACGCCATTCCCTACCCGTCGTACTAACCTCCATGGGAAGGTAATGCGTTGTACTTGTTGAACTCACTTGTGCTAACATCTGCTTAACTTTATTAATTGAAAGACTTATGTATAACCGAGACGAACCCGAAGTAAATTTAGAACAGATACTAGAGCGGCTCCGCAACTTCATTGGCAAGCTCAGAGGTGGCAGAGGTGGCGGAAACGGGCTCGCGTACATAATCATTGGTGGTTTTGCAGTGCTGCTGGGCCTATGGCTTGCCACGGGCTTCTACAGCATTGAGATATCTGAGCAGGGCGCCCAGCGGCTGTTTGGTAAATATCAGGGGCCACCTGTAGAGCCTGGTTTACACTGGTACTACCCTTCGCCGATTGGTGCGAAGGACGTTGTCGCGGTGAATGAGATTCGGAGCCTTGAAGTAGGCTTTAGAGGCAACACCGATAACCCGATTCCCGACGAAGCCAATATGATCACGGGGGACCAGAACATCGTGGTCGCTCAGCTTCTGGTGCAGTTCAGGATCAAGAATCTGGAACATTTCCTGTATAGAGCGGTAGACCCGGACGGCGTTACCATCAAGGACGCCGCCGAGACTTCCCTTCGACAGGTGGTCGGCCAGCGCGCCATTGACGATGTTCTTACTATCGAAAAAGAGGCTGTCCAGGTTGACACACAGCGTCAGCTACAGAAATTACTGGACCTGTACGAGACAGGCATTGATGTCACCGAGGTCAGGCTGTTGGACGTGAGTCCTCCTACGCAGGTGCAGGATGCCTTCGACGACGTGGTCCGTGCTCGTGAGGACAAAGAGCGAATCATCAACCTTGCGGCTGCCTATCGCGAAGGTCAGATTCCTCTGGCCAGAGGTGATGCAGCCCGTCTTACAGAAAGCGCAGCCGGTTTCAAAGAGACCAGGGTAGCGGAAGCCACCGGTCAGGCCGAGAGGTTCCTGGCTGTTCTTGAGGAGTATCGCAAAGCTCCCGAGGTTACGCGTCAGAGGCTATACCTTGAAGCCATGGAAGAGGTAATGCCGGGCATAAAGAAATTTATCGTTGACCCTGAGAATGGTGGGGGGCTGCTTCAATTCCTTCCTCTGACGGATGATGGTAATAGCAATGACCTGTTCCCAACGCCGAGCAACTAATATGAACTATTTTGAACGTGGTATAGAGATTCAAGCATGAAAATAATTGCTGGTCTGATCGTAGCTCTAGCCATTGGGGTATTTTTTCTGGTGCCACAGGTGGTTTTTGTTGTGGACGAAACAGAGGTTGCAATAGTCACTCGTTTCGGTGAGTTGCAAGGTGTGCAGGAAAATCCAGGCTTGAACTTCAAGACTCCCTTCGTAGAGAAGGTAACGAAATACGAAAAGCGACTTCTGATATTTGACGCGCCTCCTCAGTCTATGCTGACTAGAGACAAGAAGCGGCTCGAAATTGACGTATATGCCAGGGGTAGGATTGTAAACCCTCGGTTGTTCCGCGAAACAGTGTTCACGGAGGCCAACGCGGCCACTGTGGCCATTCCAATCATCTCTTCTTCACTGCGCGAAGAGATAGCCAAGGATGATCAGATCGAGATCATCGCGGTTAATCGCGAAGAGATTATGATTCGTGTTCGAGACGCCGTCGCTCCCCAACTGGTGCCATTTGGCATAGAAGTTATCGACATTCGCATCAAGAGGGCCGACTTTCCAGCTACAATCGCGGACAGCGTATACGCCAGGATGCAGGCAGAGCGTAAGCGTATCGCAGACCGTGAACGTGCCGAAGGTGCTGAGCGCGACGCTGAGGTCAGAGCTAGCGTTGACAGGGAAGCCGCTATCATCAGGGCTGAGGCGACACGAGACGCCCAGATCACCCGTGGTGAGGGCGAGGCAGAGTCTGTGAAGATATTCGCTGAGGCTTTGCAGCAGGACCCGGACTTCTACGCCTTCCAGCGGAGTCTACAGGCGTACAGGACCTTCTTGCCGGATGGCAACACTACGTTGGTACTACCAGCCGACAGCGAGCTTTTCCAGTTCCTGCAGTCACCCATGGGCAGCAACAGGTAGGCTTACACCGCCAAACGAAGGCGCTCGTTGCTGGGTTGAAGCTACCCGGCGTGTTGGCTTTCATACCGTAATCTCATTGGGCCTTCCTATTTGTTCTGGACGTATGCCTTATTAGGCATCGGCTTCTACCAACTGGTCACACATCAGACTGGCTGCGAAAATTGTCCTCTTTTCGGCTCCACTGGCGGGCGCATCCTCTCCAGTGTGGGTATAATGAATTTGGTTTGCCGTTACTGAAGTCATGTGTTGGACGATATGGACTGCGTTACCGTTCAGATATTTGAAGAGTTCGAAAATCTCCTCTCCGAGGGGTTTCTTGGGCGTGTAGCTCAATTGACCTTGGACCACGAAAAAATAGACCGCAACCTCAGTCTAGTCATTGCTGACGATGACACCGTCCGGGAGCTTAACAAAACCTATCGAGGCCTGGATAAGACCACCGATGTCCTATCCTTTGCGTTTGATAACCAGGGGCAGTTCTACGGTGATGAGGCTCCCCCGAGCGATTGGGACGAAGATGTCCAGTTCGTGTTGCCGGACTCTGAAGAGGGTGGACTAGGCGAGATCATCATCTCCTATCCCCAGGCCGCACGCCAGGCCGCCGAGGCTGGACGGGACGTGAAGGATGAGGTCACGCACCTGATCACTCACGGCATACTGCATCTGCTTGGCCATGACCACATAGAGGACGATGAGCATCAGGCCATGGCTGCCAAAGAGATGGCAATCTCGGCTGAAATATTGAGTGTGTCCAATGAGTGAGGTATTCTACCGCAAGTGGCGTCCCAAAATGCTGAGCGACGTCGTAGGTCAGCATCCTGTAACTCAGACTCTCCGGCAGGCTGTATCGCAAGGTAGGGTTGCGCACGCATACCTGTTCTGCGGTAGTCGCGGCACCGGCAAGACCAGCACAGCCAGGATATTGGCCAAGGCCGTGAATTGCCTATCGCCAGTAGATGGCGAGCCGGACAACCAGTGTTCCATATGCCAGTCCATCAACGAGGGCCGCGCGCTAGACCTGATAGAAATCGACGCCGCCAGTAATCGCGGCATCGATGATATTCGCAACCTCAGTGATAAGATTCGCTTCTCTCCCAACGAGGCCAAGTACAAGGTCTACATCATCGACGAAGTGCACATGCTCACAGAGCCTGCCTTTAACGCTCTGTTGAAGACGCTGGAGGAGCCGCCAGCCCATGCGATCTTTATACTGGCTACGACTGAGGCACACAAGGTCCCATTAACGATTATCTCCCGATGCCAGCGCTTTGATTTTCGGCGCATCCCTTTGGAAGGCATGGTAGACAAGTTGGCCATGATTGCCGAGGCGGAAGGCGCTGAGATATCTCTTGAAGCGCTTCGACTTATAGGTCGGAACTCCAATGGAGGACTTCGCGACGCCGAAAACCTGTTGGAGCAGGTTGTGGTGTCCTACGACCCTCCTATTACAGAAGAGAACGTTCGAAACCTTCTGGGACTGGGCGGCGACGAGATGGCTCTGGTTCTCGTGGAGCACATCGTTGGCAAGGCCATCGCCGAGGGTATCTCCGCTATAAATCAGGTGGCGCACGAAGGCAACGACATACGCCAACTGCATCGCGGCGTTGTGGAGTACCTGAGAGCTGTGCTCCTGCTTAGGACCAAGGCCGGTACTGACCTCGGTTATGCAGATGAGGTCCTGGCCAGGCTTGAGGCAATAGCGAGCAAGGCTGATCTGGCTCATCTGTTTGTATCGCTAAAGCTGTTCGCCGGTGCAGACCTGCGTCGCGACAGCTCGTCGCCCTTGCCTCTAGAGTTGGCCATGGTTGAGTCCGCCAGCGAACCAGCGCCGCCAGTACAAGCGGCCCAAGTAGCTCAAGTGGTCCAACAACAGGCACAGCGTCCCGTGGCCGCCGCTCCCAGGCCAAACGCCGAGCCCCAGCGTGCCGCACCTGCACCTAGGCAAGCAGCGCCATACGCTCCTCAGCCTGGCCGGCCTGCTACCAGCGCTACGCCGCAGTCGGCTCCGGTGCCAGAGCCAGCCTTTGCCAACGCTGGTGACGTGCCCTCTGAGCCCGCTGCCCGACTGGATTTCCAGTGGCGGGACATAACCCAGTCGCTTCGCCACGTAGGTGTAAAATTCAAGCTAGGTGGACTGCTCAATGTATGCAAAGAACGGGAAGTTGTAGATGGTACAATAGTCCTTAAATTCACCCACAAGTCCAACATGGAACGAATGCAGCAGGAGTTGGAAAACGCGGAATGCCGCAGGACGTTCAATGATGTGATTGCCAAGGCAATGGACAAAAGTTACGAGGTGAGGCTCACTGTATTGTCTGTCAATGGTGGCAGCGTCACGCAGAGCGCCTCGCAGAAAAGCCCGCTGGTGCGCGCCGCGCAGGCCATGGGCGCTCGGGTGTTAGCCGACAACGAGGAGAATTTCCATGATGAATCGCAAAATGATGAAGCAGGCCCAGGACCTTCAGAAGCAGATGGTCAAGATGCAGCAGGAGCTGGAAGAGGCGACGGTTGAAGCCAGCGTGGGCGGCGGCGTAGTGAAGGTCGTCGTCAGCGGCAAGATGAAGGTGGAGTCCATAGTCATCGATCCTGAAGCGGTCTCCCCGGACGACGTGGAGATGTTGCAAGACCTGGTACTGGCTGCCATTAACGAAGGCCTAGACAAGGCCCAGACCATGGCTTCCGAGCGTATGGGAGCCCTCACCGGCGGCCTCAACCTCCCAGGCCTGATGTAGGCGTCTCATACTCAGGGGCTTTTCGACTTAGACCTAGTCAAAAGTTCCGTATTAGTGAATCTTCTGAAATGAACGGACTTATCTATAGATGACCAATGAAGGATCGTCGGCGGCGGCACCAGTTGTCAGGCTGGCTGACGAGTTCAACAAGCTGCCGGGCATAGGTCCCAAAACCGCCCAGCGACTGACTTATTTCCTCATTCGTATGCCGGAAGAGGACGCTCGCTCTCTGGCCGAGGCCATCGTGGCCGTCAAGGACCGCATCGTCCTCTGCAATAGCTGCTATAACATCACGGAAATCAACCCCTGTGATATCTGTACCAACGTCAACCGCGACCAGACCCGCATATGCGTTGTAGAGGAGGCGTTGGATGTGCAGGCTTTGGAGCGGACTCATAGCTTCAGAGGCCTCTACCATGTGCTGCACGGCGTGATATCGCCTATGAATGGCGTTGGCCCGGATGATCTGCGTATTCACCCTTTGCTGGACCGCCTAAGAGGCGATTCTGTGGTGGAGGAGATCATTCTTGCCACCAATCCCAACCTTGAGGGCGAGGCTACCTCTATGTACATCCACAAGCTTATCTCGCCTCTGGGCATTCAGGTAACGCGGCTGGCGCGAGGTCTCCCCGTAGGTGGCGATCTGGAGTACGCCGACGAGGTAACCCTAGGCCGTGCCATCGAAGGCCGCCAGGAATTTTGAATCTTTAAGGCGGTCGCTACTTAGGGCAAAGCTCTGTGGTGAACGAAGCAATACGAGGGCCAGGCTTTCTGATTTTTTAAGGCGAGGGCCTTTTGTAGGCAGAACTCTCTGGTGAACGAAGCAATACGCAGGCCACACCGCAGGAACTAACAACTAAAAACTTGAGACTGATTTCTCCCATGGCCCCTCCTCGTACATACAAGACTGAAGCAGTTGTCTTAAAACAGATCTCTCTCGGAGAGGCGGACCGCATACTCACGCTGTTCACGCCCGACGTTGGCAAGGTGCGCGCTGTTGCTAGAGGTGTGCGCCGTCCCAAAAGCAAGCTGTCTGGCCACCTGGAGCTTCTTAATCAGGCCAAGGTCTCGCTGTCGTACGGCCGCAGCTTGGACGCCATTAACGAGGCGCAGTCCATTCGCAGCTTCCGAGGATTTCGAGACGATTTGCAGCGCATCTCCAAGGCGATATACGTGGCTGAGCTAGTCGACGGCTTCACCATCGATAACTCAGCCAACTACGAACTCTACCTGCTGCTGGTGAACTCCCTTTCTTGGCTGGAGAGCACGGACAACACAGACCTGCTTCTGCGCTACTTTGAGCTGCACCTGCTGGAAGTGTCGGGTTACCGGCCGGAACTGGTCAACTGCGTGGAGTGCAACACGCGCCTGGAGCCGGGCGACCACCTGTTTTCAGGCAGTTCCGGGGGTATGCTCTGCCCGGAATGCCGGGTGAACTCAGAAGAGTCTCTCATTCCGGTATCGCTGAACGCCATGAAGGTGCTTAGGTTCTTGCAGCGGGAAACCAGCTTCGCAAACGTTAATGAGTTTAACGCGCCTCCTCACATTCTCGCGGTCTTGGAGCGGCTTAATCGTGTCTACATCCGCTACCTTGTCGAGCGCGACCTCAAGAGTGCGGAGTTCATGAACCTGGTCTCCAGTACCCGTATCTAGGCCCCTACACCAGTTCCCCTGCTTTTCCAGGAACAAGACCTATGCCGCGCCATTACCGCCCGGTACAATATCTCCAGATTCTTAGAAATTAATGAGTGGGAGATATTGCAATGCCAGATGGCACGATTAAAATTCATGGAGCCAAATTTGTAGTCACAGTCGACCCCGAGCGGCGAATCATCCAGAACGGATCAGTCCTGCTAGAGGGCCAGCGAATTGTCCGAGTTGGCAAGGCGTCTGAAATGGAGGATGTGGCTGCGGATCGCGTGATAGACGCCTCCGAGATGGTCGTGACGCCTGGATTCGTCAACGGGCATATGCACATCAGCTACGCCCACGCCACCCGAGGCATCTTCCCCGACGACCTGGGACCTGATTACCTGCCCAACGTCTTCAAGTTGCAGGCCGCCATGACCGAAGAGGAGGAGTATAACACGTCTCTTTTGGGCATCACAGAGCTTCTCAAGTACGGTACGACCTGCTTCTTGGATCCAGGCAGCACCAAGTTTCTCGATGCCTGCATGGATGTGTACGAAAAGGCCGGCTGTCGCATCGTAAGCGGGGCCCACGTGTTGGATCTCCCCAATCCGGTCAACGTGCCGGTCTACGAGACTTCTGAAGCAATATCTATCATGGAAAAGACCATCAAGGAGTTCAATGGCAGGCTGGATGGCAGAATGACCGCCTGGGCTATGCCGTTCTCCTCCGACTTCGCAACCGAGGAGCTCCTGGTCGCCGCCAAGCGTATAGCGGCTGAAAATGGCGTGGGCATGACGCTGCATCAAGCTAACGGCCCTGGATCCGTCAGGGTTCACGAGCAGAGGTTTGGCAAGCGACCTGTTCAGCACCTGGAGGATATCGGCGTGGTTGGCCCCAACGTGCTGCTGGCCCACGTCATCGAGCTTGACGACAACGAGGTGGACATCCTGGCCAGGACGGATACGCGGGCCATTATGTGCCCAACTCAGTCGATGAAGCAGGCCACAGGCGTCTCCCAATTCGGAAAGCTGCCGGAGATGCTGGAGAAGGGCGTCACTATCGGTCTTGGCACCGACGCTGGCAACAACTCCAACCTAGTCGAGGTGATGCGTTCCATGTACCTGGTGTCGCTCATCTACAAGGACGGCAGGCGCGACGTGAGCATGATTCCGCCAGAGACTGCGCTGGAGATGGCCACGATACAGGGTGCGAAGGCGTTGGGGTTGGATTCAGAGATAGGCTCTATTGAGGAAGGGAAGAAGGCCGACCTGGTGCTGTTCGATACCAGGCGACCCGAATGGCGAACCCTTGTTAATCCGATCAACAACCTGGTCTATAACGCCGACGGCCGGAGCGTCCACACCGTCATCGTGGATGGCAGGGTTGTGGTAGACGACTACAAGACTCAGTTCGTTGATGAGTGGGAGCTAATTCAGAAGGTGCAGGAGCTGGGCGAGGGACTCATGGCGAGGACTGGAGTGTCGTTCCCGTCGAAATGGCCGATGGTCTAGCGGCAGGCTAACCTAAGCCTGGTCGTTGCTATCCAATTCTGCAAAGTAAGCCGACCGGCACTTGGAGCACCAGCATGGCGGCTCTTCGGTAAAAACGCCATGGAGCACTAGAGAGACCATCTCTCTTTCGCTCATGCGACATGCACCGCCCAACTCGGAAAAACGCCGCAGGGCAATTTCCTTACGGAACGTGTCACTGCGGTCCAGCGTCTCGCCATCGATGATGAAACGGCGGGCCAGGACTCTCAGGCTTTCCAAGTATGCGGATATAGGTTCGTTGTCATGGTCGGTGTGAATGCCGGCCATCGCATGGGCTCCTTACAAACGCCTTTAATGAGCTGCGCGGCTCAGGTGGCCCATTCTGCAATACGTAGAGCGCTGTGTCAACGGCAAATATGACAAATACAGGACAAATTTAATTCCATCAGTTTTGCCCGTTTACCACATCACCAAGGCGTGCATGAGAAATGGACGGTAAACGAAATATTCACAACTTGTCACAAATTGTTCGCCTAAGATTTCACGGAGAGGGGTTAACCTGTAGGTAATTAAGGTCATATCCTCCTCCTGAGAAACGGCTCTCACTAGCTCGACCAAGCCCGTGGGGGCCTTTTCTTTTGCCTTGAAGAGATCAGATCGCCGGAATGGCGCTCCTGGATATGGAATCCATCCCATTGCCATAGTACAATTATAGGGACGCGCCCCTGTAGCTCAGGCGGATAGAGCATCGGTTTCCTAAACCGGGTGCCCGGGTTCGAGTCCCGGCGGGGGCACCATACCTTTCGACGCTAATAGACAGGCCTCTGGATATCCAGGGGCCTTCTCTTTTGCTAACGAAATTACCGTTTGCTAATGGTTTGCTAATGGGCGAGTACGGGCTCGGTTTTTATCGATGCCTTCTGGATCAAGGTGTCAAACTGCACGGCTGCAGCTTGCTGAAGTCCAGGTACAACGTGACTGTAGGTGTCCAGCGTGGTGGACATAGAGGCGTGCCCAAGCCTTTCCTGGACAATCTTTGGATGAATATCTTGCTGCAACATCCAGGTCGCATGGGTGTGTCTCAGAGCGTGGAAGGTGAGCCCGTCGAAGCCAGCTGCTCGGGCTCTCTTGATGAACTGGTGGCTGAGAGTGTCGGGCAACATTGAGGATCCGTCCAGCCTGGTAAATACCTGTGATTCATCCGAGTTTGACCACCCAATCAACTGAGCCTTGGCCATTTCCTCGATCCGATGCTGTTTTAAGGCCAGTATGATCGTTGCACCCAGCGGAATAAGGCGCCGGCTCTTTGCAGTTTTAGGGCGGTCGAATATGAACTCGCCTGTGCCCAAGCGGTGCATCACCTGTCTCACACTAACGGTGCCCAAATCCAAGTCAATATCCCGCCAACGTAACCCAAGACTCTCGCTCCGTCTCATTCCAGTGTGCAGTGCTGTGAGGACGATGGGCCAATAAGGTGTATCTTCGTAGAGTTTCAATAGGTCCTCAATGCGATCTGCACCGTTTTGTGAGAGGCAAGTCTGATGTATTTCAAAATATGTTCGCTGACTATGGAGTGTAGAAATGGCCGAATTACAGCGATACCAACTATACGACAGGCGAGAAATTCGCGATGTGTTGGCCCCTGATGCACCTTTTCCTTCTTCAAGAGACCGACAAGTGGAAGGTTTTCGAGCGAACCCATTCTGTACAGGCGGGAGATACTGAAGGCCTAGTGACAAATAAGCGGTGGATACAGGCTATCAGGTCGTGTCAAGGGACCCGGACGATAGGGCTGACACGGCGGTGATGGCGATTACGGAGGCCCTTGGTGGAAGCAGTGGACGGTTGTTGTTTCATTGAATATTAGGAGGCAATGGCGCGGCAAGCAGCGTCCCGCCATTCACAAAGGTTCGCGGGCAGCACTCCGCGGTTCCGCGTCAATAGAATCTGCGGATGGGAAAGCCATTTCATTAGCGTACAACTCAATACAGGCTTGGCCGTGATTGCAATCATCGCATTCGACATGAAAATACAGAGGTAAAGCAGTTAAAGGCGAGATATCTTCGTCCTGCCAAGCTGCCTTGAACCTACTGGGTGCTCAGGTTCCTCACCGATAAATCACGGACAAGAAATCCGGAAATTCAGCAGTCAGCGGATGCGGCAGTTGCGGAATTGCATGAAGCTGCGGCCAAGGTCCAACACGGTCTTTGGAACGGCACTGACCATGAACTAGTGCGCCATGAATGGGCCGAAAACTGCCATAGGGTGCTGATCAAGCATGGGTTCCCAGAATACTATGGCACCGAAAAGAAAGATGTTAGTCAGACTGCCTGATAAAGGCAGCTAGTGCAGTGATCTACTATTCCACTCTCGCTGGCTCCGTATTGGTTTCGCATTCTGGCCCAAGGCAGGGGCGTGCAGTGTGCCGAAGCCCTCACCCCTTTTCTCCTTCCGGCGCTAGCCTTTGCCCTGCAAACCACGGCATCTCTTGTGAGAATAAACCATATGCACTTTGGAATGGCTAGACTTACATGAGGTGAGTCCCTATTCCACCAGTGAGACTGAGCGACTAGAATATGATGAGTGACGAAGAACGATTGACACGAGGGCGTAAGTGACCAACGAAATGCTTTGGAAGCCGACTTTGTTCAGCGTTATCGCTGGCGTAATCGCGTGGGTAACCACTGAAAGCATCCCAGTTGTATTAGGAGTTGCTGTTGTCGTTCAGATCGCCACCCGGATCTCAATACGGGCTGCCCGGAAACGCGACGACGAATGGCCAGACGCCTAGGCCGAGAAAGTTCAGGATGGGCGTAATGCTCTGGATCAATTCGCCAAAGAAGTGACCAGGGACGCAGCTACTTAAATAATGAATACAAATTCAGACCGTGCGCGCTAACCCAACCACTCGTCTACGGCGTCATTAACAGGACAAAGAAAAAGGCCTCTACAATAGTCGAGACCTTTTCGCATATTCGATGGGTCGTGTCACGAAGCAGGGAAACTCTCCTATGGCTAGCCTTTATTTCTGGTTGCCAATTCTTATCGGGCAGTCCCTGGAACTAAAGTGGCGATTCGCCGTGCTTGGTGACAATATGCGGGTAGGGCATGGGGAACAGCAGCCTGCCACCGTTCTCCAGGTATCGCTTTTCCCGTCTCACCAACTCGGACTTCAGGTGCCACGGTAGCGCCATCATCACGTCCGGTTTCAGCTGTCGGGCCCGCTTTTCGGAAACAAGCTCGATGTCCGTGCCCAGCGTCCTCATTGAGACCTTGTCCGGGTCGCGTTCGCTGATGTAGGGCAGCACATGTTTGTCTATGTCAAAGAACTGTAGCATTACGTTGGCCTTGGTGGACGCCCCTAGCCCAGCGATGGTGTACGCTGCCTCATGCTCCTGGCGAATGAAGCTCTTAATTTTAGTCTTCAGCTTCAAGAGCCTCTTATAAAAAGCGTCATAAGTCTTCGGGGCATCCAAGCCCTGCGCGGCTTCTGCTTCCCAAAGGCTGTGGAAGGCCTCGGTCTTCTCAGGCGACTGTTCGCTGTGCGTGGCGAAGACTCTAATGCTGCCTCCGCTAGCCTTGTTCTGCGATACGTCAAATATGCTGAGGCCGCTATCCTCCAACACGCTGTTTAGCGTCATCAGAGTGAAATAGTAGAGATGCTCATGGCATATCTCGTGGAATGCCAGTGTGTCCAGCACCTGTGGAAGGTAATTGACCTGTATGCACCAGACGCCGTCTTTCGCCAAGAGAGTCTTGACGTTCTGGGCGAAGTCATGGATGTCGTTCACACCGGACAATGTGGCCACGGTCGTGATGATATTGCACTGTGTCTCGCCCAAGACGGGTCTAACGTTGGCGGCGGAAAATGTACCGTTGATGATGGCGATAGACCTGTGTAGATGGCCCCAGCTGATGTTTTCGGCGGCCTCTACGCCAATCCTTCGGAGGTTGTCTGGATAGTACGAGAGCAATGTGCCATCGTTGGCACCGATGTCCAGAACAATGTCGCCTCGATTCAGCTCCATTCTGCCAGTAACGTCCGTAACGAGTTCCTTTAAAACGGAAGTCTTGGTTGGGTTTGCTGAAATTCGGTATGAGTAGTCGTCATAAAGGGAATCGCGGTCGACGGACTCCTTGATCTGAAGTATGTGGCAGTTCTCGCAGAGCACCAGGGTTATCGGGACCTTGGCGTCAGCCAGAGGATGTCCCTCGTTGGACTGCACAAACGTAGTGGACAGGTACTGAGGCTCGAATCTCACGCAGTCTATAATGTCAGGGCGACCACAACTGCGACACGCGGTTATATTCCTGTAAAGCTCCGTAGGTCTGCTTCGGGTAACATGCAACATCATTTTCGACCTGCTGATTCAAAGGTTCTAAAGCGTGAATTCCGCCCATTCATACTCAGGGCGGCCAAATTGTTATTTCAAAGGTTAATAAACTGTTTGCTGTATTTGGTATTTACTCCTGTGTAAGGCATGCCTACTGCGAGAATGTCGTCACCTGAACTGACATTCCTAACTGGTAATTCAATTCTTATTTTACTGGTTACAGTGTACCTGATAGCGAAGCCGTCTGCGGGCAAAAAGATAAGGGGAAATTCCCAACTTTTGTCTGCTTTAATTACCAGGATGCACCTGCCATTAGCGTCAAAGAGCTTCTTGTTATGCTCCCAATCGGTGTTCAGTTCTGAGAGGCCAACGCGACCTGCAAAGGCCCTGACATGGTCTGATTTGCTAATTACCCGTTAGACGCGTTACACGCCGTTGGCAAGCACGCCACATTAATGGGGTTCCATTCAGCCTACGATAGTTCCGTGAACAGGCCTGGGTATGTGAAGTGCTGTTGACGGGAAAATAAAGTGAACAGTTGTGAATGGCAGGTGAATCGAGGGCTGGCCAATCTTATTTTATGACCCTTGTTGATTAATGTTTGGCCCATGTCGAGCCCAGAGCTGGCTGTTTTAGGATGAGCCTGTGCGGGCATGTCCCTGTTCACATATCGGGAATTTATGACAAGCGACCTGGCCTACATGGCCCCAAATTTGAGGCTATTTTTGACATCTGCCGGGTTAATTCCCTGTCAAACCACACAACCCCAACACCGGTTACACATCCTCCGTGATATATATTTGAAGTGTAGGCCAGCGAGACAGGCGGCTAACTATGAACTTTAGTTATCAACCGCAGTCGTTCGGCATATGCGCGGGAACCTATCAAATATACACACAACAGCCTTAACGACGAAACGGCGGTCCTCTGGGTGGATGATGAGGATGAATTGGCAGGATTGCGAATCCGGAGCCATATTGGTTGGATTCGATCCATTGTAAGGTAGAGGTGTCTCTAATGACAAAGAGAGCAGCCAGAGTACTGGGGTTATTGGCCATATTTGCTGCGGTTTTCGGATTAGGTACAGCGTCGATTTCGATTGCTGCTCCCAATTCGACGCTGATTGTGGGTACGACTCAGGTAGCGTCTGGCGACACGATTTCTATCTCCATGACA
>Ga0209501_10000162_pt1 | contig 83717 bp, 65 predicted proteins | sample ArcticOcean_MG_C_4_FD_187434 | JGI IMG/M metagenome (GOLD analysis project Ga0209501, IMG submission 187434) | Marine microbial communities from western Arctic Ocean - ArcticOcean_MG_CB4_134 (SPAdes) (version 2) | ecosystem: Environmental > Aquatic > Marine > Oceanic | place: Arctic Ocean... | reverse complement strand
GATTCCAGCCGTCTGTCGACGCCTGGACATCAGCGGAGTCCTTGTCGACCTGGCGTCTGTAGCGGGGAATGGGACACAGTCGATATCCGCCCGCTCCGCCTGCGCCGATTCCAGCCGTCTGTCGACCTGGCGTCTGTCGAGGGGAATGGGACACAGTCGATATCTGCCCGCCGCAGGCGTGGCGGAATCGGCGTGGCAAAGGGATGCCGTCTGGCGACGACTGGAGATCAGCGGTGTCCCTGTCGATTGTCTACTGGTAAATTCAACCGACTCGATGGCTGATATCAGCTACAGAATTCACTTGCCAGGCAACTCTATGGTCCGCACTCGTTTTGCTCCCAGCCCAACTGGTTTTCTTCACATCGGTGGAGTCCGTACGGCCCTCTTCAACTGGCTCTACGCCCGTCAGCAGGGGGGCCAGTTCATCCTGCGGATCGATGACACTGACCGACAGCGGAACCTGGACGAAGCACTGCAGCCGATCCTCGACGGCTTCCGCTGGCTCGGCATCGACTGGGATGAAGGACCCCAGGTCGAGGGGCCCCATGCACCCTATTTCCAGTCCCAGCGGTCGGATCGCTACCAGCAGGCGGTCGATCAACTGCTGGCCAGTGGCCATGCCTACCGGGATTATTCGCGTAGCGAGGAGGTCCAGCAGGAACGTGAACAGGCTCAGGCTGAGAAACGTCCCTTCCTTTACAGCCGTCGCTGGATGGCCGAGACCGATCAACAGGCGGCCCAGTTCGAAGCGGAGGGGCGAGAGTCCGTCGTCCGTATCAAGATGCCCCGTGAAGGGGTCTGCCAGATCGACGACCAGGTGCGGGGGGATGTTGAGTTCCCCTGGGCCTCCGAGCAGGACTCGGTAATTCAGAAAGCCAATGGCGATTGCCTCTACCACCTGGCCAGCGTGGTCGACGATCACGATTTTGAAATCACGCATGTCATTCGTGCCGAGGAACACCTCTCCAATACGCCCCGGCAAATCTTTATTCTCGAGGCACTTGGCTATCCTCGCCCCGTTTATGCCCACCTGCCTTACGTGGCTGAGCCAGGCAGCAGCAGCAAGTTGAGCAAGCGGAAGATCAGCAAGTACCTCAAGAATCCCGGCTTCATGGAACTTCACCAGCTCGGTAAGGCGATCGCCGATCGCTGTGGCCAACAGGTGAGCGAAGAGAGTTTCAATCCTGTACTGGTCGACTTTTATCGCCAGACCGGTTTTCTCAGCCAGACCGTGCTGAATTACCTGCTACTGCTGGGCTGGTCGCTGGACGACCACAGCGAACAGTTTTCACTGCAGGAGATGATTGAAAAGTTCTCGCTGGATCGGGTAGTGAAGTCTCCGGCCAGTTTTGATCCGCAGAAGCTGCTCGCCTTCCAGCAGCGTGACATGGGACAGCTGCCTGAGGCCGACAAGACCGAGATGGTGCTGCCCTACTTGCAGCAAGCTGGGCTGCTGGCCGAACCTTTGCCAGCCGACCAGGCTCCTTACCTGCAGCAGATTGTGGCCGCTGCCGGCGATCGAATCACGCTGGCCGGACAAGTGCTCGACTTCGACGATTTCTTTGTCGACGACGGCGAGCTTGAGTACGACCAGCAGGCGATCCAGCAGCGACTTGTGGATACCGAGGGAGCACACCGGCTGCTGTCAGATTTCCGTGACCAGCTGGCAGGCCTGGCAGATTATTCGCATGACTCAGTCGAGCAGGCGATGCGCAGTTTTGTTGAGCAGCGGGAGATCAAGATGCGTGATCTGGTTCATCCCGTGCGGCTTGCGGTGACAGGCAAGGCGGTCGGCTTTGGCCTCTTCGAAACATTGGCAATCCTCGGCCAGTCGAGGGTACTGGCCCGCATTGGCCAGGCGCTTGAGCGGTTTCCGGCTGCTGGCTGAGTTCGCTGCGACGGTTTGGCAATTTCGCTGGCCGAGTTACAATCACATCTGCCCAGCGACACCCTTGGACTTTTTCGTGAGCCAGACAACATGAACTCAGAAGCGCCAGCTCCTGAAGACTCCGCCGAGGAGACCCCCTCGCTGCACTTTATCCAGCAGATTGTGGCGGACGATAACGCCTCGGCCAAGCATGATGGACGTGTCCATACTCGCTTTCCGCCCGAACCGAATGGTTACCTGCACATTGGCCATGCCAAGTCGATCTGCTTGAACTTTGGCATCGCCGCGGAAAATGACGGCAAGTGCAACTTGCGGTTCGATGACACCAATCCCGCCAAGGAAGATGTGGAATTTGTCGAATCGATCCAGGACGATGTCCGCTGGCTTGGTTTCCAGTGGGACGGTATGCACTTCGCCTCGGACTATTTCCAGCAGATGTACGATTATGCCGAACAGCTGATCAACGACGGCAAGGCATACGTCTGCAGCCTCACAGCAGAAGAGGTTCGCGAGTACCGCGGTGGCTGGAACGAGGACGGCCAGGAGAGTCCCCACCGCAACCGGTCGGTCGAGGAGAACCTGGATCTGTTTCGACGCATGCGGGCCGGTGAGTTTGCTGATGGGGAGCACACGCTGCGGGCCATCATTGATATGTCATCGCCCAACATGAACATGCGTGATCCACCGATTTACCGGATCCGCCGCGTCCACCATCACCGCACCGGTGACGACTGGTGTATCTACCCGATGTACGACTTCGCCCATTGCCTCGGCGACTCGGTCGAGAAGATCACGCATTCCATCTGCACGCTCGAGTTCGAGGATCATCGACCACTCTACGATTGGTTCCTTGACCAGCTGGATGTCTACCACCCGCAGCAGATCGAGTTCGCGCGGCTGAATATCACCCATACGGTGATGAGCAAGCGGATCCTGCTGGAACTGGTCTCCGACGGTCATGTCAGTGGCTGGGATGATCCCCGCATGCCGACGATCTGTGGCCTCAGACGGCGTGGTTATACTCCCCAGGCGATCCGCAATTTCTGCGAGCGGATCGGCGTTACCAAGTACAACAGCACGCATGATATGAGCTGGCTGGAAGGTGCCCTGCGAGAGGATCTGAACCGCCGCGCCGAACGCCGGATGGCGGTCCTGCGTCCCTTGAAAGTTGTCATTGAGAACTTTCCCGAGGGGCATGTGGAGGAACTCGAGGCGATCAACAATCCCGAGGATCCATCCGCCGGCAGCCGCACCGTCCGCTTCACCCGCGAGCTGTACATTGAAAGCAGCGACTTCATGGAAGATCCGCCCAAGAAGTTCTTTCGGTTGGGTCCCGGTCGTGAGGTCCGGCTGCGATATGCGTTCTTCCTCAAGTGCGAGGACTTTGTCAAGGATCCAGAAACCGGCGAGGTGGTGGAATTGCGTTGCACCTACGATCCGGCAACCCGCGGGGGATCGTCGCCTGACGGCCGCAAGGTCAAGGGCACCATTCACTGGGTCTCGGCTGACGAAGCGGTCGATGCCGAAGTACGGCTCTACGACCATCTCTTCAGCGAGCCTAACCCGCTGGATGTAGCCGAGGGTGCCAGTTACCTGGATTCGCTGAATCCTGATTCACTTGAGCTGCTGCAGCACTGTAAGCTGGAACCGTCACTGGCAGCTGCCGAGGCCGGCAGTATCTGGCAATTCGAACGGCTCGGCTACTTCTCTGCCGATGCAGTGGATAGCCAGCCAGGGGGACTGGTTTTCAACCGCGCTGTGACGTTGCGTGATAGCTGGGCTAAGATGCAGAAGAAGCAGCCGTAACAGGAAAAAAGGGCAGGTGCAGGCCAGATGGTTGAGCTGGGGGTAAATATCGATCACGTGGCCACGGTCCGCCAGGCACGGCAGACGTATGAGCCCGACCCGGCCTGGGCCGCTGTGCTGGCCGAACTGGGCGGCGCCGACGGTATTACCATCCACCTGCGCGAGGACCGTCGCCATATCCAGGACCGCGACCTGCGGGTGCTGCGTGAAACAGTGCAGTGCAGAATCAACCTGGAACTTGCCTGCGACCAGGAGATTGTCCAGATCGGCTGCCAGTCGGGAGTTGAGCAGGCCACGCTGGTTCCCGAGAAACGGGAAGAAGTTACCACCGAGGGGGGCTTGGATGCGGTCACCCATTTCGACACGGTCAAGTCGGCCGTCGCTGCTCTGCAGCAAGCCGGCATCCTGGTCAGCCTGTTCCTTGACCCCGAGCCGGCACAGATTGAGGCAGCAGCTCGAATGGGAGCTGAAGCGGTGGAGTTGCATACCGGCCAGTACGCACTGGCGGCTGGCAGCGAACAGCAACAGCAGCTCGAATTGCTGGAGATGGCGGGCCAGCAGATCTGCCAGGCAGGTATGCTGCTGCACGCCGGTCACGGTTTGAATTACCGCAATGTGAGGCCAGTGGCTGCTCTGGACCAGATGAGGGAGCTGAATATCGGCCATGCCATCGTGGCCCGTGCGGTCATGGTTGGCATGCAGCAGGCAGTGTGTGAAATGAAGTCACTGCTGTAGATCGCTGCCATTCTGGAAACGGCTGACAGCGGATGTGGCCGGCTGCGGGCTACAGCGACGCTCGATCGTTCGGACCCCTAACTCCTGACTTCGATCTTCGCACCCTGGTTGCAGGGCCATGCTCGCTGACTCACCAGTCGCTCGCCTGTGGGGCATTGATCCAGTTGCTGCTGGAGCTGCTCGGCAGCCTGCTCATCCGGCGTCAGCACAAACAACGTCGGCCCCCAGGAACTCTGGCCAACGCCGCTGTAACCGATCGACCGTAACCACTCGACACGCTGATTCAACGCCGCTCCGTTGTAAGGCCCACCCTGCAGGCTGCTGAAGCAACTGCCCGCCAGATTCCCATAACGATAAACGCTCTCGGCAAACTCGCTAAAATTCTCATCCGTCAGTGCCGGTAACATCTGCTGCCGCACCTCCTCGATCAACTGCTCGGTCACCCTGCCGGGCACCGGGGGCAAATCACCAAACGCCTGTTGTTCCTGTTCACCCGACAAGCCCTGCCCCTGATCGGGGCGAATCAGCACGATGCACCAGCTGTCCGGGACCGGCAGGCGACATTCCAGCGGCGCCAGCATGTGCTGCTCGCTGCGTCCCCCCTCCACGATTAACCCGCCGTGTACAAAGCCATGCGTTCCAATGGCCGATCGACGGGCGCGGCCGGCACAGGCCGCCAAATCTCCCACCGAGAAGTTCGGCAGCTGAACGAAGCGGGAGAGACCAGCCACCACGGCAAGTCCCAGCTGAGTGCCGCTACCCAGCCCGACATGCTGTGGTGGAATCGAGTTCATTTCGATCTGACAGCAAGGCAACTCGGCTTGATCGTGAAAAACAGCCCACTGACTGGCGAACTGGCTGACCCGGTCAGCCAACGGCCCTGCCACGCTGAACTTGTCTGCCGCCGAGATCGACAGCTGGAAGCCAGGTGGCCGGATCATCAACCCCACGCCGCCATACTGGACCGGCTGCTGGCCGAAACGAAACAACCCCAGGTGCAGGCGGCTGGCCGTTTCGACATGCACGGTGGCAGCAGTCATGATGAACCGGGATTGGATGACAGGTCAGCGTGGCGATAGAGTGGCAACTCAGCTGCGGGTCGACAGCGAGGACTTAATATACTGGTCCAGCAGCTCAAAGGCTCGCCGCTCCACCTCGCCAGCCGTCTTTTCGACCGGGCTGGCCAGCCCTTCGAGTTGCTCGAGAATCGAGCTGTCAGGCAGGATTCCGACGCGCGTTGCCAGGATCGCAGCCTCCAGCACAGCATGCTTGGCTCGATTGAATCCCCAGAAGTCGCGTCGTCGCCCCTGATCAGTGACCTGGCATTCAATCCGCGTCCGCTCCTGCTCGTCATCCAGCAGCGTTACGTCAAAGGCATACCAGCGGCAACAATCGACCAGCACGCTGCCAGCTCCTGAGGGAAGCGACTCGACTTCTGGCAACTGCTCCCACTGGTTGATCGCCGCCCGGGCGATCAACTCGACGTTGTCCACCACGTGCAGCACGCCCCTGCCGCTGATCTTCAGATTGCGATAGGTCGATGAAGTCTGGAACGGCCGCAACACGAAGGACTCGAAACGGTCATCCACGAGCGGACCCATCGGAGCGATATTCAATGCGCCCAGCTCGTCGCTGGTCGTGACAATGCCTTCCAGTATCACGTTCTGATTCTCCCTGTCGTGCCTGCCGGAGCATCCTGGCTAGAACGTCACCGGTTGATGCGGGTCACTTGTCTCGATCACAACCGGCCGGTGTGTACTCCGATTCAGCTGCGGCAGGGGATCGACTACCTCCAGCCCTGCTTCTGCCAGGAAACCAGCCAACAGAGCATAGCCGTGCTGCGTCAGGATCGACTCTGGATGGAATTGCAGACCGTAGACCGGTAACTGGCGATGACGGACTCCCATCACCGTGCCATCGTCCAGCCAGCAGCTGGCCTGCAGGCAGTCGGGCAAGGAGTCGCGGTCGATCACCAGCGAGTGATAGCGGCAGGCGGTCAGCGGATTGGGTAGTCCGCGCAGCAATCCCTCACCATCGTGCTCGATCGGACTCGTGCGACCATGTACCGGCTGGCTGGCAGGCACGATACGAGCTCCCAACGCCTGGGCAATCACCTGGTGACCGAGGCAGATCCCCAGCAGCGGATAGCTGTCGGCGAGTTGCTCGACCAGCTGCAGGCTGATACCTGCCTGGTCGGGAGTACATGGTCCGGGGGACAGGACGATGGCGGCCGGGTCCAGCTGCTGCAGCTGGTCCAGGTCGATGGCATCGTTGCGGACGACATGCGTCTGCTGACCCAGCCGGTTGAAATAACGGGCCAGGTTATGGACAAAGCTGTCGTAGTTGTCGATCAGCAGGATCATGGTCGCTGTCTCTTGGCCAGCGCGGAAGTTACTCCAGCGAGTGTATCATACCGGCTGCCTTCTCCCAGGTTTCCATGTACTCCATTTTCGGGTCCGACTGAGCCACGATGCCGCCCCCCACAGGAAACTGCCACCAGCCTCGGCCGGCAGTGACGGTGCGGATCAGGATGCTCAAATCGAGCGTGCCGTCAAAACCGAGGTAACCCAGCGAACCACAGTACGGACCCCGGCGGGTGGGCTCCAGTTCGGCAATGATCTCCATCGCCCGCGGCTTCGGTGCACCGCTGATGGAGCCACCCGGAAAGGCCGATCGGATCAGCTCCAGCGGCCCCTGGTCCGGTCGCAAGCGTCCCTCCACCACCGACACCAGGTGCTGCACGTACTGGTAGGCTTCGACATGACATAACTGTGGCACGTCGATACTGTCAGGATCACAGACCCTGGCCAGGTCGTTGCGTAACAGGTCGACGATCATCACGTTCTCGGCCCGGTCCTTTTCACTCCGTAGCAACTGTTCTGCCAACAGCAAATCGGCCTCGGGATATGGCATACGGGCGCGAGTTCCCTTGATCGGACGAGCCTCGACCCGGCCCTCTTCCAACCGCAGGAAGCGTTCCGGCGAGGCACTCACCAGCTCGAATCCATCCAGCGCAAAGTAACCGGCGAAGGTGGCTGGGTTCCGCTCCCGCATACGCAGATACAAGTCCACGCTGTTATCCTGCGCCGGGTAGAGCAACCGCTGGGAGATATTCACCTGGAAGATATCCCCGGCATGGATATAGTCGACCGCCTGTTGGACAACCTCGTGGTACTGTTCGGCGGAAAAGTTGCTGGTCAATGCCGGCAACCTGCCAACCTGGTATTGCGGTGCCAGGTCGTCGCTTGTGAGCAGCTCGCCAGTCGGCCTGGAGACCGACTCGGGTGGCTGGCTGAGCCACGTTTTGAACTCATCCGCACGCTGACGGGCGCGTGCCTGTCGCCGGGTTGGATCCAGTTCAGGCAGCCCCTGGGAAATGATCCAGCCACGATTCTCAACATGGTCCAGCGCCAGGACGACATCGTAGAAACCGACTGCCATGGTCGGCAGCTGGAACTCGTCGAGGCCCGCCGCCGGAACCTTTTCCAGGCTGCAGGCCAGTTCATAGCCCAGCAGCCCTGCTGCACCACCCTGGAAAGGGGGTAGCCCCGCCAGCCTGCGCACGCTGCCGTCCGGAGCGATACTCTCCAGCTGCTGCTGAAGCTGGCTCAGAGCGTCCTCGCCCGGTTCGTCGAGCTGCAGGAACATGAAGGGGTCGACCGCCAGGAAGGAATAGCGGCCCAGCTGGGGGTGCCGCATGGCACTGTCCAGGAACAGGCAGTGCGGCTTGCTTGCCAGTCGCAGAAAGGCGGTCTGGCTATCCGGCATCGGCAGCAGTTCCTCGACCAGCGGCAGGCCGTCGGTCGGGATCTCTATCGGCACGTCAGTTGTCTGCGGCTGCTGGTTCACGCCATCACTCTCCCGACCGGCTGGCTGGCTTCCTCGTCAGCCGGTGCCAGTTTTCCTTTGCTGTCAGCATGCCCCAGTCCAGTGACTCGTCCTGCGTGTATTGCTTGCTGAGAGTCAGCGCCGTGGCTGCCTTGGCGAATTCAAAGCCGAGGTAAAAAGCATGGCTGGCATCGAGGTTAGTCGGGGCAGCTGACTGGCCCTCGCCGGCTGCCAAACGCTCAAACAGCCTGAAGGGGTCCGCATCCGAGAGATGCAAACCGGCACTGACCACGTGCAGCTCGCCTCGCTCGGCATAGATCCTGTAGTTGGGATCCTTGATTGTGGCTGCCAGCTCTGCCAGCTCCTGCTGGCCAAAGGGAGCCAGCTGGTCATCTCGCAGCATGATCAGCCGGGGCTCCATGTGCTTGGGAGGGATCCCCTGGTCGACGGCGTGATAGACAAGCTGCCGGGCCAGCTCGCATTCTCGCACCGAGCTGCGGGCCCAGCCAATGACCTGCGTCGTGAGCACGCTGCGTATTCCCAGCTCCTGACAGATGCCCAGCAGCACCACGTTGACTCCGGCACTGTCGACATCCGTCAACTCCGTCAGGTTGCCAATCCCCATCATCATCTCGGCGTCGGGGTAATGGCCGCGGGTTTCATGGTAGCGAGCCAGGCTGGCGGCGAATCCCAGCCCGATCGGTTCCAGGATGGGGTCGATCCGCAAGGGGACGCCAGCCACCGCCAGCTGCTCGACAGTCTCATCCAGTCCAGCCAGACTCTGCGGGTCGTCCGGGATGGCAATCACCTCGCAGCCCCAGTCAGCAGCTGCCTCGCGGTTGCTGCTGTTGACGCTCAGCACCAGCTCTGCACCTGCCTTCACAGCCAGCGAGATTTCGACCACATCAAGGCTGTCGATGGAGACCCGTATGCCCTCGTCTCGCAGGGCCTGCACACACTCACCGACGCCCTGCCAGCCACCCCCCGGCTCACAGCCAATGTCGACCAGGTCGGCACCGTCGGCTTGAAGTTGCCGGGCCTCGGTCAGGATCTCGTCCAGCGCCAGTCGCGGAGCATGGTTGATTTCAGCCAGGATCTGAATGTCGTGTGTTCCGTAGCCATGTGCTGACTGCTGCTGGCCAAACATGCGGGCCAGTCGACGTAGATCGCGGGGGCCGCGCACGATCGGCACCGATGTAAGTTGTTCGAGCGCCGTCAGATCGTCGTCGCAGTAGCCAGGTAGCAGGATGAAGTCTGCATCGGCCGGGATGCTGATCCGTGAGGACATCCACGGGCTGGTCATCAGGGCCGCCACGGTGATCGGCAGGACATCGATGGAATAGCGGAAGCCAAGCTGGTCTGCCAAGCGGCCCACCTCGCCGCGCAGGGCGTGCTCGGCCAGTCGACCTGTCACGAAATGCAGGTGCTTGCCCGCTGGATCAAGGACCGTCACCCTGTGGACTCCCCCTGCTGCGGCGTTTCAGCGGCAGTGCCGTGACGGAAACCGCCATTCACGGGGATCACCTGGCCAGTCAGGAAGGCTGCCGCTGGAGATACCAGGAAAGCTGCCAGCTGGGCAACATCCTCCGGTTCGCCCCAGCGATCGAGTAGGGATTCCGCCACCGCTCGATCTTGCCATTGCCTGGGCGCTTGCTGACCCCAGGCGGTGCGAATCCAGCCAGGTGCTATACAGTTGACGCGGATCCAGGGAGCCAGTGTGCGTGCCAGGCTGAGCGTGAAGGCCGTGACCGCTCCCTTGCTGGCAGAAAACATCTCGCCACTATCACCCTCCATGCCCTGTCCGACATGATCCCAGCCGATATTCAGCAGCACCGACTGACCCGCTTCGCTGGCATCCGCCAGCATCCGCTCGCCCGCCAGGCGGCTGACCAGCATTGTCCCGCGCACATCGACCTGCCAGAGCCGATGCAGCTTGTCAGCAAAACTCTCGCCGGCAGTGGCCCCGGTCAGGACGTCGGCACCGACAGCGTTGATCCAGATATCGACCTGCTGGCGCCAGTTCCAGGCACCGTCGACAAGTCCGCAGAGCGAGTCGTCATCGGTCAGGTCAGCCAGCACGACGACCGACTGGCGGCCCAGTTGCTGAATCTCTCCGCTGACCCGCTCGGCAGCCTCAAAGTTCGTGTTGCCATGCACGACGATGTCGGCGCCGCGGCCTGCCAACTCGAGTGCGATCGCGCTGCCAATGCCGCCCGAGGCGCCCGTCACGACAGCAACTTTGCCAGCCAGCGTGTATTTCTGAGCGGGTTCGGATGACATCAGTTGTTTTCCCTTGCAACGTCCAGGCATTTCTGGCCAGTTCGACTGACCTGTTTTACCTTGCGACTTCCGTGGTCAGCAAGCAGGTCATCATCTGCAGCTGGCTCGGCCCAGTTGCAATTGCTCGGGCTGCAATCCCGGCGGTACACTGGCAGGCAGAAACTGACTCCGAAAATAAGTGCACAGACTGTCATGGATAGCGATCAATTACGCGCTGGGTTGGCGACCACAGCCCTGGCCTTTCGCGGCTATAACGTCCGCAACCTGGGCCGTAGCCACGAATTGCTGGTCCATCAACAGTATGGATCAATCGTTCGGCAACATTTGAGCGCTGCCAGTCAACTGGCAGCGGATCTGCTTGAACGGCCGGTCGACCTAATCTCTCAGGTCGAAAGTCAAAAGGAGACGACGCTGGAGCGGTACGGCGAGGCTGTTGCCCTGCTGACTGCCATGGAACTTGCCCAGCTGGAGATTCTCCGTGAGTGCTTCGATGTTGACTATCAACAATGCCAGCTCGCTTTTGGCTATAGCCTGGGCGAGATCACCGCCCTGGTGACTGCCGGCGTGTTCTCGCTGCGGGATGCCCTGGCTGTGCCACTCTCGCTGGAAAAAGACTGTGTCAGCCTGGCTGAGGATGTCACGCTCGGTATCCTCTTCTCGCGCGGCGAGACGATTGAGCATGAGCGGGTCAATAGAGCATTGATTGCAATCAACCAGCAGGCACAAGGTGTGATTGGTGTTTCGGCGATCCTCTCTCCCAACTCGTTGCTGCTGCTGGGCCAGGCGGACACGCTGGACCGGCTTTACGAGGCCCTCAACGAGGAACGTCCCCGTCAGTTGGTGCTGAGAAAAAACAAGGACAGCTGGCCCCCGCTGCATTGCCCGATAGTCTGGCAACGCCAGGTTCCCGACCACGCGGCCCAGGCCATGCTGACTCTCTCGAGCGGAAATACGGCACCCACCTACCCGGTGCTGTCGCTGGTAACGGGGCAGGTGGACTATACCGCCACGAACTGCCGTGATCACATGCGGCACTGGGTCGATCACCCGCAGCTGCTCTGGGAGGCGATCTACCAGACGCTCAAGGGGGGGACCGAGACGGTGGTGCATATTGGTCCAGCTCCCAACATCATTCCCTCCACCTACCAGCGGCTCTCCAGCAATATTGAAACGCACATGAAGAGCAATCTCGGTATGCGAATGCTGTCGGCTGTTGCCCAGCGGCCGTGGCTGAACAAGGTGCTGCCCGATCGAGCTGCCCTGCTGCGTGCACCGTCGATCCAACACGTTGTGCTGGAGGACTGGCTGCTGGATATGCCAGCTGACGAGGATCCGGCTGTGGAAGCTGGCTAGTTGCGTTCGATCGGCAACTCGTAACAGGCAACTTCGGTCTCGGAGCGGACCAGCAGCAGGTTGTCGTAAAGACAGAGTGTTGCCCAGCACTTATCGTTCAGCACGTCGACGCTGCCCAGCGGCTGGTACCCGCTGGGTGTCGCTGTCACAAACCACAGCTGACCGTTCTCCGCCAGCACCAGCAGGCGGTCGGCCAGTCGCAATAGCTGGCCCTGGCCGAAACGTTTCTTCTTCCATTGCCTGGTGCCGCTCTTGGCCTCAATGCACTCCAGGATGCCGTCTGAAAGACCGTAGACATAACCCTCGTGGAGGGTCACGTTGGTGAACTTGGTTTTCATCACTGTGGAGTCAGCCCAGACCTCGTCCACTTGCCAGCTGCCATCGTTCTCGGTGATTTTCATGACTGCAGAACCAACGCCATATTCCTTGGAAACCAGCAGCATGTCGTCCCCGATCGGCACGGCCTGGGAGACGCTGGCACCCGTGTTGCTGGAACCTTCAAAGTCGAAAGCCCAGAGTTGTTCGCCGGTTTCAATTCCATGACCACTGACCTGGTTTTCATTCACCGATACGATCTGGCGTTGGCCGGCAAACTCCGTAATTCGCGGCGAACTGTAGCTGACCTGGCGATCGCCCGCTTTCCAAAGGGGCTCTCCGCTGACGGCATCCAGGGCGATCAATGAAAAGAAGGGGCCACCCGGAGGGCCACCGATGGGAACAATCACGCGGTCGCCGTCGACCAGTGGTGAATTGCTGCGACCCCAGGCAATGGCCTGGATGTCCTTGGCCGGAGTGCTGCCGATCATCTCCAGCAAGTCGGCCTGCCAGATTTGATTGCCGTTGCCGCCGTCAATGCAACGTACCATGCCGTGTGCACCGACCGAGTAGACACGGCCCTTGTCGATCGTGGGGGTACTGCGTGGGCCAATACCTCCCAGCACCGTTTCATGCCGGGTCTGAGTCGAACTGGCCCAGACGAGTTCACCGGTTTCAATCTTGTGGCAGCTGACCACCTCGTCCGGACCACGCTGCTGCATCGTGATGGCATAGCCATTGCGAGCAACGAAGCCGGACCAGCCAGCGCCGATCTCGGATCGCCACTTGAGTGTGACTGCCTCGGCAGGCGTATCGGAAAGCCAGCGGACGTTCTCGATCGCCGCAGATCCGTCGGGACCCAGGAAGCGAGGAAAGTCGATGTTGGAAGTGACCGACAGGTCGACCAGTTCCGTGATGGGGATATCTGTGATCTGGTCCAGCAGGGTATCCGGGGCGGCCGACCAGCGCCAGACGAAGACCGGAATGATATCGCCGCTGAAACTGACCACCTTGACCGTGACAGTGAAGGCGATTGCCAGGAACACGCTCGAAAGTGCCACCACACCCCGCGTGCGACGGGAAAACGAGCTCATGAAGAGAAAATAGAGCATCAGCACAATGGCCAGCAGCATGGTCAACGCCATCGTGGCAATGTTGATGATCGCCTGTCCCATGTTTGGAGCCAGTCGGAAACCGATCATTGCGATCAGCCAAATCACCACGGATATCAACACCGTGCGCGGAACATGTCGACGCTGCGGTCTGGCGACTGGCGCGTCCTGGAGTGAGTCGTCGCTCATTGCTGGTCGCTCTCGTTCATGTCATCATGGCAAGCACAGATATTATGGATGATAGGCCGCGTTGGATGCTACTGACAGTCGAGTTGAGAGCCGAATGCAGGCTCCTCGATCGGTCGATCACCAGGGCCAGGAGATGAATCACGATGCATATCGAGTCAATCAAGGTGCATCCACTGCTGGGTGGAACCGTCGACGGTGGCTGGCCCGCTGGACACGAGCCGGAAGATGATCTGCACGCTATCGTGGAGGTCCTGACCGATGACGGCTTGAGTGGTATTGGCAGCGTGTTTACCAATTCAGCATTGGTGAAAGCAGGTGTTAAGACACTGGAGCCGCTCTGGCAGGGCGAGAGTGTAGAGCAGCCGGAGCGGGTGAGTGAAAAGTTGCGACAGAGCAGCTTTTGGCAGGGCCGTGGCGGGTCGCTGGAGCACGTTATCTCGGGCATCGATATTGCCCTCTGGGATCTCTTCGGCAAGATCACCGGGCAGCCCGTGTCGCGGCTGCTGGGAGGCTGCTATCGGGATCGAATCAAACCTTATGCCTCGATGCTGTTCGATGAGCCGGAGATCTTGCGGGATCGCCTGACTGCCACCGTGGCACGCGGCTTTCGTGCCATCAAGCTGGGCTGGCGACCCTTCGGCCGTCGCGATCATGGATTCGATGAACTGCTGGTTCAGACAGCACGCGATGCCGTCGGCGCGGATGTGGACCTGCTGGTCGATGCCGGAGGAAGCGAAGAGTTCTGGCCGCATCGCTACAAGTGGGCACTGCGTACCGCCCAGATGCTGGCCCAGTACGATGTTGGCTGGTTCGAGGAACCGCTGCCCCCGGATGACCTGGAAGGCTATGCACGCTTGACAGAGGTCAGCCCGTTGCCGATCGCAGGGGGTGAAGTGCTTACCAGGCGGCAGGCCTTTCAACCCTGGATCGAACGCCGGGCGGTGGATATCCTGCAGCCGGATGTCACCAAATGCGGTGGCTTGAGCGAGGTTCGCCGGATCGCCTGGCAGGCATACGATGCCGGTATTCAAGTAGTCAGTCACGGCTGGAATACCGCCATCGGAGTGGCCGCAGACTTGCACCTGGCGGCGGCCATGCCGGTAGCCAAGTATGTGGAGTTTCTCACACCAGCTCCCTATATCGATGAAATTATCGAGCAGCCGTTCGAATTGGACTCCGATGGCTGCCTGGCGGTACCCAGCGGAGCGGGACTCGGTATAGAATTGAATCGTGAAGCTCTCAAGCGATTTGCAAGTCCAAGGGAATAACCCCAGGAGTGGGCGTGACGGTCGCCGGTCAGGCCTGCGGGCCAGGCGGGAGGAAAGTCCGGGCTTCAAAGGGCGCGATGGTCGGTAACGCCGACCGGCCGCAAGGCCAGGGATAGTGCAACAGAAAGGAAACCGCCCGCCATTGGCGGGTAAGGGTGAAACGGTGAGGTAAGAGCTCACCAGCAGTCGGGGTGACTCGGCTGGCTAGGTAAACCCCATCGGAAGCAAGGCCAAACAGGAAGCAGCTCGGCTGGCAACAGCCGACACGGACCGGCCCGGTCCGGTATTGACTTCCGGGTAGGCTGCTCGAGGTGTCAGGCAACTGGCACCCTAGATGAATGACCGTCTTCGCCAGGCCATCACGGCCTGGTGGAAACAGAACCCGGCTTACTCGCCCACTCCAGGGTTTTTCTTGTCGACCTGCTGTGCCAGTGTGAAAAGGAAGCGGCAAGCGAACTGCCGCTACTGGGGCAACTCCTCGTTCACCGACTGCAGCAGCTTGGTGATGCACAACTTGTTCATGCTTGTGCCAGCTTGTTCGGCTTCTGTTCGCAAGGAGGCATGCATGCTCTCAGGCATCCGCACCGTAATCACTCGCGTCGTTTCTCGGTCCAAAGGGATTCGCTGGCCGCGACGGCCTCGTAGACGGGCCATGATGTGCTGGATTTCCACGTACTCGGGCGTGTTCTCAAACTCCAGCCGCTGCTCTCGGATCGGGAATAGACGCGCCAGCAGACCCTCGGCCCCCATCATCTCACGAAAGAATGTCTCCCAGTCCGGTACCTGGTGAGCCATCTCCAACGCCATATGAACAGCCTCGCGCCGCTGCTTCTCGCTAATCTCGTCTGCAACCACTGTGTCCGCGTCCCATCGACCCGTTCGACCTATGACTGACATCCCGCACTCCCCGTCGTAAATTCGCTGTAATCCAAATGACCCGTTTCTCCGGAGCCCCAAAGCTCCGCCGGGAATCACTTGCATCGTCCAGCGAAAGTCAAGCCATCGACGTATCTCGTGTGGTACAAGTAACTTAGGAGTTTCAAAAAGCGGTGCACAAAACATAGGCAGGGCTGCTTGCAGATGGAGCATGGTCTCGGCTGCCTATTTATTGAGCACCCCTATTTGTCCCAATTCCAAGGTGTCCAGTTGGACGAAAATGGACGGATTTGCAGAGAACCGAGCTGATATTGGGCCTGCCGCTAACGGTTTTCCCTGACGGCCGGTATAGTGTGGGCAGAATCACGCCAGTTTCTCGGAGACGATAGCTACTGTGTACGAAGTCGAGCGAGCTCAAGGCGTTGCCAGCGAAGCGACGGTGCTTGTACGAGTCCTGCTCCCGGGCGATCAGCTCGAAGAGGACCCGTTAGCTGAGCTGGAAGGATTGGCCACAACCGCGGGGACCCGGGTCGTCAGCGGACTCACTCAACGGCGCGACAAGCCGGACCAAACCACCTGCCTGGGCAAGGGCAAGGTGGAAGAGCTGCGGCTACTGACCGAAAGCCACAATGCCGACGTCATCATCTTTGACAACGATCTCAGCCCGGCGCAGACCCGCAACCTCGAAAAGGCACTCGATACCAAGGTGCTGGATCGAACCGAGTTGATTCTGGACATCTTTGCCGCCAATGCCCAGACCCGCGAGTCACGTCTGGCTGTGGAACTGGCCCAACTGGAATACTCACTGCCACGACTCAAGCACATGTGGACTCACCTCTCACGAATGAAGATGGGTGTTGGCATGCGTGGTCCAGGCGAGAAGCAGCTGGAATTTGACCGCCGCCTGGTGGAGAAGCGGATCCAGGATCTGCGAGCTGAATTGAGGACAATCGAGAAGCGTCGGGAGCGGCAGGTCTCGTCGCGCAGTGATTCCATGACCGTCTCGCTGGTTGGTTACACCAATGCTGGCAAGAGTACCCTGATGAATGCCCTGACCGACGCCCAGGTGATAGCCAAGGACCGGTTGTTTGCCACCCTGGATACACGCACACGCCGCTGGCAGCTGCCCAACTGGGGACCGGTGCTGATCAGCGATACGGTCGGTTTCATTCGTAACCTGCCGCATCGGCTGATTGCCAGTTTCAAAGCCACCTTGGAAGAAGCCAGCCAGGCTGACCTGCTTTTACATGTAGCCGATGGCTCAAGCCCCGCGGTGGTGCAGCAGGTAAGCGCCGTTCACGATGTGCTGTGCGAGATCGGTATGGAGCACAAGGACACGCTACTGGTGATCAACAAGATTGACCTGCTTGATGGCCCAGCCAGGCTGAGCGGATTGCTCGATCGCTACCCCCAGGCGGTGGCGATCAGTGCCAACAGTGGCGAGGGCTTCGATAAGCTGGCGATTGCCGTCAGCGATGCACTCAGCCGAACCTTCAAGAATGTTCTGATCGAGACCGGCATCTCCAACGGACGCCTGATGGCCTATGTGGCGGCCCACGGTGAGGTCCTCTCGACTCGCTACAACGAAACAACTGTCACAATTCACTGCCGGCTGCCGGAACAGTATCTCGGACGAATCCCCGCCTCGGAGGCGGTCGTTACCAGCTATGACGGCGACGGTGAAGATCCCAGGCAAGAGACCAAGGCGGATGGCTCGTCGTGAACTAAATCAATCCCGCGTGATTGTGACCGGCGCCTCAAGCGGTATTGGGCAGGCACTGGCACGCCGCCTCGCCGCCTGCCAGGCTCGGCTGCTGCTGACCGCCCGCCGGGAAGATCGGCTGCGGCAACTGGCAGATGAGATTGAGCCGCAGGCAGACGGCGTCAGCTGGATTGCCGGCGATATCACCGACGCCTCCGTTCGCCAGCAGATCCGCAGGCATGTCGACGAACAATGGCAGGGCCTGGACCTGTTGATCAACAATGCCGGTATTGGCTCACGTGGATCTTTCGCCACCTCGACAGCCGAAGAACTACAGCGAGTCATGGAAGTGAATTTCTTTGCGCCGGCAGAGTTCTCGCGAGAGTTGCTGCCACAGCTGCGTCAGGGCAGACAGCCCATGATCGTCAATGTCGGCTCGGTGCTCGGCCATCGAGCCGTTCCGCTCAAGAGTGAATACTGCGCCAGCAAGTTTGCCCTGCATGGATTCAGTGACGCCTTACGGGCCGAGTTGGCGGCCGAGGGAATCGATGTGCTGCTGATCAGTCCCAGCACGACTCGCAGCGAGTTCTTTGATGTGGCCGCGGGACGTCCCGCTGGATCGTCGGATCCGGCCAGCCGGCGCGGCATGTCGACCGACAAGGTGGCACGTAAATCGCTCCAGGCAATCCGGCGTGGCAAGCACGAGTTGATCCTTCCCTGCAGTGGCAAACTGCTCGTCTGGGCCGACCGGCTGCTGCCTGGCCTGGTCAATCGATTGCTTGCCAAACGGGCCAGTAAACAGAGCGATCAGTAGCCCAGCGTCCGTGGCCCGTGGTTAGCAGCGATCTGGCGAAAGCTGAGGCCGACTCCAAACCCCTAACCGACCACCTCTCACCCGTAGAGATGCTATACTTGCAGGACAAGCTAACACCATCACGAAACGAAGGACGTGGATCATGATTCGCAAGAACCGACGTCAGTTCCTCGAGGATTCCATGCTGACTGCCGCAACCGTGGCAGCTACCTCCTCCAGCACGATCCTGCTGGCAGACGAAGCGGAAACACAGAGCGAGAGCCCCAACGAGCGACTGGGTGTTGCAGTTGTCGGAGTTCGCGGTCGTGGTGGCAGCCATATTGGTGCCTTTGCCGGCCGCAAGGACACCGAGATTCTCTACATCTGCGATCCCGACCGGGAGATCGGCAACAGCCGTGCCACCGAGGTTGGTAAGCGACAGGGAGGCCGAGTGCCGACCTTCGTGGAAGATATTCGCAAGGTGCTGGAAGACGATCGAGTTGACATTGTCACAATCGCCACGCCCAACCACTGGCACGCACTGGCTGCCATCTGGGCCATCCAGGCTGGTAAAGACGTCTACGTCGAGAAGCCCGTCAGCCACAACGTCTCGGAAGGTCGCCGCATCGTGGAAGCGGCTCGTAAGTACGGCAAGATCTGCCAGACCGGCACGCAGAGTCGAAGTAATGCTGGCATGCAGGCCGTCATCGAGTACGTGCAGAGTGGCAAGATTGGCGACGTGCAGGTTGCCCGTGGCCTCTGTTACAAGCGACGTGGCAGCATCGGCGAACGCAGTAAGTACGATACGCCCTCGCACGTTAACTTTGACCTCTGGCTCGGTCCGGCACCTGACGCACCGCTGACGCGCCAGCGACTTCATTACGACTGGCACTGGCAGTGGCCCTACGGTAACGGTGACCTGGGGAACCAGGGAATCCACCAGATGGACCTGGCTCGCTGGGGCCTGGGTGAGAACAAGCTCTCCACGTCGAGCATCAGCTACGGTGGCCGCTTTGGCTATATCGACGCTGGCGACTCGGCCAATACCCAGGTCGTGATTCACGATTACGGCCAGCGATCGCTGGTCTTCGAGGTCCGTGGCCTGCCGACTCCCGACTATCGTGGTTCCAAGATCGGCGTGATCTTCGAATGCAGCGAAGGCTATGCCGTGATCCCCAGCTATGACAGCGGGACAGTCTTTGACAAGGATGGCAACCAGGTGACCAGCTTCCGCGGTGGCGGCGATCACTTCGCCAACTTCGTCAAAGCCGTCCGCTCACGTAAGCACGAGGATCTGAACGCCGACATTGAGGACGGTCATCTTTCCAGTGCTCTCTGTCACCTTGGTAACATCTCCTACCGGCTGGGCGACATTGTTGTGCCACAGGAAGTTGCCGATCGGGCCAAGCAGATCGAGTCGGCAGACGATAACGCGGCAACCTACGCTCGTGTCACCGAGCACCTGGAAGCCAACAAGGCTGACTTCGCGACCACTCCCTTCCGCTTTGGCGTGCCGCTCAAGATCAATCCCGATACGGAGGAGATCCTCGGTAACAAGAATGCCAGCCGAATGCTGACCCGCGAGTATCGCAAGCCCTTCGAAGTGCCGGCCGCAGGCCAGGTCTAGTCTGACATTCACAAACGAGAGGCGACTCCCGCAAACCTCAGAGAGCTGACCGCAGGCAGCGGTTGGCTCTCTTTTTTTGTGCCCGCCCAGCTGCCAGTCCGGATCGAGGTACCCGCACTCGAAAACTGGCGCCAGCTCAGACTGCAATTCGAAGACCGCTGTTTTGACGGTTAATCTGCAGTCACGGTTGACGGTTGAGGAACTGGCGGCACACTGTCCGGCTGCCACACTGTGCCGGCACGACCCGGCAACTTATAATCGCCTGCATACACATCCTTTAGAGCCTTGAATGTCCATGCCTTCCCTGCGGATCGGTGCCGTCTCCTATCTCAATACCAAGCCCCTGGTATCTGGCCTGCAGGAGCAGTTGCCAGCTGCCGAGCTGGTGTTTGATCTGCCCAGTCGACTGGCAGATCGCCTGGCGGCAGCAGATCTTGACGTCGCCCTGATTCCGACCGTCGAGTACTTTCAGGATCCTTCCTACGAAATAGTCTCGGACGCCTGTATTGCCTGCCGGGGGCCAGTGCTCAGCGTTTCGCTGCTCAGCCGCTGTCCGATCGCTGAGATCAGCAGCCTGGCACTTGACGAGGGTTCCCGTACCAGCGTGGCTCTGGTGCAGGTCTTGTTGCGAGAACGTTTTGGCATCACCCCCCAGCTCTCATCGCTGCCGATAGGTAGCGACCTGGCCGAGTCCACCGCAGATGCTGTGCTGGTCATCGGGGATCGAGCGATCGATCCTGCCCAGCAGGGATTTGTCGCCAACTGGGACCTGGGCCAGGAGTGGTGTAACTGGAGCGGCCTGCCTTTTGTGTTTGCCATGTGGACAGCCCGAGCGGGCCTGGGCGAACAGCTGGACAACGTTGCTAGTGCACTGCAAGCCAGTCGCGATGAGGGGCTATTGCGACTAGCTGAAATTGCCCGCCAGGAAGCAGGCACACTGGGACTCGATGCGGAACAATGCCATCGCTATCTGCGTGATAACCTCTACTTTTACCTCGGCCCTCAGGAGCGGGAGGGCCTGGAGCTATTCCGCCGCAGCCTGGGCAGCGAGATTCTTAGCGTACCGGGTGTCCGCTAGCAGAAACCAACTGATTGGAAATCCGAGAAATGCAGCAACCAGTAACTGAAACTCTCGATAAGGCGGTCGCCGGCGAGCGACTCACTGCTGCAGAAGGACTTCAGCTGTTACAGACGGATGATCTGCCAGCGCTCGGCAGGGCCGCCGATGCAGTCACCCGCCGACTGCATCCCGAGCCATATCGAACCTACAACATCGACCGCAATATCAACTACACCAACGTCTGCACGGCGGTCTGTGACTTTTGTGCCTTCTACCGGCCTCCAGGAAGTGAACAGGGCTGGGTCTTGCCCCGCGCAGAACTGCTCAGCAAGATCGAAGAGACCGTGGCTCTTGGTGGTGACCAGATCCTGATGCAGGGGGGGCTGCACCCGCACTTCAAGCTCGACTGGTACGAGGAGCTGCTGCAGGATATCAAGTCGCATTTTCCCCAGCTGAATGTGCACGGCTTCAGCCCGCCCGAATTGCATCACTTCACCAAGGTCAACAAGCTCACGATCAAGGAAGTCCTTTCTCGGCTGAAGGATGCCGGACTCGGAAGCCTGCCAGGTGGTGGAGCGGAGATACTTGTCGACCGAGTGCGCGATGCCATGACGCGAGGTAAAGTGAACAGCGACGATTGGCTCGGAGTCATGCGCTGCTGGCACGAGCTGGGGGGACGCAGCAGTGCCACGATGATGTATGGTCACGTGGAAACGCCGGCCGAGAGGATCGAGCACCTCGATCGCATTCGCCAACTGCAGGACGAAACAGGCGGCTTCACTGCGTTCATTTGCTGGTCATTCCAACCTGACAACACCGATCTGGCCCACATCCCCGCCGCCGGCGCCCACGATTATCTTAAGACCCAGGCAGTTGCCCGCCTGTACCTTGATAACCTGCCCAATATCCAGTCCAGCTGGGTCACGCAGGGGCTCAAGATCGGTCAACTCGCCTTACTGTACGGCGCCAATGACATGGGCAGCCTGATGATCGAGGAGAACGTGGTGGCCGAAGCGGGTACCGTCCATTTCCTGACCCTCGACCAGATCCGTGGGGCCATCACCGAGCTCGGCTACGAGCCGCGGCAACGTAATGTGCATTACGAGCTGATGGAGAGCGAGCATGAACAGCGAGCTGTCGAGGCAAATCGCGCCTGGCTTCAGCAGCAAGCCGAAACCGACTCGCTGGCTCAATTAGCCTGATCGCGCCGTAGCCGCGGCAGCCACTGTTTTTCGGATAACATGCAGAGATGATCGAAGTTCGTGAATTGACGAAATGCTATGAGGATCTTCGCCTCGGCGAAATCGTGGCGGTCGATTGCGTCAGCTTTGTTGCCCAGCCTGGCGAGATCTTCGGCCTGCTGGGTCCCAACGGTGCTGGCAAGACAACTGTCCTGCGGACACTCAGTACCATGCTCCGGCCCACCTCGGGGACGGCCGTGGTAGGGGGTTTCGATGTAAGCACGCAGGCCGCACAGGTCCGCCGCCACATTGGTTTCGTGTCAGGCAACCTGACCGGCTATGAACGGATGACAGCCTGGGAGATGGTCGAGTTCTTTGGCAGACTGCATGGCCTCGAGCAGGACCACTTGCAGGAACGCATGGAGACCGTCTTTTCCTGGCTGCAGATGGATGAGATCCGCGATCGACTGGGTGCCAAGATGTCGACCGGCATGAAACAGAAGGTCTCGATTGCCCGGGCGATTGTCCACGACCCACCCGTGCTGATTTTTGACGAAGCGACCGTCGGCCTCGACGTGCTGGTGGCCCGCTCCCTGCTCGATACGATCCAACAGCTGCGGGACGAGGGCAAGTGCGTGATCTTCTCCACACACCATATGCACGAAGCGGAAAGACTCTGCGATCGAATTGCCATCCTGCACCGTGGCAGAATTCTCAAGGAAGGAACCCTTGAGTCGTTGCTGGAGGGACAGCAGGGTAGCGACCTCGAACAGGTCTTCTTCGACTTGATATCGGAACACGACCAGCAGTCTCCGTCGCTCGCTGCCGACGATGGGGGAGGCTAACTGCATGCAATGGTCCAATGTGAAGTGGATTTTTCTGCGTGAAATCCGCGACCAGCTGCGCGATCGAAGGACGATGTTCGCGATTTTCGTGCTACCTGTCCTGATGTACCCGCTGATGGGGATGGTGATCCTGCAGATCACCCAGTTTGTGCAGGAACATCCCACCAAGGTCCGTCTTGTTGGCTGGGACCAGTTGCCAGACGAGCCAGCCCTGCTGGAAGAATCGGCAACCGGCGAGAGGCATTTTTCCTCCAGCTACAGCTCGCAAGCAGACCGTCAGTTGCTGACCATGACATTCGAGCCGTTGCCCCCGGATCAGCCCGATGTAGATACATTCAAAGCACAGGCGCAGCAGCAGATTCGCGACGATGAGTTCGACCTGGTCGTCCGTTTTCCGGCTGGTTTTTCCAGCAAGCTGAAGGAATTTAACGATCGAGTCAGGGCCAGCCGAAGCGGTGAGATTGGCGAGGATCTGCCGGAAATCCCTGCGGCCGAGGTTTATGTCGACAGCACCGATGAAAAGTCCGGGATCGCTCGTGGACGAGTACTGGAAGTCCTCGACAAGTGGCACGAGGATGTTGTCGAACAGGTCTTCTCGGCCGGCAACATGCCGCTGGCAGCGTCGCGTCCATTTGAAATTGAGCGGGTGGACGTTGCCAGGGAAGAAAGTCGCCGCGTGGCGGTTCTGGCACAGCTTGTACCGTACCTGATCTTGATCTGGTCCCTCGTCGGTGCTTTCTATCCCGCCGTCGATCTCTGCGCCGGAGAAAAAGAACGCGGTACCATGGAAACGCTACTCAGCAGCCCCGCTGGACGAGGAGAAATCGTCGCCGGCAAGCTGTTCACGATCATGAGCTTTTCCACCGCCACCTCATTACTCAATCTGGTCAGCCTCGGAGTTACCGGTCTGTTTGTGGCCTCCGTTTTGCCACAGGCCAACGCCTCTTTCACAGCACCGCCGCTGATCACGCTGTTCTGGATGCTGGTCGTCTTGATCCCGATTTCGCTCTTCTTTAGTGGCCTGACCCTGGCGGTTGCCTCCTTTGCCCGTAGCACCAAGGAAGGTCAGTACTACCTCGCACCCTTGATGCTGGTCAGCCTGCCGCTACTCACCATGACGATGATCCCCTCGGTCGAACTGACGCTCGGCACCAGCCTGATTCCACTGACCGGCGCCATGCTGTTGCTTGAAGCGCTGCTGGAATCCGATTATGCGCTGGCGCTGCAGTACGCGTTACCGGTCCTGCTCGTCACCGGCTGCTGCTGCTACCTTTCGATCCGCTGGGCCATCTACCAGTTCAACAATGAATCGGTACTGTTCCGCGATAGCGAACAGTGGAGCCTCAAGTTGTGGCTGAAGAAGATTATCCGCCAGCGGGGTGACAATCCACCGCTGGGAGCTGCCATTTCCTGTGCCGTTTTGATCCTCGTGCTGCGTTTCTTCGCCAACTTTGTTGTCAAACCGGATGAGACGACCGAGTCCTTCATGTTGGTCAACATCATCAGCCAACTGCTGACGATTGCCCTGCCTGCCCTGCTGTTTGCCTGCCTGCTTAGCCGCCGGCCAGCCAGCGTCCTGCGGCTGACCTCGTCCAGGCCAGCCGTGTTGGCCTGCGTCGCCGCCATGGCAATCTGCCTGCACCCGGTGATGGCACAAATCGGCATCTGGATTCAGCAACTCTATCCGATCAGCCAATCGATGGCTGAGGGTGTGGAGTCGATGTTTGCAGGGCTGAACGAAGTTCACTTTCTCTGGCTGCTGTTGTTCATCGCAGTCACACCGGCCATTTGCGAGGAACTCGCTTTCCGTGGCTTGATCCAGAACACGCTGGAAAAACACCTCCGGCCCGTCTCGGCGATTATGATCGCAAGCTTCTTTTTCGGAGTCACGCATGGAATCCTCCAGCAGTCGCTGACAACATTCTTCGTCGGCATCTTGATCGGAGTCGTCGCCTGGCGCAGCCGCAGTCTTTGGCCCTGCATGCTCTACCATTTCGTCCATAACGGCATTACAGCCGGTACGACTCGGCTCGACGACAGTACTCGTGATAAGTTGATCGAGCTGAGGGTCCTGGAAGTGCACCCGACCGCTGGCCTGCTCTATACCCTGCCAGCCATGCTAGTAGGACTGCTGCTGGGAACACTGCTGATATGGGTCTTTTTTAAGGTGACTCAGACGCGGTCATCGACGCCTCTTGCCGAAGCTGCCAGCTATGAGTGAGCAGCCAGTCCAACGCATTCGTGCTCGCTGGGTCCTGCCACTCGCCGGCGATCCAGTGGAAAACGGAGTCGTCGAAATCGCTGGCCAACAGATTCGCCAGCTCGGACCGGCCGTCGCAGGCGAGCCGGTCCAGGACCTGGGCGACCTGGTGCTGATGCCCGGACTGGTCAACGTCCACACGCACCTGGAGTTTAGCCACCTCGAGCAGCCGATCAGCGCAGGCTCTTTCCCCGATTGGATACGCTCGGTCATCGACTATCGGCAGACAGACCTCTCAGCGCCCGGCCAGGCAGCCGCCGCCATCGCAGCCGGTATCCAGGAGAGTCTCAATCACGGCGTCACCACGATTGGTGAGATTGCGACCCGAGGAAAGGGTAGCGAGGTCTACGCCTCGCTGCCGTCGACCAGTGTCGTCTTTCGAGAGGTGATTGGGCTTGCCAGTGAGGACGAACAAGATCACCTGCATTCGGTCACCCAGTTCCTCGCCGACTCGCTGCAGAATGACTGGCAGCAGGCGATCAGCCCCCACGCTCCCTACACGCTGCGGGATTCGCTGTTGGATCAGCTGCTCGATCTGTCGCTGGCCCAGCAGCTGCCGGCAGCCATGCACCTGGCCGAAAGCGAGGACGAACTTCAGCTGCTGCGAGACAAGAGTGGCGCCCTGCGGGCATTGCTCGAAGACGTTGGAGCCTGGCGTGACGATGCACACCGCCTACAGTCAGCGGGTGACTATCTGCAGCGATTGAGCCGGCTGCAGCGGGTGTTGGTCATCCATGGCAATTACCTGGAGCCGGAGGATTGGCAGTTGCTGGCCAGCCAGCGTGACAACATGGCGCTGGTCTACTGCCCGCGGACTCACCGCCATTTCGATCACCCCGATTACCAGCTTGCCGATCGGCTGGCTGCTGGCGTGCGGGTCGCGATCGGGACCGATTCCCGCGCGTCCAGTCCCGATCTCGACTTACTGGCAGAATTGAAAGAGGTTCACCGTCAATATCCGCAGCTGTCAGCAGAGACGGTGTTGCAGCTGGGGACAGTCGAGGGTGCATCTGCACTCGGGTTGGAGGGCACAGTTGGCCAGTTGCTTGCTGGCAGCCAAGCCAATATGGTGGCGGTGGCTGTCGAGAATCCACACTCGGGCGACCTGCCAGCAGCGGTGCTGGCCGAATCGTCGCAGCTGGTCGCGGTGATGTGTGACGGCCGCTGGGTGCGTGAGCTGCTATAGGATCCGGAGGCCGGAAATCGGCCCAAGCAGCAGCGTCGAGGAAGTTGTCAGTCAGAGTCTCTGCTGCGTCCTTCCGACTCCCGATATGAGTCGGCCACGACTCAGGCCAGCTCACTGGTAACAGCTTCCGCCTCGTCTACAGTCGGCTATTGCGAATCTGGGTTTCCAGGATCGCGGTGGCGCCCAGTTCTTCCAGCTGGTCCATCACGCTCGTCACCTCACCACTCTTGACCATCACACGGACTGAGCACCAGTCGTCATCTTCCAGGCTGTTGACGGTTGGCGAGTGGAAACCGGGCGTGATTTTTTCTGCATCGGCCAGCAGGGTACGAGGGGTGTTGTATTCCACCAGCGAGTAGGCTCGTGCCACGATCACACCTTCCAGCCGACGAATCACCCGGTCGGCCAATTCTGGCTCACGTTGTTCGCTGTTCTGAATTACGACGGTTTCATAGTTCCCGATCTCGGCCATGATTCGCAGCTTGTTGGCGGCCAGTGTACTGCCGGTTTCGGTCAAGTCGACGATCGCATCGGCAACGCCCAGCGCAATCATGATCTCGACGGACCCCTGGACTGGAACCAGGTGTGCTGAACAGCCATGCTCTGCCAGGAACTGCTTTGTCACGCTGGGGAAACTGGTGGCCACTCGCAGCCCGTCCAGCTGGGCTGCTTCAGTCACCTCGCTCTCTTCCGGCACGCAGACGACCAGCTTGCAGCGTCCCACGTCGAGCGAAAGTCGGGTGATCACATCAGATTCCGATTCCGCGACCAGGTCGCTGCCTGTGATCCCAAGGTCAATCGCTCCCTCGGCACAGAGTACCGGGATGTCGTCGGTTCGCAGGAAGGTGATGTCAATCGGCATCCCCTTAACCCGCGCAAACAGCGTACGATCGTGGCGACGGAAACGCATGCCTGCCTGGTCCAGTAGGCTGGTGGTCAATTCCGCAAGTCGGCCCTTGCTGGGGATTCCGATTTTCAAGTGGGACATCGGGTCTGTTGCCTGTCTAGGGGAAAGTAAGCTGTCGTGTTGTTCAGTTGTCCGAAGCGCGGGCGGCTTTTTCGTCCAGTCCGGAGACGCCAAAGCGGCGGGCCAGTTCATCTTCAACCTGGGAAAAAGCCAGCTCGTGGTATCCCAGCATGACGAGCAAGTGGAATACCAGGTCGGCCGCTTCTCGCACCAGGTGCTGGCGGTCATCCTGGTTGCCGGTCCGGTCAACATCCTCAGCCGCTTCCACCAGCTCGGCTGCTTCCTCCACGATCTTGGCAGCAATTGCTTCGACACCGCCGTCGAGCAATTGGCTGGTATAGCTGCGTGAAGAGGGAGCGTGCTTGCGCTGCTCGATGATCTCTGTCAGCTGGTCGAGGATGGAGTCGGAGTTGGTCACAGAGTGATAGCCTCTTTACAGTTGGCCAGCCAGGTTACACCATGAAGGACGTGTGCCGTCCAAGGGCACGTTTTTTCATCGTAGACGGGCCCTGGAATACAGGCAATTACTCCCGTTTCGCCTACGCTTCGAATAGATCATTATCGATGGCCGAAGGTTCACATCAGTCCGATTTTGCGGGTGATATCTCGCCAATCGACAATAACTGCTGGATTCTGACCGGCCCCACTGCCAGTGGCAAGACGCGGATTGGCATTGAGTTGGCCAGGCTACTGGATGCGGAGATCATCTCACTCGATTCCATGTCTGTCTACCGGGAGATGGATATCGGGACGGCCAAGCCGAGCAGCGACGAGCAGGCGATGGTGCCGCACCACCTGCTGGACATTGTGGATCCCACGGAGCAGTTCAGCCTGGCGGATTATGTCACTGCCGCACACCAGGTTGTGGCCGAGATCCAGCAGCGTGATCGCAACGTGCTGTTTGTGGGCGGCACACCGCTTTACCTGAAGGGACTGCTGCACGGAATTTCCCAGGGTCCGCCGGCCGACTGGGAATTCCGTCAACAGGTGCAGGAGGAACTTGAGCGGGCAGGTCCTTCCGCAGGACGCCAGGCTCTGCACCAGCGGCTGGAGCAGGTGGACCCGCTCTCGGCCCACAAGCTGCATCCCAACGATACTCGCCGTGTGATTCGAGCTCTCGAGGTACACCGGGTGACCGGCCAGCCGATTAGCCACCAGCAATTGCATTTTGAGGAGCCGACCACGCAGCCGCCACCGGTGCTGGTGCTGGACTGGCCTCGCGAGCAGTTACACCAGCGGATTGCTGAGCGCGTGGACTGGATGTTCGCCGAGGGATTGGTGGGGGAAGTTGAAGGCTTGCTTGACAAGTACGGCGAGCTGAGCCGGACTGCCTCGCAGGCGGTTGGTTACCAGGAGGTGATGGATCATCTTCAGCAGCAGGTCAGCAGCGAACAGATGATCGAGATGGTGGCGCAGCGGACACGCCAGTTCGCACGGCGCCAGGAGACCTGGCTGCGGAGCGTGCCGGAGTGCCAGCGAGTGGCACAGTTGGGCGACGTCGATGCGGCGGCCATGGCCGGGCAACTGGAACAACTGGGCCGGCAGCGATTGGCTGAAAGAACAGCAGGAGAGAAGCCAAGTTGAGCCACGCGACGGTACGAGACCCCAGGTCTGCCAGCCTCTCGCTCCTATACGCGTTTGGAGAGGCAGGTTAAAATACTCGGTTTGACTCGTGTGGGGGCTGTTGAGTCTGTAACCGCATGGAGACAGACCAGCTTCCAGACGAAATCCCGCAGCGACGAAAAGGACCGCTTCCTTGTTACGAACTCATACCTGTGGTGAATTGCGAGCCAGTCACGTGGACGACGAGGTCACACTCTGTGGCTGGGTCGACAGTACCCGTGATCACGGCGGCGGCGTTTTTATCGACCTGCGAGATCGGTACGGAAAGACCCAGGTGGTGTTTGGCCCCGATTCGGGCGAAGAGAATATCGCGGCCGCTAGCGCGCTACGTAGCGAGGATGTTATCAAGGTCGTCGGCCAGGTCGCTCCGCGGCCCGAGGGTACGACCAACGACAAGCTGCCAACCGGTGGAGTGGAGATTCGTGGCGCCCAGTTGGAAATTCTGAACAGATCCAAGACGCCTCCTTTCACTCCCTCGCAGCAGGATTTGCCGGGCGAGGACCTGCGACTCAAATATCGCTTCCTCGACCTGCGCCGCTCGGAAATGCAGGAGGTGCTGCTGCTCCGCAGTCGGATCATCAAGATGATGCGGGACTACTTCGAGGAAAATGACTTCATCGATATCGAAACCCCGATTCTCGGTCGCAGCACGCCGGAAGGAGCTCGGGATTACCTCGTACCGAGCCGCGTGCACCGCGAGCATTTTTATGCCCTGCCGCAATCACCGCAGCTCTACAAACAAATCATGATGGTGGCCGGCTACGACCGCTATGTCCAGGTTGCCCGCTGTTTCCGCGATGAGGACCTGCGTGCCGACCGGCAGCCCGAATTCACCCAGCTCGATCTCGAAATGTCGTTCGTCGATACCGACGATGTGATCGGCATGATCGATGGCCTGGTTGTCCGTGCGGCCAAGGAAATTCTTGGCATCGACGTGCCACTGCCGCTGGCACGAATGACCTATGACGAGGCGATGGAACGTTTTGGCCACGATGCTCCGGATCTGCGATTCGGGATGGAATTGATCGATTGCACCGAGATCGCCGGTCAAACGGAATTTCGAGTCTTCCGCGGTGCTGCCGATAGCGGCGGCCGGGTGCGGGGGATTAACGCCAAGGGAGCGGCAGCGGACTTCTCACGCAAGCGGATTGACGAGCTGACCGAGTACGTGCAGCAGGACTTTGGCGCCAAGGGACTGGCCTGGTTCCGTGTCGAGGAGGACGGTTCACTCTGGTCTCCGATCGCCAAGAACCTCGAAGCAGAGGTGCTGGCAGCAATTTCCGAGCAGATGGAGGCTGAGCCAGGTGATCAACTGTTCTTCATCGCCGACACCTGGGAAGTCAGCTGCAAGGCGCTAGCTGGACTGCGGCGACGCCTGGGTGCCGAGCTGGAGCTGTATGCTGCCGACGCGATGCACTTTTCCTGGGTCGTGGAATTCCCCATGTTCGATTATGACGACGAGGGGCAACGCTGGAATGCCATGCATCACCCCTTCACCGCCCCTCGTACTCAGGACACGGACCTGCTGACAGATGATCCTGGCGCATGCCGGGCGCAGGCTTATGATCTGGTTATCAATGGCTCCGAAGCTGGCGGTGGTACGATCCGACTACACGATTCCGAACGCCAGCAGAAAGTCCTTGAGCTGCTGGGGATGGATGAGCAACAGGCCCGTGACCGCTTCGGCTTCCTGCTCGAGGCGCTGCAGTACGGTGCCCCGCCGCATGGCGGTATCGCTCTGGGGATCGACCGCTGGGTGATGCTGTTCGCCGGTCTCGACAATATCCGCGACTGCATCGCATTCCCCAAGACGCAACGTGCTACTGACTTGATGACCGAGGCACCCGGGAGTGTTGACCGCGCACAACTTGAAGAGCTCGGTATTCGTACCATTCCGCTCGATGAGTCCTGAACCTGAACCTGCAACTGCTGGGCATGCTGGACCAGCTTGGATCCGATGGCAAAGAAGACAATTGAGCAGGTTGATGTGGTGGGGAAAAAAGTCCTCATGCGTGTCGACTTCAATGTGCCGCTCGACGACGACGGTAATGTCAGCGACGATCGCCGTATCCAGATGGCGCTGCCGTCGATTCAGAGTGTGCTGGATCGTGGTGGCAGCCTGGTCTTGATCAGCCACCTCGGGCGGCCTGGTGGTGAAGGGGACGACAGCCGGTTCAGCCTGCGTCCAGCTGCCGAACGACTGGACCAGTTGATTGACCAGCCAGTCACTTTCGCCACCGATACGGTCGGCCAGCAGGCACAACAGAAGGCCGGGCAACTCCAGCCGGGAGAAGTCCTGCTGCTGGAAAACCTGCGGTTCGATCCGCGGGAAAAGGCCGGCGATACAGAGTTTGCCGGCCAACTTGCTGCCTTGGCGGATGTCTACTGCAATGACGCCTTTGGGACCTGTCACCGACAGCATGCCTCGATGGTGGCCGTGCCGCAGGCGATGCAGGGCAAGCCGCGAGTTGTCGGTTTTCTGGTCGAGCGTGAGATTCGATATCTGAATAATGTGCTCGCCAATCCAGCTCGGCCGTTCGTGGCTGTACTGGGTGGAGCCAAGGTGTCAGACAAGATCAAGGTGATCGAAAACCTGCTGGAGATCTGTGACCATGTGCTGATTGGCGGTGCGATGGCCTACACCTTTTCACTGTCCCAGGGAGGACAGGTGGGCGATAGCCTGGTGGAAGTTGATCGAGTTGAGCTGGCGAGCCAGTTGATCGACGCCGCTGGCGAACGACTGGTGCTGCCGGTCGATACACATTGCGGCGACAATTTCAGCAGCGACTGTGAAAAAGTTGTCGTTGCGGCAGGCCAGGTGCCGGAGGGATTCGAGGGACTCGATATTGGCCCACAGACAGCGGATCGTTTTGCGGACATCGTGCGATCGGCAAAGACGGTGGTCTGGAACGGTCCCATGGGTGTGTTTGAAATGCCGCCCTTCGATGAAGGTACCCGTCGGCTGGCCGAGGCGATTGCCGAGGGGGATTCGACCAGCATTATCGGCGGCGGAGACAGTGCCGCCGCTATCCAGCAACTTGGTTTCGCCGACAAGGTCTCGCATATCAGCACCGGTGGGGGAGCCAGCCTGGCGATGCTCGAGGGACAGAACTTTGTAGCGGTAGACATGCTTGATGATGCCTGAAAATGAATTGGAGAAACCTGTGATCAAGATTGCCAGCCTTTCATTTTTCAGCGTTCTTCTGCTCTCGCTCGGTAGCCTCTCTGCTGCCGAACCCACCCAGCACCTGCTCTGGCCGGATGGAGCTCCTGGGGCACTGGGTGATGCTGACAAGGACAAGCCACGACTGCTGGTCTCGCTGCCTGACAAGGACAAGGCCAACGGCGCGGCGATCGTAATCTGTCCTGGCGGCGGATACGGCGGCCTGGCGATGGGGCATGAGGGCCATGAGATCGCCGCCTGGGTCAATTCGCTTGGGATCGCTGGCTTGATCCTGGATTATCGGCATCGTGGCAAGGGCTATGGACACCCGCATCCGCTGATGGATGCCCAGCGCGCCGTGCGACTGGCTCGACACAACAGCAAGGACTGGGGCATCGACCCGCAGCGGATTGGCATTCTCGGTTTCAGTGCCGGTGGGCACCTGGCCTCGTCGGCGCTGACGCATTTTAAAGCAGGTAAGGCAGATGCGGATGATCCAGTCGAGCGGCTCTCGTCACGGCCGGACTTTGGTGTGCTCTGTTATGCGGTGATTGCCTTCGATGAACCGTACACGCACCGGGGTTCACAGCGGAACCTGCTGGGTGCGGATGCCAACCCCGAATTGGTCAAGAAGATGTCGAGCGAGAAACAGGTGACTGCTGAGACGCCGCCCACGTTTCTCTGGCACACCAGCGAGGACAAGGGTGTGCCGGCGGAGAACAGTGTGCAGTTTTTCCTGGCCTTGCAGCGAGCGGGCGTGGTGGCCGAGTTACATGTATTTGAGAAGGGTCGTCATGGAGTCGGGCTGGCGCGAGATATTCCTGGCACGTCGGCCTGGCCCGGTCGGCTACACGAGTGGCTCAAAGTGCGTGGCGTGGTACCGGCTGAATAGTCACGGTAGCCGACTCCCAGCGGGAGTCGGCTTGGCGTGTTAAGGAACCTGTTCTGCGAAGCCTTGGCGAAGCAGAATTACTCGGTATCGACAATTCGCACTTTGATCTCGTCCGAGTTGCCTCTCAGTTCCGGAGCGTACATTGCCTTGGCAATCGTCGGCAGCGCACTGAACGTGCCCGGAATCTCTGCCCTCAGCCGATACGACACGCTATGCCGACCGCGCGGCAGCTGCTGCAGGAAGAACGCAACTCGATCATCACGCATTTCCCGATACGATCGCAGGCCACGATTGTTATAGCCGCTGCGTAAATCCACCGCTTCAAATCCCGCAGCCTTGCGATCCTCGAAGATCACGTACTCGTAATCGTTCTTGCTCTCGATCTCCAGCTCAACCTCTACCAGGTCGCCGCTGGTCACAACGCCCAGGTTCTCAATCGGTACCCGCTCGTACTTCGGCACACGTTGACCAATCGGCTGACCACGTTGGCCCGGCACAGGGATTTCCTGTTCCACAGCAACCAGCTTGTAGTAGCGACGCTGGACCTTGACTTCCAGCCCGGCGGCCGTGATATGGTCCTCGAGTGTGAAGTTGGTGAGGTAGGCATTGAAGTAAACGGGGCCCTGGCCGCGGCGACGCAGCTGAATCTCATGAGCCCCATCAGTTACCGCCTCGCCGCTGATGACAAACTTGTTGTCAAACGTGAACAGGTTGCCCTCGTTGATGGCAACTTCCTGTCGCTTTTCGCCATCGATCCAGACTTCCACGACCATATCCGGCTTGGTTTCACCGCTGGCTCGCAAGTACTCACCAAAAGCCTCGATACAGATTGCCGTGTCTCGCGTGGACTTCCAATAAGTACCGTGCTTGCGGTTATTCAGCAGGTATTTCACCAGCCGCGAAGCCTGCACGCTTTCTGGCTTCACGCGGGCCAGCAGTTTCAGGTAATACGCATTGGCTTCAATCTCGCTGCCATGCCAGTACCACCAGGAATGCCCTTCGGGCAATCGCAGGTAGGCTGTTTCGTTTTCCTCATCCTGAACAAGGAACTGTTCGATGTTGCGAACGAGCATATCGAGTTGTTCCTTGTGCTCGCCACGCTCCAGCGCCAGGGCGAACATCGCCTTGGAGTAAACCGCCAGAGCGACTCGATCCCGGTAGAGGAATTCTCGCATCTCAGCATTTTCCAGCTGAGCATCGACCAGCACCATGTAAACCATAGCGTCCAGGTTACCGGCCTTGTCCTTCCAGGGATCTGTCGTGGTCGGCGCATTCTTGAGCATCTGCACCTGCTGGGCCTGGTATCGCTTGAGCCAGGCGATGCCACGGTCCAGCACTCCGGGCGGCATCGTGACATCATTCTGCTGGGCAATCTGCAGGCCATGCACGACGACACAGGTGGTATGCGGATAGCTGCGCTCGCCGCGGCCGCTGAACCAGCCCCAGCCGCCGTCGCCGATCTGCATACTGGTCAATCGCTTGACACCCTCGCGGACCATGCGGTCCAGTTCGTCCTCGTCAAACACCGGATTACGATCAAACCGCTTCCACTGGGCGGCCCGCTGCTGGTCGTTGCCGATCTCCTGGGCGTTAAGATTTGTCCGCTTTTCCTGAATCTCTGCCAGGTTCAGGTTCATATCCAGCAGGATCTTCTGTGTGATCACCGATGGCAGGAAGCGATTCAGTGTCTGCTCGGTACAACCGTAGGGAAAGTCTGCCATGTAGGGCAGGGCATCCACCATGGCCCCGGCCAGTGTGGGCGAATAGCGGATTTCCAGTACCGATTCATCGACTCGTCGCTCGGTCGGCACGCTGATCGAGACAAGTGACGAATCCTCATCGGGCCGAATCGTGCCGGCCCAGGATTCTGTCTTGAGGATCCCGTGCACATGGCAGGGCAGCTGCATCTCGACGGCATCGGATTCCTCGTCAGTCAGCGCCAGCATGCGGACCGTGGCCATGCCTTCACGTTCGACACGAACCCGCCAGTCAACTCGTCTTTCTCCGTTGGCCTCCACTCTCACGTTAATGGTCACCGGGTCGAGTGAAACCAGTTCTTCACCGTCCAGCTCGAGCGTGACGCGTATATCCTTGTCGTCTGGAAGATAGTTATGCACGTTGGCCGACAGTACCACTTCGTCCTTCTGGACAAAGAAACGTGGTGCCTGTAATCGCAGGATCACGTTCTTGCGAGTGATCACCTCGGTGTGTGCTTCGCCCACGCGAGTACCGTGTCCCATACCCCAGGCATTGATTTTCCAGGTGGTCAGGCTCTCCGGTAGCTGGAAGGAAACGTCAGCAATACCGGTGGCGTCGGTTGTCACGGCGCCGACCCAGAGGGCGGTATCGGCAAAGTTACTGCGAACTGCGGGCTGTTCCAGGGCGCCGTTGCCCTGCTGATTTACTGGCAGACCCTCTGCTGATCTGGAATTACCGACCGCAGCAGCAAGGCCTGGCCCGCCTGGTCCCGGCATAGCCATGGCCGAATCCGCCATTTCGGCCACGCCTTCCATGTCGCCACCACCGCCCATGCCGCCCATCATCATCGTTTTTTGAACGCGTCCGTCGCGCTGTCGTCCATTCTCGACGGCTTGCATTTCTTCGGCGACATTGCGGCCAAAGATGCCGATTGGCTGCATCGCGTCGTGACCCTGCTTGACGATGATCGGTTCATGGCGATTCAGGTTGGATTCGGTGGAAGGGTGATGATTGCGACGCCATTTCCAGAAGAACTCGCGAATCTCAGGCACATTGCTACCGCCCGAGATGTACTCCACCGACTTGTCATAAACGGAAATGACGGTGCTGCCCTGGAAATTCTCACCATTGGCGTCGGTCAGGTGGACGCGCAGCTGGGCTTCGTCACCCGGCTTGTAGACCTCGGCGTTGGGAATCACATCGACTTGCAGAATCCGTTCCTCGGGAGGCACGATGATCTGCTTGACTTCCATATGGACCTGACCATTGCTGATCGTGACCGCTTCCACGAAGAAATTAGGCATGTCCTTTTTCGTGACCGGAATCTCCTCGATCGTGCTTTTGCCCTTCAGCTGCAGTACGCGTGGCTTGAGGTAGACACCATTGGATGGTCTCACAAACAGCAGCACCGTACTGTCGGCCCTGTTCGTGTTGATCTGCAGCCGCACCGTATCCCCGTCCTGGTACTGTTGCTTGTCCGGAATCAACTCGAGGTTATTGAAGCGGTACTTTCGGCCATCGAAACCGTCGCCCACGATGGTCAGGATGTAGCCACCCTCGATGGTGTGTCCAAGGCTATCGGTTATTTCCAGCGACAGCCTGTACTGGCCTGCGGCGGAGGCGGCGATCTGCTGGCTGGCGCTGCCTGTCGCGTCGGTCTCCATATCCCAGGAGCGAACGGTTGTTTCCACCGGCTTGCCACGACGATCGTAGCTGATCTTCAGCAACCGCAAGGTGCCCTTCCCCTCGACCGGTTTCTCATCCAGCGTCTGGGCCTGGAATCGGGCCTGAATCGTATCGCCGACCTTGTAATAACCATTCTCGGTCCAGCTGAAGATCTTGAATGGCTGGCGGGCTACCAGCACATTGCTCTGGCCAACAATTGTTCGCCGCGACTGATCTCGTACCTCGGCCGTGATCTCGTACTTGTGATCTGAATTACCGTAGAGGGCTTCAGCGAGTGCCGTGTCAATCTCGACTTCGACAGTCCCATCGGGCCGGATATCGGTTTCCAGTTCCATTACCAGCTCGGGTGGCGTCATCTGCTGGGACCACCACCAGGGGAATGGCTGCATACAGCCGGACCACGTACCAAATCCCGGGTACCAGGGATAGTCGTAACAGAACCACCAGTAGCCGGGCTCAAAGCACCAGTCCCAGGGTGCAATCGGGTACCAGTTCTGCTGGTAGTCTGATCGCATCACGCGGATCTTGACCGTTGCTTCTGTGACAGGGGAACCAAAATAGTAGCGAGCGTGAACGGTCGCCTTGACCAGTTCGCCGAGCATCACTGGCTCACTCGGTGCATCGATCGTGACCTCGTATTCCGGCTTCTTGTACTCTTCCACGCGGAACGAGTTGCCACCCGATGCGCGCGGGCGATTGTTGCCGCTGAGTATTTCGATCCGGTAGGCACCCAGGGTGGCGTCCTCGGGCAGCTCCAGCTCGCCCTGCAGCCCACCGAAATCATCCGCTGTCAGGTTCAGCTCAACCAGCTTCTCGTTACGCGGGTTGAAGATTCGCACCAGGAAACTCTTGCCGGCGAACTGTGAATCGTGCTCCTTGTCGTACTGTGAGTGGCGGACCCAGGCACTGTACTGGACCTTGTGCCCCGGGCGGTAGACGGGGCGATCGGTAATACAGAAGATCCGGGTGGCATTGTATTGCTCATCGTGATGACGACCGGTCCAGACACCGCTGAAACCAACGTGTGCCATCCGGCCCTGCTTGTTACGAGCCACGATCAGCCACTGGTACTGGTCGGAAAGCTGCGGTTTGCTGGGAAAAACCTGGCCCTGGGCGTCTGTTTTTTCAACAAAGTTGCGAGTCAGTACTTGGAAGACATTGTTTTCCTTGCGTTCCTGGCGAAAACCGAAGAAATCGACCTCCAGGTCATCGATCGGCACGCCAGTGCGGGCGTCGGCAAAGAAGTAGTAGTTCTGATCCGAGAGCTGCTTGCGAATGATCGATGTGTTGTCGACCCATAACACCACGTGCGTTTCATTGCCGTTTTCCATCTTGGAGGTCAGCAGGTAGGCGCCACCCTGATCGAGTGGCGATTCGACGGTGAGCCGGCTGTCGAAGTGCTGGGGCCGTGGCTTCAGCTGCACCGACCAGCTGGCAACTTGCTCCCCGACGTACTTCTCCTGGTTATTGTGGATCAGCCGGTAACCAAGCTGGCCGATTTGAACTTCTTGCCAATCCAGCCGCTGGGGGTTGCTCTTGAGGTATTCCTTGAGATCGGTGAGCAGCTTATCCACCAGGATCCGCTTGGCAGTGAAAGTGACTTTCTTGCCGTTCCTGTAGCGAAAGCCGAATTCCACGCTGTTGCCAGCTGACAGGTCGCCAACCCCTTCGATTGTTCCCCAGTTACCGATGATCTGTTGCAGCCGCTTGGTTGAATGATGATTTTTCAGCTGGCGGTATCGTTGGGCGATCGTCCCCCACAGCTCCGCTGCCCGCGGGTACTGGCGACGGTTCTCGTAGATCTGAGCGAGTTGCTCCTGGGCTTGATTGCGGTAATTCCCTGCCTGCTCAGTCGCCAGCGATTGGAAGATCCGGATCGGGTTGAATTCCTCGGGCAGCGTGAGTCGCTTGATGCCACTCGCCAGCCGGCAAATCGTCTCGTCATCCGACAGCGTGTGCAGCTGGTAGGTGCCACCGTCCTGGGGTTCGCCGCCCGCCTCGTCCCGACCACGCCGGCCCATGCCGGCCATCGGGAATTGGCTCTGCTGCATTGTCTGGACGCCAAATTGCTGATGCAGGAAGCTGGCGAACTGCCAGCGTACGTCCCGCGTGAAACGGGGATTGCGGCGGACCGCTTCGGCCATTGCCCAGCGCCAGCGTTGCCCGTCATTTTCAGCCTGCTGCCAGCTGTCGACTTCGTGATAAAAGACCGGCTGCCCCTGCTCGTCCACCGGAGCACCCATGTTGGGTAGATAGACTGGGCGCCCCTCTTCAATATCCGGCAGCACAGCGATGTCTGTCAGGTACTGCAGTCGCCAGGCATCGGCAAAGCCATTGCCGTTGAGCAGGGCGTTGGCCATGCCCATCTGAAAGGATGCTGCTGCGTCGCCATTCTCTTCCGCCTGGACCATCGGCATCGCCTGCGAATAGAGCTGCAGGCTGCGAACGCGATCACGTTGCTGGCTGTTGGCCACCACGCCACCACCACGACGGGGTCCCCGTTCGTACTCACCCGCCACGCGATGCCCCCAGTGCATCACAGACAGGTACTGGTCGGCCACGGCTCGCAGCAGTTGCCAATCCTGCTGGTGGGTGGCAACCGTCTGCTCGCTGAACTTGTCAAATTCAGCCAGGCGTCCCAGCTGGTTCAGGCAGACGACCGCACGCGTGTAATCGCTGGCCAGCTCGGCGCCCTCCGCGTCCTCGGAGAGGCATAACTGTCGCAGCAGCTGGTAGGCATCATTAAAGTTGCCGTCGGACAATAACTGGGCAGCTTTTTCGCGGTCAGTGGAAATATCCGCAACCGCCAGAGCGTGATGACGTACGGTCATACCGCTGATAAGGAGCAGGGCGACAGTTATAACCAGATAGATACGCTTCATGATTCGACTTCCGCTGGGGTGTGTTCCGTGGTGATGCTATTATCCGCCTTGATTGTTGGACGACAAGTGAAACTCACTAGTTCCCCGCTTAGTGGACCTGTTATTGTTTTCATCGCAGGCAACGATTCTTGTCAACTTGTGACCACTTCGCATACGATGAATCAAAGTGGTTGATGGCAGGACCAGGTGGAAACCCCAACAAAAAGGGCCTCGGCGCGGATGGCATCATTCAATCCATACAAACAGTGGCTGGAGATCTCCTACCAGGGTACGGTGCCGTCGTATTACGAGATGATCGGCATCGACGAGTCGGAAACCGATGGTCAGCTTATCAAGGCGGCCGCCAACCGGGCACTCGCCAGGGTCCGTGGTCACCGCCCTGGCGACCAGGCCGCCATCTGGACCGGCCTGCTTGATCAACTCAGTCAAGCCGCTGCCTGCCTGGCGGATCCGAACATGCGTGCCGACTACGACCAGCTGCTGGTCGATGGAGCTGTCCCTCACAAGGACCTGGCGCAGCCGAGTGCCGAATTCGATTCCCTCGACGACATGCCCAGCCCCTTGCCAGCCGAGCTGCCACCTGTCGCCGCCGAAGTGGCGACCGTGGACGTTGCTGCTGACGATGACCCTTTCGCGCCCTCGCACCTCGGCAGCAACGAATCGGCAGCCGAACCGGTCGCCGAGTCGATCGACTCAGCCGACGCTATCCCAGAAGTTGACGATTCGTCGCTTTCTGAAAGCATGGCCTCTGAGCGATCCGAGAGGGGCTCGCAGATGATCATCATGGTGGCAGCCTCAGCGGCGATGATCGCCGTGCTGCTGGGAGTGGTGATGGTCCTCAGCATGGGCGACGATACGCCTTCTGCCGACAACCCGGACAATAAGGGGACCGAGCAGGTCGCTAGCAATGACAAGGGGACTGCTCAGCCCTCAGGGCCCGGCGAGCGGGTGCCCCGCCCCAGTCCGGCACCCATGCCAGCTCCAGTCACGACACCGTCGCCCGCGCCCGTTCCGATTCCGACAACACCTACCCCGGTCCCGGTCCCGGTCCCGACACCATCGCCTGTTCCGCCTCCCACTCCAACTCCCCCTCCTCCGCCAGTACCTGAGGCACCCAAGCCACTCACGGACAAGGAGAAAACAGAATTGACTGCGGCTTTTGCCGAGGTCTGGGTGGGGCTTGGCGAGCGTAACTTTCAGTACATTGCTGAGCACATGAAAGTAGCCGGCGGACTGGCTCGCACAGACGAACTGGCAGCTGTCCACGATCGCCTGAACCTGTTGGTTCAATATACGCAGGCCTTCGACCGACTGCTCAACCAGTCGCTCGACGAAATGTCTGCCGGCAGCGAGCTGAAGATCGGAACCAGCACGATTGCCGCTGTGGTCGAGGTCACTCCCGAGCAGATCTCTGTCAGGGTGGCGGGCCAATTGAAGAACTTCCTGCGCACGGAGATGAGCAAGGGGCTGATCCTGGGGATCGCCCAGACCAAGTTTGACATGACCAAGCCGGGTTCCGTAATCGCCGTCGGCACGTACCTCGTGACCCGCAAGGGATCGACAGCAGCCGACCGTGAAAAGGCTCGTGAAATATGGCAACAGGCAGCTGGCATGGGAGCGGAGACTGATTACCTGCTCAAACTGCTGGATGATAATTACGATCTCGCAGACAAGCCGGATGAGGCGCCGTGATCTGGCTATCGCATCAGCCGCGCTGCTCCTGAACGTGCACTCTATACGATCGCCGGCCGACGGTTTAGGCTGTAAGGTGACGACTCGCGGGACCGCTTAATGGCCGTGAACTCGTCTGCACGCGTCATAGAATGCAGTGAATCCCATGCGTAAAGGCTCTGATTTCGCCGGCCTCTCGGTGGCTATTGTGACCCCCTTTGCCGACGGCAAGGTGGACGTCGACCGTTTGCGCGCCCAGGTGGAATTCCAGGTTGAAGCGGGAACCACTTGTGTCTGTCCGACCGGCACGACCGGCGAATCCCCCACGCTGACACACGAGGAGCATGAGCAGGTGATCGCCGAGGTGGTGCAGGCGGCGGCTGGACGTATTCGGGTGATGGCCGGCACCGGCTCCAACAGTACAGCGGAAGCGCTGCGGCTCAGTCGCTGGGCGGAACAGGAAAATGCTGACGCCTTGCTGATGGTTGCACCCTACTACAACAAGCCAACCCAGACCGGCTTCTACGAACATTACAAGGCGGTTGCCGAGGCCGTCGACTTGCCGATCTGCATCTACAATATTCCAGGACGGACGGGTAAGAATGTTGAGCCGGAGACGATCAACCGGCTGGCTGAACTGGAAAATATCACGATGGTCAAGGAAGCGACCGGTTCGCTCGACCAGGCATCGGCGATCATTACCGGCAGCAACCTGACCGTGCTCAGCGGTGACGACAGCCTGACTCTGCCGCTGCTGTCGATTGGAGGCGAGGGGGTCATCTCGGTCGTTGGCAATGTCGTGCCGAACGACATGATCACGATGACAAACAGCTATCTCGACGGGGACGTGGCAACCGCCCAGCAATGGCACGGCCGCCTGTTTCCACTCTGTCGCGACATGCTGGGACTTTCCACAAATCCAATTCCGATCAAGGCAGCCATGCACCTGCTGGAGATGGACAGTGGCGAAGTGCGTTTGCCAATGACACCACTGGACCCTGTCGAACTGGAATCGCTACGAGCAACGCTGGTGGACTATGGCTTGCTTAGCTGACCTCCGGTGGCTTGCACTATGAAGCGTCTGCTCTACCTGTGCGAATTTGCCACCCGCAGCGGCGGCGAAAACTCGCTCCTCAGCCTGCTTCCGTTGCTGGCTGAACGATACGATGTCAGCGTCGCAGCACCAGCCGGAGGGGCCCTTGCTGCTGCCCTTGAGAAGCTTGGGATCAGGCACCATAACTGGCAGACGCGTGACGCCAACGGGCAGCGACGCGACGAAGTCCAGTTGCGGGAGGATGTGCTCACGCTGGTCCAGGCCGCTGAACCGGACCTGCTGCATGCCAATAGTCTTTCCATGTCGCGACTGGCTGGCCGCTATCGCCAGGACCTCGACTGTCCCGTTGTCGCCCACCTCCGTGACATGCTCAATCTGAGTGCCACGGCTATCCAGGATATTGCCCGTTGCGACCGGGTGCTGGCAGTTTCCGCTGCGACTCGCGACTGGTTTGTCGAACGTGGCATGCCGGCTGATAAAGTTGTGACCGTCTACAACGGCGTCGACCTTGAGCGTTTTGCACCACAGGCCGGCTCCGCCCGAGTCAGCCAGCTGCTGGGGCTACCTGCTGACACTCCACTGCTGGCTGGTGTTGGCCAGCTGGTGCAGCGCAAGGGCTGGCTTGAGTTGCTGGAAGCTGTGCAGCTGGCGCGAGGTCAGTTTCCGCACGCTCAGCTGGTAATTATTGGCGACCGTTGGTCAGCTAAAGATGAGGCGGTTGCTTACGAGCAGCAGTTGCGGCAGCGAACCGAGCAGCCCGATTTGTGTGGCCACGTTCACTGGCTGGGATATCGCGACGATCTGGCTGAGTTGCTACCGCAGTTCACGATGCTCATACATGCGGCCCGGCAGGAACCACTGGGCCGGGTCTTGCTGGAGTCAGCGGCTGCCGGGTTGCCGGTGATCGCCACAGACGTGGGAGGTACGCGGGAGATTTTCCCGAGCGAGCAGGCGGGTGGCTTGCTTGTGCCGCTGGATGATCCCGGCAGCATGGCGGCGGCGATCTGCCGACTGATCGAGGATCCTGAATTGCGAGCAGAGCTTTCCCGATTGGCACGGCAGAACGCGGTCAGCCGGTTTTCGGCGGCTCAGGCCTGCGACGCTATGAGCCAACAGTATGTCCGGCTGCTGGCTGCGAGAGACTGATCCCCGCCGCGGGCTACGGCCGGCATACTACAGCAACATCTGCGCCACATTCATGTAGATCAGGATGCCGAGGATATCGACAATGCCGGCCACAAAGGGGTTGCTCATCATGGCCGGATCGAGCCCCAGTCGCTGAAATAACAGCGGCAACAGCGAACCGGAGACGGTCCCACAGATGATCACAAGGACCAGCGTGATCGGCACGATCAGCGCTGCTGTCGGTGTCGGCGCCAGTATCAGGGCAGTCAGGTAGCCGAATGTACCCAGCACGGCACCGAGCATGATACCCATGGCAAATTCCCGGCGAACCACGCGCGGCCAGTCAGAGAGCTGGATATCGTTCGTTGCCAGGCCGGTAATGATCAAGGTTGAGGACTGGCTGCCGGTATTCCCGCCACTGGAAATCACCAGTGGAATGAAGACGACCAGCCAGGTGGCGTTGGGATGTGAGATCAGGCCATGATAGCTATCAAGCGCAAATGCGGTCAGCAAGGCGGCGAAAAAGAGGATGATTAACCAGACACCTCTTTTCCAGCTGAGTGTGACCAGGGGTATTCGCAGGTAACTCTCCTGCAGCGGATTGACGGCCGCGATTCGCTGCACATCTTCTGTCGCCTCGTCGCGCATCACATCGATCACATCATCGTGTGTAATAATTCCCAGTAGTCGCCGTTCCTCATCAACCACCGGGATCGCCAGCAGGTCAAAGCGGGCCACTTTCTGAGCGACCGTTTCCTGGTCTTCCATCGCCCCCACCGTTACCAGGTCGGCTTCCATCAGTGACCCCAGCGTGGCTTGCGGATGGACCATGGCCGAGACAAGCTGGCGAGCCGAGACCACACCCCGCAGGTGATCGTTGGCATCGACGACATACAGGTAGTAAATCGTCTCGAGTTCTTCCGCCTGTCGGCCGAGTTCCTGGAGTGCCCGATCGACGCTCAGTGCCTCATCCAGCTTGGCAACGTCGCTGGTCATGATCGCTCCGGCCGTCTCATCCGGAAACGCCTGCAGCCGCAGAATATCACGACGTTCCTCAGCCGGCAGCAGTTGCAGCAGTTCCTCGACAGCCTGCTCGTCAATCAGCTCTAGCAGGTCGACTCGTTCATCGTGAGCGATCAGGGCTACCAGCCCCGCAATTTCAGCTCGATCCTCCGTTTCGAGGATCTCAACCTGTTTGTCCGATCTGAAGTGCCGGAAGACCTCTGGTCGTTCGTGCTCGTCGGCATGCCGCAGAACTTGCCAGGATTCTTCCGAGCTGAGTCCTTCCATAAACTCTGCCGTACGGACCGGATGCAAGGCCGAGCAGAACTCGCGCAGCTCTTCCCCACGGTTATCCGCGATCATCTGGCGCAGCTCCGGCAGGTAAAGAGTGTTCACCATGGGGATACAGTTCCAAATTAGCGCCGCGCGCTGCGGGCAAGTGAAATAGTCTGGGCCTGATTGACTGCGTCGGACAGGCTGGCTTCGAGCAATTCGCTTTCAGCGGCCTCTGGCCGATCCAGGCTGACCAGGTGCGGCCCGTCGTCCTCGGGCGAGCTGTATCGCAAGATCAGGCCGGCAGCGAATGCCAATGACTGCGGCGTCTCCTTGCCTGTCAGCAGGGCTAGAGGTCCGATGAAACTGTGTGAGTCAAGCATGACCCGGCTGGTGGAACCCTCGGCATCATGCAGGTACTTGAGTTGTCGATTCTCATCCTGGTCACGTCCCATGATCACCTTGGTCTGGTCATCAAAACGAAAGTGCCGTCCGATTGTCAGTACCTGGTAGTCCCAGGGCTTGTCCTCAGTCTGGATCTGGATCAGGTCATGGACCTTACGGCCGAAACCGGGTTCGGTCAGCGCACAACCGGTGGATGGAGTGGGAATGTCCTTGAATCCGTATTTTTCGGCCAGCTTGATAAGTCCCTTACGGCTGCGTCCCTGGAAATCAAACAACTGCTCGCGGTCGACCCAGCCCTCCCGTTCTGGCAATGTCGGCCGCAACAACTTGGCCGACAGGGGCCGCAGCAAGAGGTCTTCCAGGTCCGAATTACGGGAGATTGTGTCCAGGTCATTCCGTTTCTGACTCATCGGCCGCTGGCCGACCACTTCACCGCTGATGATGAAATGGGCTTCGATCTGCCGCATGAAGATATGGGCACGCTGGAACATGTAGATCCGGCAATCGACGCAGGGATTAGCGCCTTTGCCATAGCCGAATTTCGGCTCTCGCACCAGGTCCAGATAGTCGTCTTCCTGGCCGATGATCGTCAGGGGAACATCCAGGTCGCGGGCCGCCTCAGCCGAGGTGTCCTGGCAGCAGGTGAACATGGTTTTGAAATTAAGGGCCTCGACCTCGATTCCCTGCTCCTGCATCATGCGAATCGCCAGCATGCTGTCGAGGCCGCCCGAGAGGAGTGCTACACAACGGACCATCATTCAATCTCCTGCTGGTGAGTATTATCGCTACTGTCTGGCTGCTCTTCTTCAGCTGCACGCTGTTCCATGTCGATCAGGGCATTACGAGCCGCCAGCTGTTCCGCTTCCTTCTTGTTCTGTCCCCAGGCTGGCTCGAATTGACGCTGCTCAACCACCGCCTGAATCAGGAACTCCTTGGCATGATCCGGGCCACGTTCCTTGACAAGCTCGTAGTCAGGAGTGCAACCATGATGTCGCTGGGAGTATTGCTGTAGCAGCGATTTGTAATTGTCGCCATCGCCGTTGGCAATCGTCGCCTTGACCTCTTCCGCCAGCTGCCGTTCGATGAATTCCTTCGTGACCTGGTAGCCGCCATCGAGATAAATAGCTGCAATCAGCGACTCAAACAGGTCAGCCAGGATCGAGGTGGGAATCGTGGGCGTGTTGGTAACTCCCTTGCCGACGATCACGAAATCAGCCAGGCCCAGTTTGGCACTGATCCGCGCACATGTTTGGCGACTGACCACTGCCGACTTGATGCGAGTCAGTTCTCCTTCCAGAAAGTCGGGATAGTTGCGGTACAGCAACTCGCAGACGACTGCACCTAACAGCGAGTCACCAAGAAATTCCAGCCGCTCGTTGGAGGCCAGCCTGTGGAGAGCTCCGGAGGCGTGTGTCAGCGCGGAACGCAGCAAGTCCTCGCTCTGAAACTGGTATCCCAACCGTTCTTCACAGCCTGGCAGCCGCTCTTCTTCCGGCAGCCGGCGAGGCCAGGGTGTGCCCGGAGTTGCGATTGGCTCTGCTCTTTGTACCTGATCCATGGTTCGATTACCTGTCGCTTCACGTCGGCCTGGTCGCCGTGCTGTTGTCTACGGGATTTGCCGTGCCAGCACAATCAGCGTGCTGGCTGCTACAGGCGCATGGCCGCTGGCAGGAGATGAGCCGTGTTAGACGAAGCACGGATGAGCGGCAGAGAACAACTTAAATCAAACCAATCGACTCCCCTCGGTGGGGCCTGGCCTGGTTTAAAAAATTCGCCACCTGACTCGCCAACTTTTCCGCTGCCGACCGGCGCCGGTCACCATCTGTGACCGTTTTCAGGGTATCCATCCACCACCAAACTGTCAACGAAGACTCACTCGGCGGCGGCGAGATTGTGGTTAACCACTCACTGCTAACTCACCCTCTCCCTCGAGCACTGCCAGCGACGGCAAGTCGAGCCAGAAGTCCTTGACCTGGTCCCGGCAGCTGTCGGGCAAGCTGCCGCTGGCATAGTTGGCACGTGAATAGAGCAGTCCCAGTTGGCGGACGGTGAGCGAGAGGTCTGTGCGGCGCCCCAGTAATAACTCGGTGAACTCAATTGGCGTCTCGTTCTCGTCCCGCCCGACTCCCGCGTCACGTGCCCAGGCCTCGAGGGCATGGTAGCTGTAATAGACAAGCTCGGTGCTACTCAGCTGTCCCACCCGACCGCTTGTGAACGGGTTGGCATAATCCGAGAAGGGACGGGGTGGTAGCGGCGGCGCAGCCTTGCTGTCCGCCTCCAGTTGCTGCCTCGTCCGAGGCCTCCAGGAAAAACCAAACAGGCGAGCCAGTCCGGCGAGCAGCAGCAGGAGGGAGTCCCAGAGCCGCTTTCCATGTCGCCAGAGGACAAACAGGATGATCGCCGCGATCGCGATCCAGCCCAGGATCCGCACGATATCCGGCATTCTCGCTGCCAGTTCATCTGGCAGCTGGAATGACCAGTCCGGGTCCATCTCGCTCCCTCCGTCACCGCCTGATCCATCTTCTGACTCACCCGGCTGCTGGCCCTCTCCTGTGCCACCGGCGCCGTCACCCTGTTCGTCTCCACCATCGGTGTTGCCGTCTCCATCCTGCCCGCTGCCGTCGCCACTTGAGCCGGGCAAGGGTGTGCCATCATCAGCCAGCTGGTTGCCGGCCTGGTCGCCCCCCGTCCCGTCGGAGGGTCCATCACCCTCTCCATCTCCCGAGCCGTCGCCCGCGCCATCACCATCCTTGTTGCCATCCTTGCCCATTCCATATTCTGACGTGGACATGTCGTCCGATGAAGTCAGCCAGCTGACAGCTTCCTGGATCATGCCCGGTTCGCCGGGCCGGGGAAGCAGCATGGCAATCAACATCAGGCCGCCAATCATCAGCAGTCCGACGCCAATCCAGATCCCTGACATGCCCATCGGCATGCTCAACTGGCGGTGTCGCAGGTAGCGGCGTAAGCCGAGGAAGCTGGTCATCATCAGCAGCGCCAGACCGCTGGCGACGTACAGCAAGAGCAGTCGAAAAGCGTAGTGCCGCGAATCCTCGTCGCCTTTCGGGATAAGCGTCTGGCCAAGTCCAAACAGTGGCAAGGCGGCAACCGAGAAGTAGACGATCCAGATGCCAGGCGAATGAGGCCGGTTCTTGCGACGCATCCAGCCCCGCCACCAGCCCGGTGCGTCATCCAGCGGATCCTGTTGGTCCGTGACAGCCAGGGCCGCTGGCTGTTGACCCTCGAGAGAGGTCGCCGCAACGGCCTCATCCAGTCCCATGTCCTCCATCAAGCCGTGCCCAGCCACGTCCTTGCCGGACTCAATGAACGCGCAATCACGTGTCAGCTTGTGAGCAGCCCACCATATCAATGTCAGAATGCCGACGTTGATGATCGGAGTGACTGTCGCCCAGCTTCCACGAAACTCTACGAACCGCATGATGGCAATAAAAGAGACGGCCCCCAGCAGGACCGAGTAGAGAATCGCATGCTCGGTGCCTTCTACAATCGAAATCCGTGCGATCCCCACGATTCCCATCACGAACATCGCCATGATGAACAGCAGCCGACCGTTGTAGGGACCCTGGTAGGTGATTTCGATCAGGAAGAAACCGAGGCTGCCGACCAGCAAGGCGATCAGCACCTGGCAGACGGCGATCAGCAGGTAGTCGGTTGCTGTTTTCCTGGGTCGGTTCATGAGTTTTCTGAAAATTCTGGCCCGCGAAGGCTTACCTCAACATGAAGTGTTGACAGACTGTGCGGATGGATGATTCGTCGACCAGCTGCATGGCGTCAATTCGAATGGCCAGCAAGGCGCCAGCTGCCTCGGCGAATTCCGTGTCGCTGTGGATGTTCAAGATGGCAGAGACCGAAAAGCCACGAGCTCGCAGACTGCTCAGCGTGACGATCACCTCGTCGTCTACCTTTGGCAGGATCGCGATCACGGTGGCGTCGCGGCGAACAAGGCTGGCTGTTTCGTTCGACAACTCTGTCAGCGTCAGTCCGTCGGTCATCTCGACGCGAGCAAGGACTTCACGAATCCGCAGGAATTGCTCGGCATCATGTCGAGTCTCCACGATCAGCGGTCGCAAACGCTCACTCTGCTCCAACATCGATCCGGCCTGGCGAGCCTCTCGCCGGCTCCGCTGCTGCGGGTCCCAGCCCTCGCTGCGGATCCGATCAGCTGCATCCCGACCATTCGTGACCAGTCCGACTTGCTGACCCATCTGCTGGATCGCGTTGGCCATCGACGCAGCACAGGTGATAGCGAGTTCCGATCGCACCGGCTCGTGGCGTGGATCGTAGGCGTCTCGATGAAACTCCAGCAGGATCGTTGCTCCGGCCACCGTTGTCGGCTCGTAAACCTTGCTATGCAATTGACCGGTCCGTGCGGTGGCTCGCCAGTGGATCCGATTCATCGGGTCACCTTGCACGTATGCACGCACACCGCGGATACGAGTCGGATCTTCCAGCAGTCGGTAACTCATCTTGACTTCGCCCATTGGCCGACGACTGGAGACGTCATATCCAGCCAGCGGAACAACGGTTGGATAGACCATCAGGAAATCAGGCTCCGTCGTGACCCGGTAGCGGCGGTGCAAGCCGAACAGGTCACCGGTCTCAATAATCACTGGGCCGAGCTGGTAATAGCCGCGCCGGTGACAACGCAGCTGGTAGCGGAGTGTCTTGTTGCGGCCGCCCCGAACGATGGCCAGCTGCACATGGGCTCCCTCCACCTCTAACCCGGGTGGGCGACTGTTGATGGCTCGTGGCGGCAGAACATCTTCCAGCAGCACCCATGGAATGGGTAGCGAACCGTTGTTGACCAGCTCCAGATTGACACCAACCAGGTCGCCGATCTCCGCGGTCAGCTTGTTACATTCACGGCGGGCATGCAGCTGCGATATCCAGCGGCCTGAAAGCCAGCGGCTGACAACCATCAGCCCCAGCAGAGCGTACATGGCGTACGCCAGCAGGTCGGAATGCAGTACATAGGAGAGGGCCAGCAGGAGGCCGGCTCCAAGGAACCATCTCATGCCGTATCCAGTTCGCCGGCCACGGTGGGGACAGCAATCACGCTCACGATGTCATTGATGATGTCGACCGTTGTCACGCGACGCAGCCGACTCTCGGGTTTGAGGATCAAGCGATGTCGCAGGACCGGTTCGACAACTCGCTTGACATCGTCAGGCAGGACAAAGTCGCGTCCCCGCAAGGCTGCCATCGCCTGCGATGTGCGCAGGATCGCAATCGTTGCCCGCGGGCTGCCACCAAGCAGGATATCCTCGTGCTGACGGGTATCGTGAACGATCTGCAGGATGTAATGGCGAACCTTGTCGTCCACATGGACCAGCTGGACTTGCTGCTGGCAGGCGACAATCTCCTGGGCGGTGACAACCGGCTTGAGAGAGTTGACGGGGTGCTCGCCCTTGAGCAGATCCAGCATGGTCAGCTCCTCATCCATGCTGGGATAGCCCAGTTCGATCCGCATCAGGAAGCGATCCAGTTGAGCCTCGGGCAAGGGGAATGTCCCCTCGTGGTCGATCGGGTTCTGTGTGGCAATGACCAGGAAGGGAGGATTCAACTCATGAGTCGTACCATCGACAGTCACGCGTCCCTCGCCCATCGCTTCCAGCAAGGCTGCCTGGGTTCGCGGCGTGGCGCGGTTGATTTCATCAGCAAGCACGACCTGGGCAAAGATCGGGCCGGGCCGAAATTCGAACTGTGTTGTCTGTGGATTGAAGACCGACGCGCCGGTCACGTCGGTCGGCAGGAGGTCGGGGGTACACTGGATTCTCTTGAAATTGCAGCCGACGCTGAGCGAGAGGGCCCGCGCCAGCATCGTCTTGGCAACACCTGGCACATCTTCCAGCAGGATGTGACCCTCCACAAACCAGCAGGCCAGCGAGAGGATCAACTGCTGCCGCTTGCCCACAATCACCCGCTCACTGTTGCTGATGATCTTTTTCGCTATCTGGGTTACGTCAGTCACGTCAAGGTTCCCGTTTACTTGGCTGAGAATCCCGGCTCCCTGTCAGGGAGGATCTCCCTATAAATCGTACTCGGTTTCCAACCGGTGTTCCGGGTGCTCGCTCAAATAAGCTTCCAGGCGATCGCTGCGACCACAGGCGACCGGCAGGAAATCCAGCGCCTGTTGAATCAAATCGTCCGGTTCTGCTGTGCTGAATCTCAGGAAGCCATGCCCGGCATCGCCGAAACATTCGCCACCCAAGCATGCCACACCGAAATCATCGTCCGCACCTTCCAGCAGGTACATGGCCAGGCCATGAGAGCGGATGCCAAGCTGATTGCAGAGGCCCGCGACGTTGGGGAAGACATAAAATGTCCCGCCCGGCACCAGGCAACGAACGCCATCCAGCTTGTTCAGTTCCGTGGCCAGGTACTCAACCTTGCGCTGGAACGTGGCCATTCGCTGATCCCGCTCCTGGCAGTCCTGCTGCAGTCCTGCCACGCCCGCCTGCTGAACAAATGGAGGGACACAGGAGAGCGTGGTGTTGGTCAGCTTGGATAACATCTGGATTGTGTCCGGACTGCTGACCGCGTAACCCAGTCGCCATCCGCTCATGCTGAACGACTTGCTGAATGTGTAGGCGGCCACGCATTGATCGAGCATGCCGGGCTGGGCCAGCAGCGAATGGTGGCGACCCTGCCAGACCATCTGGTCGTAGGGCTCGTCGGAAAAGACTGCCACGTTGCGGCCGCGGATCAAGTCGGCCAGGCCGGCCAGGTCCTCTTCGCTGGCCACGCCACCCGTCGGATTGTGAGGTGTGTTGAGGAAAATCGCCTTGGGACTGGGGTCCTCGTCGAGGAATCGGGCAACATCGTCCAGGTTCGGACGGAAGGCGTTGGCCTGCTTTAACTCGGAGATCACCAGCCGCCCGCCACGTCGCTGGATGTTTGGCGGATAAGTCGGAAAGAAGGGGCTGAAGACCAGCACGCCGTCACCAGGGTCTACAAACGCCTCACAGAATAACTGCTCGAAAATCTTCGCGCCGGGACCGGCAACCACGTTGTCGGCAGACACCGACAGGCCGTAATGCTCGTTGACATATTCCGCAGCTGCGCTGCGAAACTCAGGGATCCCAATCGAGGGGCCGTAATGGCAGGCATCTGCCTCGATCGCCTTGATTCCGGCGGCAGCTGCAGCTGGAGTCGTGGGGAATGGGCTGTCCCCAATCTCCAGTTCGATGACAGTCTTGCCGTTCGCCTTGAGCTGCTTGGCGATGGCCAGCACATCAAAGGCAGTTTCTGTCGTGACGCCAGCAGCAAACTGGCTGAAACTAGCTCTTTCAGCTGTGGACATAGGTTGAAATCTCAGGTCAGGAGAGCGTGCTAAATCGTCCTCGTTAGATTAGCCCAACCCAGCAGCGTCGTACAGTGTGCGGTCAGCGGCAGCAGGCTCAGTCGCTCTGCGCCATTTCCGCTGCAAATGCGTCCCACTGGATTTGACCAAATAACACGAAGCGAATCGTGGCAGGGTGTGCATCCTCAAGCAGGAACTGGCGGGCGGCAGCGAGCGCAATCCTGGCTGCCTCTGACAAGGGAAAACGATAAACGCCGGTCGAAATGGCCGGCACCGCCACGCTGTTACAGCCAAGTCGCCGGGCCTCTTTGAAGCTCGATCGGAACGCATCCGCCAGCTGCTGACAGCAGAGCTCGTGCTGCTGGGCATCGTAGACCGGTCCCACCGTGTGAATCACCCAGTCGGCCGAGAGATCAAAGGCAGGCGTGCTGCGTGCCTCGCCCGTCGGACATCGCTCCCCCCCAGACTTGGCGGCCAGCTGCTGACAGGCTTCCAGTAAGCCGGGACCGGCAGCCTGATGAATGGCACCATCCACTCCGCTGCCCCCGGCCAGACGGGTGTTGGCCGCGTTTACGATGGCATCGACCTGCTGGTGAGTAATGTCACCCAGCAGCAGCTCGATTTGGCCGTGACCGAAAGGCAATTGCATTGACCGATACCTCTGACAATAGCTGGTGGAGGATAACGTGCAGTTGTAAGGTGGAACTGTGAATTGTCGTCGCCGCCCGACAGTTGTGCTACAGAGGTTTGTTTCCAGTCAATGCAGCGGTTGTCGTAACCATGATCGTATTGCGAATCCTTGGCAAAGTGCTCCTCTGGCTGCCTCCGACGATGGCCTGGCTGTGGTCGCTGGGAGCCGCTGCCTGCTACCCGCTGCTGCCGGCCTGGATCAACTTTCTCTGTGTCCTGCTGATGCTGAGCGTGCTTGCCCTGGGCTGGCAACATCATGATCAGCGACGATTGCTGAAAACGCTGCTGGTACCCGCCTTCGTCTGGGTGCTGCTGCTGCAGCTGGCCACGCCCCTGGCCGATCGTAACTGGGTGCCGGAACAGCAGCGGATGCCGACCATTGAAGTAACAGGCCACCATCTGCAGATCCGTGACCTGCGGGACGCACCGCTTGATGAAAGCCAGCCGATCACGTACCGGAACCTGGCGTTTCCGCTCAGCCGACTCACGCGAGTCTGGTTCGTTGTCGAATTACTGGAAGGCAGCGAGTACGTTGCCCATACCTTCTTGAGCTTCGGAATCGAGCCGGCCGCGAATGATTCGGATGGAGATATGCAGTTTTTCAATGTCTCGATCGAGGTTCGCAGACAACAGGGCGAACAGTATGGCCCGCTCAAGGGGCTCTACAGAAATTTTGAGTTGATGTACGTGTTCGCCACAGACGACGACATGCTGGGCCGTCGCTCGATCCTCTATGACGATGTCATCTACCTGCTGCCAATCCGTGCCAGGGCGGAGGCAGTGCAGCAGCTATTCATGGCAATTGCCGAGCGTACAAACCGGTTACGACAGACTCCGGAGTTCTACAACACGTTGACTAACAATTGCACGTCCAATATTGGTGTCCACGTCAACCAGGTTGCCAGCCAGACGTTTTCGATGCTGGATTTACGCATGATCCTGCCAGGTTTGTCCGACCGCATGCTGTTTGAGCAGGGGCTGGTCGATACCGAGCTGGATCGGGATGCTGCCCGTCGATACTTTCGTATTGACGACAAAATTCGCAATCAACCGCCCGCAGCAGGGTCCTGGCACTTGATTCGACGCATCAAGTGATCCCCTCGGGGCGGTCGAGCTGGTCAAGTTTCCATCGCCTCGCAGCAGCTCGAGTCGCTATACTGAATGTTCCCAACTGGGTAGTGATAACTGCCGATAAACAAGATAGCTGCTGATACAGCGGGACGCCGACGAGCTCGCCCTGGACTCCCTTATCATGCTTCGAATCGAGTCTTCCAATTCAACCCAGCGGTCCGGACGCCGGGACTTTCTGCAGGTCGGGACCGCTGCTATCGGTGGCCTGACACTTGCCAGCATGCTGGCCGTGCGAGGCCAGGCCGCGACCATCAAGGATGCCGTGCGGGATCGATCAATCGTGATCCTCAACCTGCAGGGTGGTCCCACGCAGTACGAGACGTTTGATCCCAACATGGCCGCGCCGGCTGAGATTCGCAGCATCACTGGCGAGACTCCGACCGCGCTACCCGGTGTCACCTTTGGTGGAGGCCTGCCGCAATTGGCCAGGCTGGCTGACCGAATGGCCATCGTGCGATCTTACCGTCATGGGATCAGCAGCCATGGGACCGCCGCGCATCATGTGATGGCAGGCGGAAATCCATCGGGGGCCATGATGGGAGCTGTGTATGCCAATGCGGCGGGGCTGTCGGATCCTCTTTCCGGTATGCCACGCAATGTGCTGGTGACCGCTGCCGCCGCCGGCGAGCAATTTAATCACGTCTACAAGTCTGTCTCCCGGGTGTCCCAGACCGGCAGCCTGTCTGCCAATTACAAGCCATTTGACCTGGGCGCTGGCGGTGACCTCGTCGAGAACATGCGGCTCAAGCTCGATCGACGGCGACTGGATGACCGCCGAGAATTGCTCAGCTCGTTGGACGGACTCAAGCGAAAACTGGATCGTACCGGACAGCTGGAAGGTGCCAGTACGTTTGAACAACAGGCGTTTGATGTCCTCACCCGCGGGGTCTCGGATGCGTTTGACCTCTCCAGCGTCGAACCGGCGTTGCTGGAACGATATGAGACCGGCATGTTTGAACCATCCGCTTCGGTCAAGAAACGCAACGAATATGCCACCCAATTCACGCCGGTTGCGCTCGGTCGCCAGATGCTGATGGCGCGGCGGTTGTGTGAGTCCGGCTGTGGCTTCGTTACCGTCACCTGCGGTGGCTGGGATATGCATGGCGGTGGCAAGGAATTCACCATGCGCGATGGACTCGATTCCCTAACGCCTGCGGTCGACAAAGCGGTCTCGGCGTTTATCGAAGATGTCGAGGCGCGTGGTCTGTCGGAGAAAATCCTGCTGGTCATTACCGGTGAGTTTGGTCGGACCCCGCAGATCAATAAGAATGGCGGCCGCGATCATTGGGGTAACCTCTGCCCGATCGTGTTTGTCGGTGGAGGACTGCCGATGGGGCAGGTGATCGGTCAGTCGGACAAGACGGGCGCAGAACCATCGTCCGACCCCATCTCCAGCTCCAATGTGATGTCGACAATCATGCACTATCTGTTCGATATCGGCGAATTGAGATTGGTCAGCGGCGTGCCGCGAGAAGTAGAGTCACTGATCACCGCCTCGGCCCCAATTCCGCAGCTGATTGAGTAAGCGAGTTGGCTGCTGGCTGCGAATCACTCCTCTTCCGCCAGGAATCCCTCACTTTCCTGAGTACTATTGTCGGCTTTATTCGCTCTCTCAGTAGCGTAGAGGCAATAGCGTAGAGGCTGGAAGGAGGCAAGGCATGGTACGACAGCACTTAGCACATCGCGATGCACTGGACGCCGCACAGGCGTCGTCAGTCGAAGATAACCTGGCTTATCTCCAGGCGAATATCGGCTACTTTCTTAACCTGGATACCGGCCAATGCCGCCAGCGACTTGCCGAGATCCAGGCCACGATGTCCGTCGTCGTTGACCAGCTCAAGATGAACACGACACGGTCCCGTGGTCTGCAGCCCGGCTCGCTGCTCCCAGTGAGCTTCTCTCCCGAACTTCCCCTGGGTGGATCGACGGAGAGTTGCTAGTCCAGCTTTTCGGCCGACCTTGGCCAGGCCGGTGGCTTGACGCCATGCAGGTGCTCGACAAAGTAGTCCCAGCGCCGATGCTGGCCATAGTCACCGCCAGACGAGTGCCCCAGGCCGGGAATCAGCAGCATGTCAAAGTCGCGGTGGGCTTTGATCAGCGCATCTGCCACTTGCAAGGTTGATTCCGGTGGCACGTTGGTATCCATTTCGCCAACGATCAACAGCAACTGGCCCTGTAGCCGGTGAGCGTTGGTGACATTCGACTGGGCACCGTAGTGTTCTTTGACCGGATAGCCCATCCATTGCTCGTTCCACCATTGCTTGTCGACTCGATTATCATGGCAGCCGCATGAGGAGACGGCGACATCGTAAAAGTCGCTGTGAAATAGCAGCGCCCCGGTGGAACTCTGTCCGCCCGCTGACGTACCGTAGATCCCCAGCCGCTGACTGTCGTAGTAGGAATACTTCCTGGCTACTGCCTGGTGCCAGAGGATGCGATCGGGAAAGCCGGCATCGGCCAGGTTCTGCCAGCAGACGTCATGAAAAGCCTTACTGCGGTTGGATGTACCCATCCCGTCGATCATCACCACGATGAACCCCAGTTCTGCCAGGGCCTGGATGCGGCGGTGATGGGGATTGAATGACTTGGGGACGTGGGAACTGTGGGGACCCGCGTAGATGTGCTCGATGACTGGATACCGACGGCGGGAATCGAATTGCCGAGGCCGGCAGATGATTCCCCAGATCTCGCTGCTGCCATCGCGACCTGTCGTATGAAATACCTCGGGTGGTTGCCAGCCGGTCACCAGGAGGTTGGTAATGTCGGCCGTTTCCAGCAGGCAGATGAGGCTGCCATCGCTGGTCTTCCGCAACTCGGTCACCGGCGGCAAGTCGACACGGGACCAGCGATCCAGGTAATAGTCATGGCCGGGGGAATAGTCCAGCTGGTGGGTGCCGTTGCCCGCTGTCAGTGCCAGCAGACCACTGCCATCAAAGTTGATCCGGTAGAAGTGGATCAGGTAGGGATCCTGGCCCTTGTTCATGCCGCTCGCCGAAAACCAGATGTGCTGCTTGTCCTCGTCAACTCGCTGGACACCTCGTACCCGCCATTCACCCTGCGTAATCGGGTTCACGACAACGCCCTCGGCACGATCGTAGAGGTACAGCTGCCGCCATCCTGACCGCTCTGATGCCCAGATAATATGCTGGTCGTCGGCAGTCTGGTGGTAGAAGTGCTGGGTGCCATCGATAAATGTGGCGGACTTTTCGTCCACCACGTTCTGGGTCTCGCCGGTCGCACGATCGACACTGACCACACGCACCCGTTGATGTCCGCGTTCGTCACGGCGGAAACAGAAATGCTCGCTATCTCGATCCCAGCGCAGGGTGGGGATACCGTGAAAGTCGATTCTCTCCAGCTTCACCTGCAGAGCCTTGCCAGAGGGAATCTCGAACAACCACATCTGGTGACTGGGGAACTTGTCGCCTGGCTGGGCATAGAGTCGTGAGTGCAGTTTCGCTTTAAAACCTTCCCGGGGGGAGGATTCCAGCAGGTGGACCTGGCTCACAGTGCCTGGCTCTGTCCGGTAAGCGACCAGGGTCTGTGAGTCAGGTGACCAGCTGGGCGCACCATACGCATCGCCCTCGTTACCGTCAGTTGTCAGCGGTTGTTCTTCACCGGACTCCTTGTTCTTGAGTACCAGGTTGTGGTCGCGTGTAAGAACTTCCCATTGGTCATCCGGTGATCTTCCGCCGTTATGGGTGCGTCGCAGATCCTCTCGCTGGGTTGGGCTGGAATGCTTGACCGGATCAGCCTGCTCACTCGGCTGACATTTGTACGATGCCAGATCGACCTGCCAGCGGCGACCGAGGGCATCACATCGCATCTGCTCGGCACTCTCGCTGAACCAGAGATTCTTCAGATCCAGGGTGCCAGGATCGACATCTTTGCCCGCGGCCTCGGCCAACCCCGCCGCCAGCTTGAGCTGGTCAAATGCCAGTTGGCGGCTTCCCCTGCCAGCGTCCACAAGGACGTACTCACGAGCACCGTCCGCCAACTCGTTTCGGTACCAGAAACGTTTTCCATCCTGCAGCCACTGTGGCTTGACCCTGTCGCGAAAGACCGTGCCCTCTACCGAGCTGGCCAGGCCGCGTGCCTGTTCATACATGTGTGCCAGGTCCGCTGGCACAAAAGGCCGACGCGGTGCCGCAGTGGCAGTTGGCAGGCTGGTTGCCAGCAGCAAGAAAAGAATTGTCGTGATGCGCTGCATGGGATCAAGCTCCAGGCGATTATCAAGCGGCAGTTTTCATGGTCCGGTCTGTTGTAACCGGCCTGTCGACTGGTGTCAGCTGGCCACATCTAATGTCAACAAGTTGCTATAATCAGCGGGTTCATTACCGACCTGCCTGTGAGGAGATGCCAAGATGACAGTAACAAAACCTAGACGCCGACAATCGTCGTGGCTGGCTTCTTGCCTGCTGGCAAGTATGCTGCTTCCACTGACCGGCTGTGGCAGTGACTCGCATGAAAAAGTGGTCGATGACATGAGTGCCGCAATGAAGGAAATGGGTGTGGTCCTTGATGGAATAAAAAGCGTCGACGACGCCAAGGCGGCGGTTAGCGATATTGAAAGCCTGGCGGCCAAAATGAAGGCGATTGGTGAACGCGCCAACGCACTCGGTGAACCGCCAGCTGATGTCGAGAAAAAGCTCCAGGCCAAGGCGATGGAGATGATGGGTCCAATGATGGCCACAGCGATGAAGCTCTCGGCCTTGCAATCGGACGAAGAGATTGGTCCGGTCATCGGCGACGCACTGTCCAAATTTGAGTCGGCGATGCAAACGGCCAACTAGGCGAACAGTGGTATCGATGGCAGGATAAGTGGCCAGGTAGATGGTCCTGCCAGCACATGTGAACTGTGTCTGGAGGTGAGCTGATGCGGACAGCTGCGCTACTGGTCTCAGTCCTGTTGCTGGGCTGCGGCGACGAGAGCCAGCTGCCGCAGGAGCCGACCGGCGATTCGCCGGAAGCTGCCGAGATCTCCTCCAGCGACGGCGGTGCCGTGCAAGAATTTGTTGATCGAGTTGAGGTTGCCCAGCAGCTGGTACGCGATGCAGCTGACCTGCTCAATAACATTGCCAGCTCCGTGGACGCCCGGGCGGCACGCAAGCAACTGGACAAGTTGAGTGATGAGATTGCCAGGCTGCGTGACGAAATGGCCTCGCTTGGTGTGGATCCAAGGAACAACGTGAGCTTTAAGCACAGGCGAGTCGAGTTTTTCTCCACCACGGAAAAACTGCGTGGTGCTCTCGTCCCCTTGCAGGCACAAGACAGCGCATGGCGGGCTATCAAGCCGTCGGTTGATCGATTCTACCAGGAACTAGAGCAACTCAACCTGGGAATATGATACCCAGCAGCTTTTCACTGTCCCAGGCCACAACAGGAGTGCTGGTAATGCGATCTCGAGGAATCTACCCTGGCAGAGTCGTGGCCAGCCTGGCACTGCTGGTTGTCTGCCTGCCTGCCTGTAACAAGACGCCGCCAGCTGTGGCACCCCCAGTGGTGATGGGTGATGAAGCCAGCACGACGAAAGCCGAAGATGTGATGTTTGGCGTGTCAACCCAGGTCAGCTCCTTCGGCAAGCTGGTGGCGGGCTGCGAGAATGCCTCAGATGTCGAAGCCGTAGAAGATGAACTTAACGAGGTCATCAGCCAGCTTGAGCTGGTGGTCGATCAGAGCCAGGTAACTATCGAACCACGGCAGGCCGATATCCAGGACCTGGTGCAACAGCGTGCCAGCCTGCAGCTCATGATTGATCAGTTTAATGACCAGGTCGACCTGGTCGCCGACAATGCAGCAATCTGGAAGGTCCTGCGGCCTCACTATGAGCGATTCGATGCTGTCCTCAAGATGGTGAACTTGATCCCAGTAGATTCGATCACGCGAGAAGAGTTTGATTTTCCATCGCCGTAATGTGGGGAATGAGGATCGGTTGAACAATGTCTCGAAGGATTCAAGGTGGTGATCATGATCGACAGATGTGGAAAGCTCAGCTTAGTGGTTCTGTTTGCAACATCTTTCATGGTCGTTGAGCCAGCCCCGGGACAGGAAAAGATGCAGTACGCAATTGTCATCCACGGTGGTGCCGGATCAGGCAAGATGAGCGAGCAGAAAATTGCTGCTCGCGAGAAGTCACTCACCGCTTACCTGACCGACGGTGTCGAACGACTGAAGCAGGGCCAGTCCAGCCTGGACGTGGTCGAGGCGGTGATTCGTCGCCTCGAAGATGATCCGCTCTTCAATGCCGGCAAGGGCGCCGTCTACAACAGTGACGGTGGACATGAGCTGGATGCCTCGATCATGGACGGCCGGGATCTCTCCTGCGGAGCAGTGGCTGGCGTGACGCGCGTCAAGAATCCCATCACCCTGGCCCGCCACGTGATGACCGATACCAAACATGTTTTGCTGGCAGCCGACGGAGCTGATCGATTTGCCCGCGAGCTGGGACTCGAGAGGGTCAAGCAAAACTATTTCCATACCGAGGGTGCTCGCCGTAGCTGGGAGAAGGCCCAGGCGGCCGAAAAGGAGAAGACAACAGCACAGAATGCCAAGCCGAAATATCTCGGTACCGTGGGATGCGTTGCCCTCGATAGCGATGGGCATATTGCCGCCGCGACCTCGACCGGCGGACGGACCAATAAAAAGTACGGCCGCGTGGGAGACTCTCCCATCATCGCCGCTGGTACCTACGCGGATGACCGTACCTGCGGCGTGTCGGGAACCGGGATTGGCGAGCATTTTATTCGCCATGCAGTCGCTTTTGATGTGGGAGCGAGAATGCGATATAGCGGCCAGTCACTCCAGCAAGCTGCCCATGCGGTCGTCCATGAAACACTCAGTCCCGGTGATGGCGGGATTATTGCCCTCGACCATGAGGGCACAATTGTGATGGAATTCAATACCAAGGCAATGTCGCGGGCTGCAGCGGATTCGAAGGGACGTTTTGAGATCCACGTCACAAAGTAATAAACTGTCAGGGCATCAGAGGCTGACGCGCGGCATCGTATCGAGCTAAGAATCAAGGGGAAACCAATGGCCGAAAACAGGCGGACATTTATACAGGTGGGTGCCATGGCAGCCGCCACAGCCCAGCTCGCTTCGGCCAGCCGGGCTGATGCCAACAGCTCCCTCAATATGGCCTTGATCGGTTGCGGTGGACGCGGCAGCTATCTCAAGGACCTCTTCAATCAACAGGATGGCGTACAGGTCACACATGTCTGCGATGCCGATCAAAAGCGACTGGCGGCGGCAGCCGGAGCCGTTGATGGCCGACAGATAACCGCCGTCAAAGACATGCGACGGATCCTCGATGATAAGAACGTCGACGGTGTGATCGTGGCGACTCCCGATCACTGGCACGCGCCGGCATCGATCCTGGCTTGTGAAGCGGGCAAGCATGTCTACGTCGAAAAACCCTGCTCGCATAATGTCCGCGAAGGACGGCTGCTGGTGGAAGCGGCGGAGCGTAACAAGGTCGTGGTACAGCATGGCACCCAGGTTCGTAGCACGTCGACCATGATCGAAGCGATCCAGATGTTGCGGGATGGCGTGATCGGGGATGTGCTGGTGTCCAAAGCCTGGAATATCCAGCGACGGGGCGAGATCGGCCGACAGCAGCCGAGTAGCCCACCGGCAGAACTGGATTATGACCTCTGGGTCGGTCCCGCGACGATGGTGCCCTACCAGCAGAACCGCGTACACCATGGCTGGCACTGGTGGTATCACTTCGGCACCGGCGATATGGGCAATGACGGCGTCCATGATGTCGAATATGCCCGCTGGGGGTTGGGAGTCACCACGCATCCAGTCCGGGTCTCGGCAGCAGGCGGAAAGTTCTTCTTCGATGACGACCAGGAATTTCCCGATACCCAGCAGGTTGCCTTCCAGTACCCCGCAAGCGGTCCAACTGAGCGGCCACGGATGCTGGTATACGAACAGCGACTCTGGTCCACCAACTATCCCTACAACGTCGACAGCGGTGTCGAGTTTTATGGCACCGATGGCCAGATGTTCCTCAGTCGCCGTGGCAAGGTCCAGATCCTCGGCGGTCGTAACAAGAAGATCGAGGAGGATCTGCCCCGCGTCGAACAGGATGCACCGGCCCACGTGCGGGATTTCCTCGGAGCGATTCGGGAGAGTCGTAAGAGTAATGCCGATATTGGAATTGGCCACCTGACCACCTCGCTCTGCCACCTCGGTAACGTTGCTACACGGTTGGGGCGTGGCTTCCAGTTCGACCCGGCTAGCGAACAGGTGGTCGGTGATGATGAGGCCAATAAGCTGATGGGGCGCGATTACCGCGACCATTGGGGACGCCCAGCGGACGAACGAGCCTGATCGAAATTGAACTGATAATCCGTGTGAGGAGAGCTGCCATGAATCGCTTGGCCATCGCTGTCGACCGACTGCTAGCCGCCTACCAGCAGGCTGCCAGCAAGGAATAACCAACCGCTGCAGAAAGGGTGCGGAATTGTCTCCCTTGCGTTGCTCCCAGCCCGTCAGTTCCGCAGCCTGGAGCCCCTCCGTCTGTCTCGGATTACTGCTGCTGACTCTGCCTCTGCAGGCCGCACCTCCACAGTCGCTCTCCTTTCCAGCTGACATGCTTGAGGTCCGGCATGCACAACAGGCGTGGGCTACCGCGCTGAGCCTGCCAGTCGAATTTACCAACTCGCTGGGGATGAAACTCAGGCTGATCCCGCCTGGTGACTACTTGGCCGGCTCGTCGCCAAGCGAGGCGGGCCGCGATCGGGACGAATCCGCTCGGGCCGTCGTCGTTCGGCGGCCATTTTACCTGGCTGTCCATGAAGTCACACAGCAACAGTACCAGCAGCTGACGGGGCAACAGCCAAGTCGATTCTCTGCCGCTGGAGCATGGCGGGACCGAGTTGATGGTCTTGAGACCGGCTGTTTTCCAGTTGATTCTGTCAGCTGGCAGCAGGCCTCGCTGTTCTGCCGTCGGCTGACGGTACGCGAACGGGCAACCGGGCTGCGACGACGCTACCGACTGCCGACTGAAATAGAATGGGAGTACGCCTGTCGTGCTGGGTCGCTCGGCAGCTTCAGTCCGCCCGTCACGCCAGAAAGGTTGCTGGAGATCGCCAATTATCGCAGACCGGGTCAGCCCGAACGGCCGTGGCCAGTCGGCTCGTTGGCACCCAACTCGCTGGGGCTGTTCGATATGCACGGTAATGTCTGGGAATGGTGCCAGGACTGGTACCAGTGGGATCCCGCCTCGCGGGCACGACATCGGACGACCCGCGTGATTCGTGGTGGTGGCTGGTACAGCGGACCGGCTCGGATACGGAGTGCCGAGCGAGTAGGAGATCCCCCCTCGACGACAGATCCGGACACCGGTTTTCGGCTGCTGATGGATCTGCCGGCCATGCACCTGCCCAAGTCGTGGCGATGACGAGCGACTCGTGCGGCCAGCCTACAGTGCGCTGGTTGCTCAATACCGGCAGGCCTTGATTCACGAGCTACGACGTACCGATGCCGGCCTGGTCGATCATCTGCCGGCCATTGCAGGGGAAGACCGGTAGTCAGGGGACTTGGGGGATTTCTAGCCGCTGCTAATCGCCGACTAATCGTTTGGTGCAATCGACTTTCATCCAGCAGAAAGCGGTCAGCACGTACATGATGCCGACGCCGACAAACAGGGCTCCCCAGCCACCGTACAGCTTCACATAGCCCATGATTGGGCCAGCTACCGTGCCGCCGATCGAACCGGCCAGGTTGGCCATGCCGAAAACTCGTCCGGCGGCCGGTCCCCCCAGGTCAGTTACCGTGCCCCACCAGGTCGGCTGGCTCCAGTCGCTGAAAAACTTGGCAAAGAAAAAGGCACCCATGATCAGTCGGCCGTCCTGGAACAGGAAGCTGGCAGCGATAAAGCAAGTGGCGATCAGCTTGCCACCGGCAGCCACAATCCGCCGCCCGTTCTTGCGGCTTCCTGTCCAGCGGATACAGAGGTCGTTGAGGATCCCACCGCACAGTCCGCCAATTGCACCACCCCACAATGGCAGGCTGGCGAAGATTCCCATGGCGGCGTCGCTGAAGCCTTTTTCCTCCTTCAAGTACTGGGGCATGTAAAACACGAACAGGTTATCGGCGAAGGTGCTGCAAAAAGACGCTGCCAGGAAGATGCCAAAGTTGATCTTGGTTGCTCGGGTCCAGTTCAGCTTGATCTCATCCGCTGCCAGGTTGGTGACCTCGCCCGCTTCGATCAACTCCCGCTCCGCCTCGTTGCTAAACGGGTGCTCGGCAGGACGGTTGCGAAACAGCATCCAGAAGAAGGCGGCATACATGAAACCGAAACCGGCCAGCACGAACAGCGACTGTTGCCAACTCATTTTCCAGTAGCCCATCAGCAGCGTGCCGATCAGGATAGGTGCCATCGCGGCTCCCGCTCGACCTGCCGTGGATGCCACCATGCCTTGCACGGTTGTGCGGATACTGGCAGGAAACCAGTTGATAGTCGTCTTGCCGAGATTGGGGTAGCAGGGTGCCTGGGTGGCACCAAACAACAGCCGGACTCCGATCAGCTTCCAGTAGCCGCGCACCAGCGCCGGGCCAATCATCACGATCGACCAGAGAATGATGGCCAGGTAGATAATGATCCGCGGGCCAAAGATGTCGCCACCCAATCCACCTGGATACTGGCCTAGCGCGTACGTCAGGTTGAAGGCCGAATCCATCCAGCCCATCTGGGCGTCATCAAAGCCGTACTCCGCCTTCAACGATGGCCGGATCACGCCCCAGCTGTAGCGATGCACGTAGGTGATGAAGCTGGCTGAACAGGCCAGTACGAAAATCAGCCAGCGTGCTTTGGCGGCGGGCGATCGCGTCGAAGATGAAGCAGCCATGAGTCTGAAACTGGTGGTTCGCGGTCAGCGGCTAAGCCTACAGCATAACCATTAACCATGAGCCACTTGCTCCCAGCGGCTAACTACTAACCGCCAACGCCAGCTGATAGGATGGATTCTTCATTGGAATTTAAGGCTGGCAAACAGGGACGACCGCGCCGTGAAACTGAGCATGGTACCGATTGGGCGACCTGATGATTCACAAACTGCCGCCACTTGGATATGCACTTGTGTGCACGCTGTTGCTTGCCAGCACGGCGACGGCCCAGAAGCGAAAGGACGAAGTTCGCTTGCTCGGATCCGTTGAACAATTCGTTACCTCAACCGTTGACCAGATTCCCCAGATCCCGCTGGACCGGCGTCAGCAGCTCGAAGCGCTCAGCAAGCAAGCTGCGGCGATCCTGCGTGACAAGGGCCAGCTCGACCTGGTCTTTATTTGCACGCACAATTCCCGTCGCAGCCAGATGGCGCAGGTCTGGTCCCAGGTGGCAGTCGCCTATTACGGCGTGGCTGGCATCTCGACCTATTCCGGCGGTACCGAGGCGACCGCCTGTAATGTGCGCACGGTGCGAGCTTTTGAATCTGCCGGCCTGGATGTCAGCAGGCGGAAGAATGGAGACAACCCGGTCTATCGTGTTCGCTTTGCCGGCGGACTGCAATCGCTGGAGCTTTACTCCAAGGTCTATCACGAACAGCCAACTGTCCTGCAGGATTACTTTGCTGTCATCGTCTGCGGCGACGCCGAGGAGCGGTGCCCGCTCGTACAGGGGACCACGCATCGGAACGTGCTCCGTTACCAGGATCCGAAAGAGTCGGATGGGACGCCGCAGGAAGAGCAGACCTACATGCAGCGGAACCAGCAAGTTGCCTGCGAGATGTTCTTCGTCGTTTCTCGTATCCAGCAGCTGCTCAAGTAACAGGCAGCCGCCTGCCTGCCAGCTGTCGCTGCTACTTGGAATCGTCCGGCGGGACCGGACTGCCTGCTGGCAATGCCACTTGCTGGCTGGACATCAGGTAAGCGAACAGATCCGCTCTCTGCTTGTCGTTGAGAACGTCCAGTAGGCCCTCGGGCATCAGCGACATCTTGGTTGGTCGGGATTCATCAATATCGGTCGTTCGCACGATAACTCGCTCAGTCGCAGTCTGCAGTTCCCAGGTCTGCTCGGTCTTTCGAAGTATCACGCCATCCACCGTGCGGCCGTCTGTTAACAGCAGGCTGGTGGTGCGAAAGCTCTCGGCCAGCGTTGCACTTGGGTCAACAATGTTCTCCAGCAAGTACTGCATGCTGCTGCGCTGCGAGCCTGTTAAGTCCGGTGCAATCGTGCCGCCGCTGCCGAAAAGCTTGTGGCATTTTCCGCAACTCTTATCCCACAACAAGCGGCCCGCGGATGCATCTGCGGCCGCAATCGTCTTCTCATTCAGCTGCTCGTGCATGAGGTCGATACGCTGTTGCTTGTCTGCCGAAATCGGCTGCAATTGTGGCCACAGTTGCTTTACCAGTTCCAGCAGCGGTGGGTTTTCATATCGCTGCATCTGGCGGATGTGAAAGACAGGGACCTGACGGCGGTCGATCTGTTCGTCGCTGATCGCCTCGACCAGCGCCAGGGCATGTGCGGGGCGAGTCGCCAGGGCGTCGATAATGGCCTCACGACCGCGACCGCGAACGTTACCGTAAGCCGCCAACAGGATCTCAGAGAGGTTGTCCGGATTTAGCCTGGCGATGCCATGCACCGCCTCCACGACCACGTCGCGATCCCCCAATTGCTGTTGGAGCAAGGGCAGCAGGTTATCGGCTTTGGCGGTGACCAGGGATCGAATCGCTGCCTGCCGTACCGTGCTGTCGAATTCACGTGAGGCCGCGATCTGCTGAAGTTCTTCCAGGCCGCGACCGTCGCCAAACACGACCCCCAGCTGGCGCGTTAGCTGCTGGACTTGTGGCGATGGGGATTTGGCAAGCACCTGCTGGACGTCCAGCCAGCTGGCCGGCTGAGCTGCCTTGGGCCAGGCCTGTAGCGCGTCATAAAGCCCCGACAGGATGTCGGATTGATGTGACTGAGTCAATTCTGGCAGGACGGCGATCAAGACGTCGACAGCATCCTCGTGACGGTCAAGATCTTCGGCCAGGCGGCGGCTTATATAACGTCGAACTGGTACCTGTTGTGACTCGATGGCAAGTCTTGCTGCTCGCATCGGATCACGGGTCACCGATCCCTCGATCCCGTACCAGAGCATGACTGGCAAGACGCGGTCCGCGGCGAACTCCTGCCGATTGACCAGCGCCCGCGCGATCGGGAACCGCTGGTCGGCTGGAATCCGTTGCAGCGCTGCAGCCAGGTAACAGAGCACCAGGCCAGATTCGTCCTGCTGGGCAGTCGAGGCCAGAGCAGAAATTGTCTCGCTTCCTGGTTCGCCGGATTCGACCAGCAATTGCACAGCCCAGCGGCGCACATGTTCGTCCTCGTCAGTCAGCTGTTCCAGCAACCACTCGGTGTCCGCCCCGCCGGTCACGTGCAGCGACCAGATGGCTCGCAGGCGGCGAGTTGTGTCTGGATTCTGCGAGTAGATCTGGCGCAGCTGGCGGTGAACCGATTCCATCGGCTGGCCCTGGGCAGCACGAAACTGCAAAAGCTGGCGTGACTGGCGGACGTACCAGTCGTTGCTCTCAAGCTGCAACTTGACCAGCTGGGAATTGCTCAGGCCTGCCAGGCCCGCCGGACCGCTCAGTTGTCGTGACCGTTTTGGTTTGCTGGACTGGCCGTAAATCACCTTGTAGATACGGCCGGATGATCGATGGACGCCGTCGTTCTCGTGGCATTCACCCACGTCGGACCAGTCGGCGATGTAAACGCCGCCGTCGGCGCCGTAGATCAACTCGATACCCCGGAACCAGGGATCCTTGCTGAACAGGAAGTCGGCTGCATGGATGCCGGTATAAGTGGCCCCTTCGCGTTTCAAGCTGTCCTGGTTGAGCCGCTGGCCATGCAGGTTGACGGTATACAGTTCACCTCGATAACGATCGGGCCAGTTGCCACCCAGGTAGATCATCATGCCGCTGTGCGCATGTCCGCCGCCGGCGGCATCTGTTGTTGGACTCATCTCTTTCTTGGTTTCATGCCAGGCTTCGGCGGTATCCCAATGAACGTGATCCGCATTGTGGTCCAGTAACTCGTAGACATAGGCATTGTGGTCGGGACCAAACATTCGCTTGAAGTGGGCTCCCGGCAGGGCGTGCCAGAGATGCCCGATCACGGTGTTGATGAAGAACAGCTCGCCATGATCGTCCCAATCGTGGCCCCAGGGGTTGGTCGTGCCGCTGCAAAACATCTCCAGCTGGCGCGACTGGGGATGAAATCGCCAGATTCCCGGGCCGATCACAATTCGTTGATTGTCCGGTGTTCCCGGTAGGCCGACGTGACCGTCGTTGGAAATGCCATTACGTCCATACAGCCATCCATCCGGACCCCATTTGAGTCCGTTGGCAAAGTTATGATGGCTCGATGCTCCCAGTTCGAACCCATCCAGAACGACAATCGGCTCGCTGTCAGGTCTGTCGTCACCATCTGCGTCGGGGATAAACAGCAGCTGCGGCGGACACATGGCCCAGACGCCCCCCATACCAACTTCCACGCTCGTCAGCTGCATCGCCTTGTCCCAGAAGACGGTCCGTCGGTCCGCTTCGCCATCCTGGTCACTATCCTCGAGGATCACGATCCGATCTCGCTGTCGCTTCTCCAGCACCACCGGTCGCTCGGCATAGGTATAGTTTTCGGCAACCCAGAGCCGGCCGCGGGCGTCGGTCGTGAAACCAATCGGCTGGCGAACGTCTGGCTCGGCGGCAAACAGCGTGACTTCAAAGCCCTCCGGAACCTGGATCGCAGCTAATGCTTCGGCCGGTGTTGTCAGCCGGGGTGCATCGCGTTGGGTGTCGATCGGGTCCGGAAAGGAGTCCTTTTCTTCTTCCTCGCCGTGACTCAAGAGCGGCAGCATGGTCAGCAGGATGGCCAGCAGGGTCAGATAACGTGGCCAGCATCGACAGGCGAGACGAAGTTGATGAAGCATGAGCGGGCGTTTGGGGTTACAGGTTTGAAGATCGGGACCGACGCTCATAGGTTATACGCCATCGGCGGATGTTGTACATTCGCAAGGCCGTTTGTCAGCCAGCGAACTACCTGCCAGCTCATTCGCTGCCTGCTGGAGCTTGATGAGCAGGGCTGGTGGCAGCGTGTGGGTGAGAGTCTGCTTTACGAGCGACGTTGAGATGTCAGGGCGACGAGAGAGCAGAGTTGCCCCCACCCTCTCCACCTGCGGTGGACTCGGGCGGGGTCCCTGCCGGTAGTGGATATGGAGAGTTGCCCCCCACCCTCTCCACCTGCGGTGGACTCGGGCGGGGTCCCATCCGCCACCCTCTCCACCTGCGGTGGACTCGGGCGGGGTCCCATCCGGTGGTGGACAGTCTTTCCGCCGGCGGCGAAGAATCGGGGTGAGAGGATTTGAACCTCCGACCTTTTGACCCCCAGTCAAACGCGCTAACCAGGCTGCGCTACACCCCGCAAAGAGCAACTGAATTCAGCTGCCCGCAGAAACAATATCGGCGAACAAGCACTCCTTGTCTATGACGCCAGTCCCCGGTTTTTGCCCCGCTGCAATGGCAGGATGGTTTTCGCCAGCAGTTCAACCAGTTAAGATCGCAGCCACATTCCCATTCGATTGTGAATTGTTACGGCCAGGTTGAGAGGATCGCGATGAATGACCATTTTGCCGCTCGGCTGATTGCGGCCGTCCGACGAACTGCAACTCCCACACTGGTGGGACTTGATCCCCGTGTCGACAACCTGCCGGCGGGCTTGCTGACGGATGAAGACCGCCATGACCCGGCCCGGCGGGCTGCTGCATTTCGTGAATTCTGCTGTGGTGTGATCGATGTGGTAGCACCCCTGGTACCGGCGGTGAAGCCCCAGGCCGCTTTCTTCGAACAACAGGGGCCTGCCGGTATGGCCGCCCTGGCGGACGTGATGGCCCATGCCCGCACGCAGGGCCTGCTCGTCATACTCGATGGCAAACGCAACGATATCGGCTCGACCGCCACGGCCTATGCCCATGCCTACCTCGGACCGGTGGCAGAGAGTGGCTGGGGGGCCGACGCCCTGACTGTCAGTCCCTACCTGGGAGAGGACAGCCTGCAGCCATTTGTCGATGTTGCCCGGGACAACGGGGCCGGCATCTTTGTACTCGTCAAGACATCCAATCCAGGCGGCGGCCGATTTCAGGACCTGCTGGTCGATGGTCGTACAGTCCACAGCCACGTGGGGGAATTGGTACAGCAGCTTGCCAGTCAAACACTGCCGACTGACACAACAGCGTGCAACTACGGGCTGGTCGGAGCAGTTGCCGGTGCCACTTATCCAGAGCAACTTGCCGAAATCCGTGCAGCGATGCCCAACAGCTGGTTGCTGGTACCCGGCTTCGGGGCCCAGGGAGGCGGTGCGGCGGATACCGCGGCTGCCTTCGACGACGAGGGCCTGGGCGCCATTGTGAACAGCTCCCGGGGCATCATTTTTGCTCACCAGCGAGAGCCTTACAGCGAACGATTTGGGGACGCCAACTGGCAGCAGGCGGTTGAACAGGCGACTCACGACATGATTGCCCAGCTGAGAGACGGAACTCCGGCCGGAAAACTCGTCACGTGAATGCCTCTCAAATCAAGTCGCAAGGCGGCAGCGGACGGCGTCGAGGGTGGATGGGGATCGGCCTGGCAGCCATGATCCTGCTGGCGGCCGCGGTCCTCTACAGTCAGTACGGCGGGCAGCATTCACTCGAGTGGCTGGCCGAGCACGAGCAGCAATTGCGAGATAGTTTTGCTGCCCGGCCGCTGGCCACTGCGTTGATCCTGTTTTTCCTCTATGCCGCGGTCACCGGGAGCTCGATTCCCTGGGCTACGTTCCTGTCACTGCTGGTCGCCAACCTGCTCGGCTTCTGGAAGGCGCTGTTGATTGTCAGCTTTGCTTCTACGCTGGGTGCCACCATGGCGATGCTGGCCAGCCGCTACTTTTTCCGTGAGGCAGTTCAGCGACGATTGGCGGGGCGCTATGGTCGTCTGCTTGAGCACCTTGAGACGGAAGGGCCGTATTACCTGGTGGCGATGCGGCTGACGCCCTACATTCCTTACTTTGCCATCAACCTGCTGATGGGACTCACCCGCATGCGCGTGCGCACTTTCTGGTGGGTCAGCCAGCTGGGGATGCTGCCGATTACCTGCGTCTATCTTTGGACCGGCAGCCAGCTGCCAGGCTTTACCGAGCTGGCTGAACACGGTGTGGGGCGGCTCTTCTCTCCCTCATTACTGGTCGCCCTCTGTATGCTGGCAGTCGTGCCGATCGCACTCAGGCAACTTGTCCGCAAAAAGTTTCAGATCAACGAAACAGGGGACGAGGAGATCACTCATCCGCAGCCTTGAGCCAGGGTGTCAGCGTTGGCTCGTAAGGACACAACTCGGATGATTCGAAGTACAGGTTGATTTCCCGCTCGGCCGCCTCCGGGCCATCTGAGGCATGCACCAGGTTCATCTGGCGACTGCTGCTGAAATCACCCCGGATCGTGCCAGCCGCCGCTTCCAGGCCACTGGTGGCACCCAGCATGTTGCGGACGACAGGGATCGCCTCGCGACCCTCGATCACCATGGCGACGACCGGTGCGCCGGTAATGAATGCCTCAAGTCCCGGATAGAATGGCTTCTCGACATGCTCGGCATAATGCTGCTGAGCCAATTCCGCTGTGACTTGTAACATCTTCATGGCAATGATATTGAAGCCCTTGTTCTCAAACCGGCTGATAATCTGGCCCACCAGTCGTCGTTGGACAGCGTCGGGTTTGAGCAGGATCAATGTGCGTTGCATGGTGGGAAACACTCCTGGAAGTGGGACGAGATAGTTGTCTGGATTACCTGTCAGGCGGCGGATTGTAAATCAAACCTGTGTAACGGGCAACCGTGCCCGCCAAGCCTGGATCAGCTTTCTGGCTTGCTGCCTGCCTCGTCGGGCCAGTTGTCCATCGGTCCCACGGTGATTGTTGTCCAGTCGCAGAGTGGGTATCGCTGTAATAGCTCGGCAACGTCCTGGGTTGTGACGCTTTTGTAAGCGGCGACGGTCTCAGCAACCGCCCGGTAACGGTGTCGCTGTAGCCAGCTGGACCCCACGGCAAATAGCCGGTTCATCGTGCGTTCGCTGCCCAAAACGATATGAGAGCAGATCTTGTTCTGTGCCTGGTGCAGCTCGTCGGTCGTGATGCCCCCATCACGTAGTTCTGCCAGCAGTCGCTCGATAGCCTGCTGGTTCTGGCCGGCCAATTCGGGCGGAGAGCAGAGATAGCTCATGAATACACCCGTGCCGTCGTATTCCATCGGTTCCAAGGCAGCCACTTCTGCCTTGCCGCTGTCGACCAGTTCCCAGAACATCCTGCCGCCGACATCATCGCCGAAGACCGTTGCCATCACTCGGCCGGCATAACGATCCGGGTCAGCTGCGGCTGGCCCGCTGGTTAACTGGATCATGTACTGCTGGCTGGCAGCTGGCTTGTGGATGAGTTCAAAATCGCCTGCGGCTGGAGCGGCCCTGGGTGTTGCCCGCTGCACATCGTGGGGCTGCCAGTCGCCGCACAATCGTTCGGCCTGGCGTACAAGCTGGTCAAAGTCGATCTGGCCGGTTGCCACCAGCGTCATGTTGCCCGGACTGTATCTCCTCAGCCAGTACTCCGCCATCTGGTCGCGATCCAGGGCCCCCACGCTGTCGGTTGTGCCGAGCACGCTGCCACTCAGCGGGTGATTGCTGAAATGCAGTGCCATCGCCTTTTCATGACCACCATAAGGAGGCTGGTCATCGTATTTGGCGATCTCTTCCAGGATCACCTGCTTCTCCATCTCGAAGTCTTCAGTTCGCAGAGACGGTCGCATGATATCTGCCAGCAGGTCGATCCCCCGCTCGATGTATTCCGGTAGGACTGCCAGAAAGTAGACAGTCTGTTCCTCGCTGGTATAAGCGTTGCTCTGGGCACCGATTTCGTCCAGTTCCCGGTTCACGTCGGCCGCCCCTCGATGCTCGGTCCCCTTGAAGACCATGTGCTCAAGGAAATGACTCACGCCGGACAATTCAGGATCCTCGTCCCGCGCACCGGTCTTGACGAAAAAACCGACAGCGCAGACAGAGGCCGCCGGATTGCACTCGGCAATCACGTCCAGGCCATTTTCAAGTTGGTGTTCACGAAACTGCACTGGTTATCTCCAGCGGGTGCTGTCCCAGGGTTACCACGTCAAAGTTGTCTGGGCTGTGATCTGAAAGATAAGCGTTGATACTGTCGCTACTGAGTTCATCAAGGATGCTGTTCAATTCGTCGAGCGAGCGAACTCGCTGGAGGTAATACCAGTCGCTGGCGATCGAAGCACTCCGCGACGAACTGGATTCCTGCTGCATGATCAAGCCACTCTTGAGGCGAGCCCGCAGCCGATCAAGTTCCTCGGGTTGAATTCCATTGGCCAGCTGCTGCAATTGCTCGATCGTCACGTCGAGTGTTTCCTGGGCACGTTGCTGGGTTGTGCCGGCATAGGTGAAGACACTGCCGCGATCACGCAAGGACTGACAGGATGCGAAGATCGCATAACAAAGTCCTCGATTCTCACGGACCTCGGTAAACAGCCGTGAACTCATGCCATCACTCAGTACGCCAATTGCTGCCCGCAGCTGAAAATAGTCGTCATGAGAATAAGGGATCGATTCAAATGCGATGCCGATGTGCGTCTGGCTGGAAGGATGCTCGATATGCATGCTGCCATCTGCATGCCCAGCCACCGTTGGGGCATCGACAGCGACAGGCTGCCAGTCAGCCAGCAGGGTCGCAGTCTGATCCACGATCGCATCCCACTCGATATTCCCGGCGACTGCCAGGATCGAGTCCTGCGGCTGGAAGTGCCGGGCATGGTAGTTGACCACATCGTCGTGGCTGATCGCCTGTACGGTTTCCAGCGTGCCGGAGCTGTTGCGGCCAAGTGGAGCGGGAAAATGCTGCTGGCGAAGTGACTGAAGAAGTTGCCGTGTCGGATCGTCCTGGATCCCCTGGATGTCATGCAGGCAGCCCTGGCGAGCATCTTCCAGCTGGTCCGCCGGCAAATGGGGATTGCGAACAATCTCACTGAAAGCGGCCAGGGCATCCGGCAGTCGTTCCCTGGGCATCGCGCCGCCCAACTGGGTGTGCATCAAGGAGGCCCCCGCTGACCGAACGATCCCCAGGTTGTCCAGGTGTTGCATCACCTGGCGACTCGACCAGGGACCGCAGCCCCGCTGTACCATCTCGGTGGTCAAGGAAGCAAGGCCCAGTCGGTCGGCCGGTTCATGGATGCAGCCGGCTGGCATCAGCCAGGTAAAAGCGGCGGATTCGACCCAGTCCATCGGCTCAGCCAGCAGGATCAGGCCGTTGTCAAATTGATGGTGGTGGACAGACGAATTCAAAGCGACAACCAGATTGATCGGGATGAGAATATGCTCTGAGACCAGCTTGAGAGGAATTGCCCAACTGCACAAGGGGCTCAGCGCCAGCAGGACTGACGGATGTCAGACAAGTGCGACCTGGGCCGCCTTGTATACCGTTTTCGCCACCTCGAAGCCGAATCGCTCGTACAGTCGCAGCGCGCCGGTGTTCTGCGCGGTGACCTCGAGCGTGGCAATCTCAATGCCCGCTTGACGGAAACCACTCAAGGCCCGGATCAGCAACGCCGTGCCAATTCCCTCGCCGCGATGCTCGGGGACCACGCCCAGGTTCTGGATCGCACCCCGGCCCTCGAGGTCACGCAAGCCCTGGACCGTGCCGCAGTACGAATCGCCATCGGCAGATCTCCGTTCGATCAGCCATGTTGCCTGGGGCACAAAATTGTCGCGGCAAGTGATCTCACGCATTAGTTGCTGGCAGCCGTGGCGATTGCCGAGACAGGGGAACACGTTGGCGTCGATCTCGAGACTGAAACAGCGGTACTTGGTTTCTGCGTGATCGTCCAACAGGGATTCTTGCCAGCTAAGGAAATCGTAGTCGTCTGGCAGAGAAGGGTGGTCGTCGGAAAAGTGAGCCAGGTCCATCACCATCCGATATCGTTTGAAATATGTCAGACCCATGGCCCCTGACCCCACTGAAACTCTCACTGTCGTGCCGATCATGTTAATGTCTGGCAAGCGACCGGGTCAATCAAGCGAAATCAAGGTGCTCAACAACGTCCTGCCAAACTCGTCGATGGGATGAAGAATTCAGCTGACATGAATCACAATCAGCCTCGCGGACCCTGTCAGTAGGATGCCAGAAGTCAGGTCATCTACTCCGGTCAACCGTTGTAAGTGGACTTCAATTAAGCCGGCATGCTGCTTTTTGGGCCCTCAAAAAAGCTATTGCTGATGAGATAATTGGCATCGATCCGAGCTTTACTAAGGCTGCTATATCCGTCGCAGGCGACGGGCATGGACCTGCTACCAAAAAGGAGTTTGCCATGTCTGCTCGATGGATCACTCGTTTGTTATCTGCCTGCCTGCTGACAGGGCTTTGCGGAATGCCAGCCAGTGCTGTCGACTTCCTTCAGGATGACGCCAATGAAGCTCCGGCACCTCAACGCACGCTCTTTCAATGGAGCGAGGGAAATAGCTTTGGCGGTGGACCCGCGGGCCGAAATGAGCGTCTGATTGCCGACCGTCCCGACTTTGTCGAAGCCTCTGTGCCGGTTGGACTGGGTGTCTTGCAAGTAGAGCTTGGCCACACGTACAGCTATGACAACGACGGCAGCGGCTCCGTGCGCTCACACAGCTATCCGGAAACCCTGTTCCGCTACGGCATCTGGCAAGAGTGGTTTGAATTGCGATTGGCTTTTAACTTTGCTGAAGAAGAGACGGTCAACGGAGCTGGCTCGAGCATTTCTCGTGGAAGCGAGGACATCTATCTGGGTGCCAAGATCGGCCTGACGCCGCAGGAAGGCGCTTTGCCCGAGACCGCCCTGCTGGTCAACCTGGTCGTACCAAGTGGCTCGCTCAGCCTGACCGCCGGCGAATTATTGCCTGGGGTGACCTACATTTACGCCTGGGAACTTGACAATGGCTGGGGAATCGCTGGCCAGACGCAGGGAAATCGTGCTCTTGATGAAGGAACAGGGAATCCTTACCTGGAGTTCTCACAGGCCATCGTGGCCGGTACCAGCCTGACCGACAGGATTGGCTACTACGCCGAATGGTTCTGCTTGATTCCTGACGGAGCGGATACGGCACCGGTCGAACACTATTTCGATACTGGCTTCACCTACGGTGTCAGCAACGATCTCCAGCTGGACGTTCGCTTCGGCATTGGGCTGAATGATGACTCGGACGACTATTTCGTCGGCACCGGCATCGTCAAGCGATTCTAGACTGCTTGAGCCGGGCCTGATCGCCATGGCTCGCCACAATATTTTCTCAGGGGGGTGAACGGGACGATGTCCTGTCACCCCTCTTTTTTTGGGCCGCCACTTTCAGACTCCGCTCCCCTTTGACCCTGAATGAAAATTGGCTATACTGCGTCCTGAGATTTTGATTAATCAAAATATCCTTGGAGGGTAGGCGGCTGCATTTGTCGTACAGCCGGTGCAGATTGTCCTCCGCTTTGTAAGCGGCGTTGTAACAGTTCATACGGACGCGAGACGGGCAAGGATACGAGTCAATGAGTCACACCGTACAGTTGCGACAGATATTCCACGGGATGCTTGCTGTCTTGTTGGTCTCGTTCATGTCCGGGTCGGCAGCGGTTGGCCAGGACGAAACGGAGGATGCCCGTAAAACGCTGGTCTGTTCCACCACCCAGATCGCCGATTTCGCTCGCCAGATAGTCGGCGATCGCATGCGGGTACTCTGTGTGCTGGCCCCCGGCCAGGATCCACATCTTTACGAGATCAAGCCGAGTGACAGCCGCATGGTTGCCCAGGCCGACCTCTGCCTGGAAAACGGCTGGCACCTGGAAGGCAATGACTGGATGAAAAACCTGGCCAAGGATGCTGGCAAGCCGATCGTGACCTGTGTGACAGGAATCCAGCCATACGTGGTTGAGGAAAGCGGCAGTCAAGTGCATGATCCGCATGCTTGGTTCTCTCCCCGTAATGCTGCCATTTACGTCAGGAACATCCTTAACGGTGTCTCAGAGATTGACCCCAGTCACACGTTGGAATACCAAGCGAGAGCGGAGCTCTACCTTGCGGAACTGGCGGCCCTGCACTCCTGGATTCGCCGCCAGGTTAACCTCGTGCCGCCCAAGCAGCGGCAACTGGTCACCAGCCACGATGCCTTCAACTACTTTTGCAACGAGTACAAGTTTGTTGCATCGGCGCCGGCAGGATGGAGTACTGGTAGCGAGGTTGGCGGAGGCGTGACTCCAGAACGTCGTCAACTGGCGGTGAATTCCATCCGCGAATTCGGCGTCAAGGCGATTTTTGTCGAGACCAGCGTAAATCCTGAGTTGATTCAGCAGATCGCCAGGGATGCTGGAGTCAGTGTCGGTGGCGAACTCTACTCGGATTCCATGGGTGCTCCAGGTACCGCTGGGGAATCGTACGTCGGCATGATGCGTGAAAACGTGTTGAAGATCGTCAACGGCCTGAAGTAATCCTCAATTCTCGAACAATCTGGCCGTGACCGCCGCCGTTGTGAAAGGGCCTCTCGATGCGTCCACTGCTGGCGATCGGCGTCGTCGTGATATCTTTGGGAACTGTCTACCAGTACGTCAGCTTCGTGGCCGGCATCAACCATCGAGCTGGTTCTGGATTCCGCGAAATCAGTGCTGAAGGGCGCTTTCATGTCGACCTGACATTCACGTTTGATGCCAACGCGGACATCTTCACAACCGATTCAGTGCTGCTGCAGTTGCACGGTGGACGCGAGTTGTTGCGCAGCCAGGATCCTGTTTCGGCGGGCACAATCCTGACGATCGACCCTGTCGAGGGGATTGTCGTGGGAGCAAACGAGTTCTACCTGAAGGTTTCCACCGCCGATGCTGAACAACTCGAAAATGATGAATTCTCGCTGTCGCCGCAAGATCAAGAGCCAGCCGAAGCTGGCGGGTCGAGTGCCGATAAATCGCGTGCCGTGCGTATTCGAGTTTTTCGCGATGACGTCTTGATGGTCGAGCAGACTTTTTGGTCGGAACCCGGACAGGCGGTCGACGGCGTGCTGGTCATCGATGTGCCCGGAGCTGGTGATCAGCCAGCTCAACATCAACATCACGAGGACCCCAACCAGGCGGACTCATGACACTTGCCATTGAAGTTGAAAACCTGACCGTCAGTTATGGCCCCGTGCCAGCGCTGCTGGATGTCTCCCTGGAGATCCCGCCAGGGCAGTTGGTCGGTGTGATCGGTCCCAATGGCTCGGGAAAATCGACACTTATCAAGACCATGCTTGGATTCATCCGCCCTGATTTTGGTCAGGTCCGTGTCTTTGGCGAACCGGCCGAAAATGCCAAGGGGCGACTCGCCTATGTTCCCCAGCGGGGTGCCGTTGATTGGAATTTTCCTGTCACCGTTCGCGAGGTTGCCCAGATGGGCCGTTATGGCCATGTGCCCTGGTGGCGTGAACTCTCGGCCGAAGATCGTGAGATGGCTGACCAGGCGTTGGAAAAGGTCCGCATGTCCGACCTGGCCGATCGACAGATCGGTCAGCTTTCTGGCGGTCAGCAACAGCGAGTCTTCATGGCCAGGGCGATGTGCCAGGGAGCCGACATCCTGCTACTAGATGAGCCATTTGCTGGCGTCGATGCCTCCACCGAGCGAGCCATCCTGGATGTGCTGGAACAGACTCGCGAGGCTGGCCGCACGCTGGTGGTGGTACATCACGACCTGGCCACGGCAGCCGAGTACTTTGATTCCCTGATCCTGCTCAAGCAACGTTGCTTTGCCCACGGTCCTCCCGAGGCCGTGCTGCATCCGGAGTTGCTGGCAGAGGTTTATGAGGGGAGCCTGCGTATCTTCTCCCAACTGCAAGCCGCTGACCCAGCAGCCAGCCCAGGCCAGGAGTGACAGTCGTGTACGAATGGCTGACAACATTGCACCTGGCGAGCCCGCACCTGCTCAAGGCGCTGCTGGCCGGGATACTGGTCTCCACCGTCTGCGGTGTGATCGGCTGTTTTATCATCCTTCGCGGTACCGCATTCCTGGCAGATGCCGTTGCCCATGCGATGCTGGCAGGCGTCGTCAGTGGCTACCTGTTCATGAAGCTGGTATTGGACATGGATGAACACCTGCATACCCAGTGGTACTCGCTGGCGCTACTGGTCGGCTCCCTCGTGGCAGGTTTTGTAACGGTCGGGCTGGTCGGCTTTGTCAGCCACTATTCCCGCATCAGGGAGAGCACGATCATCGGCATCATGTACACCGGCGTGTTCGCTTTTGGTGGCATCCTCGCTTCACTCAATAGCGCCGAGATCCATATCGACCTGGCACATTTTGTCACCGGCTCGGTCCTTTCTGTCAGCGATGCGGACCTCTGGATTATGGCGGCGGTCGCCGGTTTTGTGATCGCCGCCGTGACACTCTTCTTCCGCTCACTCCAGCTGGTCACCTTTGATCCGGTCATGGCGGCCTCGATCGGTATCCCCGTGCTGGCTATGGAGTACCTGCTGACAACCTGCACGTCGCTGGTGGTCATCAGCGGCGTGGGCGTGGTGGGGGTGATCCTGGTGGTAGGGCTGTTGATCACACCGGCAGCCACGGCACACCTGCTTTGCGACCGCCTCTGGAAAATGATCGTGCTCTCCGCTTTCTTTGGCTGCACCAGCTTCCTGGCTGGCTATGGATTTTCTGAATACCAGAGCGTGGCACCGGGATCCTCGATCGTGGTGGCGGCCACCCTGCAATTCATGCTGGTCCTGCTCCTTGCCCCACGCTACGGCCTGCTGGCTGACTGGCTGCGTCGGCGTCGCGCCATCCCACAACAACTTGTCGAGGACGTGCTGGGTGCCGTCTTGCGGGACCAGGGCACGCAGGTCCAGGTGGGCACAGTCCTCAAGTATGTCGATGCACGGGAAGATGTCATTCGCCGGGCGATCCGCAGCCTGCACCGACAGGAACTGCTGGTCCACGACCATGATACCGTGGAGCTTACCCAATCCGGTCAGCGTGAGGCGAGGCGTCTGATTCGCGCCCATCGACTCTGGGAGTCCTACCTTGAGCACCTTGGCACACCGGCTGAGGAACTGCATGGCCGCGCCCATCGACTGGAACATGTTCACGATGAAAATGCGGTCGATTACCTCGATGACAAACTAGGGCACCCACTCACCGATCCACACGGCAAAGAAATCCCCGAGGACTTTGTCGACCTGGTGGTCGGGCACCAGGTTCCGCTGGCTATTCTGCGTGAGGGACATTCGGGAGAAGTTGTCGAAGTCAGCGATACCCATCTGGCCAGCCTGATTCCAGTCGGTACGATCATCCATATGGGACCCCGGCTCAACCAGGGAAAGACCTGGACCGTCGAATACCAATCGCCAGGCCGGGACGAGACCCAGCAGCTGGAGCTGGACCACGAGGGAGTCGACGCCGTCATTGTACGGCTTGCTGATTTACCCTCGTAAATCTGCTCGACGCGATCGCTCGCCAAACAACGATACCCTGGAGCCGCCGCTTATGCCTGCCAAGATCCTGATGCTGGTCGGAGACTACGTGGAAGATTATGAAGCTATGGTGCCTTACCAGATGCTGCTGATGCTCGGCCACCAGGTCGATACCGTCTGCCCCAACAAGCAACCTGGTGATACTGTTGCCACCGCCATCCACGATTTTGAAGGTCAACAGACCTACAGCGAAAAACGCGGCCACAACTTTCAGATTACCGCGGCTTTTGACGCCGTCGATACAGAAAACTATGACGCCCTCGTGATCCCGGGTGGGCGGGCACCGGAATACCTGCGGTTGGACGAGCGTGTGTTGCAGATTGTGCAGGAAATGGACCAGGCCGGTAAACCAATTGCCACCATTTGCCACGGACCACAAGTGCTGGCCGCTGCCGGTGTGCTGGCAGGTCGCCAATGCAGCTGTTATCCAGCCGTTGCTCCCGATGTTGAGCAGGCTGGCGGAACGTATGTCCCTAACAGCGACGGTTTTGACAACGCCCACGTCGACGGCAACCTGGTCTCGGCTCCCGCCTGGCCAGCCCACCCCGCCTGGATGGCTCGCTTCGTCGAATTACTGCCCGCCTGATCCCTACTCACTTAAAGCTCATTCGATGGTTCCTACAATCATCTACAGTCTGCTCGGTCTCTTCGCCCTGGTCCTGCTCTGGTTCGTGGTCTCGGTCAGCCGTGGGGTCAAACGCGGCGAAAAAAAACTCACCATCGACCAGGCTCGGCTCGAATTCCACCAGCAACGCGGGGAACTTCAACAGCTCTTCTTTGAGACCGCTGCCGGCAGTGGGCGGCCGCGCGGGCTGCGGTGGGTCCAGTGTGATTTTGCAACGGATACGACCTTCGCTCGGGAATCGGAGAGCGGCCAGCTTAGAGCCCTGGTTGCCGTTACGGTCCAGTTCGAGGCGATCGAGGGCGGAGATATGGAAGAAGTTGAGGCGGTCGGAAACCTGCGGGCTGCCACAGCTGTCTTTATCCATGACCACCAGCAATGGTCCACCGCAGGTCGGACCGTCTTTAATCACGATCCCGAGCAGACACTCGACCGATTTAACCATGAACTCGAAGCTCTCCCGACGTGATCACTGATCATCGTGCGTGGACAAGCCTGGCACCACAACCGTCGACATCATGACCCCTCAGCTGCTCCCCATTCTTGGTGCCCACATGTCGATGGCGGGTGGGTATTACCGTGCCGTGGAAGCCGCCAGTCAGCACGGTTGTGACTGTGTTCAGCTGTTCACCAAGAACAATAACCAGTGGCGGGCAAAGCCAATCAGCCAGGATGATGTTGAGTTGTTCCAGCAGGCCCGCAGCACGCTCAACATCAAACACTGCCTCTCGCACGCCTCCTACCTGATTAACCTGGCCAGCCCGGTCAGTGAGCTCTGGAAAAAGTCGATTGATGCCATGGTGATTGAGCTGGATCGTGCCTCCCAGCTTGGTATCCCCCATGTGGTCGTCCACCCCGGCTCGTTTACCACAAGCTCCGAGCAGCAGGGTATCCGCCGAATCGGTAAAGCCCTCGATGAAGTCCATCGGCAAGCGAAATCCCTCTCGGCCCAGTGCCTACTGGAGACAACCGCCGGACAGGGGACCAACCTTGGTTGGCAATTCGAACAACTTGGTGCCATGCTCGATGCAACGAAATATCCCGACTCAATTGGGATCTGCCTCGATACCTGCCATGTATTCGCGGCTGGCTATGCCATGGAAACTCGGCGGCAGTACCAGGCCATGTGGCGCAGCTTCCAGAACTGTATCGGCACCGACAAACTCAAGGCAATTCATATCAACGACAGCAAACGCGAGCTGGGCAGCCGGGTTGATCGCCATGACAACGTCGGTCATGGCTGCATGGGACTGGAGCCCTTTCGCCACCTCGTCAACGACAAGCGATTCAAGCAGGTGCCAATGTACCTGGAAACTCCCAAGGGGACATATCGCCGACGTCCCTGGGATAAAATCAACCTGCAGACGCTGCGGGACCTGGTCGAGTAGACCTACTGGTCCGGATTGACCGCCCACTCCACTCCCTTGTCGATATGCAGCTGCTGTAACCAGCGCTGGTACTGACCCATCTGGTCCTGCTGCGTGAGCTGCATCAAGGACGGGTCGATTCCCTGCTGGTTGCCATAGACAAAGTTCTCGCGGCGGATGTTCTCTGGCACAACATCACTGGAAACACGGACCAGGTAAGCCGTCTGGCGCTGGCTGTCAATAACAGCTGCCACTCCGCCAACCGGACGCTCAAAGATCTTTTGCATGAACTCGCCGGTCACATATTTTACCGGCACTCCTTCGGTGCTCATGATTGAACCGAGGTTAAACTGGTTGCCCCCGCCACCACCCATCGGGGTCATGCCGCCTGTCAGGAAACTGAAGGGCATCGTTTCGAAAATCTGTTCCACGTCGCAGTCGGCTTCTTCGGCAAGAGTTTCAGCAAGTGGAACAGCACCCTTGGCATCCGCCAGCGTGGCCAGCTCCGTAGCCCGCTTCTCAAGTTGCTCGGCCGACTTGAGCCTGACCCAATCGTCCCGGACCTGTTGGCGGATGTCGTCCAAGCTCTGTTGCTTGGGGTCGACAACGTCGGTCCGCCAGTAGAGGAAAATCGTGTTGGCGAATTGAGGAGCTGGTAGAGAGAGCGACTCCACCTGGAAGATTTCCGTGCCGGAAAAAGCCAGTCGCCGGAAGACATAGTCCTGGCGGAACTGGCCGCCAGTGAAATCAAAGACGACAGACCTGGCTAATTCGTGCCAGGCTGGCTCCGACCCTTCTTCCGGCTCCTCCTTCATTTCTGTCATGGCCTGGATCACCAGGTCCATCTCGTCGAAGGAAATCTCGCCCGTCGTTCCGATCTGCAAGTGTTTTGGCTTTCCCTGCTCCTCAAACAGCCTGGAAAGGTCCGCCTGCGATCGCATTTCGATAGCTGTCAGCGAGTTGTCGTTGGCGTCAGCTCCTGCTTGAGCACCTTCCAGTTTCCGTGGATCGTATCGCAGTTCGTAATCTCGCATCGCCTCTTCGAAGGCATCAATCGTATCGAACATGTTCTTCCGTGCCGTGTCCGCTGCCTTGGACCGGGCAACAGCTTCAATGATCTCCTCACGCTTCTCTTCCAACGTGTAGTATTCGACCACTGGCTCCTCTTCAGCCGGGACGGTCGCGTCGCCGTCCTCCGCCCCATCTTCACCTTCAGGCTCGCCATCACCTTCGGGGGCCTCTTCTGCAGGCTTCTCGTCAGCGTCGGGGTCGTCGCCTTCGGGGGCCTCTTCTGCAGGCTTCTCGTCAGCGTCAGGGTCGTCGCCTTCGGG
>Ga0209501_10000159_pt1 | contig 85632 bp, 88 predicted proteins | sample ArcticOcean_MG_C_4_FD_187434 | JGI IMG/M metagenome (GOLD analysis project Ga0209501, IMG submission 187434) | Marine microbial communities from western Arctic Ocean - ArcticOcean_MG_CB4_134 (SPAdes) (version 2) | ecosystem: Environmental > Aquatic > Marine > Oceanic | place: Arctic Ocean... | reverse complement strand
GATATCGTGTATTGTAGCATGGTTCCTCTTCGTTTCTATTTGGAACGTTTGTCGGGACGTATTCTAAGCGTGCGCCCCTGGTACTGTGAGATTATCTATCATAGACGTAACAACCCTGGAGCCGTCCGTACCGCGGGCTTTGGCTTCCGGCGTGATAATGAGGCGATGTGCAAGCACCGCCACAGCCAATTCCTTCACATCATCTGGAACAACGAACTCACGACCTCTTATGAGGGCCAGAGCCTGGGATGCTCTGAACAGGGACAGAGACCCTCTGTGAGAGGCTCCCAGAACTATATCCTGATGCTGCCGTGACGCATGAGTAAGAGATACTATGTATTGACGCACAAGGGGGTCTACAAAGATGCCCTTGGCCTCCTCCTGCACAAATATCAACTTCTCTGGTGAGGTAACTGCGGTCACCTCATCTATGGGGTTCTGCTTTTCCTGTCGCCCTATGATGTCCATCTCCTCTTCAAAGGTCGCATATCCAAGGGTGACACGGACCATAAAGCGATCCAACTCTGCTTCAGGAAGTGGGAAGATGCCGTGGTACTCCACAGGGTTCAGAGTAGCAATGATGAAGAAGGGCCTAGGCAGGTCATGAGTAACACCATCCACCGTGACCTTCCCTTCCTCCATTGATTCCAACAGAGCAGCCTGTGTCTTGGAAGGTGCCCGGTTTATCTCGTCAGCCAGGACCAACTGTGTCATAAGCGGCCCCTGCCTGAACTCGAAGTCCCCTGTCTTCTGGTTATATATGTTGACGCCGGTTATATCACTGGGCAGAAGGTCAGGCACAAACTGTATCCGCTTGAAGCCGCATCCTGATGATATGGCTATTGCCTTTGCAAGCGTGGTCTTTCCAAGCCCCGGCACATCCTCTATTAACAGATGTCCCTGTGCTATGAGCGCGATCAGACTCAACTCGACGGCACGTTCCTTGCCTACAATAACCTTGTTAATGCTATCTAGCAGTTGATGTGCTATTTGTGATGCTTGGACTAGTTGATTCAAGCCTTCCTCGCATGGCCAATTTTTACCCAGCAAGTGTACCACGACAGTATATAAATATGTCACTCAGCAATGAAACAACAGGATTTGCCTATCCCGATGCAGTGGCGACCTGTCTCATTTGGGCCACAAGCGTTTTCTTTATACGACGCCAGGCCCAGATTAAACGCAGTTCCTCCATGGCGGTTGGCCCCACTCCGCCATACATCTGACGCACATAGCTGTTGGATACTAACTCCACATCCTCCCTGGCCTCCGGTATGAGCAGTGAGAGACCGTTAGAGAACTCAAAAGCCGTTTGAGACACCGGTGAAGGAAAGCCAAGGAAGGTAGCCAGACGATGCACTCTCTCGTAGGCCGTTTGCCTCGACTCCAGCCCTCCGTACTGCCGCATCCAAAAGACGCGGATGAGAACGGCTCCAATTATCAGGAATAGAAGGAATAGCGCTCCGCCCATTCCAAGTGGTGTCCCAAAGTGCCGCGCAGGTAATTCCAGCGGACCTTGCCCTCCCGACAGTGGGCCGCCTATATCGTCCATAAGCTGTTCTTGTCCACCCGGGTCCCGCAACCCCTCCAACATCTCCATTCCTTCATCCCCAAGCAGATCTGTAAACATCCCTTCACCAATGAATGGACTCGAAGGGATGCCACGGGACCGAGTCGGATAAATTGGCGTTGGCTCAAATGGAACCCAGCCCACGTTGGTGAAGTAGACCTCAGGCCATGAATGGTTGTCTTTGTCACGCACCAGAAACCCCTCTTCCCCCTCTTCTTCCGTTTGGATCTCCCCTGGGCCAAAGCCCAACACAAGGCGTGAAGGGATTCCCTGTGTCCTCAACATCATGACCATTGCCGAAGCAAAGTAGTCGCCGTAGCCCGTTTTGGACTCAAAGAGGAAGTAATCAACCGTATCGGCATCGTGGGGAATGGTCTGTGAGCTTACGCTATACTCCATGGTTCTCAGGTAAGTTTCTATTATTACCGCCTTGTCGTAGATATTGGTTGCACTGGACACAATATTTGATGTCAGCATAGATACACGTCCTGGTAGAGAAGCCGGGATCTGAACGTAGCGATCCAGTATCCCAAGCGGATATTCCTCCGTGCCGTTACGCAGAGACTCTTCACTCGCAAAGGCGAACCTGGAAGTGACAGTATATTGACTGCCTGGTTTCAATCGCTCAAGTGGCTTCATGGAGACAGTAGTATTCACCAGCGGGGACTGCACGACGTCCAGACTCACAATTGTTCCCTGGCTATCTATGGCCTCTCTAAGATCTGTATAGTAGGAATCTGAGTTCCTATCCACATCAAGAGTTGCCATTCCGCCGGAAGGTGATGCCTCCTTGATTACTCTAGATACCAAAATGTCGCTGGGAATGACATTCACGAACTGGTTGCCACTGCTATTCACATATTCGGCCAGTGTCAATGCAGTTCTCTGCAGACCCAATGGCAAATCCCTGTTCTGTTCTGTATCCGCCAGGTCAAGACGGAATGCCTTGGATGCAGGCACGTTCCGTTCGCCATTCGGAAATAGGGAAAGCGGTTCCCCCGCAATCATCAAATAGGGAGATTCCACGTACATATCCACCTGATAGACGACACCGGACGCGCCCTCTTCTTGGTCATCCGTTAATTGCTGTGCTAGCGAGATTACCAGTTCCGATTCGGTATCCCCCACCTTCCACGCCTTGGACGTATACTCGTCATAGGCTATGGCCGGCCAGTAAAGAGGATAACGAGCGTCTGAGAAGAGGATGAGGTCGTCTGCAATAGGCACTGGTCTCACCAACGGAAGAACCGAGCCAAAGAAGCGTATGGATGTGGGGTTATAGCCAGGAACCCCTGCAAATACTCTATAAAGCCTGTCCTGGAGGTTATCCACCACATTATCCACCGGCTCAAAGACCCATTCCAGGGGGGCGGCGGGAGACTTCCCGACGGGAAGCAATACGGTTGCAGCCAGGATGACGGCACTCAGCCATATGCCATGAAACAGTGACAAAGCATGAATTGAGGAGGGATATGGAGTGCCCGTTGTACGCAACAGCCTGCGCTGGCCGAGGCTGGTCATATGCACCAGCATCAGCAGTCCAAAGGTGAGGAAGACAAATAGATAAACGGAAAACCGTTCCGGCAAATATGTAAGGTTGATAATGGTTCCCACCCCTATTGGCACTACGCTCATCCATACGTTTTGATATTTGAAAAGACCCCAGGACGTGAAATATGCCACAGCCCAGGTTACGCCTATAATGGTGACGGAGAGCGGCAGACCATCAGTAGTAGCATCCTCCCCTACCAGCACAAGCAACCATTGTACTAACCTGCTATTCATTTCACCGAATCTCAGGTACCACTGATCTGCTTCTACAAGGTACAGCCCTCCCAAGTAGGCAAAGAGGCCCCCAGCCATGACTACCCAGAGATGCTGCAGTCTGCCGTACTCCCTTAGATTGAACAACAGATTAGCGGCCAACGCTGCCAGGAAAGCAAACATCACAAGAGGAGGGGATTCCACCCATCCAGCGACCTGTACCGATGTGGCAGCCGTTGCCAACAGGCCCACCTGAAGCCAAAACGTTACGCCGAGCACCCGGGCAAGGCCCTTTATGCGGTACCCAGATAACAAGTAGGAACTCTTTGCCTGTAGAGTCATGAACGCTCCCCCGCTTCCTCTTCGCCAGGAAGAATGCTGGGCTGACGCCAAGGGTGTTTCAATGCCTGGGCCACATCTTCGTTTTTCCTGAGCATATAGGTAGCTACGCCTCTTCGATGAAGCTGACTAAGGAGAATTTTAGGATCGCCCGCGGCCCCGAAGGATGTGGGGTCTACCACCACCACCGTCGCCGAAACGCCCTGACGTACAGAGGACTCCAGGACGACTCCCCACTCCGGATCCACGGATGATGTTATCACCACAAGAGAAACTGTACTTGAGGGTATCTGAGACTGCCAATTGATAAGCAGGTCTCGTATCGGGACAATCCCTTCAGCGTGAGCTTCCGTCAACGCCGCATATATTCTGTCCAGGGCGGGTGCTCCCTCTTGTGGCGCAAGAATATATTGACGATCTCCGTGTGCCATGAGTCCAACAGCCCAGCCCATCTCCGAGTAGCTCTTGGCGATGGAGGCCGCAGCGGTTATAGCATACTCCTCGGTGTTCTCCAGATCAGATCCCTCTTTAACTCCCGTGTTGAGGTCCAGGAGAATCCACGTTACATCCTCCATTCCCCCATCGAATTGCTTCAGCATAATACTGCCCCTGCGAGCAGTCGCGGGCCAATGAATATATCTGGTGCTGTCCCCTGACCTGTACTCCCTGATAGTTGAAGCGGATGCGGTAGCTTCGGGCGTACTCCTCTGATACGATCCCTCTCCACTGATATCCCCCTGCGCCAGAGAGAATGGTGGAATGTCGACCATGTAGGGCAGCACCGCAATCTGCTCGATGCCGGGCTCTCTATGGCGCAGGCGAAATATGCCGAAGGGGTCTCTGCTGGCGACTGTTGGCGCTCCCACTCCGTATACGCCACGTTTCATAAGAGGGATTCTCAGCGTCAGAGACAGTCCGCCGAAGGACGGTAAGTTCACCACCTCCCCTGAATTGTGGCCCGGCACCTCGGAGAGGTCGTTTATCTCAAGGCTAAACTTCGGCAAAGGGCTGGAGCTACGAATGCTAACCCGGCTCTCTAGGTACTCCCCCACCCGGAGCTTGCCGTACATCCTTTCAAAGGTGACACGGGTAGCTATCAGGTTAAAATAAGCCCAGATGAAGCTGAACGACATCATCATGGCCGTGAGCAAGAACACTCGAAAGTAGATCGGGACCCCGGAACCCAATGCCAGAAGAAGTGTGACGACCAATAGCAACAGTATGGCGTGTATGCGTTTCATGCTTCTAAACCGAACCTATGGACTACTTTCCGCTTTCGATTCTGTATCATATTCCATGTTGCCTCTGATGTAGACTTCGCGTCCAGCAACAACCGCGGCTAGGGCCGTGATCGCTCCAGGTATAGTCCCAGCCAGCACTGGCAACAACGGATAGTTATTGAATGAAATCCTCGCCGTGTCGCTAAGGAAATGCAGGCCGTCGTATGACCAGGTAGACACCCATTCCAGGCCAAGGCCGGTTGCTAGCAGCATAGCTATTCCCGGTGCCACCAGTCCCTTGCGTGTGAGGACTGTGGAAAGGACTATCAGGCTGCTGATTCCAATGGGTATCATCACGCTAAAAAACATACGATGAGGGACAAAGATAAGCATGGATCTGTTGGCAATGTCGCCAATGATGGCAGTGGTGAAGAACAGGAACACTATCGCCGATATAAGTCCCATTGATAGGAAAATATTGGAGGTGTTGTTTGTCCTAAGGCTTGGAATGGACGTCTCAAGAAAGAGGAAAAGCAGAAGCGGAATAGCCAGGGTATATTGCCACAAAGGGGGAGCCAGAGCCTTCATGTCCAATAGGGCTAGATTGCCGTATTCCATTGGGAGGAACTGAAGAAACGGCATGATAATCAGAACAGCGATGCAGATACCCCAGGAAACCAGGGCCCTCACCCGGCGTCCGGCGACGGCAAATGAACTGGCGTAGAGTGCCAGGGCACCAAGGCCAATGGTCGTCAGTATTGCCGGCACCTGGAATATGGGCTTCGACTCGGCCTGGGCCTCCACCAACAGCACCCCAGAAGCCGCGACAAGGGAGACGCCCACGGCCGCGGCCACGAGCCATGTCAAGCTGTTTTCCTGTAAATACGATTTACGGCTCATCTCCATTTTTGCTACCTGCACTCTTCCCTAAAGATTCAACAAGGTAACCCGTCTCTAGCACCATTCTGTGACATAAACGGAGTTAATAATGCATTGTAACATTTCCATAAATCGTAAATCAGTTGCAGTGTATGCGACTTTCTCCCTGGAAATATTCCGGAATGATCCAATGCCAGAGGGATTAACCGAACAAAAATACCAGGGACGCCGCTAGGCAGATTTACAACTTCTTGGACACTATCTTGGAGTCGCGTTCCGGTTCCCTACTTGAGGCCATGACCTTGCGCAACTCCATAATCTCGTCCCTTAACAGAGCAGCCTTCTCAAACTCAAGCGACTTGGACGCCATCTTCATCTGAGACTCTAGGCCCTTGATTACCCGCAACAGGTCGTCCTTAGGCATATCCCTGTGAACCTCATAAACCGGACGCCTCTCTGCCACGGCCTTGACCCGTTCTGTAATGTCTCTTATCGCCTTGTGAATGCCTTCGGGAATAATGTCGTGTTCGCGGTTGTATGCTTCCTGGATTTCCCGCCGCCGATATGTCTCTCCGATGGCCTTCTGCATGGAATCCGTGTTGTTATCGGCATACATGATAACGTGGCCTTCGGAGTGACGTGCAGCACGTCCGATGGTCTGAACAAGGGATGACGCGGAACGCAGATAGCCCTCTTTATCGGCGTCTAGGATAGCCACAAGGCTGACCTCGGGCAGGTCAAGACCTTCCCTAAGAAGGTTGATGCCGACCACCACGTCGTACACACCAAGGCGCAGGTCACGCAGTATCTCGCTACGCTCCAGCGTATCAATTTCCGAGTGTAGGTAGTGAGTCTTGACATTCATCTCCTGTAGATAGTCCGCCAACTCTTCGGCCATCCGTTTGGTGAGAGTTGTGACTAAGCAACGTTCTCCCCTGCCCACCCGTGTTCTGATCTGATCCAGCAGGTCGTCAATCTGGCCCTTGGTCGGCTTTACATCGATAGTTGGGTCAAGAAGGCCGGTGGGTCGGATGACTTGCTCAACCACCTGCTGAGTGTACTTATGTTCGTAAGTGCTTGGCGTGGCCGAGACGTATATCGCCTGGTTTACGTGTTTCTCAATTTCCTCGAAATTCAGGGGTCGGTTGTCTAGGGCGGAGGGCAATCGGAAGCCGTAGTCCACCAGGGTCTGTTTCCTTGACTTATCCCCATGGTACATCCCATGCATTTGTGGAATAGTCATGTGACTTTCGTCTATGAACAGTAGAAAATCGTCTGGAAAGTAGTCCAGAAGGCACCAGGGTGTGCTGCCTTTTTCGCGCCTTCCCAGGTGTGCCGAGTAGTTCTCGACCCCTGAGCAGTAGCCCGCCTCTCGAAGCATCTCAAGGTCGTGCATCGTCCGATTCTCAAGGCGTTGCGCCTCCAAAAGCTTACCTTGTTCCCGAAACCAAGCCGTCCTCTCCTCCAATTCCGCCTCAATGTCCTTGATAGCCAGTACCAGCTTATCCTCAGAAGTGACGAAGTGTTTCGCCGGATATATATCCACCGAGTCCCGTTCCCCGAATATCTCACCGGTGAGGGGGTCGAGTTCCACGATGCGTTCCACCTCGTCGCCCCAAAACTGGATCTGCAAGGCTACTTCCTCATACGCGGGCAGGATGTCGAGCGTATCGCCACGGACACGGAACTTTCCACGCGAGAGGTCCATGTCGTTTCGTTCGTACTGCTGGTCTATCAGACGGCGTACGAGCTTGGTTCGATTACTCTGTTGCCCTTTGCTCAGGGACACCACGAAGCTCTGGTACTCCTCAGGCGCGCCAAGGCCGTAGATGCAAGAAACCGAGGCCACTATAAGCACATCCCGCCGTGTGAGAAGGGAACGGGTGGCAGAGTGACGCAGTTTATCAATCTCGTCGTTGATATCGGAGTCCTTCTCTATATAGGTGTCCGTCTGAGGAACATATGCCTCCGGCTGGTAGTAGTCGTAATAGGACACAAAATACTCAACGGCGTTGTGAGGGAAGAACTCCCTGAACTCCGTGGCCAGCTGTGCTGCTAGGGTCTTGTTGTGGGCGATGACCAGAGTGGGACGCTGCACTTTTGCGACGACGTTGGCCATCGTGAAGGTCTTGCCGCTGCCAGTAACGCCAAGCAGAGTCTGATGGCGCAAACCTTTGTTCACACCCTCCGCAAGCATACCCAGAGCCCGCGGCTGATCTCCTTTTGGTTCGTAATCTGAAACTATTTGAAAATCAGGCATGACATTTTATGAGTGAGATTCAAGCTTCTCGCGTCCTATTTTAACAGACCGCTGTTGGTTTTTCCTATTGTGGTTCGCCAGTTATGTTCTCGGCGAAGCCACCCATATCATGTCGGTGCTGTCTTCGTACAAGGATTCGCCATCGAAGTCGCCAAAGAGATCAATGACGTCGAAACCGCATAATTCAAGCAGATGCTGTGCCTCAAAACGGTGTATATAACGTAGCTGGAAATCCCTGTATATCTTCCGTAACACCTGCCCGGTTCCGTCCAGTTCCTCGATAATCATACGGACGTCTATGACCTGGTTGTGGTTGTCAAAACGGCTCTGGTCCCATACAACCAGGCGGTTCCCCTTTTCCGGGTGAGACACGTCCCAGGAATGGACGGCTACCGTAGAACCTTCGGTCATGGTATCTAGGTCAGGGACAAATATGTCAAAAATCAGCTTGCCACCGGGCAACAGATGTGCCCTTATACCATCGAGACAGCGGCGCTGTTCCTCCACGTTGAGCAGAGAGAGGAAACCTCTGTATGGAATGATAACCAGGGCAAACTTACCTGACATGGAAAGGCTGCGCATATCGCCCAGTAACCAGGTGAGCTTTCCGCTAATCGACCCCGACGCCTTCGCCTTGCGGCGTGCCACCTGAAGCATCTTTGCCGAACTGTCCAGACCGACAACCTCGACACCTGCTTTGGCGATTGGAATAGCGATCCTGCCTGTGCCACAACCCAGTTCCAGTACCGGGCCATCGGACTTACGGGCCTGCTCCACATAGAATGGAATGTCATCCCGTTTCCAGGCATAGACCCAATCGTACAGATCAGACCATTCATTAAAGGGAGTCATAGGTAGTCTCCGAGGGTATAATTTTCCCACTCCTAATTTGAGCGGGCGTTAGAACAGGACTGTCAGCCCTTGTACTGTTCCAAGGTCTCGTCTGGGAAGTCTGCGTTTGTGTACACCTTCTGGATGTCGTCCAATTCTTCAAGGTTGTCAAGAAGGCGCAATGCTTGATCGGCGACCTTGGTATCCAGGAGTATGGTGTTGCTCGGCACCATAGATAGCTCTGCCGAACTGATCTTCACCCCTCGCTGCTCCATAGCACTGCGCAGAGATTCCAGGTTCTCAGGGCTGGCATATAGCTCCAGGTAGGAGCCGTCCAGCTTGAAGTCCTCAGCGCCGGCATCTATCGCCACAAGCGCTATGTCCTCCCCGTCATCCGGTTGCACTTCCGCTGCAACAACCCCGCGCGCCTCAAATATCCAGGACACGCACCCGGCCTCCCCAAGGCTACCGCCCGACCGTGAAAAAGAGGCGCGTACATCCGAGACCGTACGCTGGCGATTGTCGGTAAGTGCATGTAGCAAAATGGCTACTCCGCCAGGGCCATATCCTTCGTAGAGAGCTTCCACTAGGGCCTCGCCGCCTTCGCCGCCGCCGGCTCCGCGTTTGATGGCACGGTCAACGTTGTCCAACGGCATGTTGTTCTCTTTGGCCTTCTGGACAGCCATTCGGAGACGCACGTTCATGTCCGGGCTATCTCCACCTTCTCTGGCCGCCACTGTTATCTCGCGTGCCAGCTTGGTAAACAGCTGACCCCTGCGGGCATCAGTGATACCCTTCTGATGCTTTATAGTAGACCACTTAGAATGACCAGACATCTGACTATTCCTTATGCTAGGTTGCAATAGTTCTTCACAGGAATATTATCATTGTCATCCATCCAGGTCAAAGCAGTATGACAAGCACCACACTCCTGAATGAAAAACGGTTCCAGAGTTTTGCGGAGTTTTTGGCAGATGGTCGAGAGGATTACACGAGCGGACGCTAACGCAGCCCATCCGGTAGGTCTACTGTAATGCGCCCTTTTCCCAAGTCAACTTCTAGGACAACGTCATGCATGGCCGGCACCAAGACTTCATCCTTCCCATGGTTCACCACATAGACATCGTTACTCCCGGTGCTGAGAATGTCATTCACCTTTCCTAGAAACTCACCAGACTGTGTCCAGACCTCCATATCCAGTATCTGGAAATGATAGTAGGTGTCGGGAGAGGCTGGCAGAACATCATCCAATGATACCTCAAGCTGGACGCCATGAAGACGATCGGCAGCCTCTTGAGTTTCAATACCACGGAATTTTATAAGAGCCAGCCCCTGGTGCCACCGGCACCCGTCAATCTGGAGGGTCTGTCCACGCGCCATGAGTAGGTTACCCGTAGAAAAACGTTGAGGGTTATCCGTGTGCGACTGGACTTTTACCTCTCCGTCGTATCCCCATGCACCCGCGATGACACCAACGATGGCAACCGCTGGGAGGCTATACTTGGAGTTGTGGGAGGAAGATTTCTGGTTCAAGACACAGAATCCATCACAGGTAAGTGGGGAAGTACCAAAGGAAATTTCAGGAGAGTTAGACTATCTCAAGACTGGCCCGGACATCCTCTTTCACCGCTCGAACACGTAACAAAACCCGCATGGCCTGCGCGACCCTGCCTTGCCTGCCGATAATCTTGCCTTTATCCTCTTCGGCAACTTCCAGCTTGAACACAATCTGGCCGTCTTCGTCGGGGACTTCTGTGACGTTCACTTCGTCAGGGTTTGAAGCTAACGACTTGGCTATATACTCTATCAACTCTTTCATTGCGCCTTCAGCCTCTCGAGAATCCCCATCCTCTTCAACATCCCCGCCACCGGTTCCGAGGGTTGGGCTCCATTGCCAAGCCACTTCACTACCTTCTCCTCATCCATGGTTATGGTGGGAGGGTCGGTGAGAGGATCATAGTGACCCACCTGTTCCACAATGGCACCATCACGCGGGGCCTTTGAGTCGGCAACCACTATTCTATAGCTGGGCTTCTTTTTAGCACCAACTCTGCGAAGTCTAATTCTTAGCATTTTCCCTACTCACCTGACTATACCAGTCGTACATTAATAGATGCTGAGAATTGTAGAGGTGGCTAGTGCCCTTGTCAACAACCAGGATTGACGCATAATAAACGCCACCACATTATCGAACCATGTTGCAAGGAAAATCCCTCAGTTGGAGACATGGGACTTTCGAAGGACATTGGATTCGGGTATCATTCCCTCAGACGCCTCCTCTCAAACGAAATGTCATGACAATACAGTCCAAAAACATCCTAGATTACGTAGGGAACACTCCCCTTGTGGAGATATCCCGCATGAGTCCCAATCCGGAAGTCCGCATCTTCGCCAAGCTGGAAGGCCATAACCCTACGGGGAGCATCAAGGACAGGGTAGCAAAGTACCTAGTACAACAGGCAGAGGAGAGCGGCGACCTGAAGCCGAACCAGACCCTCGTCGAAGCCAGCACAGGGAACACCGCACTGGCACTCGCCCTGATAGCCAAACAAAAGGGATACAAACTAAAGGTTGTGATGCTACGGAGGGCGACCCCCGGAGTGGCGGAACTACTGACAACCTTCGGCGTAGAGATAATATGGTGCGACCCAGTGGCAGGGATGAAGGGTGCCATAGAGATGACAAAGCGCCTGAGCCAGGAAGAAGGTTGGTTCAATACCTGTCAGTTCGAGAGTGAGGCCAATCTGCAGGCCCACTATGAGACTACGGGGCCTGAGATTATACAGGCCCTTCCCAAGGTGGATGTATTCGTTGCCGGCATAGGCACCGGCGGAACCATCATGGGCGTTGGAAAGAAGCTCAAGGAACACAACCCTCAGATCAGGATAATCGGCGTGGAGCCCAAGATGGGCGATCAGCTTCAGGGTCTGAGAAGCCTACAGGAAGGATACATCCCTCCGCTGCTTGACCTGGATATGCTGGACGGAAGGTTCCTAGTAGACACCCAGGAAGCCTTTGAAGGCTCCCGTTCCGTTCTTGAGAAAGAGGGCATTTTCGCAGGTGTGTCTTCCGGTGCAGCACTAAGCTGCGCCCGGCGGATGGCCGAACGAATGGACAGCGGCAACATCCTCGTTATCTTCGCCGACGGTGGGTGGAAATACCTGACCGCCGGCCCCTGGCGAGAAGAGATGGAAGCCAGGATGCTGCAGCCGGACGAAACGGCATGGTGGTAGAGAGGTAGGCGGAGTCCTGTTGCACCTAGCCCTGGTGTATTAAAAAATACTCAAGGCTATCGACAAGCGCCATCCAACTGGCCTCAATTATGTTGCTTGAGGAGCCGACAGTCTGCCACTGGTTCATGCCGTCGGTTGACTCTATGAGTACCCTCACAACCGCCTTTGTGTCCTGGCCCTGATCGACCACACGCACCTTATAATCAAGCAGCCGCACCGCATCCAGGGAAGGGTACGACTCCAGTAGGGCTTTCCGCAAAGCGTTGTCCAGAGCATTCACCGGGCCATTTCCCTCCGCGGCGGTGTGCATCAACTGAGAGCCCACACGCACCTTGACCACCGCCTCCGACAGCATATCCTCATCGCCACCATTGGTAGGGACGCGGCGATGGTTCTCCACCAGCACCATGAAGTCAACCATGTCAAACGGAGGACTATAGCCATCCAGACTCCTTCTCACCATCAGTTCAAAGGAGGCCTCCGCCCCCTCATACTGAAAACCCTTGCTCTCCTGCACCTTGATTCTATCCAGAAGGCTCACAACCTGCTCCCTGCTCACCTTGTCGGCCAACCCAAGTTCATTGAGGCGATGCAGGATGTTCCCACGCCCAGACAGCTCAGAAATCACAACGCGTTTGGCGTTTCCCACCATCCCCGGATCGATGTGCTGATAGCTTTCCTCCACCTTCGCCATCGCGGCCGCGTGTAGACCTCCCTTATGACTGAATGAGCTGACACCAACATAAGGCTGCTGTCCATTTGGCAGTATATTCACAATCTCGCTGACGTAGTGTGACGTTTCCGTGAGACCTGCCAACTGGTCATCCGTCACACAATCAATGCCCATCTTCACCTTGAGATTGGCTATTATGGATAAGAGATTGGCATTGCCGCACCGTTCGCCATATCCATTGACCGTCCCCTGCACTTGTGTGGCTCCAACCGCAACCGCTGCCAGAGTATTGGCAACGGCCATGTCCGCATCGCTATGGCAGTGTATGCCCAGAGGTGTCTTCATCTCACGGCGCACTAGGGAGACTATATCGGTTATCTCCGTTGTCAGTAACCCGCCGTTGGTGTCGCACAGCACAAGGCACTCCGCGCCGGCTTCCGCCGCCGCTTTGATACTCTGAAGCGCATATTCAGGATTGGCCTTGTAACCATCGAAGAAGTGCTCAGCATCGTAGAAGACGATCCGTCCCTGCTTCTTCATGAAAGAGACGGAGTCAGCTATCATGGCCAAGTTCTCCTCCAGCGTGGTCTCCAGTACTCTGAGAACGTGTAGGTCCGAACTCTTGCCCACCAGAGTAACAGCGTGGGTCTCCGCCTCCAGCAGCGCTTTGATATTGGCGTCGTCCTCCGCGCGTATACCTGCGCGGCGTGTACTTCCGAATGCGGAGATACGTGCGTTAGAGAGGGGAAGTGACTTTACCCTCTGGAAATACTCGGCATCTTTTGGATTAGAACCAGGCCATCCACCCTCAACGTAGTGGACTCCCAGTTCATCCAGCTTGAGAGTTATCTTGATCTTATCTTCAGCTGAGAGAGATATACCCTCCTGCTGTGTTCCATCTCTCAGTGTAGTGTCGTACAGTTGTATTTCCATAATTTCCCCCTAAAAAATAAAGGCCCCGTCCACAAGGGACGGGGCCTTTATTAAGCCATAAAGATTCCCGCGGTACCACCCTTTATTCCCCAAAACAATTGAGGCTCTCTCTAGGGCACCATCATGCCCGCGTCACTGGTAACGGCGTACGACCCCGACTCGGTCTACTCACCCCAACTCCCAAGGGCTTTTGGCGAGCAGCTCAGGAGTGATTTTCCGAGGGGCCTTTCGCGTCTGCTCTCACCATGCCAGACTCGCTGGGCGATGGAGTCCCACGTACTCGTCTCCGTCTTTGCTTTTGTGACGAAGATAGTATCACACAGCACAAGCAAGGGTCAAGATTGCAAGGTTGGAACCACAAAAGCAAAGACGGAGACAGACGCTACTTGTTGTCGTCCAGTCTCTGGCCAATCTCACGCAAGAAACTCTCCACGTCCGGAGCAAGCGGAACGTCATCCTGAACGGGTTCGGGGCTATGCTGGTCGTCGTAGTACTCTTCCAATTGGGAAATAAGGGCCTTGACCTGTGAGTTACCCCCCACCTGAGACCCCATTTCCTGGTATTGCTCAGTACCTTTGCCCGTCTCTGCTAGGTCAGCAGGGAAGTCATAAAGGGCGCACAGAACCTGCATAAGCCGTGCCGTCCCTGCAAAGTCCTCTTCAAGGCTCAAATAGTGGGGCAGATGCACCATGAAATTGATCATTTCCGTACCCAGCTTCTCAAGTTCCTCTGTCAAAGAATTCATGATGCTGGTTGGGCCTTGGTATCCCCCGTTTGCCTGGCGCGGCGTTATGAGACCGGCCATGCCCGGCATTTTCTCCAGTTCAGGAGAGCCTGTAACTCGAAGTGGCCGTGTATGCGGGACAGCGTTGTACATTCCGCTTATGCGACAGTAGCGCTTTATGTTCAACGCCTTGAGAAGCTCCACCACCGACTTAACGTATCTCTCTGCAAAGGCGTGAGGCTCCATTAGATGGATAAAAAGGAAATCTGGGCCGTCTGTTCCAAGCGCGTAGTATATATTCGTGTTGGGGATCACTATCTCGCGGCGACCCTCTACAAACCGTGAAGTAGGGCGATAACGGGTGAAGTCGAAAAAGTTACCGGGACGGTGCAGCTTTCCAAGTTCCTTGGCGTCAAAATGACTTTCCAGTCTCTCCAATGCCATAGTGCCTACACTGCCAGCGTCTACCCATGGATGGAGGATGGTAATTGCATGGAGATCCTTAAACTCTGGAAGGGGTTCTGGAATATCAAATGCGCCTATTCTCATGGGGCATATTTTCCCACAACGAAAAGATTTTAGCAAACAAACTAAGGGAGTAAACAGGATTATATGGGGTGTCACAACGGATTCTGCGACTTCGACTGTCACCTGAATCCCTCATAAAGCATCCCTACAACTCAAGGCCTATCCAATAAGACACGGTGCGTCACCCATACTCTTACTCAATTGACTCGTAAGTTATTCGATGGTAGATTCACTCTAATTGCATTCTAAAGTACCAGATTAGAATGTCGCTCCAATGCTCGAAGTTGGGCCGGGCCTTAGATCACCTTTAGGTCGCATAAGCCGCCTGAAAGACCTAGGAGGACTTCTAACATTGAGTGATAGGAACTTGGTATGCCGAGAATGCGGATCCGAATTCCTCTTCACCGAAGGTGAGCAGGAGTTCTACCAGAAACGGGGACTTCTCAACGAACCCAACCGCTGCCCCGATTGCCGCGCCGCCAGCCGCCGCTCTCAGAACAATGAGGGAGGGCCACGCCCGATGCACTCAATAATCTATGCATCATGCGGCAAAGAAGCGGAAGTGCCATTCCAGCCACGGCTTGATAGGCCTTGTGTACTGCAACGAGTGCTTCACCGCTGATAGAGCCGCAAGATAGCGGACTAGGCACTACCTACTACCTTTAATGAGAAGGATATTTGGCTTCTGGATGTTCGGGGGTTAGTTGGCGTGGTTTCGGCAATGCCCCCGACATCCAGCTTTGGTTGTTTTTTAGAATTTTGGTTTACTCCGCGGGCGTCCTGTGCTATAATCCTGCCGAAGAATAGAGAAAGGTAACAAAATAAATGCAGGGGACGGAGAGGAAGCAGGACCTTATAAGGGAGTACCAGACAAGAGAGGGTGATACCGGATCCACTGGGGTGCAAATAGCCCTACTTACAGAGCGGATAAATCACCTCACTGCTCACCTCAGGGTACACCGCAAAGATTATCATTGTCTCCGTGGACTTATGAAACTGGTAGGTCAGCGACGACGGTTGCTTCGCTATCTAAGGAAAGAAGATAGCAACCGCTACATGGAACTGACAACCAGTCTTCTCATTCGGAGATAGCACCCGATGGCGGGTGCTCTTTCTTTATTCTCCCCAAGTGTTGATTAGCTAGAGGAGGATATTTTCATTTTGATTCACAATAAAAGCAGTGAGATAGCTGGTCGCCAACTCACCATTGAAACCGGCAAGCTGGCAAATCAAGCAGGCGGTTCCGTAACCATCAGATACGGTGACACAATTCTGCTCGTCACCGCCTGCGCTGCACCCAATGCAAGGGAGGGCATTGACTTCCTGCCCCTTACCATAGACTACGAGGAACGCCTGTACGCCGCTGGGAAAATCCCAGGCAGCTTCTTCAAGAGAGAGGGACGGCCGACCGAAATCGGAACTTTGGCCGCCCGAATGACAGACCGACCCTTGAGACCCCTTTTCCCAAAGGGACTCCACAACGAGATACAGGTAATCGTAACCGTTCTTTCCGCAGACCAGGAGAACGATCCCGGCGTCCTTGGTATAATAGGGGCGTCCGCGGCCTTGAGCCTGTCAGATGTGCCGTTCGACGGACCAGTTAGCGCCACAAAGCTCGGCTACATAAACGGAGAGATTGTCGTCAATCCCACCTTCGCCCAGTTGCAAGAAAGCAAACTTGACCTTGTGGTCGCAGGCACCAAAGACGCTATAGCAATGATTGAGGCTGGGGCCTCCGAAGTGAGTGAAGATGTAATCATTGAAGCGGTCAAGCGCGGCCAGGAAACCAACCAGCAGATAGTCGCACTTCAACAAGAGTTGATTGATCTGGCAGCAAAACCCAAAATGACCCTGTCCCTTGATGGCCAGGTTGAGGATGAGTTGGTGGATAAGATATCATCCAACCTCGGAGATAGACTACAGCCCACCATCTTCACCAACAGAGAGAAGGGTGAAAGGGACGGATCTCTGGACGCATTGGGAGCGGATGTCGCGGCTCAACTGGGGGATGAGTACTCTCCGCAGAAAGTACGCGCTGCATTTGAAGCCCTGGTCAAGAAACAGGTCAGGTCAGGAATAGTACACGGCGGACACCGCCCGGACGGACGCCAACCCAAAGAAATGCGGCCAATAAGCTGTGAGACTTCAATCTTGCCACGCACCCACGGCACAGGTCTCTTCAGCCGCGGACAGACTCAAGTGCTTACCATTGCTACCCTTGGTTCTATGGCAGAGACTCAGAAACTCGATACCATAAACCCGGATCAGAGCAAGAGATACCTGCACCACTATAACTTCCCTCCATACTCAGTAGGCGAAGTGAGAAGAGTGGGCGGACCCGGACGACGAGAAATAGGACACGGCGCTCTCGCGGAGCGTGCCCTCCTCCCCGTTATACCAACCGAAGAAGAGTTCCCATACACCATCCGTCTGGTATCGGAGTCTCTCAGTTCCAACGGCAGCACCTCCATGGCCAGCGTGTGTGGCAGTACCCTGGCCCTGATGGATGCGGGCATACCAATCAAAGCACCTGTGGCAGGTATAGCAATGGGGCTGGTCATGACCGAGGATGACAAGTACGTCATCCTGACAGACATCCAAGGGGTTGAAGATGCCCTCGGCGACATGGACTTCAAAGTGGCCGGCACAGCCCAGGGGATCACCGCCCTTCAGATGGATATTAAAATCAAGGGAATAACTTACTCCATAATGGAGGAGGCTCTGCAGCAGGCTAAAGAGGCCCGCATGTTCGTACTGGAGCGTATAGTAGAGACCCTGGCCGAGCCAAGAACTGAGTTGAGCCAGTATGCCCCACGTATGCTGAGAATAAGTATCCCCGTGGACAAGATTGGCGCAGTCATCGGGCCCGGTGGAAAGACCATACGCTCCATCATAGAGGACACCAAGGCCACCATAAATGTTGATAACGACGGCACAGTAACCATAGGTTCCGTAAGCCAGGAGGCGGCCCAGAAGGCAGTTGAGCGCATAGAGGGGCTGACCAAAGAGGCAGAGATTGGTGCCATATACACCGGAAAAGTCGTCCGAGTGATGAACTTCGGCGCCTTTGTGGAGATTTTGCCGGGCAAGGACGGGCTTGTCCACATCAGCGAACTCTCAAATGAACGTGTTGAATCGGTGGAGGACGTGGTAAAGGTCGGAGACGAGATCACCGTCGTGGTCAGAGAAATCGACTCCATGGGGCGCATAAACCTCTCACGGCGCGCGCTTCTATAGCAGTCAGGGCATCACGGAGACTCAAACCCAAATGATTCAGAATCCGGAGATTCCAGGGAAGACCGGATGTCGCGGTTTTCGAACCGTCCCGCTAGGCACACGTGATCCTCGAAACTTCAGGTGAGAAGATGGCGTCGATAAAAGTCCTTATTCATGGAGTCACTGGGAAAATGGGGAGAGAAGTGCTGGCCGCGGTCAACCGCGAGCCGAACATGGAACCTGTCGTAGGTATAGCAAAAAACGCCACCGCCGACTACCTCCAGCTTCCAGACGACTCTGGGTGTATCCCGTTCTCCTCAGACCTCGAGATCGCCTTGGGAACCTACAAGCCAGACGTCATGGTCGACTTCACCAACGCCGAGGCATCCCTTACCGCATGCCGCATGGCGGCGGCCAGTGGAGTCAGCCTTGTTATCGGTTCCACAGGATTTACCGAGAACGCCATTAATGAGCTTGACGGTCTGGCCAAGAAACATGAGATAGGGGCCTTCTTAGCCCCCAACTTCGCCATTGGTGCAGTGCTGATAATGCATCTGGCACGCGGCCTTGGGCAATTCTTCGATTACGCCGACATCGTTGAAATGCATCACGAAGCCAAAATAGACTCCCCCTCAGGGACTGCGTTGGCCCTAGCCAGAAACCTACGTGCGGGCAGAAACAGTTCGTTCACTAGACCATCCCCTGAAAAAGAGCCGGTGGAAGGCACCCGCGGCGGAGAGCTTGGCGGCGTTTCCATACATAGCGTACGAATGCCGGGGAGAATGGCGCACCATGAAGTGATCCTCGGTACCCAGGGACAGACCCTGAGTCTGCGCCACGACACAATCAACCGCGAATGCTATATGCCGGGAGTTACCCTTGCGGTACGAGAAGTGGTAAAATCCAAGGGACTTGTGGTTGGCTTGGAGAAACTGCTGGGTCTTTAGCACTTGGAGTAAGAAATGGGATTCAACGTCGCAATAGTTGGAGCTACAGGACTTGTGGGAAGCGAATTCCTCAAGGTTCTTGAACAGAGGACCTTTCCCATAAATACCATGCGCCTCTACGCGTCCGGCCGCTCCGCAGGCAAAAAGCTGACGTTTATGGGGCAGGCATTGGAAGTGGAAGAGACCACTGAGGACTCCTTCAAAGGAGTGGACATCGCCCTGTTCTCAGCGGGTGCGGACATCAGCCGCCACTTTTCGCCAATAGCCGCCAAAGCAGGAGCGGTGGTTATAGACAACAGTTCGGCATTCCGAATGGATCCGCAAGTGCCACTGGTGGTGCCTGAGGTTAACCCCGGGGACATTCACTCACATAATGGAATTATAGCCAACCCGAATTGCTCCACAATACAGATGGTGGTGGCCCTCAACCCTCTGCACCAAGTGAACCCCATAAAGCGTATCCTGGTATCTACCTATCAGGCCGTCTCAGGAACCGGCTCCAACGCTATGGAGGAGCTGCTCCAGCAAACGGCACAGATTATGGAGGGTAAGCAGGAAGAAATAACCCCGAAGGCATATCCACATCAGATAGCCTTCAACGCTCTGCCCTTCATAGAGGCCTTCATGGACAACGACTACACCACCGAGGAGTGGAAGATGGTCCAGGAGACCCGGAAGATAATGCACGAACAGGATATGCCCATAGGTGCCACCTGCGTCAGAGTGCCGGTGTACATCGGCCACGGCGAGTCGGTGAACGTCGAGTTCGACCATCCCATGAGCTCAAAAGAGGCACGGGCAATCCTTTCCGTGGCACCAGGTGTCAAGGTTATGGACAATCCCAAAAAGGGAATATATCCACTGCCAGTACAATCGGAAGGCACAGACGATGTCTTCGTGGGACGTATAAGACAGGACGTGTCTCACCCAAACGGCCTTGCCATGTGGGTGGTAGCTGACAACCTACGCAAGGGCGCTGCCCTGAATGCAGTGCAGCTAGCTGAAGTTGTGGTCAAAGAGGAAGCATTATCCACATCTAGGAGGTAGGTGTCATGGTTACAGTAGGCAGACTCATAACAGCGATGGTCACTCCATTCGATGCGCAGGGACAGGTGGACTACGTCCAGGCCCGACACTTGGCTTCATCCCTCATCGATTCTGGGAGCGATGGACTTGTGATCTCCGGGACCACAGGGGAGTCCCCTACCCTCACCAAGGACGAAAAGATACGCCTCTTTAGGGAGATAAAAGCGGAACTGGGAGACCGCGGAGCGGTTGTTGCCGGCACCGGGAACTACAGCACCGCGGAGAGCATTGAACTAACCCAGGAAGCAGAGAAAGAAGGTGCGGACGCCGTCCTACTGGTGGTGCCCTACTACAACAAACCAACCCAGGAAGGTCTCTACCAACACTTCAAGGCAATATCTGAGAGCACAAGTCTCCCATGCATCCTGTACAACGTACCCAGCCGTACCATAACCAGCCTTGCCTGGGAAACCACATTACGACTGGCTCAAATTGGAAACATCATAGGTGTGAAGGAAGCCAGCGGCGACTTCGACCAGATCGCCCGTATCATCTCGGGTGCGCCCCTTGGCTTCCATGTCTGGAGCGGCAACGACAGCGATACCTTCGGCATAATGACAATGGGCGGCTACGGTGTAGTCAGCGTGGCGTCTCACCTTGTTGGACTTCAGATCAAGAGCATGATGGATCTGACGGTGGCCGGAAGAACCGCAGAGGCAGCGTTTGAGCACCTGCGGCTGACCCCCATATTCAAGGGCCTTTTCGTAGTATCCAACCCAATCCCCGTGAAGTACGGCCTGAACCAGGCTGGTTTCGACGTCGGCAAGCCACGGCTACCACTTACCGAGCCGGATGAGAAGACGGCACAGCAGATTCAGGCGATGCTCAGCATCTACAAGATGGACCTGCCCGTCAGCGCTAGAGCGTAATACGGGCTTTTCCCAGGGGTGATGTTACCCATGTAAAAAGCCTTCCATCGCCAGTGCAAGCTCTCTGGGCCGGTGTATCTGAATGTCGTGAGCAGTGTTATGAAACCACTTCACATGCCCGTCGCTCACCATCTCCCGTGCAGCGCGCACTGTCTCACGTTTCCTATCGTTTGCCTCTACTCTGCCCTGTGACGGACTTAAAGCGGCAGCGAACAGCACAGGCATCTCAAGAACGGGATATATTTCACTGGCATTGAAATCGCCCATCGCCTGAAGAATGCGCACATTGTTCTCTCGTGAGAGACGCTCGCTTATGGAACCATCGGGGTTTACCGTAACGCTTGACATGAGCATCTCCGCGATCTCAGTGGTCATCACGTCGCGCAATCCTCCTCCAGAAGCCTGCAGGTAAGTCTCCCTGCTCTGATAGACCTCCATAGGCGCCATCATATGAGTGTAATCCGGAGGCGAACCATCCGGTGTCCGACGACGACCTCCAAATCCACCGTCGACTAGGGCCAGTTGAGATATTGTTTCAGGGCTAGAAGCGGCCATTGTTAAAGCCACACCTGCACCCCAGGAGTGGCCCGCAACCAGCGCTCCCTTTATACCTAATTCCGAGCACAATTGCTCAACGTCGCTGGCAACCGTCTGGTAGTCGTATCCACAGTCCGGCTTGTCCGATTGGCCGTGGCCCCGCAGATCCACGGATACAACACGGTGTTCCTGTGCCAAGAGCCGGGCGGTCAGAGTCCAGTACTCGGCACACACCGTCAGACCATGAAGCAGCACAACAGGCGAACCATCCCCCTCCCACTCCAGGTATCGCAGGTTTATTCCCGTATTCGCAGTGAACTTGGCTGTTGGGTTCATTTTTTTTCGAAAAGTCCTATCGTTCAGTCTAAAACTATTACGAACCTACAGGCCATTGTACTCATGATAAGAAATGCGTCAAGAACGCTTTGCACCACAACCAAGAATCCCAGATAGCCTTGACGTGAGTCTCCCGGCAACGAGATACTCAACTCTTAGTCATTAAATGAACGACTACCGAACAGCTTCCATTACAATACCGGACGCTTTCTTATTTGACTCACTGCCATTTGTATACTGGATGACAAGAGCAGTCGGTGAAGTGTATATTCGACTGGTTGGCAGCGAAAGCGTTGGATTGATCTCACCCGTGTCGAGAGATTATTATAAACATTCTACTCACATACATATGAAGCGAATAGGATACAATGAGGCGTAACGCGCGATGACACAACAGCTACTAGAACCTGCCTGCAGCGAACTTGTCGAACTACCAAAGGCTGATTATCATTTATAAGAACCCAAAAGAACAAAAGAGATGACAAATACTCAGAATTCCGTAATGGTCCGAGTGCACGAGATAGCCCTGAAGGGCAAGAACCGTCCCTTATTCTTCAACCAGCTTGAGCAGAACCTCAGGCAGGCTCTGTGTGGCATGTCAGTAGACCAGGTGAAGAAGAGACATATGGGCGTGGAGATCACCCTCGGGCCGGAAGCGAAATGGGACGAGATAGAGAACAGAATCAAGCAAGTATTCGGCGTAGTCAAATTCTACCGCTATCATAGAGTCGACCCCTCAATTGAGGCCGTCAAAAAGTTCTTGGATGGCGAACTGACCAACCTCACCTTCAACACCTTTCGAATAACGGCCAAACGTGGCAATAAGAACTTTCCCATGACATCGCCTGAGATAAACTGGGAAATGGGAGCCTTCGTTCAGCAGCTCACGGGTGCAGATGTCAGCCTGAAACAACCGGAGCTAACCATCTTTGTGGAGATGTTGCCACAGGAGGCACTAGTGTACTTCCAAGAGACACATGGGCCTGGCGGCCTTCCCGTAGGCGTCAGCGGTAAGGTAGCCGCACTCCTTTCAGGGGGCATCGACTCGCCCGTGGCGGCATGGCGCATGATGAAACGTGGATGCCAAGTCGACCTCGTTCATTTCCACAGCTTCCCGCTGGTGGACGGATCATCCAGAGAGAAAGCCATTGAGTTGGCCGAGATATTGAATCTATACCAGTTCCAAACAACCCTAATTCTGGTACCATTCGCGGACGTACAAACAGAGATCATCCTCTCCGTCCCACCCGCCTACAGAGTCGTCATATATCGAAGGTTCATGGCACGCATAGCAGAGCGATTGGCAAACGAGCGTGGAGCCAAGGCTCTGGTGACGGGAGAGAGCCTTGGTCAGGTGGGGTCACAGACCCTGGAGAACCTTGTCACCGTTCGCAGCGCGGTGACTCTTCCATTTCTCAGCCCGCTTATAGGCATGGACAAACAGGAGATTATCGGCGAAGCACGTAACATAGACACCTATCCTGTCTCCATACTGCCAGACGAGGACTGCTGCACTCTCTTTGTCCCCAAACATCCCGCCACACGAAGCACGCCGGAAGAAGTGGGACATTTGGAGTCGGCGTTGGATGTTCCCGGCCTGGTGGAGAAGGCCATGGCCCAGATAGAAGTCAAGCATATCACACAGGACGGTGTTTCTTCCGCAAAAAGCTCTTATTAATAAGATAGCGGATTAGACCGTCCTTATAAAAGAAAATCCCGCGGCCACGGAAACCAGATACAACCGGATTTCAGGTATCTACGACCTATCTAAATATCCGGTGGAGATTGACGCGGAGCACCTTCATTGTCAAGACGATACCTTTGATTGGGCCATGGCAACTTTCGTCTTTTGTTGCATGCCAAACGCTATATATGGTCTCAGAAAGCTGGAGCATGTGCGTATCGACAGACTGGTGATAGGCATATTCATGGACATTTGCAACCCCCTGGCCGTTCATGTCAGTCGCGCCAACATCAACCGCCGTACGGTAGAAACCATAGTGAGATCAAGACTCAGTATCGAAACTGCAAAAGACCTCACACCCCGTGGCTTGTTCAAGCCGATTACCGTCCTCTCTTGAGTGAAGACCTTAGTCCCCACATATTACAAACACCCTACCCTAATGTTATAAGGCTATGAGTAGCAGCTTATACTCCATCCCTTGACACGCACATAAAGAGTGTCGTATCTTGTAATGATAGTACCCCCACCCAGGGGGTATGGGTTAAGGAGCAAACAATGCTAACCACCACAAAACAGGAGAGCCTGAAGAGGCTCAACTATATTGAAGGGCATCTGGCTGGTATAAAACGTATGGTTGAGGAAGAACAATACTGCGTGGAAGTGCTTAAGCAGACCTACGCCGTGCGCCGCGCCATCGAAAAGCTTGAATCGCTGCTACTCGACGGCCACCTGCATACCTGCGTCGTCGAAGGAGTAAAGGACGGACGTGAGGAACAAGTGGTTGGAGAACTTCTGGAACTGTACAGCCTGAACAGCAAGTAGTAATTGTACTTGGGAGGGCTTGGACAATGTCAAGCAATGCTCAAACTCATCACGCAGAAGATACTGCCTCAGCGGACAGTCCTGGAGATGAGACAGGCCGTGCCAGAGTCACTCTGAACATAGGTGGCATGACGTGCGCCTCCTGCGTGATGCACGTGGAACACGCCTTGAAAGAGGTGAAGGGTGTCCTTTCGGCCAACGTCAATCTCGCCACGGAGCAGGCCACGGTTGAATACCTCCCCAGCCTAGCCACGTTACCAGACATTAAGGCCAACGTGGATGATGCTGGCTACTACGTCGAAGGCGTGGCCGGAGACGCGGCCACCAATGACGAGGAGCGACTGACCCGCACCAAGGAGATCAAGGCACTACGCCAAAAGGTCCTGTTTGCCGCAGGAATCGGGATAATCATATTCCTTGGAAGCTTTAAAGAGTGGTTTCCCTGGATGCCGTCCTTTCTTCAAAACTTGTACGTACTGTGGGCGCTTGCCACACCTGTGCAGTTCTGGACCGGATGGCAGTTCTACCATGGTGCCTGGGGAGCACTGAAACACAAGACCACAAACATGAATACCCTTATAGCGGTGGGAACGAGTACTGCCTACTTCTACAGCGCCGCTGCCACCATCTTCCCAGACTTCTTCCGAGTGGAACAGGCCGAGGCCAAGGTCTACTTTGACACCGCTGCCATTATCATAGCACTCATCCTCATGGGACGGTTTCTGGAGGCCCGCGCCAAGGGGCAAACCTCTGAGGCCATACGTAAGCTTATGGGCCTTCAGCCCAAAACGGCCAGCGTCATGCGGGACGGTCAGGAAATGGACGTGCCCATAGAGGATGTTGGCCCCGGCGACATAATAGTGGTACGTCCCGGAGAGAGCATCGCCGTGGACGGTGTCGTCATCGAGGGCTCCTCTTCGGTGGACGAGAGCATGTTAACCGGCGAAAGTCTTCCTCTGGAAAAGATGACGGAATCCCCCGTATTCGGGGCCACAATGAACAAGACGGGCAGTTTCCGGTTCCGTGCTACCAAGGTCGGCGCAGAAACTGCCCTGTCCAAGATCATCAAGCTTGTGCAGGATGCCCAGGGCTCAAAGGCCCCCATCCAGCGCCTGGCCGACCTCGTGTCCAGCTACTTCGTACCAATAGTTATCGGCATTGCTACTGTCACATTCGTGGTCTGGCTCTTTGCAGGCCCGTCCCCCGCGTTCACATACGCACTACTGAATATGGTAGCGGTGCTGATAATCGCCTGCCCCTGCGCCCTTGGCCTTGCCACACCAACGGCCATCATGGTCGGCACCGCCAAAGGCGCAGAATGGGGCGTCCTCATACGCAGCGCCGAGGCGCTTGAGACAGCCCATAAGATTAACACCATCGTCCTGGACAAGACCGGGACACTCACCATGGGCAAGCCACAGGTGACCGACATAATAGTGAACGGAGTGTCTAAGTCAGACCTTCTCATGATGGCAGCCTCCGCAGAAAAGGGGTCCGAGCACCCGCTTGGTGAGGCCATTGTCACCTCTGCTGAGGAACGCGGCTTGGTTCTGCAAGAAGTCGTAGAGTTCAACGCCATTCCCGGCCACGGCATTGAGGCCAGCATGAACGGCACACGGATAACCCTGGGCAATCTGGCCCTGATGCAGGAGCACAGCTACAAATTGAACGGCCTTGAGGCCAAGGCTGTCGAGCTAGCCTCACAGGGAAAGACTCCCATGTACATAGCACTCGGAGACCGCGTAGGAGGCGTCATCGCCGTCGCAGACACACTGAAACCAGAGGCCAAAGAGGTAGTCAAAGCACTCCATGACATGGGACGAGAGGTGATCATGCTTACCGGGGACAACCGCCGCACAGCGGAGGCCATCGCAAGAGAACTTAGCATCGACCGCGTGCTGGCAGAAGTGCTGCCGGACGACAAGTTCCAGGAGATCAAAGACCTTCAGGCCGAGGGGAAAGTGGTAGCTATGGTCGGTGACGGCATCAACGATGCCCCTGCCTTGGCACAGGCCCAGGTGGGAATCGCCATAGGCACCGGCACTGACGTGGCTATGGAGGCAGCAGGCATAACTCTGGTGAGCGGAAACCTTGGAGGCATCGTGGAAGCGCTCGCACTGAGCAGGGTCACCATGCGCACCATCAAACAGAACCTCTTCTGGGCATTCTTCTACAACACGGTGCTCATACCAGTGGCCGCAGGGATATTCTATCTGGCATTCAGTGAGGGTACTGTGCCTGCAGCACTTCGGCCATTCTTGGGAGAATTCGGCTTCCTCAACCCCGTGCTGGCAGCGGCAGCTATGGCCATTAGCTCCTTCACTGTAGTGAGCAATTCCCTCAGACTACAGCGTTACAAGGGAGCACAACTTAATAAGTAGGAGGTACGTACCATGAGAATCCCGCTGTTCGGCAGAGGCAAGATTGAGACAGCCGTAGACCCGGTCTGTCATATGGACGTGGACATGAAGAACCCCAAAGGAGGGACGCACCACCATGAGGGACAGACCTACTATTTCTGCGGCCCGGGCTGCCGCGTGGCCTTTTCCAAAGAGCCGAAGGCCTACCTCTCCGGGGAAAAGAGCATGGAAATGTGATCCCAGCGCGTGATCCGGATAACTGACAAAGACAGGTGAATGTATCACAAAGCATAAGCCTGTGCTAGAGTAAAAGAGTGAAGATTGAACTCTTGTATTTTGATGGCTGCCACAACTGGCAGGAGACTCTGAAAGAGATCAAGAGCCTCCTTGCCGACAAGCGCATGAGCAACGAAGTTGACCTCATCAAGGTGGCTTCCGACCAGGAAGCTGAACGCCTGCGGTTCCCCGGCTCCCCGACAATCCGCATTGACGAAGAGGACGTCGACCCGGAAGTCCCCACTTCCGGGTTTGAGTTGGACTGCCGTATCTACGAGGTGGACGGTGAGTTCATGGGAAAACCACCAATGGAATGGATAGATGCAGCGCTTGATGCCGCCAACTCCGCCAACTAACGACCTATTGTCTGACAAGGGGACCTCGATGAATAAGAGCCTGCTTGACCCGTTCCCAGCTTCAGGATAGAATTGACCCAACACTCATCGAGGTAGAACAATGCCCATATACGAGTACGTTTGCACAACCTGCCGGAGCCGCTTTGAGAAGATTCGCTCAATGGAAGCTTCACATGAGATGTCTCCCTGCCCGGACTGTTCAAGCCCCGCGGCTAGGGCACTCTCTGTGTTCGCCGCCTTCGCAAAAAGCCCCGGCGGTGAGATGGTTCCCGTTGGCGGTGGAGATATTGGTGGATGCGCGGACGGATGTGGCTGCTCTGCTGGAATGGTATAGTAGCATACCGTCTCTAAACAACGTCACCAACGCCCCTCAGGTCGAGCCGCGATATTGATATGCGGCAGTATTAACCAGTCCACTCGACCCGCTTGAACAAGAGCTTGGCGTGCGCCTCTGATACCTGGATACAGATGACGCCATAGGGAAGCGCGATCTCATCATCCTGCCGGAACAAAGAACACGGTGTCTGACCTGTAATATCTCAGGGCAACCGTAGCTGCCAACGAAATCGTCCGACTTGCCAATAGCGGCATCCCCGTCATTTGCATTTGCGGCGGGATCAGATGCTGGGGACCGCTATTCGAGACCCTGACCAAATCGAAAGCAGCAGTACGGAGGTCGCGGGCCTTGCCCTGCTTCCCGTTACGACAACTTTCCAACCCGTCGAGTCAACACACCAGGTTCGGAAGGTTGTGAATCATGGGGGAAGTCTACTGCAAAATGCCACTGGCAGTTCCCTGACAGGATATGAAATACATATGGGCCAAACCACCGTTGAGACCTCTGACGCGCCGTTTGCCATCACCGAGCGTTCCCGACGTCCATTCGCGGCTTGGATGGCTGCTACGGCACGGACGGCAACGTGTTTGGCACAATATCCACAGGGGCTGTTCCACACGAGGTGTTCGCCATTCAGTGGTGTCTGAACATGCCGCAAGGCGGGGTGTCGAGCGGCCGCCCTGTGGCAGAGTCACGTCAAAGGAAGAGGAGTACGATAATTTGACTGCCCAGGTGAGGGATAGCCTTGACCTCGAGACGTCATATACCGAGCCATCGACTCAAAACCAATTTCCTAACAGCCCATAGCGCCAGCGCCATCAGCGCGGCCTGCACTACCGATGATACGGCAATGAATAACGTGGCCTGCATGAAAAACCCCTCGGTAAACAGCCTGGTTAGGTAGTTGTACCGCGGGTCGAAGGTCCACGTGCCACTGGCGAAACTGAGGACGTGGAACTGGTCGAAAAGCTGGTCGAATCCCACCAGAGAGGCCAATCCTCCAAAGCCAAGCAGACCCACAGTCAGCAGACTTCCCCAGATTACTCGACCTGCCATTGTGTGAGCACTTCTTCCTCTGGTTGCAACCAAAACTATACCGAGGTAGCCAACAATGTATGCACCCGTGACCTCCTGAAGGCGGAACACCCCCTGCACCAGTCCCTTCACGTCGAGCATGTGCAGAATCTCTCCTTCGCCGAACAAGTCGCGCATTTCCCCGCCAATTACCACCCTCACGTCCAGCAGTTCCTGGGAAGAACCAAAGTAGTCGCGGATTTCCTCGGCAACAGCCATAAGCTGGCCCATGTCCAGACCCGTAGCGCTTACCACGTTGTACTGCTCGAAGCCGTACCTGTAGAGACTTAGGCTGTCGAAGGCCATACGTACGTTAGATGTGACCAAGAATACGGGTACTGCCAGTATGAACAGGACGATGGCCAGCCGACCCATGTCCCTGGCCACGCGCGCCCGTACCAAAAGGCGCATTTTTTGCGGAATGGTGTTTGTCGTGCCGTTCACCTATCTATTGTAGCAGCGCATTTCATGCCTAGTATGTGAAGACATTAAGGACACGGGCTGGCATTGTATGCAACAGACTCCTCACAGCCAATCAGCGCGAGAGAGCACCTCTCGTGCGACCTCCGTGATAAGACGTCCGTTACTGTTGTCTACTATGAAATCCTCAGCCCCAGAACGTTCCAAGATATGGGCCAACTCTGCACATCTGGCGATCGCCTGTGCCTGGAACATCCCAGGTTCCCTTATACGTAGCCGCCCCTGCATTGTAACGATTGGTGCACTAAGGCAGCAGACTACAATCTCCGCCCCTGACACTGCATGTTTGTATCCCTGCAACTCAGACCTATCCTCCACAACTCGCGCGATGAGCAATCGCTGTGCTCCAGCAGTCACATAGTTCGGCCAAATGGCGGTTAGGTTAGCATTAATAAGCGCTTGACCATAATCCTCTTGTGTTGGATACCCGACGGAAAGCCAGTCGAGGTCGATAGCAGCGTGCGCTATTTGAGCTTCTGACAAGAGATCAGACGCTTCGGATAGGACCGTCGTCTTTCCAGACCCCATTGAACCAGAAATTACCAGTACAGGTACATTTTCGCTCATGACCCATTCTCCCCCTATTCCATGTCTCCCCAGGTAGGCCCCGTCTTCAGTTCCACCTTCAGAGGCACACTAAGCTCAAGGGCCGCGGGCATCAGTTCCAGCACCATCGCACGCATGACTGCCAACTCCTCCTCCGGCACCTCGAAGATCAACTCGTCGTGCACCTGAAGGATCATCCTCGAGCGCAGGTTTTCATGCTGCATTCGACGGTATATGTTGATCATCGCCAGCTTGATAATGTCGGCGGCGGTACCCTGAATGGGCATATTCACTGCCATCCGCTCACCGGCCTGTCGCACCTGGAAGTTGGATGCATTGACCTCAGGTATGTAGCGACGACGCCCGCACATGGTCTCCAGATATCCCTGTTTCCTGACAAGGGCCTTAGTCTCCTCCAGATAGTCGCGGATGCCTGAATATCTGGCAAAATAGCTTTCGATGAACTTGGCCCCTTCGTCGCGTGGCAGGTCGGTCTGCTGTGAGATGCCGTAGGCACTGAGGCCGTAGATGACTCCGAAGTTCATTATCTTGGCGATACGCCTCATGTCCGATGTCACGGCATCGAGGGCTACGCCATACACCTGCGAAGCGGTCGCGGCGTGTATGTCCTCGTCACGCAGGAAGGCATCCACCAGCCCCTTGTCCTTGGACAGATGCGCCAGGACTCGGAGTTCAATCTGAGAGTAGTCAGCGGCCAGAAGTGTCCACCGCGGGGCATCCTGGGCCACAAAGGCCTTTCTTACATGCCTGCCAAGTTCAGTGCGCACCGGGATATTTTGCAGGTTGGGATCGTTGCTGGAGACGCGCCCAGTGGCCGACCCCGTCTGGTTGTAGCTGGTGTGCACCCGTTTAGTCCAGGGATTGATAAGCTGCGGGAGAGCATCCACGTAAGTCGACTTCAACTTAGCGAGTTCCCGGTATTCCAAAATACCGTCCAAGACCTGGTTGGCCCTTGGGTCTGCTCCGTCCGCATGCCCGTCGTTTATCATCGCCTTCAGGTTTTCAAGAACCGAGGCGTCGGTGGAGTAGCCGGTCTTGGTGCGCTTGGTCCTCGGAAGCCGCATCTCGTTGAACAGCACCTCAGCCAGTTGCTGTGTGGAGTTGAGAGCGAACCGATGGCCCACCGCGCTCAACACTATATCTTCAACCTCCACTAGGCGTTCGCCCAAGGACTCAGCCATCTCTTCGAGACGCTCCCAGTCCAGTGAGACGCCGTTGCGCTGTATCTTCACCAGCACCGGCACCAGAGGGACCTCCATACTGGTAAAAACGTCCTTCAGCCTGCTCTCTCGCTCGAGTTCGACCTCGAATAGGTCACGCAGACGCTGCGTCATATCGGCGTCCGCAGCGGCGTACTTGGACGCCTCTTCAACGGGCACCTGATCCATTGTCCTCTGATTGCGGCCCGTGCCTATAAGGGCGTCTATATGAGTCATTTCAACGTTCAGACGGGTGAAAGCAAGGCTCTTGAGACCAACGCCCTTCTCTCCCAGTAGATGGGCCGCCACCATGGTATCGAAATCAAGGTTGGTCACCTCGATGCCGTAGTTAGCAAGAACCGTCATATCGTAGTTGCCGTTGTGAGCCGATTTGGCCACGCTTGGGTCTTCCAGCAGAGGCTTGAGAATAGCCAGGGCTTCCTCAATGGGAATCTGCTTGCCTTCATTGTGGCCAACAGGGATGTAGCTTGCAGTGCCCGCCGTGCTTGAGAACGAAAGCCCAACCAGTTTGCAGGCCATCGGGTCTTTGCCCGTAGTCTCCACATCGAAGGCAAAGCTGCCAGCGGCCTCCAACTCCGTTACGAGTGCAACCAAGTCTTCGCGATTGTCTATACTGCGGTAGTCGCCCTCTATCTCCTGTTCAGCTGCCATGAGCACACCCTGGGCAGCCTGCTCCGCCGTATCCGCGACCTGCGGTACGCGGGCCACAATGCTTGTGAACTCCAACTCACGGAGAAGTTCCAGCACCTTCTCACGGTCATAGTGCCAGAAGCGGCACATCTCGCTGTCCAGGGTGATTGGAACCTCGGTGACGATGGTTGTGAGATCAAGCCCCAGCCTCGCAGCGGCTTCGTTGTTTGCAAGCAACTCGCGGATACGGGGAGGCTCGACTTTGTCCAGTCTGGCATAAATCCCATCTATGCTACCATAGTCCTGTATCAGCTTTACTGCGGTCTTTGCGCCTATACCTGGGACTCCCTTAATGTTGTCCGAGGTGTCACCCTGAAGTGCCTTGATATGGGGCTGCTGGGTTGGTGTCAGGCCACCGTAGCGTTCCTGTACCGCTGCCAGGTCATAGATAATCCTGTCACGTATGCTTCGATTCAGTGCCACCCTGACATTGGGAGAAACAAGCTGAAGAGTATCGGTGTCGCCTGTGAGGATAATGGTATCCATGTCCTGCTCAGTGGCCTGCCGGGAGAGCGTGCCAAGAACATCGTCGCCCTCGTACTCCTGCATCTCGAAAATGGGGACGCTGAATGCCTCCATTAAACGCCGTACCCAGGGAAACTGCCCTCTCAAGTCCTGGGGGGTCTCTGGCCTCTGTGCCTTGTAATCAGCGTATTTGAGATGCCTGAAGGTCGGCCCGGGCATATCGAATGCTATGGCGCAGTGGGTGGGCTGCCACTCTTGGATGGCTTTGATAAATGCGTTAGCAAAGCCATATACGCCACGCACGTCCTCTTCAGTCTTGCTCAACGTCAACGGCGCGGGAATGGCATGCCACGCTCTGTGCACCATCGCATGACCATCCATGAGCATGAGAAGGGGCCTTTCCGGCAAAAGAGGCGTTGGTTCTGCTTTAGTGTCCGGCATAGTTTACACCCTCAACCGATGACTGATTAAGCTATAACAGGCCAGGGAATTATACCCCAGGCGATTGTGGTGTAAAAGCGCGGTTCTAGGTAACGGCGCTGAAGACGATCACGCCACCGAGGACAGTGACTATCCCCACCATTTGAGCGCCAGCCACCCGCTCCTTTATGAGGACCCAAGCCATGACCATAGTCACAGCGGGATACGCGGCCGCAATGGGAATGATGAGCGATACGGGGTTCAACTCTATGCCTAGGTTGAATGAAATAAAGCCCAGAGAGTCCAACACTGCCGCACTTACTAGGAGGATGCCTGTACTTCTGGGAAACGATAGTCTAACAGACCGACGAACTATCAGGTAAATGCCCAGAAAGACGGAGGACAGAAGCCTAACCGAAAGCACCGACAGGAATGGGCCAGCGTCCTCCACCATCGGCTTCCACAGGGCAAAGGCAATCCCCATCACCATCATCGCCGTGAGACCGTACCACACACCGCTGATGGAAGCACTGCTCCTGCCGCTGCTCGACGTGAGGGCTATACCCACCAGTATCACGAATATCAGCATCCATCCAACCGTGCTCACAACCTCATCGAAAAAGATGGCCGTCAGAATCGTAGCGACCACCAGATAGCCTGCCGACAGAGGGCTGACTATGGACACCAGACCTCGCTCCAGACCACGGTAGAAAGCAACATAACCCACCGATAAGAGCATACTACACATGATTGCGAGTACCACGAAGTCTAAGTTCAAGATAGCGCTCCAGGGCGAATCGCGAAGCAGCAGCGCCATCAGCAGTGGCGGGGCTATACCCAAACCCTGGATCGCCATTGCCACAGACGGGCCTCCTATCCGAAGGGTCGCGTACCTTGCCAGCATGTCGGAGACGCCCCAGGCGAACATACTGGCAAATCCCCAGAGTGCGGGGTCTATCTGTGACATAAAAGTTCCTGCATTTATACTAACAAAAGAGGTCCCCTCACTGGATAGAGAGGCCTCTTACTGAATTAACGGGTCATTTTGGGTGTGCTAGCCGGTGCCGAGTCGGATTTTCGTCATTTCCTCACGGCTCATGCGGATAGCGGCGTAATCTTCCCTTCGCCATCTGTAAGGCAACTCAACCACTGTCCCGGCTGTGGTCGTGTTCGCCAGCGCCTCCAAGGAGTCCTCAATGATAACCCTCTGCTGGTCGGTGTCACCCGGCTCTCCCAGTGGACGACCGAACGGGAAACGGACATGAACAACCCTGGGAGGTTTGATATACTCTTCAACCTCTTTGAACATCATCACTATAACCGTTGGAATGCCAACCGCTTCTATCGCCCTGGCTACCAGTCCTCCGGACCGGTTGCAATGCGGTCAGGTTGCTGTAATGAAGACCGCGTCCACCTCAGCCTGCTTCAGACGCCGCGCCACCTCAGGTGCTGTATCTTCCACGAGAGAGTTGGTGTTGGCATTTATCAACCCCATGAAACTATACGCGATGGGCGCAAGTTCCCCGATTGCACCTTCAGTCTCCATCTCCAGCAGGCGCTCCAAGGGAAAGACGCAGTTCATGTCGGCCTCCGGCCCTGAAATATCGTATCCGCGGTGGTTCACCCTAAGTTGGTCAATAGAGGTATCTTTGGAAATCTCCCGGAAACTGAAGTCTCCGCCCTGCTTATCCAGGTCGTATGGTTCCTGCCCTTCCACGTAGATACCCCCGGTTGTCACCAAGGCAATGCGGCTCTTGTTCAGAGGCTTGCCGACAGCCGACCAGGGAATCCCTTCCACCGTAGGAGCCACAGCGTGGCTGTTGAACTCGGACATGGCCCAGCCCTCCCATTCTTCCAACTTCTCCACCACGTTCTCCCACTGGCCCGTGTCCTTGGCCTGCACGGCCGCGAGATAAAGTTCACGAAGAAAGCCTGCCTTCTGTTCCTCGGTGGCATGGAGCGTTACGTATCTAATGCGGGAGAAAGCCGCGTCCCTGGGACTTTTTAAAATATCGTCGAGTTCTGAGGGCATATTGCGCCTCCATTCAACAGACTTACAGGCATTCTGTCACGCGTTTCTGGATAGCTTAGCACAATATTATTGATATCGTGAGTAGACCGCCAGCAGCCTCCCAGTACGAAACCCCTAGAAACCAAGACCATAATATCCTATTGTCCCCAGCCTCACCGACCCTTACATTAAACATATAGAGCAAAAAGTTTACCAAACTGTTACCAGCCTAGGGTATCTCTCACCAGAAACTTAACAAAACTAGACAGAATCCTTTACCAAAGCATAGCTAAAGTAGTTAGAGGTATCACGATGCAGTACCTGCACATCATAAAGCACGCCAAGGGCTTAGACATGAGAATGCCGCTGGCACACGCTTCAAGGACCTCATCGCCCAAGGAGGCATAACCACGTGGCTATTACGCGCTATTGTGGCCATAGACATGCCCAGACCAGGCAGCGTGTTAGTGCCCCGGAACTGGAGCTTCACCAAGCCGGTCTACATCAGTGATACCATACGCGAGACGGCTACCGTTAAATCAATTAGACGCATCCACCCCATAGCCGATATAGGATTCATGTTCGAGAACCAGCGCGGCGAGCGTGTGCTGGAGGGAGAAGCCCCCGTATTTCAGGCTCAACCAAGCTGAACTCGAGCGAACAAGTATCATTCCTATGGGAAGTCCGTATGACAGGGACGCCAGTCTCTAACTGTGTGCAGGCCACGTCACTGTCATACTACTCGAAAACGTTCAGGATCTCGTACTTGGTAGTACGCTGGGCTGGTGTGAAACCGGCATCACGTATCATGGCTTGAATCTCCACTATCGAGGTGCGATTGTAAAAGCCTGCCTCTTGCATAACGTTCTCATCAAACAGCGTACCTCCAAAGTCATCCCCACCAAAGTTGAGAGCAACCTCACCAGTCTTCTTGCCTTCTGAGAACCATGACGCCTGTATATGCTGGATGTTGTCCAGATATATCCGAGATATGGCTATCATACGCAGATACGGATTTGGGCCTGACTCCTCTTTTACTCGCTTGGCTAGAGGCGTGTTGCCGCGTTTGTAGCTCCATGGAATGAATGCCGTAAAACCCTCGTGACCGCCGGCTAGGGCTTCGTCCTGAAGATCACGTGTGCGCTCTAGGTGCTCTATCACATCCTCAGGCTGCTCTAAGTGGCCGTACATCATGGTCGCGGTAGTGCGATAATCCAATCGGTGAGCTTCACGATGCACATCTTCCCAATCTTGCACACGACCCTTAGGCCACAGACGGCTGAGACGGCGTTTCACCTTATCAGATAGAATTTCTGAGCCACCACCTGGCAGAGTTTCCTGTCCAGCTTCTTTCAGGTGGCGGAGCACCTCCGACACAGGCATCTCCGATACCTGAGACATTTTCTGTATCTCAGGCGCAGAAAAGTAATGTGGCAACACTTGGGGATATTGACGCTTGGTCTCGCGCACCAGTTCTTCATAGTACTCCATAGGAAGCTTGGAGTTGAGTCCACCCTGCAAAAGAACTGTGGTAACTCCCTTGGCTGCCGCTTGCCCGACCATCTCCATTACCTGTTCCACAGTGTACGTATAAGAGTCAGCGTCCGTCTCAATGCGAAAGAAGGCGCAGAAAGTGCAAAAAGCATCGCAAATATTTGTATAGTTTAGGTTCGTGTCAATCACAAAAGTGACAACAGGATCAGGGTTATGCCTGTACCGAACTTCCTGTGCAAGGTTTCCGAGCTCCATCAAAGGAGCCTCATTGAGAAGATAAAGCCCATCTTCAGGAGTTATTCTCACCCCAGCCATCACCTTGTCTGCCACATCTTTCATCGATGTTACCGTAGTCATATAGTCGTCTCCTTTGCATTGGAAAGGGCATGCCAAGCACCCTCAAATTTCTCAATAGCCTGCCAGTCTTCTTCTGATAAAACGTATCGGAAGGCCTCCAAATAATCTATTACCTCACCTATGGGCATACCCATTGGTTCCCGTTTGCACGCTATGACATTCAAGTTATTACTCATATTCTCCGCCATGTTATTCCTCAAACCGTCGGCCAGGATCTTCTTCATATCCGCATCCATGTCACGCCGCACCATCCACACAGCGAAGACAAAGGGAAGGCCCTGCCAGTCCAGCCACTCATCTGAAAGATCGTAACAATATGGAAATCCCTCCACACGATCATGCGTAACAAGGGCATCATCGCCAATGAGCAGGAAGGCATCCAAATGTGGAGACTCAAGGCCAACGTACTCCCTCGGGCGTACTCCGTAACGCTGCTCCAGAAGCACCTTCATTAACTGCACTGCAGTAGCCGATTCTTGAGTTACACCAATCTGCCCACCGACAAGCTCTACAATAGGTACACGTGAGTAGAATAAGATACTTCTTACAGGTCCCTTGACGCTAATGCCCATGTCCCCCAAAATCTCGTACTTGTCCCTCAGCCCAAAACTCTGTATCAGGGAAAATGGCGCAGCGTCCAGTTCCCCTATCTGTGCCAGCGGGCCCATTGCACTGGGAGGCATTGGGCATAGCTCAACGCCATGCAACGCAAAGCCATAAAAGAAAGGCTCACAGTTAAGGTACGGTATCTGCCCTACTCTAATTGTCGTAGACATGGACCTCATTATAAAGAGCATCCCGTTCCACCGGGATCTTCCCTGCATCACCGATAAGCCGCAGCATACGTGCCCGGGCCAGTCCAACTGGGCTGGCAGCCTTGGCCGCGTGTGCAATGCGTTCCTCGCCGATAGTACCGTCCAGATCACTGGCTCCAAAGTTGAGGGCAATGGAAGCAGTCTCCTCACCTATCATCACCCAGTAGGCCTTGATGTGAGGGAAATTATCCAACATCAGCCGCGATGTCGCAATTGTTCTCAGGTCCTCACCAGACGATGCCTGGCGTGCTACAAGGTTGGTAGTGCCCACCTGATACTCAAGTGGAATGAAGGCCAGGAAACCAGGTGCCTCGTCCTGCAACTCACGCAAAAGAATCATATGTTGTATACGTTCTTCAAATGTCTCTATGTGACCGTACAAAAGCGTTGCGTTGGAGCGAATACCCATGTTGTGTGCCAGTCTATGAATCTCCAACCATCGATCGGCTGTGTTCTTACCGGGAAACAACTCCTTGCGAACCCTGTTAGAAAATACCTCTGCACCGCCGCCTGGCATGGACACCTGACCGGCATCCTTCATACGCCCCATCACCTCTTCTTCACTCATCTTGAACCGTTTGCAGAAGTAGTCTATCTCAGCGGCAGTCCACGCCTTAATGTGTATGCTTGGGAACGCCTCGTGAATTCCCCGTATAATCCCTTCGTATCGTTCAAAGGGCCAGTCTGGGTGATGCCCTCCCACAATATGCACTTCGTGCATCTCAGGGTCAAGCTTACCAAGTATCTCATCCATCTCCATCTCGTAGGCATCGGCATCACCCTTATTCTTCGCGAAATCGCAAAAGGTGCAGGAGAGAACACAGATGTTAGTGGGGTTAATATGGCGATTGAAAACAAAATAGACCTTATCTCCCCACATTTTCCGCTTCACGTAGTCTGCCATCTGCCCAAGTGATATCAGATCATTGGTTTGAAGACAAGCGACCCCGTCTTCAAAGCTGAGCCTCTGGCCTAATTGCACTTTTCCCCAAATGGGCACCAAAGTCTTGTCTCGAAACTTAATGATCGGTGAAACAAGCGTAGTGGTCATATCTCCTCCAATCTTTAACCAACCAGTCTTCAAGCGTCTGTTAATTAATTATAGACTTATTGTCTAGGTAGACTGACTAGTCAGTCTACCTAGACAATATACGGATGAGACACACATGAGTCAAGGGTAATTTACCTATCTGTAGTATGATGAACAAATACTGAGCTAAGGACATGGCAAATATGCATCGCATACAAATAAACATAGAGGCAGAGGGCGGCTTCCGGGCCACAGAGGTCATCGCAGACCTGCGCATCGTGGCAGAAACACTCTTCAGCCCATTCAAGCTGGTGGGATTCTGGGACCAACAGGCAGATGGTATGCACTTATGCCCTCAGGAAGTACTTGGTCGGGAATGCCTTCACAAACTACCCCAACAAGACCCTCGGCACGTTGACTATGTAACAACAGCCGATAACGACATGAGAGCCGTCCTTGAAGTGACCTTCTCGCACGCTGACCTTTTCCTGTACCTAAAGTGATTGCAATGGCACATTAATATGCCTATAACTATTCATGCGGAATACACTGGAACCCCGCACCAGTAAAGCATTGCTAACAAAATGTTAAAAATTTCCTGGTTGTACTTCTCATCAACCCTATTGATACTGTTATCTATCTACGGCATCATCTAGAAACCCAAGAGAGCAGTAAATAGGTGATGAAATTTTGAGCAAACAGGGCACGCCCATGGTCGGAGTAAGGCAACAAATCAAGCCAATGCATATTCTCAATTACGGTTGGATTGGTAAGTCTATCCTATTGGCACTGGTACTTATAATCACTCTGGCAGCATGCTCCAAATCCAGTGGCACACTTAATGTCGCTTACACTTTCCCCTTCACTCTTTACCAGGGCGAGAGCGAACTTGGAGGCTCCAACATCGACCTCTCGGACCTCAATGGCAAACCCGTGGTCATCAACTTCTGGGCTGGACTCTGCCCACCATGCCGCGCCGAAATGCCAGACTTCCAAGTCTTCCACGACAACTTCAATGGCAAAGTCACCATCATAGGCATCGACATCGGACAGTATGTTGGACTAGGTTCCCAGGCCGATGCCCGTAACCTCTTGAACGAAATGGGATTCACATACCCGGCCGGTTTCACCGAAGATCCAAATGTGGTCAAAGCGTATGAGGTGTTTGGAGTGCCAACCACAGTATTCATCAACTCCAAGGGTGAAGTCTTCCGTAAGTGGGGGGGGCTTCTGACTCTAAAGATCCTAACCGACGTATCCAGAGAGATGTTGGCACTGGAATCCTGACCTCTCAGGCCGAAGTTTCGATACGTGCGCACAATATCATGTTCATATACAGAGCAATATACGCATCCATACAAGAAACCAATATGTGGCAAGCCATCGGGTTGCCAACAGTTGTCGCCAGCCTGTCCATCTCCATAGCCGTTATCGGAGCCATCATCCTGGGAAAGGACAGTGGGATAGATGGCATCAACAAGTTCGTAGAAATCCTCTCTGGAAACTCTGGCACTGTACTGGGAAACCTAGGGATGCTGGCTCCACTGGGATTCGCCTTTGCCGCAGGTATGGTCTCAGCAGTCAATCCGTGTGGATTTGCCATGTTGCCAGCCTATCTTGGGCTGTACATAGGAACAAACCAACATGCAAACGAAAATGTGCATCCCATCAAACACATCGCCAAGGGGATTCAAGTGGGCGCATCGGTAACCGCCGGATTCATTGTGTTGTTTGGCATGGCCGGTATCATCATAGGGCTTGGAGCCAAGGCCATCGTAGTAGATATACTTCCGTGGCTAGGACTGATTATCGGCGGCGGCCTGGTCATCACAGGTTCGCTCATGATCGGCGGCGGAAAGATTTACACTGGGTTTGCCGCTCGCGCCGCGTCCCACATGGGGAACCCAGGCCAAGTCAATGTGCGTGGCTATTTCCTTTTTGGACTAAGCTATGGCACGGCATCCCTCAGTTGCACACTGCCAATTTTCCTGTCGGTCATAGGAACAAGCTTTGCAGTCTCAAACATAAGTACTTCCATAGGTCAGTTCATACTCTACGCACTCGGCATGGGAGTCGTGATACTAAGCCTCACCATTGGAACCACCTTCTTCAAGAGCACTATGGCTAAAGCGCTCAGAAAGGCGATACCGTATACACAACCCATCGGCTCTTGGCTCATGGTTTTAGCCGGCTCATACATAATTTTCTACTGGCTTACCATAGGTGGATTGCTGTAAGCATTCACAATAACAGCCCAACCACTTCTGTTAAGCCAATAAATCATGCACCAAAATATATCTGGTGTGAATTGAATACTTTTAATAGGGTGAAAATGGTGAAAATCTCGTTATAGTACGTTATAGTACGTTATAGTAGTAGCATATGAGATACTGGTCATAATATTTGCTGACATACTAAGCTCTGACGGCAAATTCAAACCTTCCTACACTCATCTAAGGTGGGCAGGCCACAGTAACCTAGGATCTCGCGGTAACGAGACAGCCATATATGGTAGTACCTAGAGTTAACAGCTTTCAAGAGATAAGGTTAACATAAATGAATAACGAATCCCTAGACAAACTCTGCATCAACACCATACGTTTCCTAGCTGTAGATTCGGTGCAGAAGGCCAACTCCGGCCATCCAGGAGCACCTCTTGGAGCCGCTCCAATGGCCTACGTTCTATGGGACAGATTCCTGAAGCACAACCCTGCCGACCCACATTGGCCAGACCGAGACAGATTTATACTGTCGCCAGGGCACGCTTCGGCGATGCTATACGCACTGCTTCATCTCAGTGGGTATGACATTCCGCTAGATGAGCTGAAACTCTTCCGGCAATTGGGAAGCAAGACACCTGGCCACCCTGAATATGGGGTCACACCGGGCGCAGAAATGACCACAGGGCCTCTTGGCCAGGGATTCGCCGCCGGAATTGGCATGGCCATAACCGAACGATGGCTTGCACAGCACTACAACAGGCCAGACCTCTCAGTAGTTGACCACTACACCTATGCTATAGTCTCGGATGGTGACCTGCAGGAAGGCGTTGCCTCAGAAGCGGCCTCACTTGCCGGCACCCTGCATCTTGGCAAGCTCATCTATCTCTACGACGACAACGACATCTCCATAGAGGGAAACACGGACATCTCCTTCACCGAAAATGTTGGTCAGCGCTTCCAGGCCTACGGCTGGCACGTCATAGGCCCAATAGACGGTATGGATCCGGAGAGTGTTGATTCTGCCATACGCATGGCACAAGAGGAAACCGAACGCCCAAGCCTTATTATCTGCAAGACAATCATAGGCTACGGCAGTCCAAACAAGGCTGGTACCGCCTCAGCCCACGGCGAACCCCTTGGCACAGATGAAGTACGCTTAACCAAAGAATTCCTGGAATGGCCATACGAAGAGCCGTTCACAGTTCCCCAGGAGGCGCTTGCCCACTTCAGGCAGGCCAATGAGAGAGGCATAATCTGGCAAAACGAGTGGCAGGCCAGATTACAGACATATCACCAGAATTTCCCAACCCAGGCCCAAAACCTAGAGGAATCCCTGAGTGGAGAACTTCCCAAGGACTGGACCAAAGGGCTTGAAGGACTATTCGACCACGTAGACAAACCAATCGCAACTAGGGAGGCTTCCGGACAGGTAATGAACGTCATTGCCCAAAATGTTCATGCCTTTATCGGTGGATCTGCCGACCTAGCTCCATCTACCAAGACACTTCTCAAAAGCCACGACCACTACGGTTTCGAGGGGACCTGTAACCACAACATGCACTTCGGAGTGCGTGAACATGCAATGGGAGCCATCGCCAACGGGATGTCTCTACACGGCGGGACCATCCCTTACACGGCAACATTTCTCATCTTCTCTGACTATATGCGTCCACCAATGCGGCTGGCCGCGCTCATGGGCCAAAGGGTAATATACGTCTTCACCCACGACTCCATCGGCCTTGGAGAGGACGGCCCAACCCACCAACCGATTGAGCAGCTTCTGGCACTGCGAGCAATACCAAAAATGGTTGTGCTCCGTCCAGCCGACGCCACAGAGACCATAGACGCATGGAAGATAGCCATACAACGTCAGAACGGCCCAACTTCATTGGTGTTCAGCCGCCAAAACCTTCCAGTATTGGACCGTAGCAAACTGGATCCCTCCATAGGCGTCCATAGAGGCGGATACGTGCTATGGGAGGCATCTGACAAACCTGATGTCATCCTCATTAGCACTGGCTCAGAGGTCCACATAGCTCTTGAGGCAGGCAGGCTGCTTCAAGAACAAAACATCTCCGCCCGCGTCGTTTCCATGCCTTCCTGGGAGATTTTCGATGCCCAGACCAAAGAGTATCGTAACAGCGTTCTGCCTCCGTATATACGTAAACGGATCTCCATAGAGGCGGCAACGACAATGGGATGGGAACGTTACATCGGAACTGAAGGAGTTGCCATAGGCCTATCGGACTTCGGAGCGTCAGCGCCAATAGGAGCGCTATACGAACAGTTCGGCCTAACTCCTCAGCACGTCGCAGATGAAGCCTTAAAACTTATCCAAGTGCCACAGTAATGAGTATGTCAGTGGCACTTGGAGCCGATCATGCCGGTTACGAATTGAAGTCCAAGCTAATACATTGGCTCAAAGAACAGGGGTTTGAAGTTATGGACAAGGGAGCTTCATCTTTGGACCCCCTAGACGACTATCCAGACTTCGCTGGCCCGGTAGCACAAGAAGTAGCCTCGGGCAAGTCCCAAAAAGGTATAATCGTCTGCGGCAGCGGCGTTGGAGCAGTCATCGCCGCAAACAAAGTCCCAGGGGCACGAGCCGGCACTTGCCATGACATCTATTCCGCAGGCCAGGGAGTTGAGCATGACGACATGAACGTACTCTGCTTAGGGGCTCGTATAATCGACGAAGAGTTGGCAAGGGATCTCATTACATCCTTCCTCAATGCCGAGTTCTCAGCTGAGGAGAAATATCGCCGCCGCCTGGATAAGGTCATTGCACTGGAACAGCAAGCATTGCAGGCCTCCAGCAACATAACAAAAGGGGAATAGTTATGGCATCAATAGAAGCTGTACAACGCCTAGGACAGTCCATCTGGTACGACAACATAAGCCGCGAACTACTGTTGTCTGGCGAGATCGAGAACCTGATAAATATGGGAGTCACCGGTCTGACCTCAAATCCAACCATATTCGAGAAAGCCATCTCTGGCAGCACCCACTACGACAAAGCCCTGAGCGCCCTTGCCAGTGAAGGACTCAACGCCAAGGATTCCTACGAAAAACTGGCCATGGAAGACATCCGCTCCGCAGCCGACCTATTACGCCCCGCATATGACCGCACCAAAGGCCACGATGGCTACGCCTCCCTGGAGGTCAGTCCAACTCTCGCACACGACACCGAGGACACCATCGCCGAGGCACTGAGACTCTTCGCAGCCCTTGACCGCCCTAACACCCTAATCAAGGTGCCAGCAACGGCCGAGGGAATCCATGCCGTTCGGCGCCTCATAGGCCATGGCATAAACATAAACGTGACCCTTATATTCTCGCTGGAAGCTCATCGTCAGGTAATGGAGGCGTACATCGCCGGACTAGAAGACCTGGCCAAGTCCGGAGGAGACCTGAGCAAAGTGGCCTCAGTTGCCTCTTTCTTCGTCAGCCGTGTGGACACGACAGTGGACAACTTTCTTGGAGAGAGATCCAGTCAAGGGAAACCCGAGACAGATGCACTTATGGGCAAGGCCGCAATCGCCAATGCAAAGCTGGCCTACCAATCCTTCAAGACAATTTTCAGCAGCAGCCGTTTTGCCGCTTTAAAAGCCAAGGGAGCACACGTACAGAGGCCGCTATGGGCCAGCACTGGAACCAAGAACTCCGCCTACAGCGATGTGCTGTACGTAGACAACTTAATCGGCCAAGACACAGTAAATACCATGCCACCGACCACCCTCACTGCTTTCATGGAACACGGCAAAGCTCAAGCCACTCTGGAGCAAGACATGACGAGTGCAGAGCATACAATGGATTCTTTGAAGGCAGCCGGCATCAGCATAGAAAAAGTAACCGACAAACTGCTAATTGACGGAATTAAGTCATTTGCAGACTCCTTTGATCAGCTCATTGCCAACGTTGAAGAGAAGAAAGCCCTTCTCATCGCCTCTGGCGATGAGAACTTAACACCAGCTTAATAAATTATTCGCACATGATAGAGATAGCCATATCAGATCTGCAAGGACGCTACATCTTGGGGCGCATCTGGAACCGTACCGACACCGCCTGGAAACTCAACCCAACGAAGGTTACCTCCAGCCTTGAGAGGCTAAAGGTAACCGACTCCATGCGTGAGCAATCACACTCGTTACTGACATTTACTCAGCAAGTCCACAACGACAGCATTCGACACGTAGCAAACTTGGATCTGAGTACTACCCCACTTAAGTCTGGGCTAAAGTATCCGCGGTCATGACCGTCATAGCCGTCGCCACCACCATTCACCATTGCCAGCCTGCACTCCAGCCATGTATTTGACAACCCTGAGTTGTGCAAAACACATCGGAATTCCTAGGCGTGATCCAGCACAACTCATAAACGAACACAACCGCACGGCCAACTAGTCTAAAAAAAAGGAGAAAAACAATGGAACTTGGAATGATAGGTCTAGGACGCATGGGTGGCAACATGGCAAGACGTCTCCTGCGTGCAGGTCATCGCGTGGTAGTCTACGACCCACAGGTAGAAGCTGTACAAGCCCTTGTCGGCGAAGGAGCTGTGATGGCTTCCTCTATAACCAACCTGATTGAACAACTCACTTCACCAATAGCAGTCTGGGTCATGGTGCCAGATGGAGATCCCACTGAGAGCACTATTAACACAGTAGCGGAGTCTCTCTCCTCTGGCGACGCGATCATAGACGGCGGCAATTCTAACTACAAAGACAGCATGCGCCGTGCTGCAACCCTAGCCGAAAAGGGACTATTCTTCCTAGATGCAGGAACCAGCGGAGGTATATGGGGACTGGAAGAAGGTTACAGCATGATGGTCGGCGGCGACCTAGCCACCTTCCAAAGGCTGGAGCCAATCTTCCAGACCCTGGCACCTGCGTCTGACAAGGGCTATGGACGCGTCGGTCCGGCCGGGGCGGGGCATTTCGTTAAAATGGTGCACAATGGCATAGAATATGGCCTCATGCAAGCGTACGCAGAGGGCTTCGAACTTATGCAGGCAAAACAGGCATTGAATTTAGACCTAGCCCAGATCTCCCAGATATGGCGCTACGGCAGCGTGGTTCGCTCATGGCTCCTTGACCTAACCGCGGCCGCTCTGGAAGAGGAACCTGGACTGGAATCTCTTCAAGCTTACGTAGACGACTCTGGTGAGGGTCGCTGGACAGTTCAGGAGTCAATAGAACTCAACGTTCCAACACCAGTCATATCATTGTCTCTTCAGGCGCGATTCCGTTCACGTCAGGTACAGCCATTCGGCGGAAAGCTGCTAGCAGCCATGCGCAATCAGTTCGGCGGCCACGCGGTGAGAAAGTCAAAGTAAAAGTAATGACACTGGAAGGGACTCCAGTTACAATAGTGCGAGCGCTACGATGCACCGACAGGCCACGTGTTGCCGTTCCGCTTCCAACTGTAAACTAGGCTCTTCAGTGATTTTATGTAATTCTCTAGATGTAAAGATGTAAAGGAGCACTAAATGGGCAAACTCGACGGGAAGGTAATCATTGTAACTGGTGCCAGCCGCGGCATCGGTGAATCAATCGCCAAGATGTTCGCCGCAGAAGGCGGAAAGGTGGTCTGTGCGGCACGCACGCTGAAAGAAGGAGAACATCAGCTTGCAGGTTCACTTGAGACAACCGTAGACGCCATACGCATCGCCGGTGGTGAGGCCACCGCTGTAGCAGCAAACATATCAGTGCCAGAAGAGTGTGAAGCCCTAGTCAAAGCGGCGCACGACAGTTACGGACTGGTGGATGTCCTCGTAAACAACGCCGCCCTCATGTACCCTGTGGCCACAAAAGACTACCAGGTCAACAGATGGATGCGCACATGGGCCGTGAATGTACATGGGCCGTTCATCCTCAGCCAACTTGTACTGAAGGATATGATCGACCGCGGGAACGGCAGCATAGTCAACATTTCTTCAGGCGCCGCTACTGGCCCTGGCCGTGGCCCATATCCTGGCGCCACGGGCGGCAGTTCCGCTTACGGCATGCAAAAAGCTGCCCTGGAACGTTTCACTCAGGGACTTGCACAGGAGGTGTACCAATACGGCATCTCCGTCACAGCTTTCTCACCATCTCAGTTCGTGCCAACAGTTGGGTCAATGTTCGCTCAGCAGAGACGCGAGGTAGACCCAGCGACTACAGAGTCCCCTGAGACGATGGCAAAGGCCGCCCTCCTGCTTGCCACAGAACCATTGGACAAAGTGACAGGCCGCGTAACATACAGCCAGCAGATCCTAAATGAGTTCGGCTGGATCACCGATGCTAAAGGAACAGGGGTGGACTCGGAGCGTATGGGAAGCGGATATAGCAGAATCTAACCTTCTTTGTAATACTGTCCTAAAAACCTCTGAACTTCTTCTGCACCAACCGTAGTATTTGAGCAGAGATATTAAAGTCCTACTGTAGACATCAGTCTACAGTAGGACTTTAATATCTCTTGGGACCGCGAGCACAACATCTGGGCCTGTCGCGAGGATTGCAGCGTGGTCAGTGGATCCCCAAAGAGCCGCAGCCGCCTGCATACCTGCAGCCTGCGCACCCTGGATATCGTACGGGCTATCTCCAATCGCGTAGCGTCGCTGGCTAAGCCAAGTCGCTCCAGACAAATCAGAAATGGGTCTGGCGCAGGCTTGTGACTGTCTGAGTCCTCATATCCCACAATAACTTCGAATAGGCCCTTCCAATTCCATACGTTGCAACTCCCATAACACTCCATAAGTCGGCTCGCCATTAGCACCCACACGGTAACGGGATGTCACTACCGCCAATTGCATGTCGCTATTCTGGAGGGATGACAACACCTCTGCCATACCGGAGAAAAGTGTCAACGGAGCACGATCGGAACGATAGTAGCAATGACGGAACACTTTTATAAGTTGCTCAGCCGTTGTGTTGTTTCCGTTAGAGAGATTGTCCATCTGGCTCTCTAGGTTAGAACCACCCTGTATGACCTCAAGAGCCTGAGCAGGATTTAGGTCATAATCAAGCACCTGCTGAGCCGCCTCACGCATAGCGACTATGCGCCCCGGCAGTGTGTCTGTAAGAGTCTCATCAAAGTCGAAAACTATTACTTGTAGATGATCTATAATGTGAGAGGTTCCACTTTAATAAAAGTATTGCTGCCACTCAACCTACGATATCCAGCAGGCTCAACCGCATAATTCCTGTCCTTTGAAAACCCCTATCAATGTCACCGCCGTCTGATTCTGGATCTTTGATTCAGTTTTTTATTTAATTTTTCTCAATACACTGTATTTGGCAGCAATCCATCTATGATTCCTTGTGCCAAGACTCGTTATGTTAGGAATTCTGCTTGTAGAGCGGGGTGCGATCTGGGAGAGATGGCTTGCGTGCCAAAATGAAAAAGAGAGATCCTGCACCAGTAATTACCGCAATTACCGTGAATCCAACGCGATAGTCGCCAAAGATATCAGCCAGAAAACCGGCAATAAGCGGCCCGCTTGTCATTCCTACCATAACTATCAGAGAAGAGAACCCCATAATTGTAGCAAAGGAGCCACGCCCAAAATAGTCAGCACGTATAGTCGTCATCATAGGTCCCCTCACTCCCCACGCGGTACCATGTAGTACGGCAAATATTAAGACAGGCAGGATGGTGGTAGCATACGCCAGAATCAACAAAGCACCGGCATGGACTAGCATCGCAACTGCCGACAGCCCACGTTTACTAACCCTATCACCCAGAAATCCACCGCCCACCTGTCCGATAGTCATGGATATTATCATGAGCACAACGACCCTGGACGCCGATATGAGTGAGAGTCCAACACTCTCTATAATATGCGGAATGAGGTGAAGTGAGACAGCACTGACAGTAAACAAGGCCATAGAGTGCCCCAAACTGAGAAGCCAGAAAGCAGGAGTCTTCATTGCCTCTCTGGCTGTAAAACTTTCGATTACATCACCCTCAGCATGAGGTTCAAGGGATTCCCGTGCATTCTCTTCACCATCTGATTCAGTGGCAGACGCTATTGCACCGTCAGGCAGGTACCCATACTGCTCCGGGCTCTTACGCATAAGCTGAGCAATTGGTATCCCGACAATTATTATCAGGACTCCGGAAAAGAATGCGGTGGGACGCCAGCCGAGGGATGTGAGCGACCACGCCACCACAGGAACCAACAGTCCACCAACACCAAAACCGCTCATAGCAATACCCATGGCCATGCCGCGCCGCTTCTCAAACCAGTTGACCACCGTAGTGGCTACCGTCAGAAATCCGGCGATGCTGGAACCCAAGGCCATGAGAGCAAATGTAATGTAATAATCAAGAACGGAGTCAGTCTGGCTGAAAAATATAAATCCAGCACCAAATATCAGCATACCAACCCGAACCATCATCCTAGGACCAAACCTGTCTATTAGCCAACCTTGCAACGGTCCCAAAAGACCGCTTTCAGCCCGCGATAGAGCAAACGCACCAGAGAGTACGGCTCGGCTCCAACCAAACTGGTTCTGCAACAGAGGAAAATAGGCAGTGAAACTGTGCATCATCAACGATCCCACAATCATCTGGAGAGAGAAGCTGCCGCCAACTATCCACCACCCGTAGAAGATATTGCGTTGCTTAGGTTTTACCTGTTCTTCACCTAATGAGATGCGAGACATTCAAAAGTCCAATTAATCATATCAGTTCATCCTAACACAAGAATACGTAAAAGTTGCAGCACATTACCCACATCACAGTATTATCCCACATGGGATTTGCCTTTCTGCTAAATATCTCTATACAGCTATCATTTTTAACGAACGACTGGCAAAAATGCCAGTTAATAAGAAGAAAGATAAAAACCATGCAGAAGGTGTCAGGCTTGTGTAATGTTGATGGTACGGTAGAGCAATTGGCTAGTATGATTGCGAAGATGGAACTGAGAAGAATTCAGGTGTATGTCTGTCAGGATGTAGAACACGCCGATGAAGCTAGAGGAACCCTGCACAATGAAAACTCATCCTCATTGTGTATGGACTTGAACATAGACGCTCCCTACCTCCAGGCTCCTTTGTTATATGAGATACTATCGTCCAACACTGGAAGTAATTGCCAATTAAATATCAAAATAAATCCCTTAAATACAATGGGATGACATAAATGCATTCAATGACAAATACAACAATATCGTTGCGTGAAGCGCGTCGTATTGTCTTGGCCGCACAGGGGTTTGGGAACCAATCGCTTACAGGCCAGCAGTGTCCAGCCACGCTTAGAGAAACCGCAAACCGATTGGGAGTGATTCAGATCGACTCTGTCAACGTCGTTGTTCGCTCACAGTACATGCCATTGTTTTCCAGACTGGGCCCATATTCCATGTCATCACTGAATGACCTTGCCTATAAACAACGATCGTTCTTCGAATACTGGGGGCACGAGGCATCCCTAATCCCCACATCGCTTTACCCAATGTTCAGACATCGGATGGAGGAACGCTCCAGTCCAAACAGCATGGTCGCCCATCTTCTTGACTCGGCACCCCAATATATCGAATCCATCCTCAAGGAGATACAGGAGAGCGGCCCGCTGATTGTATCGGAACTAAGCAACCCCGGGCAGAGAACTGGGCCATGGTGGGGCTACAGCAGTGGCAAAATCGCTCTCGAATGGCTGTTTGCCACTGGTAAGTTGGCAACAGCGAATCGCAGGAATTTCGCCCGTGTGTATGATATAGCAGAACGCGTTATACCTTCGAAGCACCTAAATGCCCCCACCCCATCACCCCAAGACGCCATACGTACGCTGCTTCAAATCTCCGCCAAAGCCATTGGCATTGGGACTGCCCGGGACATCGCTGATTACTATCGTATTCGTCCACAGGTGGCCATGGAACCCTTGAGAGAACTTGAAGAGGACGGCCAGCTGCTGAAAGTCTCGGTAGAAGGATGGAACGAGCCCGCATACATAGATTGCAATATGGCTATAACCGACAGCACAATGTCAACAGCATTGCTGTCTCCATTCGATTCGTTGATTTGGAAACGTGACCGCGTGGAGCGGTTGTTTGGCTTTAGATACCGTATTGAGATATACGTGCCTCAACCGGCACGTCAGTTCGGCTATTATGTCATGCCCTTCCTAATGAACAACCAGATGGTAGCCCGTGTAGACCTCAAGGCAAATCGGCAAGAATCAACCTTGATTGTACAGAGCGCACATCTGGAAGACGACCAAGACTCAGGCTTAGTTGCCAATGAACTCGCCTCACAGTTAAACACAATGTCGCAGTGGTTGGGGCTAGAAGGAATTAGTGTCAAGAAGGCAGGTAACCTGAGCGCAAAACTGATTGCGGCTACGCGCAAACAATAACACAAACGTACTCGGCGCAAGCAGAAATGGCTATCCTATCTCAACCCACCCCCAAACGGATATAATGAACATTGCATCGAATCATCTGGAGGTAATAATTGTCAGATATAGAAGATAAACTCAACGAGATGGGACTGTCTCTTCCAGCACCGTCAACTCCTGTTGCCAACTACGTTCCTGCAGTCCTAAGCGGCAACCTAGTATTCCTGTCCGGTCACGTACCGAGAAACCCCGATGGTTCACTGGTGGTCGGCAAACTTGGAGACGATTATTCCGTGGAGCAAGGTTACGCGACAGCGCGGCAAGTCGTACTATCTCTCCTAGCGTCTCTCAAGAATACCATCGGTGACCTAAATAAAGTGAATCAGATTGTCAGACTATTCTGCATGGTAAATGCCACACCTGACTTCACTCAGCATCCGACGGTCGCCAACGGGGCTTCCGATATCGTAGTGGCTCTGCTAGGAGACAAAGGTAGGCATTCCAGAATCGCCGCAGGCATGAGTAGCCTCCCCGGTGGAGTCCCAGTTGAAATAGAAATGGTAGTCGGACTGACACTCTAAACAATTATCTAGCCCAATGGGCGATACACTCTGACTCCGCAACTATATTCTTCAATGTGCAATGAATTTTAGCACAGGAGAACATTGTTTCGGAGCAGTTTATGAGCTACGATAATTCAATATGATTGACAGAAACATGTCGTACACGACCGTTAACATCCAACAAGGATCCGATAAATGGCTTGAATGGAGGAGTCAAGGTATCGGAGCGTCTGATGCACCCGTAATAATGGGTGAAAATCCTTGGACAACTCCAACACTACTACTACAAGAAAAATGTAGAGTTAGCACGAAAGTCCCTAATGCAGCAATGATTAGAGGCACAAAACTTGAACCTGAAGCACGAAAAAGCTACGAACTCAGCACTGGCATTCACGTCGCTCCTGTTTGTCTACAAAGCAAGCAATTTGAATGGCTTCACGCCAGTGTTGATGGATTGGCAAGTGACGGAAGTAGCATCGTTGAAATAAAATGCGGAGAAAGCGTCTACAGAAAGTCTTCAGCTTCTGGAACAGTTCCAGATTATTACTTTGGTCAATTGCAACATATGCTGGCCATTACAAATCTTAAGTCGATTGATTTCTATTGTTACCTACCCAATCGACCTGAAGTGCTTCTGCACATTGCACGAGACGACAAGTATATTGAACGTCTTCTCGAAGCTGAAGCTCTGTTCTGGAAAACCGTGCTAAATAATAGATCACATGCAGATAATGCCTACAAGAATTAGGTCAATGCATGGCGAACAAAGTTCAACCACTCAACCTATCAAACTGCCAATGATTGCCAACTGCTATCCCTTACGCCATCATCGATCTTCATTCTAAGAGCGTTGCTGGAGCGACAGAAAAACATAGGTTTCTACAAGAAATACGTAACCAACAATGACAGGCTTGTCCTTCATTATCGTAACGGCAACCACGTGCTATTAACTTATATCAATGTTGCTTTCAAGAAACTGATGTACAGCTCAAGATTATGGATATACCGATTCCACGATACATCATACCTTGATACTCCATCTGGGTTTGCATAGCAAAATCGTCCAATGTTAGCAGACTGCCTACCTCACGCCCTATGTATCTCCCTAAGTCCACGGCGGAACTGCCTCAGTATTTGGCCGCTATTTCATATGCCGTAGATTGGAACGATCCAACACTGTTGGATTCAATACACGTGTAAACTGTCCCGACAAAAAAGCCTGAATATCCTCGGCTGCATCATCATACATAACCTTGTAACTCTCGGTCGTAACGTAACCCAAGTGTGGCGTAATGACTGTGTTTTCCATATCTCTAAGGGTATGATTCAGGGGAAGTGGCTCCTCGTCAAAAACGTCCAAAGCAGCACCTGCGATGGCCTTGCGCCGTAGTAAGTCAATAAGTGCTGGCTCGTCCACTATAGGCCCACGAGACGTATTTACAAAGTAAGCCGACGGCTTCATCAGGGACAAATCATGACTAGTTACCAATCCCTTCGTTCTTTCGCTGAGTCGCACATGGATTGATACAACGTCAGATTGCGCAAATAGCTCTTCTTTGCTAACCAGAGTAGCGCCGCATTCTGCGGCCCTTTCTAATGTTAAGTTTTGGCTCCAGGCAATAATTGGCATATGAAAGGCGTGCCCGTACGCAGCGAGCTGAGAACCAATTCGCCCTAGGCCCAGTAGCCCCAGCGTCTTGCCCTCTAGGCTAGGTCCTATCGTCGTCTGCCATTGGCCAGCCCGGGTGGCTTTGTCCTCTTCGGCAATATGTCGTGCGAGCGTCATTATAAGACCCCAGGTTAGCTCTCCAGTAATATTACCGAGATTACCAGTACCTTCGACCAAAATACCAAGGTCTGTAGCCGCATCCAGGTCGAAGGAAGCGTTCACCATCCCTGTGGTGATGAGTAGCCTGAGCGCAGGGAGTCGTTCTAGTAAAGATTGTGGGAATGGTGTTCGTTCTCGCATGCCCACTACAATTTCAAATCCGATAAGACGCTCAACCAGCATGTCTTCATCTATCAGGTGGTCCTGAAACGTATGCAACTCCACATCTGCGGAAAGAATGCTCCAGTCGCCCAAATCCTTGGCCACATTTTGGTAATCGTCCAATACAGCCACTTTAACCATGCTGTCCTCCTAAATCAATTTGGTATATACAATTTCTCTTATGCCTTCGACTCAACCGCTACTCTTCTTAACATGCGCAATCTATCACTTACTCATTTATGTGGGTTAGTAGGCTGCATTGGGCAACACCAGCAATATAGTCTAAGTCCAGGAGGCCATAGGCCAACTCTACAGTAACCCTCCATTCCATCTCATAGCACAACAACGCGAGTGATAATTAACCGTAGATATAAAATAGGCTTTTACAAAGCCCCACACGCCTGCTGTAATAAGCTTCGCCGGAGGCAATAGCTTGGTCTTTTGTTCTAATATGCCAGGTCTAACAGGGATGAACCATCATTTCAAGGAATCAACAGTAATTTTCCTGTAGTTTCGCGTCCCTCTAACTGCCGATGTACTTCCGAAGCATCTCTCAACGGGAACTTGCCGTGGATGTGAAGTTTTAGTTTTCCAGAACGAACCCATCCAAGAACATCTCCTGCTCGCTGAAGCAGTTCTTCACGCGTGGCAGTGTATGGGCCCAGTCCAGGGCGTGTCAAAAAGAGGGATTTACTAGTGAGAATAGATGGTGATATATCATGTACTGGACCACTTGCCTGACCATACAATGCCATACATCCACGTGGCGCCAACGAAGCTATGCTCTTATCGAACGTTGTTGCGCCCACCGCATCGTACACCACTTGGACACCAGAGCCGCCTGTGATTTTCTTGATTTCTTCCTCAAAGTCTTCTTCTGTGTACATGATTATATGATCTGCTCCAGATCCACGAGCCAGTTCTGCCTTCGCAGCCGTGGAGACCGTGCCTATGACTGTGGCACCAAGGGATTTAGCCATTTGTGTCAACAAATGACCAACACCACCAGCTGCTGCATGAACCAAGCAGATGTCACCCGGCTTCAAAGAATATGTAGAATGACTTAAGTAATGCGCCGTCATACCCTGAAGCATCGCCGCTGCGCCTGCTTCAGCGTCCACTCCATCTGGCAACTTGATCAGACGCCAAGATGGCACGATTACTTTCTCTGCGTATGAGCCGCTCCCACCAGTGAAGGCAACCAAATCTCCGACCACAACTTCAGATACTCCTTCCCCCACCTGAGACACGATGCCAGCAGCCTCACCTCCAGGTATTACAGGCAAGCTTGCTGGAGTAGAGCCTGATCTTGTATAGACCTCAGTATAATTTACCCCGATAGCTTGCACTTCAATCAGCGCCTGCCCTCTTCCTGGTGTAGGATCGGCAACTTCCAAGTATTCAAGGACTTCGGGCCCACCAGTTTTTGACACCTGCACTGCTTTCATCTTATCTTCCTCTTTGCACGCTATATACCAACTACAACGAATAAAGCCAACTCAAATGAGTGCTTCACGTATTTCTAGATCACTAAACAAACTGCTCCGGATATCACCATTTCATTACCATATCGCGCTGGTCTTGGGTTTCCGGAGATCTGCGGGCGCTATTACGAGTGCCCCTTCTTGATTCTTCTATGCTCAGTATCGCTTCTGAGCCGGTCATCCCCATCTCTTGCACCATATAGCACCCTATTACAGTTCCTGTTCTACCTATGCCACCCCAACAATGTACGTACACGATTTCACCAATGCCTAGCAGTGTGATTATGCGGTCCAACATGACTGACATACCAGATTCCGTAGGTACGGATAAGTCTCGGATTGGCAACCTCTCATGAATAATAGATGTGTTGTCTGATGCTGGCATACTCTGTAGAAGATTTGAATACGGTTGTAGTTCTCCTTCTTCTGTTAAGTCAATGAATGCAGTCACGCCAACATCGAGAATGGATTGGAGTTTACGCTTTGCGCCAGCTTCATCGAGCGCACCTGGATAAGCACCTGCAAGCAAACGGGTGGGGATTACCCAGTAAGAGTCGTCATGTGGAATACGCATTTTATCTAGCAATTTAAGTAAGAAATGCCGCTCGTCAAACTAGCCGAATTTTCCGTCACGCCTTCAATATCTCACAGTGCCATCCAGAGAAAACTGCATCTGTGATTTCGAAGCATCTCATATGTTCTGAATATTGATCAAGTATTGTTCCCTATCTCAGCAAGAATGCCAATCACTATAACGGCTGCCAAGACCATCATAATCCATCCCGTAAATCTCAATCCTGACTCAATTGTGTTCTTTTTGTCGGCCGCAACGACAGACACTAGCCCTGTCATTCCAAAAACATAAGCTACTATACCAAATGCAACTACTGCCGCTAGATTCATGATATTGTCCGCCTTGATCCGCCGATAGATTGGCTGATTATACTACAAATAGTTACGAATTTAATCAAATGCGTACTGTGTAAATCTGGAGGTACATCAACATAAGATACAGCTACTCATCCTCTGCAGCATGCAAAGCTACCATCTCCAGTCCTTCCATGACTGCTGCGAATGATATCTATCTCAAGACAACATTAGGCTAGGTTGAACCTATTAAGTATCAGTCTAGGGGCACTCGATGCAGAGGCCTTCCTGGGTTGAAGATATGATGGCGAAAGCCGTCAGCATATTTGAATCCATTCTTCTCTGCAAACTCCGAAGTTCGTCCACGAATGCGCTCTTCCATAGCTACAGAGTCGGCAATCTGACTGCGATGAGCCTGACTAGCCTTAACCCTTATGTCTATCACATCTGAAGAGTCTATAACCACATCTGGTTCCTCTCCAATGCTGGTGTAGATCTCAGCTACTTTGTGTGTTTCCAGTCCTTCTGCAATGTGCTCAGGAAAATGCAGTCGGTCTCTTGCAAAAGGAAAGACTGCGTCGAATGTTGACTGTCCCGCCATTCGGTGGTCGCGATGATTATGACGTGTGCGATTAAAAGGATCTTGGCAGAAGATTATATCTGGCTTAAATCTTCTTATTTCATGGACAATCTTACCGATCACTTCTCTGGTAGATTCTAACTCGCCATCTCCATAACCGAGGAATGTCACATCTGTAGTGCCTATGATAGCGGATGCATTGCGCTGCTCTCTTTGTCTAACGACTGCTAGTTGCTCCTGTGTTATATCAGGGTCAGTAGTTCCTTTATCACCATTGGTACACAGAACATAAGCGAGATCCATTCCCTCCTTGACCATCTTGGCAAGCGTACCACCGAATCCAAATTCGGCATCATCTGGATGTGCCACCACCACCATCGCGCGACTGTACACTAACCAAGGCTTATCTGGATGCTCATCCGCTTGTCTCTCAGTCATAAGAATTCCACCTGTAATCTGTAGTATTCATAGAGATGCCTCCTTTGGTATTCCCCAAGCCCTCAATTTATGCCTAAATAAGTGGAGCGTGTAATAGGTATCGAATACACGACAATTTGATTCTGAAACTCATGCTGCACCGTCTCAAGCAATCTCTCAATATCTATCGAGGATTGTAAATCATGCCTGCATACTTCCCTATTGCATCATTATTACTCTACCAGTTGGTACGGAAACTGGCACAGTGAACACATAGATATCGCCTATCAAGGCGGCTTTACCATACATAGTAGACTGTGAGTTCTTGCGCCGAGTTACTGTAATTGCCTTAGTTGGAGATCTCAATAATATCCATCAGGCATCTCTAGATCGAAATCAATTCAGAACATTCAAGGTCTGTAATCGCAGCGTTGAAACGTTCTAGAGTATTGTGTAAATACACAGTGGCCCGATCCCCCTCAAAATCACAATACCCTCCCACAACTACCCAGAAAACAAATACCTCCAGCATTGAAAGCCTGTAGTCCAGGAGGCATTCTTCGAAGGAGTATCCCTGAATTCCGCTTTCCAAAAGTATGGAATGGTACATGCGTAGGAGGCCCATTTCCACACTACTCCGCTGTTGCGGAGGAAATGCCTCGCATATGAAGGACGCGACATCGTATGTACCTCTGCCAATTGCACAAAACTCCCAATCAAAAACAACCATGGACTGAGAGTTAGCAGGCGAGCCAAGAAAGCAATTGTCTAGGCGATAATCTCCATGGATTATGGTCCGTGGATGATCCGTAAGCCTATATTTTATGGACGGTATATGCTGACTCAGCTGTTCTCCGATTTCACGCAACTCACTCGGCATAATATCACCGGATTTCTGGAGGAATGTCTTCCATGCATCGGCATAGACCTCCTGATAAATGCTGCTTTCGGATTTTTTCAGAGGCATCCAATCTAACCGCTCCAACCGGGGGCTTTCCCACCAGGAGGCCTGGAACCTGGCCAATAGGGTCATGGCAAGCTCAGCCTCTGCTTGTGAGCACCCGACCACGCTATCGCCCTGTCGAGCATCACCCAAGTCTTCCAAAAGCAAGACTGTATGCCCGGTTATTGGATCGATTGCGCCGTAGTAACTATAAGGAGTATGAATGTTCGCGTCGGCTGCCACTTCCTCGTAAAACCTAACCTCACGCTGGTTGTCTCCCATCTTCTCGGAGATGGCTTTCAGAGCAGGGTCCGTGGAAGGGATTTTGATTATGACGCTACTAGGCATGCCTTCCGTTTCATTGTCATAAGTAAGCCTCAGACGCGCGATTTGGTTCATGAACCCCTTACCTTCGCCTATACCTTCAACGGCGCAGTACGTCACTAAGGCGGCGTTTGAGGGCACTTTACTATTAAGCGCTTCAGTTAGCCATGAAAACGAGATTTCGTGGAAGCTATTTGGAATACTCATAGTGCCACCGGACCAACCTTTCATATTAGATGCCTGATATCCACAGGTAGATTCTCTTTGGTTCTATGCCCGTGTTTTCTCTACCTGAGTTTGTGCGCAAAGAGAACACAGTGCTCCATTGGCTTAGGGTCGGTAAAGTACATGACTCCCGACAGTTTATTCTCGTCTGGAGGGATCACTTCCATTCCAAGATCTGACAGCATGGAGACAATGGCGTCTGCACCATATAGCTGAAATGTACGATACAAATCGTATGCAGGGTCATAGACAGTGGTCATTCCATCACCGACCTTGAACAAAAGTTGGAGAACTCCACCAACCTTAAGAACCCTGACCAGCTCTGGCAGAGTCACATCTTTGATCAGTTCTGGGAAAATATGTTGAATTACCGCATTGCACATCACAAAATCATAGCTGCTACTAGGCAGAGGCATTGGCTCACTCAGGTCCGCTACGGACACTCGGTCAGAAATCTCTGGATGTATCTCCTGGGCAACTTTAATGTTCTCTGGCACAGCGTCTACGCCTGACATGTCATAACCTGCTGACCAATAAAGAAACACATCTCGTGCACCGGCCCCGCATCCCGCATCTAATCCCTTGGAATTTTGAGGAACAAGTTCTTTCATTCGCAAGATCAGGTCATTATCTCCTGTCAAACCAGGGTGAGATACGTTGGTGTATGGAATCTGCAAAGAATCGTTGGATACTTCGGCATATCTCCGACTATTACTATGATAGAAAATATCTGATGCTTGATGCAAGTTACTCCTTAGTGTATATAATAGCTTTGATTTACGGACCAGGCTGGCTTCCAAATATATCCACGAACTGCCCCGTCATGTCCCTTGGAGATTGAGCAGCCAAGAATAGTGCGACCGCTGCAATTTCCTCCACCGTGCTCCACTCAGAATCACCTTCAGGCTTGAATGCCCTGCTCATGTCTGAGTCAACCCATCCTGGGTTCATCCCATTGACCCGAATACCATAGGGCCTTAGAGAACGTGCCAGGGAAGACGTATATCCAACAACAGCCCACTTACTAGCAGTGTATGGTCCGGAATCGTCGTCTGCTGCCCGTGCAGATGATGACCCGATGTTGACGATCGCGCCTGCTCTGCGCTCAACCATATGCGGAGCCACAGCTCTGCATGTCAGGAATGTGCCGCGCAGGTTGACAGCCATCATCTCATCCCACTGTTCAACAGTAGTCGTCCATGTCGGGGTGTCATAGAGTATTATGCCTGCGCAATTGACTAGTATATCTATCTTTCCCCAAGTTTCGATGACCTGCCGAACAGCATCCACAACCTGCTGATCATTGGATACATCCAACAGGAATCCACTGGCAACTCCTCCTGCGTTGGTAATCTCTGTCACAACCCGTTTGTAACCCTCCGGAGTTCTAGCGCAGACAGCCACCATCGCTCCATCCTCAGCAAATCTCTTGGCAATGGCCCTTCCAATTCCCCTGCTGGCTCCAGTGACGAGAACAACATGATTCTTGAGAGACATTCCGCCTCCTTGTTGAACCGTTACAATTGTTTTCATAATTCTTGATGCGACACTCTATCGAAGGTGAATGCTCCTTCTTTCTCAGGCATTCACCTTCGATAGAGTGTATACGTCCAAACTATAGCCTATGGTATCCAGGCACTCCAAATATCCTCATTTGCGTCCAGCCAGTCCTGCGCAGCCTCAGCATAATCCTTGCCGCCGTCGGTGACAGCTAGGACCATTCCATTCTGCTGTGCGTTTGTGATGTTGAAGTTCTTCAAGAACTCATAAGCCTTTGGGAAATCGTCCTTCAGACCCGGCCATGCCAGCTTGGCAACATCATCAGCAGGCCATCCGCAGTCGAATCTCTCGCCAGAGGGATAGCACTCTTCAGTCCACTGCGGCAATTGAACTTCGATCATGTCGTACTTGGCATGAGACCAGTGAGGAGCCCACATGACCATCATGAATGGGTCACCACGATTATATGCACCATCTATCTCAGCAAAGCTTGCTGTCTCAGAGCCTGAGTAAAACACCTCGAAATCTACACCCAAGGCAGTAATACGTTCTTGGTTCCTATAATCCCACGCCGGAGTAAAATCAAGAAGCCGTCCCTTTTCGCCGGTATCGCTCGTGGAAAAGACTTCAGCGTACTGATTCAAGTCTTCGTATGTCACCAGATCAGGAGCTATCGGAGCAATGTTGCGTTCCGAATCCCCTTCTACAACGTACCTGGGAATAAACCATCCGCTTGAACCTGAAATACCAGAGGAACCTATTCGCTCGACTGACCCTTTTGTATCTACAAAGTCTGCTACGAAACCCGCACTGAACGAGGGCCAGTTACAACAAGCGATATGAAACTCCCCGCTCTCCATTCCGATGAACATGGCTGCAGAGTCGGCAGCAGCAAACTTCTGCTCCACCGCGTACCCCATCTCATTCTCCAGCAGAATTTTCATCACTGCCGTAGTCACAATCTGACCGTCCCAGTCCTGCTCTATAAGGATGATTGGCCCCTTACCCTTCTCTGAGCTACAGGCCGCCCCGAAAAGAGTCAACATAAGAACCAAGGCCATCAGTGGCATGAGATACTTCTTCAAATGATCATTCGACATTTTCACTCCCCTTTTTATATATTTGCCGTATTCATACGACTAAATTTCGACACATTACAAATATTATACATCGCTCAGATTATCATTGGGCACAGTTAGATGGTCATCACCTGTCCAGCATCATCATTGGAGATTGCCTATGCCTACCCTGCGTTATACGATCCAAGACAATAGCCATCAAAACTATGGCTACGCCTGCAACGAAACCATCCCCCATCTCCATATAAATCGAGGCGATGTACACCTCTTCGCCGAGCCCACCACCACCAACTAGGCCTCCGATGATTACCATGGACAGGGCCATGATGACTGTCTGATTAACCCCCATCATAATGGTGGGCATTGCCAGTGGTATCTGAACCTGCATCAGTGACTGAATTCTGGAGGAGCCGTGAGACCAGGACGTCTCAAGCATTGGTGGAGGTACCAGCCGCACACCCATGCTGGTCATCCGAATGGCTGGAGGGAGAGCATATATCACGGTCGCTATTATGCCTGTAACAGGCCCAGCACTCCACAGCATGATGACTGGTATCAAGTACACAAACACAGGCATAGTCTGCATTGTATCGAGGACTGGCCGTAGGACTGACTCTACCGTATCGTTCTGAGAGGCTAATATGCCAATAACCAGTCCGAGAACCACCGAGATCACCACTGCAACAACCACCTGGCTCAGTGTATGCATAGCCAGATCCCACACTCCACCGAGCCCGAAGAACAACATTGCAATAGCGGCTAAGACCGCCACCTTCCTCCCCGCTATTGCATAAGCCAATGCCGCCATTCCTATCACCAAAGTCGGCCATGGGAGTGAATTCAACAGAGCTTGAATCGGGTTCAACCCAAACTCCCGTATCAGGCTATCCTTTATCCAGCTTGTAATGAAGTAGAGGTGAACGCTCATCCAGCCCACCCCATCGTTGATAGGCCCGGCTATAGAAAAACTCAGCCCTTCCGGAAAATCCCTGAAGGCAGTCACTGCAATACCCAGGAGCAAGATCAATGCCAGACCAATTCCTGAGCCAAGGAAACTATACCTCTTAAAAACACCCATGATAGTGACTGCCTGATCATTCGCGGTTGGTACACTAGAAGTTGACTCGATATTGGACACTGATCTCGATCTCCCCTGTCTGACAGCAGCATAGCTCAAGCGGTCCAAAACTATCGCTAAGAGAACGATGGCAAGTCCGGCTTCAAACCCGCTTCCAGAATTTATGCGTCTCAAAGCACTCCACACATCACGCCCCAGCCCGGAAGCACCAACGAGGGCCGTTATTATCACCATAGCCAGAGCCATCATGGTGGTCTGATTGATCCCCATCATGATCGACGGTTTGGCCAGTGGAAGTTGGACATGAATCAACGTCTGTAACGCCGTAGACCCGTGAGAGAGAGCAGTCTCAATCGCTTCTCCAGGTACGTGGCGAATTCCCAGGTTCGTCAGCCTTATTACTGGCGGTATTGCAAAGACCACTGTGAGGAAAACGCTCACAGATCCGTTGACACCCAATAGGAATAGAGCTGGCATGAGATATACGAAGGCCGGCATCACCTGCATCGTATCCAGCACTGGACGGGCTATTAACTCACATCGATCATTAAGAGCGGCCGCTATCCCTATAGGAATCCCAATCGCCACGGCCAATAACACTGAGATCCCGATTATGCTAAGAGTAATCATGGTCGAGTCCCACAACCCCAACATCCCAATGAACACCAGACCTGTAGCACCCACGAGAGCCATCCTCCAACCAGATATCTTCAACGCCAACAGTCCAATTGCGGCCACCATAGCAGTCCAGGGCACCCACAGAAGGAAAGCTTCAAATCCCGAAAGTATAAAGTCCACGAAACCTGAAATGGGATCAAAGAGCCAGGAAAGGTTGTATCCTATCCATTCGCAAAAGACATCTATGGGTTCTTTAATAGGTAGCTCAAGGGATTTTGGAAAGCCACCCATGTCTGTACCAAAATTGCTCTTAGTAAGAAAATAAGCAAACAGATAACCGACAGAGATGAGGATCCCGTAGGCTAACGGCTTTAATAGCTCACCTCTGCGTATCTGCTTTGCTACGATCATCTCTGGAATTACACTCACGCATTATCCTCCACCACAAGAGCAGCCATAACAGATACTCGATTCACAATGCCCATGAGGTGTTTTCCCTGGTCCAAAATTGCAATCGGGCAATCACTGATCATACATAAGTGGATCAGCTCCTCAACCTTAGTCTCAGGATGAGCTTCAGGATAAGAGTCACGGACGACACGAGACAGTTCCATACACCCATCGGTTACTGCCTTACTGAGGTCTCCGTAGTAAACAACCCCCTGTAGCCTTCGGTTTCCATCCACAACGAAAGCCCATTCACATGCAATATCCTGCATAGAAGTCAGCAACTGGCTTGGTATCTGTTCGATCGACGTCGTCAGATCAGGTTGAGTCATCGCGTATTGAGCTGTCAGCACCTTGGAACGCGGGACATCTCTGGTGAAGTCTTTTACGTAATCGTCAACAGGAGAGGCAACAATCTCTTCCGGCGTCCCCACCTGGACGAAGACACCATCCTTCATGATGGCAACCCTATCTCCCAACTTCAGAGCTTCAAGAAAGTCGTGTGTTATGAAGACTATGGTCTTATTGACCGTCTGTTGGAGCTTTATCAATTCGTCCTGCATCTCACGGCGTATCAAGGGGTCAAGGGCACTGAAAGGCTCATCGAAGAGCAGTATTTCAGGGTCCACTGCCAGGGCTCTGGCCAACCCCACTCGCTGCTGCATACCACCACTCAATTCATTGGGATACCTATCCTCCCATCCAGACAGTCCAACCAGATCTATAACCTCTGCCGCTCGTTTATTTCTACTGACCTGGTCCATTCCCTGTATCTGAAGACCATAGGTGACATTATCAATCACTCTTTTATGGGGAAGGTTACCGAAGTTCTGGAACACCATGCTCATCTTATGCCTTCGGAGTTCACGAAGCTGCCGTACATCCATCCCCAGGAGATCTTCGCCATCTATGAGAATGGAACCACTTGTTGGCTCTATAAGTCTATCCATACACCTGATCAAAGTGGACTTACCGCTTCCTGAGAGACCCATGATGACAAATGTCTCGCCCACTCGCACATTGAAAGAAACATCCCGCACTGCTATGACAGATCCCGTCCTCGACAGGAACTCTTCACGGGATTCATCAGGGCGCAAGGATTTTATGAGTTGTCCTGGCTGTTTGCCGAATATCTTATAAAGATTTTGGCACTCTATACGATAGTCAATGTTATTATCTGGATTCATTCTTATATCTCACGAAAGCTATTTACTACTGTTATCCTTAACAACTCTTTATTTGCTATATGTCTCGTATAGCGAGATCGCATAAGTTCATTTGATACAGTAAGCCAATAATCATTTGGCCATGTTGGGTTAAATGGAAGGTACAGAGTCAGAGCTTGAAGACTATACAGCCAACTCTGAAAGGAAATCAAGAACCTGCTAAGCAGGTAAATTCAAATTAAGCCGAGGAGCTACGGCTCACACGTGAGTATGGAATCAGGAACATGCCGCAAAATTGAGATGTCTGATATGAGCTGCGTGAATTTTAGAAAATCCGAGCCGTTCAGATAACTTAATTCGTATTCTGTATATATATCGTATCTCATTGAGAGATGCATATTAGTTTCCTTTTAAATCTACTAAAGCAATAATAGTACAATAACATATTTAGAATTCAGTGTATTCAGGTGGCGTTACATTCTCGTTACGATTGCGTTACACGCAAAATCAATCCAGTTTCTCATCACCGATAAACAAGGAATGGACTGTCTATATCTAATCCCGCATTGGGCTCCTAGCCATTAGGTTCCATCTCTGTGCATCGTGGAGGAGATAAAGATATTTAGTCTAATGCGCTCCTGCTTGCAAAGCACCTGCAATTTCATTTAAGTAGACTTGAAGTCAATCATATCTTCGCCCGATATGCTTTTCTCCCCGTTCCTTAGACAAGGATATCTGTTTCTGCCTTTCCCGAGACCTCATGAGTCTATCTTCAGAAGTATTATCATGGCATGATGGGCAACTAACACCCTCTTCATACATCGGGGACGTTTTGTCTTCCTGAGATACAGGCTCTTGGCATGAGTAGCATAAACAGTAGCTCCCTTCGGACAAACCATGCTTTAGTGACACCCTATCATCAAAAACAAAACATTCACCTTCCCAAAGAGTGTCTTGACTGGTCACTTCCTCGAGGTACTTTAGTATCCCTCCCTTGAGATGATATACCTCCTCAAACCCTAATTCTTTCATATATGCAGTAGCCTTTTCGCAACGTATACCACCAGTACAATACATTGCTATCTTAGTATTGCTACTATCACCATTCCTACTATAAAACTCATCTGCCCAAGCAGGGAATTGCGTGAAACTATCCGTACCAGGATCCACAGAATTAGCAAATTTACCTATGGATATCTCATAATGATTACGGGCATCTATGACCATTACATCATCACGCCTTATGAACTCATCCCAATCCTTAGGTTCTACATATTGCCCAGATTGTTCAGAGATATTGATGGAACCAACTCCCATAGTAACAATCTCGTCTTTAATCTTCACTTTCATTCTATTGAAATTTTCATGCGTAGAGGTTGAGTACTTTACCGCCAAATTACTAATCTCCTGCCATCCCCTTATTGAGTCTATGATGACCTGAATACAATCATATTCACCTGTTATCGTTCCGTTCACACCTTCAATGGCAAGAAGTATTGTTCCTAATATGTTCTGCTCTTCGCATATTGCCTTCAGAGAGGATCTCTTGAGCTCGAGATCCCTCATAGTAGCAAAATGATACAGAGATGCTACTGTAAAATTAGTGTATATGGGTTTATGAGTTTTCATTAGTCTTACAAACAATCAAATAAGAGGAACAGGATTGGTAATACGGTTCTAACGTTACCTATTCTCCCAACTAGCCTTTTACAGATTATAACCTGCCATGTCTATCAACACATCCATACCACCAAGTTGTAAGCCATATCCAGGCCTCGTAAAACAAACAAACAAACAAACAACAGCAGACCGAGAACCCCAAAACCGCCTGGCGAAAGTCCATCCTCCACTCATCAGGATGCGGATAATCCTGACTCAGCGAAACACGATTCTATACATATTGCCGTCAGGCCCGATCCAGAGGGCAAAGAGAAAGTCCAATGATGGTTAGTCATAGGGTATTTTTATATCTAAGTAGTGTGATCGATCTGAAGGGGATCGAACCCTTGACCTCCTGCTTGCAAAGCCACGTGTAACTCTCTCCCCAGTATAATCCGTCAGGGGTAGTGTTAGGATACCCACAATTTGAGACATTCTGGTTTATAATCAGCTTAGCTGACCCGAGAGAAGGGCTGGCAATTTCAAACCGATAGTATATGCGAGCCGGTTCCAATCACAAGCATTGTTCAGGTGAATAATACTTGTGATTGCTAAACAGTCATTGCCGGTAAGCCAAGGAGATCGAAAAATGAAGGTTCTATACCATGCTGGATGTGATGACGGGTTCGGAGCTGCTTACGCTATTTGGCTCAAACATGGGGACAAAGCCGAATATATTCCAGTCCAGCACGGACAACCTTTTCCGGAGGTCTCATCTGGTGAGACTGTTTATGTGGTAGATTTTTCATATGCACGTGACATCCTCCTGCAGGTTGCCGATCGGTGCACACTCGTTGTGTTAGACCATCATAAAACTGCAATGGATGACTTGGCAGATTTGCCATTCGCACATTTTGATATGGATAAATCTGGTGCTGTCTTGGCTTGGGAATATTTTCACCCCGATGAACCCATTCCCATCTTATTGACCTACGTTCAAGATTACGACCTGTGGACTAAAGAACTCCCTCATACTGAAGAGAATAACGCGTGGAGGGGATCATTCACTAGGACATTCAGTAATTGGCGAGAAATGGATCTAGTTGTATCTCGTGATCACAGATGGAAGGCTGAAGGGGAAGCGATCTTGCGTTCTGAGAAAATACAGGTACACCGCAGAGTGTCACAGGCATTTGAAGTGACAATTGACACTCATGTCGTACTTGCAGTAAACGAGACGCAATATTATAGCGAAGTAGCCGGTAAACTTGCCCAGGATACCCGCTATCCTTTCGGAGCATGCTTCTTTATACGTGGTGATGGGCTCAAGATATGGAGTTTACGATCGGATAGAAATTTAGGAGATTTCGACGTGAGTGCAGTAGCCAAGTTAAGAGGTGGTGGCGGCCACCGGAACGCAGCCAGCTTCAAGGAATCAGCCGAGCACCCAATACTACTATCTAAGCCCAGTTGATACCCTTGCCAGCCACCATAACACGAGACAAAAATATAATTTCAATTCTTGCCGGCTCTGGAACGAAGAGATCGGAGTGAGGCGATGTCGCCTACGGGGCAAGCATGATTCACTTACGTGATAACCAATGTGCAACCATCATGAATACACCACGCCAGCTGACTAACAACACCCCTTGGACAGCTATTGCAACAATAGCAAAAGCCAGTATCAAGGGCCGGTCAGTTAGAAAAGCTCGTGCAAAAAGAGCGACTAACCCGCACAGAAGCCAAATTAACGGTATTTTCCAAGCCATAGTCCTAGGATTGTAGAGCACGGAAGACCTGTACGCACCTAACCATGGAGAAGTAACGAACCACACGATTGCGAATGGCAGTGCGGTACGGACCAATGCTTGCCCCAAAGTGATTCCATGCTCAGACTTACCAAGGATTACGAACGCCAAGAAAACAAACATGTCTCCAAGGGCAACCACAGCTATGTAGCGTGCGCCATTTATTTTATCGTAGAATTGTGTCAAAAAAAGCTCCTTTATTCACATCCCCGCAATTACTATGTTCTGGATAGGCTATTGTTATAAATCTGCCTATGGCCTCAGCTAATTGTACTGGTACAGCATAGGCACTCATTAGTCTGTAAAACTCACTAACAACGCTACTAGAATTGATGCCGATAAGGTCGATGTCCAAAATCTAAGGTTAGTTACTGTATTCCTAAATGATAGTTTCCGAATAAACACATGTAAAGGAAGACTAATTGCGCAAATCAACAACGTGGTTATTAAAGCTATTAAAACAAATGCCAAAACCAACCCCTTCAGAAGCCTAACCCTTTAGACGATATACCAGTGAATAAAGGCTATGTTCATACAACTCCGTTGTCCCTAATCCCCAATGGAGATCCTACCCGTAAAGTAGGGTTCGGACTTCGATTATCCCGTGCCATAGGAAATAAAGGCCATACCCTCCTACGGAAATACCAGCAAGCATGAGTACAGTAGTCCAGAATATCCTGTTCAGTTTATAACGAGCGAATTGAAGTAACACTGCGAGCCCTATGAACCATACGAGAGTGCCTATTATTACCGACCCAATAAACGCTAGAGGTAAACCTTCCTGAACGGCCAGCCCAGAACCACCTATCAAGCCTACCCACCACAATGCAGTGTACGGATTAGTGACAGTAATAGTGAATCCCGACCAGAAAGCCATTACACTATCCATGCGGCTCGGCATTACTTCCTCACGTTGAAGATTGTTACCCATCCAAACACCCCTATAGGATTGAATGAGACTATCTCTGGCCATATACAGCAAAACGAACCCACCTACAAACCAAATGAAAACCCCTAGAACAGGCCAAGCCTCCAATAAGGACATCAATCCAACTAACACGGCAATGAGAACCAAGCAATCTCCTGAAACGGCCCCTATACCCACTATTGCGGCTAAACGAAAACCATGCCTAAGCCCTTGACGTATTTCAAGAGCATTACTAGGACAGGTTGGCGAACTAAAGAAGCCAAGCAAAAGGCCGCTGATAATGTACATTACTGAGATGCTCCTACTTTGAGCTTTTGATTGGATTTATCTAGAATAGTCACCCTAACGCTACATTCCTGCCACATTGTACCTAATCCCACATTGGGCTCCTAGCTGTAAGTTAGAGCCTAACAGCCAGGAGTTTGTTAATCTGGTTCGAGTCCCTGTCACCCTGCTGTAAAATATTCGTTAGTACTTTTCTGCACGCCATACGAATCCTAGGGGAATATTACGCAGCGCTATCCCGCAATATATCTTCTTGGCTGAATGGCTGGTGATTATATTGTTCGGGATAGAACATCGAGGGAGATAAGATACCTGTGCAAATGAACCACCACGTCTAAGTAACTTGAATCCTTCGTCACATATGGCTTGGCGTAATTCACTCCCCATTGCATTTAGAGGTAGTCCAGACACTATTTCATTAAATTCTTCAATTCCTAAGGGTCGCATGATGGCCGCTACGTCTTTCGCATCTCCACAAATGACAGTTGCGGCTGGAAAGGAGTTTCGAAGAAGTGTGGTGAATTCTGGTGACTGCTCTATTAGAACTAACTTTTCTTCTGGAATTCCTCTTCTTAGTAGTCCTCTGGTGAAAGAACCTGTACCTGGTCCAAGCTCAAGGATAAGTCCCTGAGTATCCGGCTCGATATGACGTACCATCAACGAACTGAGCGCCGAGCTACTAGGGAATAGCGCCCCCATTTGGAGTGGATGTCGTAAGTAGTTTTGAAACCACATCTTATAGCTCATATAATCGCTCCTGTGGAAATCTTGCCAATTTATAGTCCCTAATTAGTAAGCTATGCCCTACCACAACTCCAACAAACGCTTCTGCGTTCGTTGTCCATAATCCCAGAACCGGTTATGTTAATAATGATTTTTGTTTTCTGGAAAACAAAAAAATATTGGGATTCCTAGCCATTATAAGCTTGCTCTGCAATAACATGGTCGACAAAACTGTAGAGCGTATATGATCGCCCGCTTTTTACTGCAATCTGGTAAGAACACTTCCTTGTACTCTGTATTCTTAACCACCGCCCATATCGCATATGGCTTCGAATTGTTCTTGCGTAACTGGCTGTATTGATAATCTCATTCCCTTACGAAGTAATACCATATCCTTTAGCGCAGGGTTATTACGCATTGCTTGCAACGTGACTGGTCTATCGAAATATTGGTCGGCTTTTATATCGACCATGTACCAAATCGGATTTTCTACTGTACTTTTCAGATCCGGATGATCTGATGCAGGATTCCATGCGGTATGGTCTGGATATCCCTCTCTTATCACGATTGCGGTTCCTATAACTGCAATCGGAGTTGTATTTGAGTGATAGAACAAAACAAGATCATTCACTTTGATATTGTCACGAAGAAAGTTTCTAGCTTGGAAATTACGAACCCCATCCCATTCAGCAATGTAGTCTTCTACAAGGTGATCATAGGAATAAGCTGTGGGTTCTGACTTGAATAACCAATAATTCACAGGCATTCTCACCCCATTATAACCCGTCAGGCGACATGTCAGATACCAATGGCAGATGGCTAAGGCTTAGTTGGTTATTGATTTATAAGACACTATTAAGGCTTATAAGCCCTATGTGAGGCGAGTTCAGCTTACTGCATACGGTTATTCGACTACCAACAAGTTACCTAGCGTCCCTATCTCCCATTCGACAGCGCTAGCTGCTTTAGACGCTGCGTCAGCGCTGTAGACATAAGTCTGGCCGGGCTCGATTTCTTCCATATAGAGAACTTGTTCGTGCCCAGGGTACCTGATGATCAGTGCGCAAAAGTCGGGCCCTGGTAGAAATAACTGAGCATACCCGCCTTGGTCAGTTCTGGAGCGACCTCTTCCTACAAGCACTACTTCAGCTTCTGGAACCGGATCACCTTCATGGTCTATTACTCTGATTCTCAATGGTGAGCCAACAAATCCCGCATCAAGGATCTTTCCTACAACGTCTATCTCATATTCCCCTGATTTCTTTGGCACCATCCATTCCTCACCGTATTTCAGACGTAAGTAGTCTTCTGGTGGATTGGGCACAAGGAACTGCTCACCGAGAAACTCTATCTCTTTAGGTTGTGTGAACATACTGGCAGGAATCTTAAAATCTCCAGGGAACAGATATATGCTGTCATCAACAATACGAACGCATTCCAGACTTATCCTCACATAGTTTTTCACAGTCGCGAAGGCCTTAGAGTTTGCCATTGCAAACTCGCGTACGAAATACCCTTTTCCCCTAAGGGCATCTGCAACGGCATCGACTTTTGCCTCAGTTAGACCATTGACTCCGAGTACGGATAGTAAATCTATGTCGTCGTCCCATGGCATTAAAGCCTTGTCTCTAGTAGCACCAAGACACGTTCCAGAACCAAGAATGAACACTACACCCAATTGCTCCAAAACTTGCTTGATTTCCTGAAGATTAGTTTTTGCTACGGCAAGATCCATGGGCGGATTGTACTTGAGCGTGTATTCCAAAGTAGTTTCGTCTGATCCATTACCAAACATAATCTATTCTCCTTTATTCACATGGTGCAATGGTATGCACCTTTCTGCCACCATTATAACCCATCAGTGATATGCATCGGCCACGTTAAGGACACAGGGCATAGAGTTATGATAACAACTTGAACATACATAAGAGACTACCCTGAAATACTGTGATATCCCTAACCTACTGTAAGTAGTAGAATGCCAATATGGATAGATATGATGAACGATTTTGCAGAAAATGTGGTTCATCATCTGAATCTCAAAAATACCAAATCCCGCCACATTCAGTTAGGACCGATGCTAAAGTTTGCACTGATTGCGGGGCAATAATGTCGAATGCTCCAAAGAAACCCACTAATAACATGCCACATGAAGGCTAGAGTATGCCAAGGTTGCCACAATATTAGACGTATATTCCCATGTGTTACCGAGCTTCAAAAGAAAGCATCTGACATGTCCTACATAGCCCTAGAACCTGTATAATAACTCTATTCTCTCTATCAATTAATTGTATGCAAGAAAAACAGTACACTTCACAACGCTGGATAATCCAGGCAATGCTCATGCTCCTCCAGATTGGTATGGGCCTTAACTTTATGTCCCCTACCCCACTATTCACGGTAATTATGAGTGAATACGATATCGGGAGAAGCTCGGTAAGTTTGCTGGTTGCTGCAACAATAATAGTAATAACTGTAACTCTCTTACCAGGCGGAGTGTTGATTTCGAAGATAGGGTCTAAGAAGGCTATGGCTATAGCCGGATTCCTTATGTCAGCACACTTATTGACTCCGTTGACGGATTCTTTCACATTATTAGTTATGTTAAGGCTCGTATTTGGCATGGGAGTTGCAATATCTATTCCCGCTACGAGTGCAATTACCATGGAGTGGTTCAAGCCAAATGAGCTTCCTCTCATGAACGGCATTAACGAAGCTGGTCGTGCACTAGGTGTTTCAGCAGGTGTACTAATTGCGGTGCCAATAACAAACATTATTGGATGGGAGATGACTTTATTCTCCTTCGGCATAATACCTTTAATAGGCACATTCATATGGATGATTGGAGGCCGTAGTAATAATAGCTCGGCAAACATAGAACCTGCATTATCCCTTAGGCAAAATATCCCCCTTATGCTGAATCGTAATACTTTGTTGCTTGCAACAGGAATGGCTGGTGCATTCGCCGTCTTTATAGGATTTAGCTCCTGGTTACCCGCTTATTACAATGAAGCCCAAGGAATGACTCTGCAACAAGCTGGCTCGTTAGTAGCCATCATGCCACTCACGTCAGCGGTCTTAAATCCTGTGAGCGGACTTGTACAATCTAAGTTAGCTAGACGCAAGCCAATGTTGATAATGTCAGGGTTAATGATGCCTTTATTTGCACTTGGCTCTTTCCTGTTGACAGACCCAACGATTATTACAATTTGCGTGATGGGCTTAGGCGCTATGTTTAGTATATTTATTGTCGCCTCACTAACTATTCCAATGGAACTGCCAGGAGTTAGTGCTAGTCAAGTTGGGATAGTCACAGCTGCAATCCTTACCATTGGTAATTTAGCTGGCGTAATGTCACCTATTTTCGTTGGCTCCCTTACCGACTTTATGGGCTCCTACATACCTGCGCTCTCGATATTAGCGTTAGCACCACTTACTCTGGTCATTGCGGGTGTCTTCTTACCTGAAACAGGGTCACGAGGCCGCCAAACCCCAAATTAAATAACTGCCATTCGGCCTTGTTGCATTTGGACAAAAGAAAAGACCCCTGACATAGCGTTGGGGGTCTTTTCATGCATAAAGCAGTGGGCCTGGTGATGGGCATCTACTCCAAATCTACTCCAGTGATTCCCACAGATTTACGCCATAAAGTGTCTCTTAAACTCTTATCATTGGCCAATTGGTTGGGCTCTACTATTTTGGGGCTTCCTCTATACTGCTTAGTCGTATCCAATCCAACAAATTCCCCACCCTTAACATTCGAACTGATGGCTGCCATCAATGCAGGCATAGCTGCCTTATAAGGAGTATGGAAAACAAATGTATTCATTATTTTAGTCAACATTGTGTTACCAAGTATTTTTGGCATGAACCTAGATAGGTTAGTAAGTGTTACTCCGGGATGGCATGACACAGCTATGGTTTCATAATGTTTTTGCCGGAGTCTCTCCTCTAATGCTAATGTGAACATAATTCTGAATAAATTGCTCAAATCATAGGATTCACGCTTATTGTAGCGCCTCTCAGAATTTATATTATCCCAATCAATATTGTTGACTCTGTATTGGGCTATGCTCGACATATTAACCACTCTGGATCCTCTTACATCTCTTAAGAGAGGCATTATTTTATTTGTCAGGAGATAATAACCTATGTAATTGACTCCGAAAGTTAACTCTAATTGCTCATTTGTTTTGGTGAAAGGCGGATGCATTACTCCTGCATTATTGATAAGAACATCCACTTTGGGATGTTTTGTTTTTACAGATTCACAAAAGCTCTCGATGCTTGCGAAACTTCTCAGATCTAGGTTGATATATTCAGCGTTTCCGCTGATTTGCTCTTGGGTTGCGAGGCCTTTGGACTCATCTCTACAAGCAATAATGACCTTAGCGCCCTTTGCTGAAATAGATTTGGCTATCTCAAAGCCAATGCCAGTGTTAGCTCCTGTTACAATTACAACCTTATTACTAATAGAAGTAGCTTCATTTAGATTGAACGCCGCCAATTATCACTCCTATTTATAAATGACTGTTATCGGCATTGGTGTACTAAATTATGTACAAGCCCTTATGTCCTAATCATCCAACAACCATTCTGCATTGCCCCAGGTATACATAATCCTCGATGTGGTTGTTAGGTACCCTATTGGTGAGCCCACCATTTATATAGCTTACGAAAACGCAAAACCATTAAGATTGCCATAATAGCAAGAATCAGAAAGTATGCTCGCAAACCAAGAATCTCGAACTCTCTCAGATCCTTGAATCCCAAGTCAAAGAAGTACACCAGTGCCAGTATTAACCCACCATAGACAGATCTAAGTAAGATATAGAATCCAAGATAGCGGACGATTTGCTTTTTGTTTTCGTTTAACTTTGATATGAAAGACCTGTAATTCATTTTGTCATTATATGCCAAATAATCACCCAGTAAACACTAGTGAATCACTTATCGTCCACAGATGTATAGCCACTATTCTCCCAGTTTGCATAAAACTGGTACAGTGAATCCATAGCTAGCTCCCATCATGTCCAAGTTCCTTGGCCTTCGTGAGGTAGTGATAGTTATTCACCACCTCAGCTTTAGATATATACACAAGTTAACTATCGAATGATATAATACTCTCGAGATTTGAGGCGGTTGCGGGTTATTGAACTAAGAATTTACGAGTTTGCAATTGCTTAAGTTAAATACAAGTAGAGGAGAGTGTAGTCATGGCACATTACAAATGTTCGGATGATAGTTGCGACATGGAAGTTGGAGCCATTAACTGTGGGAAATGTGGCACTGAGCTAGAGTACAGCACGCTTAATAGGCCAGATGGAACCAATGTGAATGTCCTAGAATGTCCTAAAGGGTGCGGTCGGATTAAGTCTCCCGTGTGTCACGGTCATGACATGGCAGTTGTCTAATTTGAGCTTACGTAACTGAAGCCCATGAGGCTACTTATGGTGCTATTGTTGGTATACATGTAGAAAATGAAAAGCCCCCCGGCATAGAGCTGGGGGGCTTTTTCATGCTTGCAAAAGTGGAGCGTATGATTGGATTCACACCCACGACAACTTACTTAGGAATGAAGTGTTCAGTTGTCCTTAGGCGTAGACTATGTTACTACCCTCACTGATGTGCTAGGCCAACCGTAATAGTGATACAAGGCTCGTTTCCTAGAGCAATAGTAGTGTGGCCCTTACCAATAGTGTCCTCTACCAATCGAGCATCCCCAGGGCCAAAGATTTTCTTAGACCCATCTTCAAACCCGATCTCCAACTGGCCAGAGAGAATAACGACGAACTGACGTCTGGGCGCTGGATGCCAGTCCTCTAAGACTCCCGGTTGTCGCGAACCGAACCGTAGCTGATTGACAGTAATCCATTCTGTCCAGCTTGGTACATTTCCCAAGTCTATCTCTTCCCAACGAGCTATTGCATCATCATCCGCGTACATTCGATATGTACCCATCTTCCCTCCTAGTCTCCGTGATAACGGTTTAAATTGCTTCTAGAAAATCACCACTTGAACACATTATCCCTATGGAATTGAAGGTATGTTTCTTGTTGTGGCTGGAACATTCAAATTAACGTCACTACCTCATGAGCCCAAAACTCGTTTTGTATCTTTGTTTATACAAGTAAAGAACTATCTTCTGAGAAGCTGATAATATAGCCATGGTCAAAGAGATGGTCGACATGTGGGTGGCAATAAGAGCCCGTTGGTACAAAATCTGGTGCCGTGAATCGCTAGCTACCGTCCATCATAGCCAAGTTCCTTGGCTTTCTGAATGTCACGCTCTGACTCTACACTTTCACCTATAAAACCGTACGCAAGACCCCTGTTATTGTAGGCAATGGCATACTGTGGATTGAGACGTATGACCTCGTCGAAGTCCTGTATGGCCAACTCGTGCTGGCCTAGATTACCGTACGCATTACCCCTGTTGATGTAGGCATCGACATGCTGTGGGTTGAGCCGTATGGCCTCGTCGTAGTCCTGTATGGCCCGCTCATACTGACCTAGGTTGGCGTACGCAAGACCCCTGTTGTTGTAGGCATCTCCATCCTGTGTGTTGATACGTATCGCCTCGTCATAGTCCTGTATTGACCGCTCGTTCTGGCCTAGGTAGTAGTACTCATTACCCCTGTTGATATAGACATTGGCATACTGTGGGTTGAGCCGTATGGCCTCGTCTAAGTCCTGTATGGCCCGCTCGAACTGGCCTAGGTAACCGTACTCAACACCTCTGTTGTTGTAGACTTTGGCATCCTGAGGGTCAAGTCGTATGGCCTCGTCGTAGTCCTTTATAGCCCTCTCGTGCTGGCCTAGTCCGCCGTACTCCAGACCCCTAGCGTAGTAGACATCGGCATACTGTGGGTTGATCCGTATGGCCTCGTCGAAGTCCTGTATGGCCCGCTCGTGTTGGCCTAGGTTACCGTACGCATTACCCCTGTTGATGTAGGCATCGGCATACTGTGGATCAAGGCGTATGGCCTCGTCGTAGTCATGTATGGCCCGCTCGTGCTGGCCCAGTCTGGCGTACGCATTAGCCCTGTTGTTGTAGGCATCGGCTTGCGGGTTGATCCGTATGGCTTCGTCGAAGTCATGTATGGCCCGCTCGTGCTGGCCTAGCCTGCCGTACGCAACACCTCTGCCTAAGTAGTCTCCGGCATTCTCTGGGTCAAGCCGTATGGCCTCGTCGAAGTCCTGTATGGCCCTCTCGTACTGGCCTAGGCTGGCGTACGCAGCACCCCTGTAGAAGTAAGCATCGGCTTGCGGGTTGATCCGTATGGCCTCGTCTAAGTCCTGTATGGCCTTCTCGTACTGGCCTAGGCTGGCCGCATTAGCCCTGTTGTTGTAGGCATCGGCTTGCTGAGGGTTGTTATAGTTAGTACTCATGCCCTTAGTGTCTCTCCTCTAACCAACAGGAATAAAAATAGAAGTGTGAACCTCAGCCTCATCTCATCTCTCCTGTGGAACCTTGCCACCATTATAACCCATCAGGGAGATGCATCACCTACGTTAAGGACAGAGGTCCTAGAGTTAGGAGGACAACTTGATCATACATAGTGGATCTGGTGATGGGGATCTAACCCACGACAAGTTGCTTAGGAATAAAGACTTCACTTAATATGTATTGCAACCATGTACAACGACGTCCCCAAGAAACAAGTTTGTTTGACTGCCCTCATACTAGCAATCTCGGTAATGGGAGATTCAATGCTGTACGGGGTTTTACCATCTCATTTGGGCGAATTTGGTCTCACTGCAGGTTTGGGAGCTGGACTTATACTCAGTGCCAATCGCTGGATAAGACTAATTTCTAATACTTGGGCTGCGAAGATTTTTACCAGGTTTGGTTTGAGAAAACCCTTCTATGCTTCAGTAGTATTAGCTATCACTTCGACTGTTGCATATGGCCTATTTCAGGGATTCTGGCCACTTTTCCTGTCCAGAATTGCCTGGGGGATTTGTTTTTCGATTCAATTAGTTTCGTTATATATGGTTGTCTTGAGAGAAAATGAACGATATAGAGGACGATTAATGGGTCTATACAATGCGATTTTTAGATCCGGAAGTTTGATAGCAGTTCTAGTGGGTGGAGTATTGGTGGATTTAATTGGAATAAAGCCGTCGTTTTTGATAATTTCTTCAATCATGCTCCTTTGCTTTCCAGTCATATCTCTAATATACGAGTCCGATTCTTATCTTAGCCTAGAAACGAAGCAACCTGCACGCAGCCGTTTGCTTACTACTGGTGGTTACTCTCTCACATTTTGGTCACTATTAACCGGATCGCGTAGCGGCGTCACAACACAACGATCCAGATTGTTGGCAATACATTACACCCGTTTTACTAACACATTTGCCATATCCGGGCTTGTTACAGCAACCATAGGTTTATTGCTTAAAGAAAGAATCGGCGATTCTTTAAACATTGATGGATTTGTGTTGGGAGTAGCCACATTAACAGGAATAGTTCTATCAACCAGCTGGGCTGGTGAAGTAGGATTATCAACTTATTTTGGCGGCATATCAGATAAATTTGGCAGGAGATCCGTTCTTTTAATATGTCTTCCAGTCATAATACTCGGTTCGGCCATATTGATGATTAAAAGCGTATTCGTAATTGTTATAGTAGTCCCAATAGTGTTTGCAGCCACCACAGCTAGCAAGATCACGTTAGATGCGTCAGCCGGGGATCTTTCTTCAGACTCCGATAAATCTGAAGTTATGAGTCGTTATGCCACTTGGGCTGATCTTGGAGCTGCATCGGGGCCGATTGCAGGATACACATTATTGAGTGTGATAGACATACAATGGGTATATCTTTTCTCTGCTTTACTAGTAACATCCGGGCTAGCATTTTACATTCTAGTAAATAAATCCAGTACTAAATAGCTGCAACGGAGAGCTCGAATGCGAAAAGTACTCGGCAAAGTGTTCGATTTTAGTTGGATCTGTATGGGCGTTATCGCGTTGTATGTTTTGGATGGTGTTTTCTGGTCGTTCATTGGCTACGCAGTCACGTTTGTTTTGTTTACCAGATCCTCTTACGTTTCTCGCCGTCTGCTAGCATGGCTACCTGATGACCCTAAGCATACAAATGCTGCGGAGGAAGAACTAGAAAGACAAGCTGTCTTCTGTACATCGTGTGGGAAAGAACTTGGTGACCAATACAAATTCTGCATAGATTGCGGTGCCGCGATAGAACGGGACCCTTCTCTTGACCTAGAAAAGAATGGCAATCTGTCTCAGCAGAATGAGTGCGCCACTTTGCACTACTTCCAGCCTAGGGAGTTTGAAGGGTTTAGATTGTGCTTGGTTTGTCATCGTCATGGTGAAATTTTCCTATGGAGTGTCCAAAATGCAACGGTCTAAATTCGATGGATGCGCAATTCTGTACTTCATGCGGAGCATCCATCAAAGAATCACCTGAGGAAGACCCCTTTGACCTAAGTACGTGGAAGGGTCGGATTAGATTCGCTGGAGGACTCGTAGCCCTAGCTGCGTTCGTAATAGTCGGTGTTGGAGTATTTTGGTATGCAATTAGCTCTTGGGGATGGATTTTGGGAATTGCAGGAGGAATTATAATCATTCTCTGCCGGCTTCGCAGTAAGTGACTTTTCTACTATGCATATTGTTCAAGGCAGTTCCTTGAGCATAACCCTTTTATAGAAACCAAACTGACACACATATCTACCATAGATATAACTAATCCTCTAAGCCATAGCCAAGTTCAATGGCTTTCCGAATGTCACGTTCTCCCTCTACATCTTTACCTAGATTGCCGTACGCATTGCCCCTGTAGAAGTAGGCATCAGCTTGCGGATTGATCCGTATGGCTTTGTCGAAATCCTGTATGGCCCTCTCATACTGGCCTAGGTCACCGTACGTAATACCCCTGTTGAAGTAGGCATTGGCATCCTCTGGGTTGATCCGTATGGCCTCGCCGTAGTCCTGTATGGCTCGCTCGTTCTGGCCTAGTCTGTAGTCCACAGTAGCCCTGCTGCTGTAGGCCAGGGCATCCTCTGGGTTGATCCGTATGGCCTCGTCTAAGTCCTGTATGGCCCTCTCATACTGGCCTAGTTTATAGTGCACAACACCCCTGTTGTTGTAGGCCCTGGCATACTGTGGGTTGATCCGTATGGCCTCGTCGTAGTCCTGTATGGCCCTCTCATCCTGGCCAAGTCTGCCATATTCAAGACCCCTATTGTAGTAGGCCATGGCATCCGCTGGGTTGATCCGTATGGCCTCGCCTAAGTCCTGTATGGCCCTCTCATCATGGCCTAGGTTGCGGTACGCAAGACCCCTGTTGTTATAGGCATCGGCATACTGTGTGTCAAGCCGTATGGCCTCGTCGTAGTCATGTATGGCCCGCTCATACTGACCTAGGTTGGCGTACGCAAGACCCCTGTTGTTGTAGGTAATCGCATTCTGTGGGTTGATCCGTATGGCCTCGTCGTAGTCCTGTATGGCCCTCTCGTTCTGGCCTAGGGAGTTGTACTCATACCCACTATCGACGAGGTCTGCTGTCTCCAGGTCGTTGTCATCCTCTGTGTTCTCATCTGTTATGCGCATCGAGTTCCTTCAACGTTTCTAGGATGTCAGTTGAGAGGCATTACAATCCTAGGGACATCTATGCCTCCCATTGCACCTAATCTCCCAGGGGACTCCTGATCTTCTGCACTCCATTATAACCCGTCAGTCAGGGGTATGCCGTAGGTCATAGAGTTAGGATGGCAACTTGACTCGACTGTTCTATTATACTGTCCGGCGTAAAGACAAAAGTACTGCTCATTTCAGCTACACCGGTGAACAACGACCTGAAAGACCTGAGAAACCAACTGTATCTCCTTACTGAGGAAAAAGACACTGCCTTCAAGGATTCCCTGGGAATTGCCAGTCTACGGGACACTCTCGCCAGAGCACAGCGCACTTTTACAGAATGGACCAAACAAGACAAGACGCATGAGACAAGCCAGCTCCTGGAGAAATTGGGTTCAGCCTTCTTCACCCTGCTTGCAAAGCCCGGTGTTCGCCCATCTGAGTCTATATATTTAACTACTGGAGAGGTTTTAGGTTCCCCGGATAAATTGTATATCCTAGGGTTTTGCCTTAACACAAACCACGCCAATGACGCCTGGTCCTCCATGTGTCCCAATCGCGGGACTGAGTCTAACCACTAAGGGCTCGGATTTCGTCATTAAATTATTACTTATACGATTGGCTAAATTGTGTGCCTCAGTTGCATCAGTTGTATACAAAACAGCGACGTTTTCAAGATCGCCACATTCTTCTGCCAAAGTTTGCAAACTTTGAATGCCTTTCCTAAGGGTTCTAATCTTTAATTTTGTTGCTATTTCACCGTCATCCAAAGTCAATATTGGCTTTATCTGTAATACGCTCCCGAGTAAAGCGTTTGCACGACCCATGCGCCCCCCTTTTACCAAATACTCAAGAGTGTCAAAAAGAATGAATGTATCAGTGCGGTTTGAGGTTGATTCAGCTATTGAAGCGGCTTCTTCAAGGGAAGCTCCCCTAGCAACAGCCTCGGCAGCAGCTATCACGGAAAACCCAAGGGCTATACTGGCCTGTTTACTATCGATTATTTTAATAGCATCCCCCAGTTGTTCTTCGTTAGCTGCTTGAGTTGCAGCATTGAAAGTACCACTTAGTTTCGCAGAAAGATGGATAGACAAAATTTGATTGGAGGATCCTTTAAGTTCTTTATAAACCTCTGTAAAACTCCCAACGGATGGCTGAGAAGTTGTGGGCATTATCCCCTCACTAATTAATTTTTCATAAAATTCATCAGGTAACAATTCCACTCCATCAAGATAGGTTTGCTCCCCAAAGGAAAGAGTTAAAGGAACAACTGTTATTCCTAAAGTTTTTACCAATTCAATTGGTATATCTGCCCCGCTATCAGTCACAATGTTTATTGCCATCTTATCTCTCCTAATCCATCAGTTGTACCAAGCTCCGACGGGATTCCTAACCGTTAGGTTTCCTTCTCCCATTATAACCCATCAGGGGTATGCTGCAGACCAGTGGCAGTTGTGGAAGGCGCGGGGCATTCAAGTCCAAGGACTACATTGGGAGGTGTGATTCAGTGTGAGGATTGGTGTTGACAACAGCTTCAATTGTTATCAGAATGAGCCGATTCTCCTAGGAGTGTGAATGATATGAACTCACAAACTAAACATAGCTTAATTGAGCGAATGACGGGAGCCGCTCGTCTCGATGTGCATACATTTGAAGAGGTTGAGGCTGATACAACAGCGACTACCCAGGCATTTATTGTTGTCGTATTGGTCGCACTCGCAACAGGAATAGCGTACCTAGGGATTATTGGCGTCGGCGGACTAATTAGTGGTGTTCTTACTGCCATAATAGGATGGGCCATCTGGGCTGGAATAATCTACCTTATAGGTACGAAACTACTCCCATCCCCTGAGACACATGCTGATTGGGGACAAGTTGCACGTACTATGGGCTTCGCTCAATCTCCTGGTGTGTTGAAGGTTTTGGGGTTTATACCTGTTATTGGTGGACTCATATTTATTGCTGTTTCTCTTTGGCAGATCGTAGCAATGGTGATAGCGGTACGCCAGGCACTTGACTACACGTCAACGTGGCGAGCAGTCGGTGTAGTCCTGCTTGGATTTATCCCATATGCGATATTTATGTATACCTTTGTTGTACTTCTAGGCTAGTTAGCCGTTGCCTCTCTTAATAGCAGGGGTATCCCAATAGATGCTAGGCCATGAGGGCTGTTGTGCCAGCTTAGTCACCCAAAAGTTTGACTCTGGTAAGGAGTTCATCGGCGTCAGGCGACGTGTCAAAACTTGGGGACTCGATGAAGGCAATCACTGCCTGCCCGTTCGCCTTTCCTGCAACGAACCGTGTAATCAGCCCAGAATCCGCCATCCAACTGCCCAGTACAGATGTACGAGTCTCAAAGCTAGACAGGTCAACACGCTCAGTTGCCTTGACGAGAATCGTATCGGTAAACCCTGAGGGGAGGTCAATGTCATTGCGCTTGACAAGTTCGAATGCACCGGATGACTCCTCTAGCAACCTATTGAGTACATCTTTGCCCGTTTCTGAAGTGAGCATGTCAATAGTAAATATCCCAAAGATTTGATAATTCGAGTCAACTGCATAGGGGTCGGCTCCAGGCTGCCGTGCATCTAGGTAGCCCATGCTCGAATATACGCCCCACCCTTCTGGCACAGTAACCACGGCGGGAACCCCAAGAGCGGATAGCACATAAGGCGTGTCCCCTGTCGGTTCAGTCGACATAAGGTCGTGGAGCAGCGCTAGTGTGAAATCGCCACTCAATAAGCTCGCGCTTATGAGGAATCCTAAGGACCCACCATCGACGGTGGAGATCATGGTTGGAATACCTACCAAACGCCCATTCGAGTCCAGCGCGGCGCCCCCGCTGTTCCCAGGGAAAATAGCAGCGTCGATTTTGATGATTCGGACGTCAACGTCAAACCCCGCCACTGTTCCTGTGGTCACCGTTAGGGTGTCTCCTCCGATCCCAGGAAACCCTCCAATGACTAGCGAATCACCTATAGAAGGAAGCTTGCGTGCGACTTTGATAGGTGGCCCCAGTGAGTCCTCAAGTCTGAGTAACGCGATGTCCCGATATGCGTCCTCGTAGACGACAGATGCCCGTGTTACGCGAGGGGCTTCTCCCTCGAGCGCATGCGAGACCTCGATTACAGCATCGGAGGCTCCGTCAATAACATGTTGATTGGTTACTACGTGATAAGCGTCACCTAAAATTACGCCACTACCTTTCACGTACTCGGTTTTAATCTTCACCACTGAAGCAGCAGCCACAACGTATGGATTCGGAGGCTCGACCGGTGCGGATGTAGGCAGTGGGAAAGGTGTTGACGTTGGATATGGGGTGTATGTAGGCAGTGGAAGAGGTGTGTATGTAGGCAGTGGCGTTGCCACAGGATATGGGGTATACGTGGGATACGGTGTGTATGTAGGCAGTGGGGCAGCTTCCCCACCACAAGCTACCAGTAGCAATATGAGTGCTGGCAGTAGCATCAGTAGCGGTATAGTCTTCAGCTTCATTTCACAATCACCTTTAACCATTTCCACCATTATAACCCGTCAGTAGTAGGTTATGTCCTATCCCCACAACAATCGCTTCTGTGTTGCCCTGTTGTACCTAATCCCACATGGGACTCCAAGACACACGATGACAGGTTCATCTTGCTGATTATGGCAGTGGCAATTCTACCCATGCCTCTCGCTCAGCTGACAGGAAGCAAGCAGCGGTGAACTCGGTGTATTTGAGACCATCGTAAAATGTCGCCGTTTCAGGGGAGGGCGGCTTGTCATCCCGAATCATCGATATGAAGTCCTCATTCATTGGCCAACGGCTCTCAGTCTCAGGGGGAATTGTGATCGGCTGTAGCTCTTGCTCTCCAGACCGCGCCCCGTAGATTCCAGCAAGGCCCTGTCCGCGAGTGGACCCATAGTGAACCAGGGTACCGTCACTTCCATAGATCTCAAGCCTTGCTTGTCCTCCCAGGCGGGTCACGCCGCTATGCAGATATGCTACGGGTGTGCCATCTTCTAGTTCAGCCAATATATTCATGGTGTCAGGCAGTTGGCCCTGTGAGCCCACTCCTGGTCGTTCGGGATGAAATGTCTTCAATTGGGCAAGAACTCGCCGGTGATCTCCCAACCAGCGCCTATTGATCTCGGCGCTGACACCCAAGTACTGGAAGTTGATACCAGAAAACTCACGATTCTGTCGCCAGTGCAGGGGCTGTGTCGGATCGGCGTATTGGCCGTTGAATCGGTAATCTAAGACCTGATATATCTGACCCACGTAACCTTCGTCAAGGAGCTTGCGCATCGTGGCGTCGCCAGGAACCCTCAAGTTGGAGAGCATCGTCTTAAGATGCGGATTTTCCTGAGCCGTCTGGTACATGGCTCGTGCCCCGGCCAGGTCTCCTGCCATGTGGGCTTCTGTGAATACATGCTTGCCAGCCCTCAGGGCCTCAACAGCCACTGGCGCGTGCATATAAGGCCAGGTACCGATGACCACAGCATCCACTTGCGGTAGAGCAACCAATTCATGCCAATCAGTCAGCACTTTAGGAAAACTGAATTCCCGAGCCACTGCATTCCCGGACTCCACAGAACGATTGCAAACGGCCACAACTTCGACTCCTGAAATCTTGAGAAAGTTTGGTAGATGGAACCTACGAGTGAAGCCTCCGGCGCCGACTACGCCCAACCGAATGGGTTGTTGAGTCATGGTTTTCCTCCTAAAATATGGCCCGTGAGTCTACAATTGCCACTGTTCTGCAGTTTAGATGACGCTATGCTCCCCTATTCTCGCGGATTCAGATTCTGATGGTCAACATAATAGGATATATTACGGTGGTTGGTGCTTAGATGCCGCAGGCCATAGAGGACTATGACGAGGCTATACGGATCAACCCTCAGGGTGCCACTTTCTACAAGAACATGGGTGATGCGTACGGCAAATTAGGTAAAAGTGTAGAGTCAGAGCGTGACTTGAAGAAGTACAGGGCACTTCGCGATTAATGAGCTATGGGTTGATTCCTAAACGTCAATCAGGGTGATACCCAGTACCCCTTTTTATATACCCCGCACGGTTGCTAACCCTACCGCCATACCCGACTTAACCTGAGTGTCCTTCTCTCTCTGGAAACAGCTATACTGTCAGCATGCAAACGGTGCGCAAATTATGACAAAAATCTTCTATGGATGGTACATCGTAGGCGCTTGCATTGGGCTAAACTTTTACCTGACTCTGGCATTCGGCCTTGGCTTCAACGTGTTTTTCCTCCCGATACTTCAAGAGTTTGGCTGGTCTCGAGCCCTCACTTCTGGGGCTTTCTCCCTGCGCGCGGTTGAAACTGGGTTGTTAGCCCCTGTAGTAGGAGTGCTGGTTGATCGCTGGGGCCCACGAGTCGTCATTCTGCTCGGGGTCATAATCGGTGGAGCGGGAATGATAATGTTGGGATTCATCGACTCGTTATTCACTTTTTACATAGCTT